>OGRG01001042.1_pt1 | contig 21343 bp, 18 predicted proteins | sample 1553501 | NCBI WGS metagenome assembly OGRG01 (sample SAMEA2580018, study PRJEB22360) | human gut metagenome | biome: human gut; feature: human-associated habitat; material: faeces | place: Denmark | collected 2008/2010 | reverse complement strand
CAGCCGGTCAAGCTGATATGGCTCCAGTGTTGTCGGTGTTCCCCCTCCAATGTAGATGGAATTCAGATGTTTTTTTCCAAATTTTACCGCTACATAATCCAGTTCTTTTTCCAAAGCATCCAGATAGCTGTCCACTTTCTGTCTCCAGCTCACTAATGGGTAGGATGTAAACGAACAATACAGGCAGGTTGTCGGACAGAATGGGATTCCGATATAAAGACTGTAGCCGTTCTCGTAATCGATCTTTTTTAAGATTTCAAGCTCACGCTCTGCAATATCAATGGAAAGATCGATTTTCTCATCGGATGCAAAGTACGTTTTTTGCATGTAGGTTCTGATCTCTTCCTCCGTTTTTCCTTCCTCTAAAAATTTCATCGGGATTTTCGTTGGCCGGATTCCTGTCAGCGTTCCCCACGGAAGCTTTTTGCCCGTGATCTCTGATAAAATCTGATAAAAATTCTGTTTCAGTTCGTTTTTCGTTTCCGTGCGGTCTGAAAAATCTACCGGAAAACTTCGGTCATGACTTTCCTGATTTTTTCCCTTCCACTCAATTTTTATCTGCTGTGGCTCATACTCCACCTGAAACTGTAAGGTGATCTCTTCCTCATATTTTTTATCTTCTGCCGTTGCACTCACATTTTCCTCCGGGAAAAATGCTTTGATGAGCGAATGTATGTCATACTCAAATTCCGGCTTGCTTAACTTTGCTAATATCATATTGTTTTCCTTTTCTGGCTGTGTTTCCTATTTTGATGAAAGTCTTCTTTACAGACGATATTTTTTCATAGTCAGTCTGTTATAAATATGGATTGTACATCCGCTCTGTTCCGATCGTTGTCATATCTCCATGCCCTGTATACACGGCGGTCTCATCAGGAAGCGGCATGAGTTTTTCCCGAATCGCATGGATCAGCTGGGATGCACTCCCCTTCGGGAAATCAGTCCTTCCAATAGAAGTCTGAAAGAGGCTGTCCCCGCTGAATAACGTGTTCTGATATGGAAAATAATAGCAGCAGCCTCCCACCGTATGTCCCGGTGTTAAAAATACCCGTATATGAAATCCTGCAAGATCTATTTCCTGCTCATCTTTTAAATATTCATCGGCATAGAACACAAGCTCGCTTCCCTGCCATCCGCTCAGATTCAACTGCGGATTTTCCAGTGTCTCTTTTTCTTTTTCCTGCGCGTATATTTTTATATGCAAAAGATGCGCCAGCTCCCCTGCCCCTGTCGCATGGTCAAAATGTCCATGTGTCAGAAGAATTGCCACAGGTTTCAATCCCTGCTCTTTCACTTTCTCTGCAAGTTGTTTTGCACTTGCACCCGGATCAATGATCAGTACTTCTTTTGTGTCATCATTGATCGCAAAATAGCAATTGGTCTGTACCGGACCTACTACATATATCTGTATACTTAATGGTGCCATCTTTTTCTTCCTCCATAAAAAGATGAAAGAAACCACCTGAGCCAGATCAGCCGGTGGTTCTCTCAATATCAATAATACTGTCTATCTGACGAAGCTTGTCGATCACGCTCGTCAACTCTGCTTTTCCTTTTGTGTTAAATGAAATATCAATGGTTGCGATTCCCTGCTTACTCGTCTTGGAATGGATCGCATTGATATCAATCGCACGCTCTGTAAAGGCTCTTGTGATATCCACGAGAAGCCCGGTACGGTTATTGCAGAATACTTTGATCTCTGCCAGATAAAGACCGGAATTGCCGGATTCTTCATCATGCTGCCACTCTGCATCGATGAGACGTTCTCTCTCCATATCTGAAAGATTGATGATGTTGATGCAATCTGTCCGGTGAATGGAAACACCGCGTCCTCTTGTCACAAATCCTACGATCTCGTCCCCCGGAACCGGACTGCAGCATTTTGAAAAATGGACTGCCACGTCATAAAGTCCCTTTACAATGATACCGCTCTTTGATTTTTTCTCCGGGACTTTTTCTTTATTTTCGGAGATTGTCTCAAGAACTTCCTCGTCTGTAATACGTGCAAGGTGGTCTTTCTTATATTCCTCGTACATGCGGTTCACGATCTGACCTTCTTTTAAACCGCCATGACCAACAGTTGCAAGGCAGGAATTCCAGTCGTGAAAACCATACTTTCGCATGATTTTATCCTGATACTCTGGTCTGTTGATATCGGAAAGGTTGATCCCCTTTGATTTACAACAGGATGCAAGCAGTTCTTTTCCTCTTACGATATTTTCTTCCTTCAACTCACTTCGGAACCACTGATTGATCTTATTCTTTGCCTGCGTGCTCTTTACAATATTCAGCCAGTCGCGGCTTGGTCCCTTGGAATTCTGAGAAGTCAACACCTCAATCCGGTCACCATTCTGGATCACATAATCAATCGGAACAAGCTTTCCGTTGACTTTGGCTCCGATCATTTTGTTTCCGACCGCCGAATGGATGCTGTACGCAAAATCAATTGGCGTAGAACCGTTTGGCAGGTTTTTTACATCTCCTGTCGGTGTGAAGCAGAAAACCGTATCCGAAAACAGGTCGAGATCACTTTTTAACAGACTCATAAACTCCTTGTTATCGGACATATCCCTCTGCCACTCTAAAATCTGTCTCAGCCAGCTTAACTTCTCTTCCTCGGTAACGGTCATTGGTGCTGCAGCACCGCCATTATTGCTTGCCTCTTTGTATTTCCAGTGAGCGGCGATACCGTACTCAGCAGTGCGGTGCATCTCATAGGTACGGATCTGGATCTCGAACGGCTGTCCTGTCGGTCCGATCAATGTCGTGTGAAGTGACTGATACATGTTCGGTTTTGGCATGGCAATGTAATCTTTGAACCGGCCAGGGATCGGTTTATACATCTCATGGATGACACCAAGTGCCGCATAACAGTCTTTTACGGAATCCACGATAATACGGATTGCAAACAGATCATAAATCTGATCCAGCGTTTTATCCTGATTCTTCATTTTCTTATAAATACTGAAAAAGTGCTTTGCCCGCCCATCGATCTGCGCCGGAATTCCGGCTTCGTGAATATGTTTTTTTACCTCTTCCACAAGGCTCTGGACATAATCATCCCTGACACTTTTTCTCTGGGCGATCTGATGAACCAGATCATAGTATGCTTCCGGCTCTAAATATTTTAAAGACAGATCGTCTAATTCGATCTTAATTTTGGAAATACCAAGACGCTGGGCGATCGGCGCATAGATATCCATTGTCTCGCGCGCTTTTTCCTTCTGTTTCTCCGGCGTCATGTATTTCAGTGTCCGCATATTATGCAGGCGGTCTGCCAGTTTGATCAGGATCACACGGATATCCTTTGCCATGGCAAGGAACATTTTTCTTAAATTCTCTGCCTGAACTTCCACCTTATCCGCATCGTAGGACAACTGCCCTAATTTTGTGACACCATCTACCAGCAGTGCAACCTCTGCACCAAACTCCTGCCTGATCTCCTCATCGGTCATAACGGTATCTTCCACCACATCATGCAAAAGTCCCGCTACGATCGTCTCTTTATCAAGCTCTAACTCTGCCAAAATAATCGCAACGCACAATGGATGGATGATATACGGTTCTCCCGATTTTCTTACCTGCCCCTTATGTGCCTCGTATGCAATGTTGTATGCCTTCTCTATCAGACTGATATCCGTAGATGGATGATACTTACGGACACTGGCGATCAATTCCTGATATAATTTTTCTGGACTCTCAAACTCCTTCATTGGTTTGATACTATTGTCCTCTTCTTTTACGATTTTCTCTAATTCTTCTGATGAAAGTTCTGCCATGTAGATCACCCACTTTATCTATGCTTTTGTGTATAATATATGATTATATTTTATTTTCTATCAAAAATCAACGCTTAAACTTTGCATCCGGCTTCCATCACCATTCTATCTGATAATCTGACATCAGGACGCCGTCTATTTCCCGGTCACCGCAATATGAAAAGCCTAATTTTATGGCAAGTTTTTCAGAAAGAGTATTTTCTTTTTGAATCAGACAGTGCAAGAGATGTACCTGCAGCTCCTCTCCTGCATATTGCATGATCGCCTGACAGACTTCATAGGCATAACCCTGATGTTGAAAGGATGTCCGGATCGCATAACCCAATTCCATATCTCCATTTAACTCTTCCCGGTGTTCCACACCAGCCCTGCCGATCAGCGTGCCCGTTTTTTTCTCAAAAACGAGCCACATTCCATATCCGTAAAAACGATACATATTTTCGATATAGGCTTTCTGATATTCCAGCTCTTCCTCATATTCATATAGTCCCTCCATATAATCGGTCATTCCGGGTTCTGCATACATGGAAAAAAGGTCATCCAGATCAGAAAGTTCCAGTTCTCTCACAATACAGCGTTCCGTCTCCAGAATCGTCCATGGAATGTTGAAATGTCTCTCATACACACGCTGTAAAAACGTCATATCGACTTCCTCGAACCCCTCGACGACCATATCGGCATGAAGAAATGTATCCATTTCCGGTTTCTGATAGGCAATCGCCGGGACGTCCACATCTCTGGCAAGGTCTAAAAGAGACTGATTCGAAGACAGAAAAATGATATCTCTGCTCCGCTTCTCTGACAGCTGATGAAAGGCTTCCTCTTTTTTTATTAACACAAATGTAGTTTGTTTTATTCCTGCAAGATTTTCTCTTAACAAAGAAACTTCCCGCTCCGGTATCTGCGACACCCATATCTGTTTTGGATACTCTTTCTTATTATAATATGGCAAACCTGTTCTCCTTATTGATTGTTATGCACAAAACAACCGGTATCTGAACAGATACCGGTCATTCTTTTAAAACCCATGAATTAATATGCAATATTTACATCGACATTTCCCTTGATTCCTGGAACACTTCCCTTGGAAGAATACTGCCACATGTTATATTTTCCTTTGTAATTGCAGGTTGTGTTGTACTGTGCAACCCAGATAAAGTAGTTACTGAATGCAGATGCATCAATTTTATTATTGTACCAGCTCTTGCTTGCGTAAACACCTGCTTTTCTTCCACCGTTTGCAATGGTCTTACAGAACGCAGCCACGCATGCTGTTCTGGTGCCTTTATCTAATCCGTTGGCACGGGCTGCTCCGCTTCCGTTCTCTGTATCAACAAAGATCGGGTAAGAAAGATTGTAGCCGGAGCATAAGGTCAATGCCATACTTGCCTCCTCAACAGCTTCTGCCTCAGTTGTAGCCTGTGTGAAGAAGTAAACACCAACGTTAATGCCGTTTGCAGTTGCACCCTGAATATTTTTCTTGAAGCAGGAATCCTCTACCAATGCTCCTGTCTGTGATCCGCGGTAACCGACACGGATAATTGCAAAATTGATACCTGCTGCCTTTACAGATGCCCAGTCAATATTTCCCTGATGGCTGGATACATCAATACCGTTCTTTCCTGAACCCTGCTGTAATGCTCCATCACTTCCGAAGTTGTAAGAGATACCGCTGATCACCTGACTTCCTGTTACACGCTGATGGTTGCTGGTATAGTAATATACTTTTCCATCAATGGTCTGCCATCCGGTGTAAACCGGCTCGGTGTAGTAAGTTCCGTTTGCATTGTAATCTGCCACGGTTGCTGGTTTTTTACACTCGGAATCTTTGTAAAGTAATCTACCGGATTTATCTTTTAACTGGGTTGTTGTATTTCCAGTAAAATCATTGACTGTAACTGTACATGTGATTTTCTTGTCACTTGCGGTTGTCTTGGTATCGCCCGGTTTGGATAAGTATGTGATCGTACCTGTTACAGTTGCGCTTCCTTTTCCAACTGCTGTCAGTGTACATCCTGTTTTCGCTCCATTGGATACCTTTACAACTTTTTCGTTGCTGCTAGCCCATGTAATATTTGTGATAATATTGCCTGCGTCTGTCAATGTTGCTGTGAGACCAATTGCATTTGCATTATTAATAGTGCTGTTATATAAAGCTGCCGTCTGTGGTACTGTGACAGATGCACTGGCTGCGGCTGCAGCTTTTACCCAGTTTAATGTGTATGCTGTTGTGCCTGCTGCCACTTTGATCTTCGTGGAACCTTCTACCAGTTTATATCCCTGTGCTTCATAAGAAGATGCCTGTATCTCAGTAGCAGTAGCATCTACTGTGATATCTTCACTTTTGGATTCTTCTGCTTTGGTCTTTCCATCAGCCTGAAAGAAATTATGTGTTACCTTATAAGTAGCCTTATCTGCTGCTGTTGCAACCCACATGATGGTATATTCTTTTGCACCATCCTGAATGGTAAAGGTTGTACCATTGGAAGCTTTATATCCATCAAATGTTTTTGCAGATGACACCGTTTTCGCATCCTTTGCAACAGTTACTGTCTCTTTTTCATCTGCTTTGTCTGCTTTTGTTTTTCCATCGTTTTTATAAAACATGTGGACAATGGTAATTTCATATTTATCAGGTTTCGTATCATCCGGCTTTGTCTCTGTACCATCTGTTTTGTCTCCAGATGTTCCATTCTGGCTGCTGTCTCCACCAGATGCTCCCTGCTGACCACCTGTACTCTCACCACTTCCACTATTTCCAGAACCATTATTCTGACCACTGCCAGTTCCCTGACCACCAGTAGTTTCCGAACTGCCTTCACTCGGTGTTGTCGTTTCCGATGGTGTTGTTGTTTCTGATGATTTTGGTGTTGTTGTTTCCGATGATTTTGGTGTTTCCGATGATGTCTCGGATGATGTTGTCACATCTGTTGATTTCGTTCCTGTAGCATGGTATCCCACACGTTTTGCGGAAGCTGTCACTGCTGCCTGTGCAATGTCCACTTTTGTTGATCCACCAACGGAAGCAGTAGGGAAGTTGGAAGTATCCACATCTCCTGCTCCGACTTTGGATGGTGTGCAGGTGCTGTCAACCGTTTCCACTGTATCCTGAATAACAGCCTCCACCTCAACATTGTCTACCTCTGCATCCTCTGCCGGTGCTACTTCTGCTGCGGATTTGATCTCGTCTTTGACATCTACCTTGGTGTATTCAATCTTATCCTTAACCGTTACTTTGTAAGAATTCTCCTTTGAGATATATCCGTCAATCTCATTCAAAGAGACATCATATTTTCCGGCATCAATACTTTTAATGTAAATAATACCATCTTTATCATCATCTGAATATGTAGTTGATTTTGCCTTCTTCTTGTCTGCCTTGATCGTGATCTCAAAAGGCTGTCCCTTTACATTTTTCGAGGACTCGTCCTGAATCTTGATCTTCAGATCCTTCTCAATAGAACTTCCGACCAATGTAACAGTTTCCGGTTCTGCCGCCTCTGTTTCTTCCGTGACAACCTCTTCGACTGCCACAACTTCTTCCGTCGGTTCTTCTGCCACCTCTGTACTTATCACAACATCCGCCACAATTGGTTCCGGCTGATGAAAATGGTCATATAAAAAATATCCTCCTGTCCCGACACCGCCAACTGCTGTCACAGTGGCTACACCTGCTATGATTGCCTGTGTCTTTGTCAGTCCGCTAAGCAAAGTCGCAACCCCTTTTACCTTTCCGGCTGCGCCCTGAACTAAATTTAGAAAATTCATTCTCGTCTCCTCCTTGTCTGCATTTCCAATTACTTATCGTAAATTTTTCGCAATTCACTCTATTATGATAAAGAATCTGTCTGCAGTAATTTCGCTGCTATTCCTTCTTTGTAATCATACGAAGCTAATTATAGCATTTTCCCATATTATGTAAATATAATTTTCCTTATTTTTTTGGAAATTTTTTCCACCAGAAAATATGGTTCTTATTTTCAAGGTTACACGCCCTCACAGTCAAATGCCGGGATAAAACTCTCTTCCGCTGTGTCCCCCTCCTGGATAAAACCATTTTCTATCCCGATATCGATCGCATAATCCACCAGTGTCTCATATTCCTCATCGGTAATCCTGCGATTCAATTCCGGATACTTTTCCAGATTGGAAAGTGGGGTGAACTGGTTCATGATACTGATATAAATCATATCTCCGTAAGTTTCATGCAGATACTTTAAAATCTGCATGGAATCCGCCATACAACCGGGCAGTGTCAGATGTCTTACGATCGTTCCACTTAAAATAAGGTTATCTTCATCTCCATTTACAAACACAGCCTTTCCTGTCTGCCGCACCATCTCTGCGATCGCTGCCTTTGCAACCTCTGCATAATCCGGAGCATGGGAATACTTTTTACTCAAAACCGGGCTCATATATTTAAAATCCGGCAGATAAATATCGACGTAACCCTCTAACATTTTGATCGTGTCAACCGTCTCATAACTGCTTGTATTGTATACAACCGGAAGCGTAAGCCCTTCCTTTCGTGCCTGATCCAGAGCCTTCACGATCTGCGGCACAAAATGTCCCGGTGTTACAAGATTGATATTATTGGCTCTTTTTTCCTGCAATTCAAGAAAAATATCCACGAGCCGCTCCAGAGAGATTTCTTTTCCAACCGTTCCGTTTGCGATATTCTCATTCTGACAGAATACACAATGCAGCGGACACCCCGAAAAAAATACAGCTCCCGATCCCGCATCTCCCGAAATGCACGGTTCCTCCCAGAAATGAAGTGCTGCCCTCGCAACTTTTAAATTTTCTGTCTGCCCACAGATTCCTTTTTCACCCTTTTTCCGGTCTACAAGGCATTTTCTTGGACATAAATCACATTTCACACCTGCTACCTCTTGCTAAACACGTTATTTTCCGCTATTATATAGCAGTCAAAAAGATTTTCACAAAAAAATCTATCTTTTTCATTATAACAAAAGAAAAAGAAATGGATACTATTTTTAACAAAAGTTAATGAATTATTAAGGAGTAAACTATGAGTTTAAAAAATGTAATGGTCGCACAGTCCGGTGGACCGACAGTTGCAATTAACGCCAGCCTTGCAGGTGTGATCCGTGGAGTCATGGCATCTGAGCAGTATGAGACTGTCTATGGATCTGTAAATGGAATCCTTGGTATCTTAAACAATCATTTATTAAATCTGACAGAGATTATGAATGAAAATCCGGCATATCTGGATCGTCTGGAAACAACACCTGCAATGTATTTAGGTTCCTGCCGTCATAAACTGCCGGATTATCTGGATGATGATTCCTCATATGTTTTCATCTTCAAACAGTTTGAATTATACAATGTCGGCGCCTTCTTCTACATTGGCGGAAACGACTCTATGGACACCGTTTTAAAATTATCCGAATACGGCAGAAAAATCGGCAGCAATGTCCGCATCATCGGTATTCCAAAAACAATCGACAACGATCTGTGTGAGACAGACCACACTCCTGGTTTTGGTTCCGCTGCAAAATACATTGCTTCCTCAGTTTTAGAGATTGCCCATGACACTTTTATTTACGCAGTCAAGAGTGTCACAATCATTGAGATCATGGGACGTGACGCAGGATGGCTGACCGCTGCCGCTGCTCTTGCAAGAAACGGATATAATTCCGCTCCACATTTGATTTATCTTCCGGAAGTTCCGTTTGATACGGACGACTTCCTGTTAGATGTAAAACGTATGCTGTTTGAACGCAATAACGTTATCATTGCCGTATCAGAGGGTATCCGAGATGCATCCGGCAATTACATCAGCGCTTCTGAGAAGTCAGTCGATACATTTGGCCACAGCCAACTGAGCGGCGCCGGAAAAACACTGGAATTCCTTGTGAAAGAAAAATTAGGCGTAAAAGTCCGCTCCATCGAAGTGAATGTATTACAGCGGTGTGCAGCCCATTTAGCATCCAAGACAGACCTTATGGAATCTGTCGAATTAGGAAAAAAAGCCGTTGCGCTCTCCGAGGAAGGCGTAACAGCTTCTATGGTCACCATGAACCGTGTATCTGACGATCCATATACGATTGAATATGGATATGCCGAGATAAAAAATATTGCCAACGAAGCCAGATCCGTTCCTACTGAATGGATCAACGCCGCTGGCAATGATGTTACACAGGAATTAATTGATTACCTCACTCCATTGATCCAGGGTGAATCCAATGTCACCTATGAAAATGGTCTTCCTGTTTATATGGATGTCAGTCATTTGACAAAACATCAATAAATTTTCCAATCTCAGCCCACGCTTTTCTGGATTCTGGCAGCATTTTTGCTGCCATCTGGAAAATGTGGAACATTCCATCATAAATACTGAGTCTTACTTTCACACCCTGATGTCTCGCTTTCGAGGCAACGCTCACCGAATCACTTAACAGCATCTCATAAGAACCTACCTGAATGAGCATTGGCGGAAATCCTCTGAAATCCCCATACAAAGGTGAAATATAAGCATCCATCGGATCATGGTCACCCACATAGTCTTTGTTATAGATCAGGCTGTCCCTCGTATTTCCGAACAACGGATCCCTCTCATAATTGGTATCATACGATTCACCGCTTGCCATAAGATCCGTCCACGGAGACATTGCAACGATCCCACATGGAAGCTGCATTCCATGATCTTTCAGATAATGGCACAGTGCCATCGCAAGCCCTCCTCCTGCGGAATCTCCTGCCACAATGATATCCTCTGCAAACCAGCCCTGACCGAGCAGCCACTGATATGCGCTCACTGCATCTTCCAATGCCGCCGGATATGGATTTTCAGGTGCTACACGGTAATCAATGGTGAGTACACTCATCCCTTTGCTGACTTCATTGTAAAGTCCCGCAAACATGCGGTATGCATTCCGCATCGCTCCGATATACCCGCCGCCATGAAGCTGTAAGATCACCTTCTGCTCATTTGGATTTTCCTTTAATTCAAGCCACTCCATTGTGAAGTGCTCCATCTCGATAGTGGTCATGGTGAACATATCCGGGCATTTCCACGGCGGTTCGACCATTTTTTTCCGCAGTTCACCGCTTTTGATTTTCCTGCCGATCAGGTTATCGTTTGTCACATGCGCGATCAGGTCACGCATGACATTTCCTGCGATGCTCGCTTCGTTTGTCTCATGTTCTCTTTCTTTTTTCAAAGTCAATTTTCTGATCATAAACCCTCTTATTCAAACTTCTGTCGTTTCCTTATCTGATATGGAATCTTCTCTTCAGTTCCACCCTGGCTCTTCTGTCACCGATGATCAGCGTTCCAAGGAACAAAAATACAGACGTTCCGAGTGCCGCGAGCGCCAGATACGGCACATAAATAATTCCGGTCAGATACAGAATAATCGGAACAAAACTGCACAAAATCATAAAAATCTGCCACATAATATAACTCTGCCAGTTCCTCCGGTTCACACACATCAAGATCAAAATTCCTGCATCGACTAAAATGATCGCCGCCGGGAACACATACCGTACCGACCATCCCCGGTAACCATTCACAAAATCGATTGCGATCAATATCAATATGGCAATTAAAGTCAAAACAATTGTTTTGGCAATATAGCCGGTTTTTCCAAGGATTGCAAACCGGACAACCAGATATCCGTAAAAAAAGATCAGACCGGTAACAAGGCTCCACGCCGTCTCAAAATCACCGTAATGATTCACTGCAACTAAAACCGCCTCTGCCACGATCGCCACGAAAAGATAAATTCGCGACAAAAGCATCATCCGTCTTGTTTTGATCTTGACATCGGGATACATATTTTCCACCTCTATCGTAGGCTCTAATACGGAGTGACAGAGCGGGCAGCGCTCCGTCTCATCCAACACTTCTATATTACATTGTCTACATCTGCTCATCTCACACCATTACTTTCCTGTTATTTGTATCATAATTCATTCTTCTTAATCAGAAGTCACACCATTTGTCTCTAACTCTACTTCAATTCCATCTGCTGCAATTTTGCGGAAAAATCCCCGCTGCACCGAAACATCTTTCAGATCAAAACTGAACGAGAACACTAACATACTTCCATAAGAACAGATTGTTCCCTTCAAATGCTGTCCCTTCGACATTGCAAGAAACGCATGGAACATCTCCACATATGGGCGGTATGCCTCATCCACTCCAATATTTCCGATATTTGTGATTGTTGTTGTATTGGCAAGTGCCGACTTTGTATACACAATCTTCATTGCAATATTTTTTAAAAAGAGCGGCACAGCACGCGCAGCCAGCAGCTTTTCATTGGATACATTATACGAAAACAGTTTTTCCAGATGCTCCCTGTTGATCTGGCTTCTCAGATTATCACGCACGATCTCCAGCACTTCCGCAAACGTGTAGACTTCCTTTGTCGGATGAAATTCTGCCGACACCATGACAAAGAAATTCTTTGTTGTGATCGAATTAAAATATGGGCGCAGATTTACCGGAACTGCCACGCGGATCGGACTCGCGGACGGCATTCCCTTCATACACTCCGTATACACACTCCAGATATAAACGGAAACCAAATATTCATTGATGCTGCAGCCGTATCTGTGACACACCTCTTTCAACTGCGGAATCTGCATATACCCATGCATAACGCCGAATTCTCCCGGTCCCAGATGCTCTCCCTTTAACAGATATGCCTTTTTTGTCTGATAGCCTTTTGCAGAACTCTTCTTATAATTTTTTAAGAAACTGTCCTCTCTGTTTAAAGATGTACCACTGTTTAAGGAATCCCCCACCTTCTCCTTCAGTTCCGGGTGCGCAAGACGCAGATACTGGTAAGTTAACTCTTTCAAAAAGTTAATGCCGCCCATTCCATCGGTCAGCACGTGGAACACTTCCAAATTAATTCTGTATTTATAATAAGTCACGCGGAACATATAACTGTGGTTTTGATTCTGCTGGATATAGCGGCACGGAAAATTGCTCTCCTCACGTACTTTCGGTGCAGGCTTTCCATTCTCCTCAAAATAATACCAGAATACCCCCATGCGAAGTCTTAAATTAAATCCATCCATCTTCGGAAGGACGATGTTTAACGCCTGCTGCAAAATATCAGGCTGTACAAGCTCCGTCAGTGTCACACTGATGCGGTAGACATTGCTCATATTCTCGCCTGCGATCACAGGGAAAAGATGTGCCGTGTTATCCAGCCTGTCCCACCGGATCTCCCGGTAGGCTTTCTTTTCTCTCTTTCTTTTCTGTTTTTTATTGTCTATTGTAATTTCTTCTGTCTCAGAAGTCACGGTCTTTTTCTTCATGATTCACTCCACTCTTTTCATGCTTCCTTTGATTATATCTGAATCTGTCTTAAAATACAAGTTTCCGGTTCTGTCTCTGCCAGATAATGAATCGTCAATTTCACAAAAATTTAATAAGTCGAATCATTGATTTTTATTTGTATCTTTTATAAAATAGTTTCGTGGTATCTGGTCTATCCAGAGACAAACTTAATATTTCAGATATCAAACTTCAATAATAATTGTGAAATTCCCTAAAACATAGAATACTTGACAAAAAATCAATATTACTAAGAGAGTTTTACAAACACTTATTCATAATAGACAATTGCGAAACTCTTAAAAGCGTAAATTGAATTGTAAAAAATTGACAAAAGACATGAAAGACACTGGGGAGCCGCCGGCACTTAGAAGGCAGGCACAACGGTAAGTTGTGACTGGCTTCTTAGTACCGTTGCGAGCGACACGTAGCGGAAGCGTGTCTTGAATGTTTTTGTTAATTTTGAACAATTTGTAATAGACTTGGAAGAGTTGCGCAATTATCTATGCGTACAGAAACAATAAAAGGAGATTATGTCATGAAAAAAAGTGCAGGCAAACAGATGATAACGATTGCGGGAGGCGTTCTTGCATGCAGTATGCAAATGATGGGCTGCTATCCACTTGCCCCGGCGTATTTTGCGGCAGCATTTTTGGAGGGAGTAAACGGCGTGTGGCTGACGGCTGCGATGTACATAGGAATGCTTTATTTTATGCCATTGACGGCAACGGTAAAATACGCAGTGGCGCTTCTTGTGACTGCAGGTGCGATCAAACTGGTAGAGTGGGCGAACGAGGGCTGCCCCGCATTTCTGGCGGCAATCCTGACAGCAATCACGACGATGATTCTGTCTTTCTGTGGCGGACTGCTGGAATGGAAAGACCAACCGGAGGTTCTGGCGGTGTTTCTGGAAGGAATCTTTATATTCGGTGCGGTGATCCTTTTAAACCGCGGCATTCATTTTTTTATGGAGTGGCAGGGGCGTGGAAACAGGATAGAGCAGGAGCCCGTGGACAGAGGCAAGGAGGAACGCCTTTCGGGGTATGCGGAATCGTTTCAGGGATTGTCACAGATTTTTATGAATATGAGTAAAAAAAAGGAGCAGTACACGGCGGAGGAACTCGGACAAATGCAAAATGAGCTGACCGGGCGGCTCTGTGCAAACTGTGACTGCTGTGCGATATGCTGGGAGCAGGAATCTACACCGCTGTATGGAATTTTGTCTAACATGATCACGTCGATCCTGAATGTGGGGATCCCGGCAAAAGAAAGTGAGGAGGAACTAAGCCACTACTGCAAACACAGCAAAGATATGGTGGAGGAGGCAGTGCGTGTGTTTGAGAAGGCAAGCTTAAACCGTGCGTGGTACAACCGTCTGTTGGAAAACCGTCAGACGATCGCAGAACAGCTCGATGCGATGGCGTACATTATGAAAGACTGTGCGAAGGAGGAAAAACTGCTGGATACGCAGGAGAAAAAGGCGTTGGCAGAGATACGCTACCGGGCAAAAGAGAGCGGGATCGTCATTGAGGAAATGCATTTGTATGAGAATCAGGAGGGACGTCTGCGGCTGACAGCGGGACTGCGCAGTAAAATGGGCGGCTGTGTTTCTGTGAAATCATTTCTCGCAGCGGTCAGCCATGCGCTTGGAAAAGATATCCGTGCTGCCGCAGACTGCCGTTCATTTATCTCAAAGGAACGCACCGATTTTTTGTTTTACGAGGATACAAAATACCGCAGTGTGCAGGGAATCGCACGGCTGAAAAAAGACGGTGCACAGATTTCCGGGGACAATTTCTCGTTTCTGGAGCTGGAGCGCGGTGATCTTCTGCTCGGACTCTCGGATGGCATGGGCTCCGGCAGTGCCGCATGCAAAGAGAGTGAGATGGTGTTAGATCTTGTGGAACGCTTTTTGGAAGCCGGTTTTTCGGTGGAGACAGCGATCCGTATGATGAACTCGGCGATGGTGATGAAAGGGGAGAGCGATCTGTATTCTACCGTTGATTTGTGTATGGTGAACCTTTATGATGGGGCGGCGGATTTTTACAAGATCGGAGCAGCGGGAAGCTTTATCAGGCACGGGCAGGAGGTGACAAGTTTTGCCCCGGATTCGCTGCCGGTCGGCGTCGGGACAAACCCCGAGATCGAGCATAAAAAGATAACCCTGAAAAACGGCGATTTTGTTGTCATGGTCACGGATGGTGTGTTAGAATATCTGCATGTACCAAATCCGGAAGAAACAATGCAGGAGATCATCGAGAGTATCAACACCAATCATCCGGGCATCCTGGCGAAAAAGATTTTGGAGCGGGTGCTTCTTTTTACAGGGGGAAAGGTTTCGGATGATATGACCATTCTTGCGACCTGCATCTGGGAGAAATAGATGACAAATGAACTTTTAAACGAATGGAAAAAAGAAAAAATAGTGGAAGACGGGGACATAGTGCTCGCAGGGGTATCCGGCGGTGCTGATTCCGTCTGTCTCCTGTTGATGCTGGAGCAGTTACAGAAAAAAACAGATTTTTTATTGGAAGCAGTCCATGTGGAACATGGCATCCGTGGGGAAGAGAGCCGGAAAGATGCAGCGTTTGTGAAAAACCTGTGTCAGGATCATGGGATCAGATGTCATATATTTTCAGTGGAAGTTCCTGTATTTGCGGAGAAACATGGTCTTGGGCTGGAGGAAGCAGCGCGCATTTTAAGATATGAATGTTATAAGAAAGCGGCAGAAAGCGTAAAAAAGGAATTTCCGGAAAAGAAGATTAAACTTGCAACGTATGCGTCCCGCTGTATCGAAAACGAAATTTTGATGTATCTGCGCAAGAATACCCAGCTGCGAAACGAGCTTTCCATCGATGAGCCCCTCAACGTGGACTGGGACGGCAATGAACTTCTGCTTACGAATTGATCCGTCCTCTGCTTGCGCAGCCGCGGGAAGAGATCGAGGCATTTTTAAGGGAATGCGGGCAGTCCTATTGTATGGATGAGACAAATCTGGATACAGAATACAGCAGAAACCGTATCCGGCATCAGGTGCTGCCGGAACTAAAGCAGATCAATGGGCAGGCGGTGGCACATATCAACCAGAGTGCGGCGCTTCTGCAGGAAATGAGAGATTTTCTCAATGAGGAGGCAGAGCATATCCGGGAAATGTATGTGGTTGAAAAAAGCGATGGCATACAGCTTTATCCGGGCGTGTGGGAGGAGTGCCACGAAGTTGTGCAGCGGGAGGTTCTCCATAAGGCAATCGGACAGGTGGCAGGATCGAAAAAAGATATTACGAGAAAACATGTAGAGAGCGTGAGAAACCTTTATTTTTCACAGGTTGGACGATATGTGGAACTGCCATATCAGGTGCTGGCGGAGCGCAATTATCATGGTATTTTGCTGAGAAAAGAGACGGAAAAAAAGAGGGCGGATAACACCTTTTTGATAGAAATACCAAAGGAGAGCCTGCAAAAAGTTTTTGATGGAGAGACACTGGAACTGGAAGTGCCGGGAGGCAGAGTAAGGTTTTGCGGACTCAGCCCGGATGGGAAAATCGGGGAAATTGATAAAAAATCATATACGAAATGGCTGAATTATGATAAAATCAAAGTTGGACTGCAAATCAGAACCAGAACCGCAGGAGATTATCTTACGGTGGATGACAGGGGACACACAAAGAAACTGAAAGAGTATTTTATTAACGAAAAAGTCCCAAAAGAGATGCGGGATACCATGCTGCTCCTGACGGAAGACTCTCATGTTATATGGGCGGTCGGACAGCGGATCAGTGCAGATTATAAAATCGATGAAAATACAAAAAAGATATTAGAAGTACATTTTTTTGGAGGAAATTATCATGAAAGTAAAGAATATTAGAAAGTATCTGACAGAAGAACAGATCACAGAGCGCGTAAAAGCAATGGGAGAACAGATCAGCAAAGATTATGGCGGTGAGACCGTATATCTGATCTGCATTTTAAAGGGATCGATTTTCTTTACCTGTGAACTTGCTAAGCGGATCACCTCTCCGGTAGAGATCGATTTTATGTCTGTTTCCAGTTATGGTGCCGGCACAAGTTCCAGCGGTGTTGTCAAGATCGGAAAAGATCTTGATACTACAATTGAGGGAAAGAATGTCCTTGTGGTCGAGGACATCATTGATTCCGGAAGAACACTGAGTTATCTGCTTCAGAACCTGAAAACAAGAAATCCAAAGAGCCTGAAGTTATGCACACTGTTAGATAAACCGGACCGGCGCGTGTGTGATGTGAAGGTGGATTATGTCGGTTTTGAGATCCCGGATGAGTTTGTAGTAGGTTTTGGATTAGACCTTGACCAGCAGTACAGAAATCTGCCATACATTGGATGTGTGGAACTTGAGGACGAAGAATAAAGGAGAGCAGCTTTGAATAGTAGGAATAATAGTTACAGAGGCTTTGGGTTTTATCTGGTGCTCATTCTGATCGTAGTTGGTGTCTGGTATTTCCTGGATGGAAATACAACCACAAATTCTTATACAAGAGCAGCTTTTGAGAAAGACATCCAGTCAGGGGATGTAACAGCCATTGATATTGTGCAGAATCGTGAGATCCCGACGGGAAGTGTGAATCTTACATTCTCGGATTCCACACAGAAGGTATTGATCGTGTCGGATGTCAATGAGATCGTATCCTATCTGCAGGATCAGGGGATCACGGATTATACGATGGAGAATGTTCCGGCGGAGAGCTGGATCATGACATTGCTTCCATATCTGATCATATTTGCTGCAATGTTTATTTTCTTCATGATTATGACCAATCAGGCAGCGGCAAACGCAGGCGGCGGCAGCAGCAAGATGATGAATTTCGGTAAGAGCCGTGCAAAGCTGATGCAGCCGGATGCCAAAAAAGTGACATTTGCCAATGTCGCAGGTCTGAAAGAGGAAAAAGAGGAGCTGGAGGAGATCGTGGATTTCCTTCGTGCACCACAGAAATATACGGCTTTAGGCGCAAGAATCCCGAAAGGAGTCCTTTTAGTCGGACCTCCTGGAACCGGTAAAACATTGCTTGCAAAAGCGATTGCAGGAGAAGCAGGCGTGCCGTTTTTTAGTATTTCCGGTTCTGATTTCGTGGAGATGTTTGTCGGTGTCGGTGCATCCCGTGTCCGTGATCTTTTTGAGGAAGCAAAGAAAAACGCACCATGTATCGTCTTTATCGATGAGATCGATGCGGTGGCAAGACGCCGCGGAACCGGTATGGGCGGTGGACATGATGAGCGTGAGCAGACATTAAACCAGATGCTTGTTGAGATGGACGGTTTTGGCGTCAATGAGGGCATTATTGTCATGGCGGCAACGAACCGTGTGGATATTTTAGACCCGGCTATCATGCGTCCGGGACGTTTTGACCGCAAAGTGTATGTCGGTCGTCCGGATATCGGCGGCAGAGAGGAAATCCTTGCTGTACATGCCAAGAATAAACCGCTTGGCGATGATGTGGACTTAAAACAGATTGCGCAGACAACAGCCGGATTTACCGGAGCTGATCTGGAAAATCTTTTGAATGAGGCGGCAATCGTCGCTGCAAAAGAAAACCGTGCGTACATCACACAGAATGATATTAAGAAATCCTTTGTAAAAGTTGGAATCGGAGCAGAGAAGAAGAGCCGTATCATTTCCGACAAGGAAAAACGGATCACTGCATTCCATGAAGCCGGCCATGCAATCTTATTCCATGTATTGCCGGATGTAGGACCTGTGTATTCTGTATCCATTATCCCTACCGGAGCAGGTGCAGCAGGATATACCATGCCACTCCCGGAAAAGGATGAAATGTTTAACACCAAGGGAAAGATGTTACAGGATATCACTGTTTCACTCGGAGGACGCGTGGCGGAGGAACTTGTCTTTGACGATATCACAACCGGTGCTTCCCAGGATATCAAACAGGCAACCAAGATGGCAAAAGCGATGGTGACACGCTATGGTATGTCGGAGAATGTCGGACTGATCTGCTATGATAATGATGATGATGAAGTGTTCATCGGAAGAGATCTGGCACACACCAGAGGCTATGGGGAAGGTGTGGCAACTGCGATCGACCAGGAAGTAAAACGTATCATTGATGAGTGTTATGCCAAGGCAAGACAGATCATTACAGAAAACCGCAGTGTTTTAGATGCCTGTGCCAAACTTCTGTTGGAAAAAGAAAAAATCAGCCAGAAAGAGTTTGAAGCGCTCTTTGAAACGGATCATGTTGTTTTATAAAAGCATTTACAGGAAATTATATTGACACAGAGCTGGATGTATATCATCCAGCTTTTTTTGAACGTATATACTTGTGGAGGTGAAAATGGATTTTAGAAATTGAAATAATAGATGTAAAACGTTATGACACATGGAGGGCTTTATGGTAAAATATTTTTGCCCATGCAAATGAAGAGGAGTGTCCACAGAAGAGGGGAGATAAGGAATGGAGAACAGGAGCATTATTACTTTCACAATAATAACAATTGGGCTCATTTTAATATTTAGATTGAGAAATAAAGACAGACAATTTACCAAAATAGAAGTAAATGGAAAATTGAGCAATATACTGTTATTCCCAGTCGCGATTTACGGAGAGACAACAATTATGTCAATGATTGTATGCATAAGCTGCGAAATTTTATTTGTACTGTCAATGTTTCTAATGTATGTATTAAAAGTAGACAAGCTTTTTGTATGTTTTTTTTGGGGTGTTTTCCAAATATTTTTTGTATTTATTGGTGCAGGAGTTGAGTCACTGGCAGAATGCAAAATACAAGAGAAAAAAGGGCAGAAAATTTTTTGGTTTTTATTTGGAATCATTATGATAGTTGCGCCGACTATTTGGATGGCATCACAGATACGAGAATTTTTGGAGGTAATATAATGGAACAAAAGGATATACAAGCTGAAAAACAGTTAATTCAGACATGGAAAAGTATTATGCTTTTGTCATGGTTTACCAGTATTGTTGGAATTGGATGCTGGATTCAGGCTGGGAATGAAATAATTGTAGGAAATATGAATAAGGGCGTTATATGGTTAATATATGGAATGGTACATATAATAGTAGCTTGTTTTGGAATTCGATTTTCTAAAAGGAAAAACGAAAAATTACAGGATTCAAAATATATTGTGAGAAGAAAAAAAGGAATTTGTATTTTAGGCATTGTAACTTATTGTGTGACAGTTTGTGTATTTTTACTGACTTTGATTTTTTAGAAATGAGTTATATAGCGTTTATATATATGGCTTGCTGTACCAGTTGTCTGCTGATAATTTCTTTTTTCTGGTTTTCCATGTACCGAGAGCAAAAGATCATAGTGAGAGAAAAGGAAATTGTCATTTGTAATTTTTTTGGAAAGAGGAGAACGATTGACAGGCAGGAGATAGGCCAAATTATAAGTGATCAGAATCATGTGCGGTACGGTTTTATGAATAAACAGAATCAACAATTGTTTGAAGTATCCGTAAACATGGTCGATGCAGTTGCATTTATACAAGATACGCTGGATGAATTAGAGAAAAGATAATGGAGGAAAAATAATAGGTAATATTGCACCAAAATTATGTTCAAAATTTGCACCATATTTAAAAAAATTGATTTCACATGAAGAAATTGGAAAAGTAGCCGATCGGCTTTTAAAATATGCGGGAAGTTGCGCTCCAGATTCTAAAGAAGCTTTGGCATTATTAATAAAGTATATTGGCGCAGAGGCGCGACAAATTGTTACTCCTTTTGGTGGAGATGTATTAGAAAAAATAGGAATATTAAAGGAGAATTAAGTGTGGATAAAAACGAATTAATTTCTAGTATGTTATCATTTAAAGATAACATAGGCATGTGGAAAATAGTATTAAATCAAATTACAGATGCAGATTTTGTTATAGGATATGGTTTTGATAATAATGAAAAATTATGGAAGGTTTATCAAAATAATGAAAGAGGAATGAAGGCAGAATGGACGTTTGAGAATGAGGAAGAGGCATTAGAGAAATTATATAAAAAAGTAAAATTTCAGTACAAAATAATAAATCAGTCAGTTGCATCAGTAGAGAAAAACACAACTGCATGGAACATTGGAGACAGATATTTACGGAGCAGAGAGCATAAAAGCAGAAGCTGTGACGGAGAAATGGAGTAATCTGGGATGGTGAGGGATTATTCGCAGAAAACAGTACAGGAACTGTATGAGACCATCCGTGTGAACGTGGATGAAGAAGAGCAGTGGAAAGTATTTGACTTTGTAG
>OGRG01001032.1_pt1 | contig 21531 bp, 15 predicted proteins | sample 1553501 | NCBI WGS metagenome assembly OGRG01 (sample SAMEA2580018, study PRJEB22360) | human gut metagenome | biome: human gut; feature: human-associated habitat; material: faeces | place: Denmark | collected 2008/2010 | reverse complement strand
GACGAGCTATCAGCCGGTAAGCTACAAACTTGACTCCAAAGAAGGCACCGAAGCTGAATTTAAGAACATGGTCCGGCAATGCAAGGCCGCGGGCGTCGGCGTGATCGCGGATACGGTCATCAACCACACCACCGGCGTCGACAAAACACAAGGGACCGGCACCGCCGGAAGCCCCTACGACAATAAAGGCTATTTCCCTGAAGCCGGATACACGCCATCGGACTTCCATGCCCCCTGTTCTATCTGGACGTACCGCGACGCCGAAAGCGTGTGGAACTGCCAGGTATCGGGTTTGCAGGACCTTGATACATCAAGCCCGCACGTGCGCGACGTGCTGTCTGACTATTTTGTGAAGCTTCTCGACTACGGCGTCGCCGGATTCCGCGTGGATGCCGTCAAACACATGCCTCCGGAAGACGTGCTGGCCATCAAGAAACTCGTTGCGAAGAAATCCGGACGTTCCATGAACGACATCTGGTGGACGCAGGAAGTGATTGGCGACAATGCGGAAGCCGCCGAAATCCAACCGAGGAACTATCTCAAAACCGGCCAGGTGAACGAATTCCAGTACGCATATCGGCTTAAGTCCCTGTTCTCCAACTCGCTGGCAGGGGGAAGCCTGTCGATCAAAGACATTCCGCAGAACATCACCGACAGTGGCAAGGCCAGCGTATTCGTGACGAATTGGGATACCGAACGCAACAACATGACGCTCACCTACAAGGACGGCGACGCCTACCGGCTAGCGAACGCGTTCATGCTGGCCTACCCGTATGGCGCCCCCAACGTGTTCTCCGGATACGAATTCCATGACACCGACTCGGGAGCTTCAGGCGCCACTGCGACCAGCGTGCCCGATATTGACTGCTCCAAAGACTCCGGCTGGAGCTGCACCGAACGCTGGCCTGACGTGCACGGTATGGTCGGCTGGCATAATGTCGCAGGCGACGCGCCGCTCTCCGATTGGCAGGATGACGGCGACAACATGATCGCCTTCGGTCGAGGGGGACGTGCCTTCATCGCCATCAACAATTCCGTGCGCACACGTACTGTGACGTACCACACGGCTTTGCCGGCAGGGGAGTATTGCGATGTCTACGCTTCCGCCGACTGTTCCGGCAGCGTGCATGTGCGTTTCGACGGGGATGCCACACTGACGGTTCCTGCCGGTAGTGCAGTGGCCTTCCATATCGCCGCGACACCGTATACCGTGAGACAATGATTGCAATCGTTTGCTGTTTTTTGCAGCTATTTCTGAATGTTTTCTGCTTGACTTGCAGAAAAAATTTTGATTGCAGCAACAGGTTGCACTTCGGCATATATGAAGTGCATGTGCAGCAGAGGGTCACGCTGTTTCATTGCCACGCGCAGCCATTGACATACAATTAACTCTGATTCAGAGTGTAAACGTATGCATATTCATCGTCGAGTGGATTCTGAATCATCCGCGTGGATGCGGATGTCCATGGCGCATACGTTGCCGGTCGCGGCGCCTGCCATGGGCGCTTGAACCGGCCTCACAGATGAGAACGGAGAACAATGGTCGTTCAGACGAACCGTCCATTAGGCCGTGTGGTGGCGATGGGCGTCACCGCGGCCATGGCGTGCGCTTCGTTGGTCGCGGCACCGATCGTGGCCCAGGCGCAATCCAAAACGCAGGCCAATCAACAGAAAGATGTCCAGGTGATTGCGGATGGAGAGCAGATCCGCCGTGTGATTCATAATATTGTGAGCAATGCCATTAAATATATGGAGAAGCCTAAGGGGATCATTCAGCTTCGTGTGAAGGATGTGGGTGATTTTATTCAGGTGGAGATCGAGGATAACGGCAAGGGAATTGCCGCCAAGGATCTGCCATATATTTTTGACCGTTTTTACCGTACCGATGTTTCCAGAAATTCTTCCAAGGGAGGAAGCGGTATCGGACTTTCCATCGTAAAGAAGATCATGGAGGATCACGGCGGAAAGGTCTGGGCAACGAGCCGGCTGGGAATCGGAACGATTATGTATTTTGTCCTTAGAAAATATCAGGAGGTACCGATGAATGAGTAGAATTTTGATCATAGAAGATGAGGAAGCGATTGCAGATCTGGAGAAGGACTATCTGGAGCTTTCCGGTTTTGAGGTGGAGATTGAGAACCGTGGAGATACCGGTCTTGTACGTGCCATGAAAGAAGAATTTGATCTGATTATTCTGGATCTGATGCTTCCGGAGGTGGACGGTTTCGACATTTGCCGACAGGTCCGTGAGGAGAAAAATACACCGATCATCATGGTTTCCGCAAAGAAGGACGACATTGATAAGATTCGTGGACTTGGTCTTGGCGCAGATGATTATATGACCAAGCCGTTCAGTCCAAGTGAGCTGGTTGCCCGTGTGAAGGCGCATATGGAGCGTTATAACCGGCTGGTTGGTTCCAATGTGCACAAGAATGATGTGATTGAAATTCGTGGTATTAAGATTGATAAGACGGCAAGACGTGTATGGGTCAATGGCGATGAGACGACATTTACCACCAAAGAGTTTGATCTTCTGACATTCCTGGCTGAAAATCCCAACAGGGTATTTACGAAAGAGGAACTTTTCCGTGAAATCTGGGATATGGAATCTGTGGGTGATATCGCTACTGTGACGGTGCATATTAAGAAGATCCGTGAAAAGATTGAGTTTAATACTGCCAAGCCTCAGTATATTGAGACAATCTGGGGTGTGGGATACCGGTTTAAGGTGTGAGAAAATACCGGATTACAGATACGATGAGGATAAAGAGGGGGAATATCGTTTAAGGATAGTCCCTCTTTATTATTACATGAACGCTTTAATGTTTGGCTGAAAAAGGAGAATTATGGAAGAAAGATTGTATAAAAAACTGGAGTCATACGGCAGAAGTGATTTTTACCCGTTTCATATGCCCGGACATAAGCGCAATCCGCTGGCTGTGGACGGAGATTTTCCGGTGGAGAGAGATATTACGGAGATTAACGGGTTCGATAACCTGCATCATGCGGAGGATCTCCTGAAAAGGGCCCAGGAGGATGTTGCCCGGCTTTATGGTGTGCCGGAGAGTTTTTACAGTATTAATGGAAGTTCCGGGGCGATTCTGGCTGCGGTGTCTGCGGCTGTGGGTAAGGGAGGCCAGATCCTGATCGCACGGAATTGTCATAAGGCGGTTTACCATGCAATTTATTTAAGAGATCTGGGGGCTACATATATTTATCCACATGAGGATCCCAGACTGGGGATAAACGGCGGAATCTCACCGAGCCGTGTGGAAATGTACCTGGCAGAGAATCCGGAGATTGAAGCGGTGCTGATCACATCCCCGACCTATGACGGGATCGTGTCGGATGTGGCGCGGATTGCGGAGGTTGTCCATAATCATGGTATTCCGCTGATCGTGGATGAAGCCCATGGAGCACATTTTCACTTTTCGGATTATTTTCCGGTTTCTGCGGCGGAACTTGGCGCAGATGTGGTGATCAACAGTGTGCATAAAACTTTGCCCTGTCTGACACAGACAGGTGTGATCCATCTTTGCAGTGACCGGGTGAGCCGGGAAAAGCTGATACGTTTTCTGGGAATTTACCAGAGCAGCAGTCCGTCCTATGTTCTGATGAGCAGTATTGATGCCTGCATGGATAAGCTGGATCGTGAGGGCGATGAGATGTTCCGGGTATTTACAGAGAATCTGGAAAAAGCCCGGGAGCGTCTTGGAAAGTGTAAATATATCCGGCTGGTGACTCCGCAGGCCTGTGAGTGCCAGAGGGTTTTTGATTTCGACAGATCCAAGCTTCTGCTTTCCACAGTGGACAGCTCACTGAACGGAAGGCAGCTGCATCAGATTCTCCGGGAGGAGTTCCATCTGGAAATGGAGATGGAGGCGGAGAATTATGTTCTGGCACTGGCTGCTGTGGGAGACACGGCGGAAGGGTTTGAGAGACTTTGCGAAGCGGTTGAAGAGATCGACCGCCGGGAATCGTTAAAGTACAGAAAAGAGGCTGTGGAACAGGAGCCTGTAAAAAACGGAAAGATGAAGCAGATGATGCGTATTTCTGAGGCGATGGATGCAGAGAATGAACGATATCCGCTGGCTGAGTGCATCGGGCGGACTTCTGCAGAATTTGCATATCTCTATCCACCGGGAATTCCGCTGATCGTTCCCGGGGAACAGATTTCTGGACATTTCGTAAAAAATGTGAGAAGATACCTGGAACAGGGCTTTGAGGTACAGGGCCTGAGTGACCAGACAAGTGAGACTGTATGCGTTGTGAAGAATGAGTAAACAGACGTATGGCAGCAGAGGAGATAAATGGGAAAGATTTTTTACATTATGGGAAAAAGTTCTTCCGGTAAGGATAGTATTTACAGAATGCTGGAGGAGGATCAGGAACTGGGGCTTAAACGGCTTGTGATTTATACGACCCGTCCGATCCGTGATGGAGAAAAGAACGGAAGAGAATATTTTTTTACAGATGAGAATAAACTGAAAGAGTTCCGAAGAAACGGGAAGCTGATTGAAGCACGTACCTATCAGACGGTTTATGGCCCGTGGACATATTTTACAGCGGATGACGGACAGGTTTCTGTAGGAAATGACAGTTACCTTGGAATTGGTACGCTGGAGTCTTATATGCGTCTTCGGGAGTATTATGGCAATGAGGTTATCTGGCCGGTTTATATAGAAGTGGAGGACGGGGAGCGTCTGGAACGTGCCCTTGCCCGGGAAAAAACGCAGGAAGTGCCGAAGTACGAGGAGATGTGCAGGCGCTTTCTGGCAGACCAGAATGATTTTTCTGAAGAAAATATTCTGAAAGCTGGTATATGGAAGCGATTTCGGAATCATAATCTGGATGAATGTGTGAAGGAAATCGTAAATTATATAAAATCTGTACAATAGGGAAAAATAGTTTTTTTTATACAGAAGATTATGTTATAATTAGTTGAAAGATGTCCGCCGGATATGACGGAGGACACAAAAGGCAGAAAGAGGTGATTCTTATGGCAGGATTTCATGACATCATCGGCCATGACGATATAATCAGGCATTTGAAGAATGCGATAGAGACAGGGAAGGTATCCCACTCTTATATTTTTACAGGAGAAGCAGGTTCTGGTAAGAAGCTTCTTGCGGGAACTTTTGCGGCAGCACTGCAGTGTGAATCAGGAGAGTCTGAACCATGTATGACCTGTGATTCCTGTAAGAAGGTGATCGGCAAGAATCATCCGGATATTATCACAGTGACTCATGAGAAACCTGGCAGCATCAGTATTGATGAGGTGAGAGATCAGGTTGTCCATGATGTGGATATCAAGCCGTACTGCAGTCCGTATAAGATTTATATTATTCCAGATGCGGAGATGATGACAGTACAGGCGCAGAATGCCATTTTGAAAACAATCGAGGAGCCGCCGGAATATGCGGTGATCTTGTTGCTGACCAGCAATATCGACAGTCTTCTTCCTACCATCCGTTCCAGATGTGTGCGTCTGGATCTGAAAGTAGTGGATGATGGTCTTGTGAAAAAATATCTGATGGAGCATCTTCAGGTGCCGGATTATCAGGCTGAGATTGATGCGTCCTATGCACAGGGCAGCATTGGTAAGGCGAAGGAGGCCGCTACTTCCCAGGAGTTTGCGGATATGACTGCCAATGCACTGAAGATTTTGAAATATGCCAATACCATGGAAGTTTATGAGCTGACAGAGGCAATCAAGACTCTGACAGCGAATAAGAACAATATCAATGATTACCTGGATATTTTTCAGTTCTGGTTCCGCGATGTTCTGATGTTTAAGGCAACAAGAGAAATTGACAACCTGGTTTTTAAACAGGAGATTAATTTTATCAGAGAGCAGGCCAGCGAGCGTTCTTATGAGAATATCGAAAAAATTCTTGAAGCACTGGAGAAGACCAAGGTGCGTCTCCGTGCCAATGTTAATCTCGAACTTGCCCTGGAGCTCCTGTTCCTGACAATTAGGGAGAAATAGAATGGAAAAGGTAGTTGGAGTCAGATTTCGTAACGTTGGTAAGATTTATTATTTTAATCCTAAGAACTATAAGGTAAAAGTCGGCGATCATGTGATTGTGGAGACTGCCCGTGGTGTGGAATATGGCCGGGTTGTTCTGGAACCACGCAGTGTGAAGGAGGACGAGGTGGTTCATCCGCTGAAAGAGGTTCTTCGTGTTGCGACAAAAGAGGACGAGGAACATGAGGCTGAGAACCGCGTGAAGGAGAAAGAGGCTTTTAAGATCTGCAAAAAGAAGATCCGTGAGCATGGGCTTGAGATGAAGCTGATTGATGCGGAGTATACGTTTGATAATAACAAGGTGCTGTTTTACTTTACAGCGGATGGACGTATTGATTTCCGTCAGCTGGTTAAGGATCTGGCGTCTGTGTTTAAGACAAGGATTGAGCTTCGTCAGATCGGTGTCCGTGATGAGACGAAGATTCTTGGTGGTATTGGTATTTGTGGCAGGACGCTTTGCTGCCATACGTATCTTTCTGAGTTTGCGCCGGTTTCCATTAAGATGGCGAAGGAGCAGAATCTTTCTCTGAATCAGACGAAGATTTCCGGTGTTTGTGGCCGTCTGATGTGCTGCCTGAAGAATGAGCAGGAGACTTATGAGGAACTGAACCGTAATCTTCCGGGTATTGGTGATGTGGTGACGACACCGCAGGGTACTACGGGTACGGTGCAGAGTGTGAACGTTCTCCGTCAGATGGTTAAGATCGTTGTGGATGTGAACGATGAGAAGGAGATCCAGGAGTTTCCGGTTCGTGATCTGAAGTTCCGCCCTAAGAAGAAAAAGGGTAAGGGTGGAGTTGACCACGAGGAGAAAGAGGGTAAAAAGGGAGATTCGAAACCGAATGAGAAGTGATCTTGTTAAATGCGGTGAGCGTGTGGATGATCTTCAGAATGGGTTGTTTGTGATCCAGGATCCGAAGAAGTTCTGCTTTGGAATGGATGCTGTTCTGTTGTCTGGTTTTGCCCGGGTGAAGAAGGGTGAAGTTGCGCTGGATATGGGGACTGGTACCGGGATTATTCCGATTTTGCTTTCTGACCGTACGGATGGGGAGCATTTTACGGGGCTGGAGATCCAGCATGAGTGTGCGGAGATGGCTGACCGTAGTGTGAGATATAATGGTCTTGAGGACAGGGTTCGGATCGTTGAAGGTGATATCAAGGAGGCTGCCGGGATTTTTGGGGCGGCTTCTTTTGATGTGGTGACGTGTAATCCGCCGTATATGATCGGGCAGCATGGGTTGACGAATCCGCATGTTCCTAAGGCGATTGCGAGGCATGAGATTCTTTGCACGTTTGATGATGTGGCTTGTCAGGCTGCCCGGGTTCTGAAGGACCGGGGGAGGTTTTTTTTGGTGCACAGGCCGTTTCGGCTGGTGGAGCTGATGGCGACTTTGACGAAGTATAAGCTGGAGCCTAAGAGGATGCAGCTGGTGTATCCTTTTATTGATAAGGAGCCGAATATGGTGTTGATCGAGGCTTGTAAGGGCGGGAATTCCAGGATCCGGGTTGAGCGGCCGCTGGTGGTTTATGAGCGGCCTGGGGTTTATACGGAGGATGTTTTGGAGTTGTATCGGATGGTGTGAATGTTGTGATATTGTGGCTTAGGGTGGCTGCCTGGTTGGTTGTTTGGTTGTGAGAGATTGGGAGGCTACTCGGGAGGTTTTGGGCCATCGGCGCTGCGCTGGATGGCTGGGAGGTAGTGGTGGCTGTGGTACTTCGGTTGGTGAAGGGACGGCGAGGGGAGGCAGGCTGAGATTCAAAGCGAGAGATCGCAACGCATAGTGCGCTGAGTATCGAAGAATACAGACATCTTGCCGAAAGTGAACCACAGAGAAAGTGAAGAAATAAAACAACATCGGCACAGCGTGGCGCGCTGAGTACCGAAGAATACAGGCATCTTGCCGGAAGTGAATCACAGAGAAAGTGAAGAAATAAAACAACATCGGCACAGCGTAGTGCGCTGAATACCGAAGCATACAGACACAAGTCAACAAATAAGAACAACGAATCCCTTGCACTACTTAAAAAAAGCCCAAGGGGTGTGCAGAGGGGGCGCGGCTTTGCGGCCCCTTTGCGGTTTTCAAAGTTCCCAAACTTAAACAAACCCCCGCGGTCAAGCGGAATATCCCCCGCGGTTAAGCGGAATATCCCCCCGCGGTTAAGCAAAACAACTCCCCCACGGCCAAGTGGAAAACAACTCCCCGCGGTCAAGCGAGAAAAGAGGCAAATATGAAACAAAACGGAAAACTATACTTATGCGCCACCCCCATAGGAAACCTCGAAGACATCACCCTTCGAGTACTAAGAACCCTTCGGGAAGTGGACTTAATCGCTGCGGAGGATACCCGCAACAGCATAAAACTTCTGAATCATTTTGATATAAAAACCCCCATGACCAGCTACCACGAATACAATAAGATCGATAAGGGCCATGTCCTCGTGGAAAAGCTGCTGGCGGGTACAAACATTGCGTTGATCACAGATGCAGGTACTCCGGGTATCTCAGACCCCGGGGAGGAGCTTGCCGCCATGTGTTATGAAGCCGGAATTGAAGTGACTTCACTTCCGGGTCCTGCTGCCTGTATCACTGCTCTGACTTTGTCAGGCCTGCATACCAGGCGTTTTGCTTTCGAGGCTTTTCTTCCGGCGGATAAGAAAGAACGAAAAACGATCCTGGAGGAGCTTTCCTGTGAAACCAGGACTATTATTCTGTATGAGGCACCTCACAGGCTTGTACGGACTCTTGGTGAGCTCAGAGAGGCGCTTGGCAACCGCCGGATGACTCTTTGCAGAGAGCTGACCAAGAAGCATGAGACGGCATTCCGGACTACGATCGATGATCTGATGGATTTTTATAAAGATGAGAAGCCGCTGGGTGAGTGTGTTCTTGTGATCGAGGGCAGGAGCCGCAGTGAGATGGAGGCGGAGAAGCGTGCTTCCTGGGAGGAGATTTCCATTGCGGAGCATGTGGCGATGTATGAGCAGCAGGGGAATTCCAGGAAGGATGCCATGAAGCTTGCTGCCAAGGATCGTGGTGTTTCCAAGCGGGATATTTATAAGGCGCTTCTGGATGGAGAAGATTCTGCTGAATGATCAGGTGTAATTGTGGTACGGATCGTAGGTAACGTGATCGTGGATGATTGAATAAGCTGCATACTGTGACCAAGGATTTTTGGGAACGTATGTGGCTTTTTTTTGTGGTAATAAAAAGTACTGTGCGGATTTTGTCGAAATGATTTGCTTGCAGTATAGACCATATTGTGGTAAGCTGATCTTATCAAAAATAAAAAGCAGTTCCGGGATTCTATGGAAATGCTGTAAAAGCATATTTTCTAAAAATAATCTTATTTTTCTATTACATTTCATATATCAGGCAGATTGCCTGTCATCTCAGAAAATTCATGCTTTTTTCCATTTTTCAGCAGGAGTTTTCAGATGAGGCTCCTTGAGATCAAAACAGAGGAGTCGTGTATGATCGTAAACAATAACAGAACAAACAGCTCTAACCTGCGGCAGTGGCATCCTGCATTTTTTGCTGATATCCAGATAGAACTGGAGGCAGAAAGGGAGAATCTGATTTTTGAGAATGAGCATCAGCTTGGGACGAAACCAATGGAGATCGATGCGCTTGTGATCAAAAAGAAATCAGATATCCCCATTAATAAAAACATAGGAAGGATCTTCCGAAAATATAATATCATTGAATATAAGAGTCCGACGGATTATATAAGCATCAATGATTTTTATAAGGTGTGTGGATATGCCTTTTTTTATAAAGCAGATACGGTAACTGAGGATGAAATCCCAATTGAGGAGATTACAATCTCTTTGGTAAGTAGGGCATATCCCCGGAAGATGCTCCGTCATTTGAGGGAGTTTTGGAAATGCCGGGTAAAAAAGATGGAAGAAGGAATTTATTACGTAACAGGATCTAAGATCCCAATCCAGGTCATTGTAACAGAGCAGTTGTCAAAGAAGAAAAATCTGTGGCTGAGAAGTCTGACTGATAGAATAAAAGATAAGGAAGATATGAAACGACTTCTCAATGAATACAGAGAAAAGCAGAAAAATCCTTTGTACGAATCAGTTATGCAGATGATCGTAAGGGCTAATGAAGAAAAATTCAGGGAGGCGGATTGTATGTGTGAAGCATTAAATCGGATCATACAGGATCAGATCGAGGAAAAGATAAGAAAAAGTTTACAGGCTGGCTATGATGAAGGGTATGGAATTGGAATGCAGGATGGAATAAAGGATGGAATGCAGCGGGGAATGCAACAGGGAATGCAGCGGGGAGAACATAGTATTAACAGTTTGATCCTCTGCCTTGCTGAGCTGGGGAGGACGTCTGATATTATAAGATCGGCATCAGATCCGGAATACCAGAAGAAATTGTTAAAGGAATTTGGGCTTTTGCCGGAGTAGCTGAATATTCCATATGTTTTAAGAGCATATTGTGCTATGTTTTGGGATTGCATTTAATAAGATACTTTTTTGACTGTATTTCCTATGATTTTGCGTGGAAATACAGGCTTTTTTGTGCTATAATAAACTCTGTATTCGTATGTAAAAAATATTTATTTTACAGGTATAAATGACACTTCCGGAGCGGGTTTGAGAATTGCTTTCTGCAAAATGAAAATACAGTATTTCCTGAAATTAAAAGATCAGTTTATCTTGCTCAGGATTTGATGTAATGATTTTTGAAGCTGCTATGGTTCTGCAGAAATGAATTTTCAAACACGTCCGGACGACAAGAACAGGAGGAATGACATGGGCGCAGAGAATACAGAATACGGCGCGGATCAGATCCAGATCCTGGAAGGACTGGAAGCCGTACGTAAGAGGCCTGGAATGTATATCGGAAGTACCTCCAGCCGTGGACTTCATCATCTCGTATATGAGATCGTGGATAATGCAGTCGATGAAGCACTGGCTGGTTTTTGTACGGAGATTCATGTAGATATCAATCCGGATAATTCCATTACCGTTACAGATAATGGCCGTGGTATCCCGGTTGGCATCAATCATAAGGCTGGTATTCCGGCAGTTGAGGTTGTATTTACCATTCTTCACGCAGGTGGTAAGTTCGGCGGTGGAGGATATAAGGTTTCCGGTGGTCTTCACGGTGTTGGTGCATCTGTTGTAAATGCACTTTCCGAATGGCTGGAGGTTACCATCTACCGAGAGGGTAAGGAATACAAACAGAGATATGAGCGTGGCAAAACTATGTACCCGCTGAAGGTGGTAGGTGACTGTGATCCGGGGCTTTCAGGAACGAAGGTTTATTTCCTTCCGGACAAGGAGATCTTTGAGGAGACCGTTTATGATTACGATATCCTGAAACAGAGACTTCGTGAGATGGCTTTCCTGACCAAGGGTCTTCGCATTGTGCTGGAAGATAAGAGAGAGGGCCAGGAGCGCGAGAAGGTATTCCACTATGAGGGTGGTATCCGTGAGTTTGTAAGCTACCTGAACAGAAGCAAGGAGGCTCTTTACCCGGAGATCATTTACTGTGAGGGTGAGAAGGACGGCGTGTCTGTAGAGGTTGCGCTGCAGCATAATGATTCCTATACAGAGAACACCTATGGCTTTGTAAACAATATCAATACACCGGAGGGCGGTACACACATTACCGGTTTCCGTAATGCGATCACCAATACATTCAATGATTACGCACGTAAGAATAAGCTTCTTAAGGACAGCGAGCCGAACTTAAGCGGTGATGATATCCGTGAGGGCCTGACTGCGATCGTCAGTGTTAAGATCGAGAATCCGCAGTTTGAGGGTCAGACCAAGCAGAAGCTTGGAAACAGTGAGGCAAGAGGTGCGGTAGACAGTGTTGTAAGTAAACAGCTGGAGATTTTCCTGGAGCAGAATCCTGCAGTTGCCAAGGCTACCGTTGAGAAATCTGTTCTTGCACAGAGAGCCAGAGAAGCAGCCAGAAAGGCCCGTGACCTTACAAGAAGAAAATCCGCACTGGACAGCATGTCTCTTCCTGGAAAACTTGCAGACTGTTCGGACAAGAATCCGGAGAACTGCGAGATCTATATCGTAGAGGGAGATTCCGCGGGCGGTTCTGCCAAGACAGCGAGAAACCGTGCCACACAGGCAATCCTTCCACTGCGTGGTAAGATCCTGAATGTTGAGAAGGCACGTCTGGATAAGATTTACGGAAACAAAGAGATCAAGGCAATGATCACTGCCTTCGGAACCGGAATCCATGAGGATTTTGATATTTCCAAGCTTCGTTATCACAAGATCATCATTATGACCGATGCCGATGTTGACGGTGCGCATATCGCAACACTGCTTTTGACCTTCCTGTATCGTTTCATGCCGGAGCTGATCAAGCAGGGATATGTATATCTGGCGCAGCCTCCTCTCTATAAAGTGGAGAAGAACAAAAAGGTATGGTATGCATATGACGATGATGAGCTGAATAATATCCTTACCGAGATCGGACGTGACGGAAACAATAAGATCCAGCGTTATAAAGGTCTGGGTGAGATGGATGCGGAACAGCTCTGGGAGACTACTATGGACCCTGAGAAGAGAATTCTTCTCCGTGTGACCATGGACGAGGCTGCCACATCTGAGATCGATCTGACATTTACCACTCTTATGGGAGACAAGGTAGAGCCAAGACGTGAATTTATCGAAGAAAATGCAAGATTCGTCAAGAATCTTGATATCTAGGAGAATAAAGAAGAATGGAAGATAATATTTTTGACAAAGTCCACGAAGTGGATTTGGAAAAAACTATGAAAGAATCTTACATCGACTATGCCATGAGTGTTATCGCCTCACGAGCTCTGCCGGATGTAAGAGACGGCCTGAAACCGGTACAGCGCCGAGTGCTGTATTCCATGATCGAGCTGAACAATGGTCCTGACAAACCACACAGAAAATGTGCGCGTATTGTCGGTGATACCATGGGTAAATATCACCCTCATGGTGACAGTTCCATCTACGGTGCGCTGGTTAATATGGCTCAGGAATGGTCAACAAGATATCCGTTGGTTGACGGACATGGAAACTTTGGTTCCGTGGATGGTGACGGTGCGGCTGCCATGCGATACACAGAGGCACGTCTCAGCAAGATTTCCATGGAGATGCTTGCAGACATCAACAAAGATACCGTTGATTTCCAGCCGAACTTTGATGAGACAGAACGTGAGCCGGTTGTACTTCCGGCACGTTTTCCGAATCTGCTGGTAAACGGTACAACAGGTATCGCTGTAGGTATGGCGACCAATATTCCACCTCATAATCTTCGTGAGACAGTTAATGCCGTTGTTAAGATCATTGATAACATTGTGGAAGAAGACCGCGAGACAGCAATGGAAGAACTTCTTGAGATCGTCAAGGGACCGGACTTCCCTACAGGAGCAACCATCCTCGGAACAAGAGGAATCGAGGAAGCTTATCGTACAGGTCGTGGCAAGATCCGTGTCCGCGCTGTGACAAATATCGAGACTTTGCCCAATGGTAAATCCCGTATCGTAGTCACAGAGCTTCCATACCTTGTAAATAAGGCACGCCTTATCGAGAAGATCGCAGAGCTTGTCCGTGATAAAAAGATCGATGGAATCACAGACCTGAATGACCATTCCAGCCGTGAAGGTATGCGTATCTGCATCGATCTCCGTAAAGATGCCAATGCCAATGTGATCCTGAACCTGCTCTACAAACATACACAGCTGCAGGATACTTTTGGCGTGATCATGCTTTCCCTTGTTCCGAATCATGGAAGCATGGAACCGAAAGTTCTGAACCTGAAAGAGATGCTGGAGTATTATCTGGAACATCAGGAGAATGTTGTTCGCAGAAGAACACAGTACGATCTGAATAAAGCCCAGGAGAGAGCTCACATTTTGGAAGGCCTCCTGAAAGCACTTGATAATATCGATGAAGTGATCCGTATCATCCGTGGTTCCCGTAATGTACAGATCGCGAAACAGGAACTTATTGAGCGTTTTGAGCTGACAGACGTTCAGGCTCAGGCAATCGTGGATATGCGTCTCCGTGCACTGACAGGTCTGGAAAGAGAGAAGCTGGAAGCCGAGTATGCAGAGCTTATAGAGAAGATCCGCAAGTTCCAGGCAATCCTCGCTGACCGTAAGCTTCTTCTCCGTGTGATCCGCGAGGAGATCCTCGCTGTTGCAGAAAAATACGGCGATGACAGAAAGACTTCCATCGGATACGATGTATACGATATTTCCACAGAGGATCTGATCCCGAGAGAGAATACCGTGATCGCAATGACCAAGCTTGGTTACATCAAGCGTATGACGGTTGATAACTTCCGCAGTCAGAACCGTGGCGGCAGAGGAATCAAGGGTATGCAGACCATTGAGGACGATTATATTGAAGAGCTGTTGATGACTACAACCCATCATTATCTCATGTTCTTTACCAATACTGGACGTGTATACAGACTGAAGGCATATGAGATTCCGGAGGCCGGCCGTACAGCCAGAGGAACTGCGATCATCAACCTGCTGCAGCTTGCACCGGGAGAAAAGATCACAGCTGTGATCCCGCTCCGCAAATATGAAGAGGGTCATTATCTGATGATGGCAACCAAGAAAGGTCTTGTGAAGAAAACTCCGATCAGAGATTACGAGAATGTACGTAAGACAGGCCTTACAGCGATTGTTCTCCGTGACGATGATGAGCTTATCGAGGTTAAAGCTACCGATAATAACAAAGATATCATTCTTGTGACCAAGGACGGACAGTGCATCCGTTTTAAAGAGACTGATGTCCGCAGCACAGGCCGTGCATCCATGGGTGTAAGAGGTATGAATCTTACAGATGGTGATGAAGTTGTTGCCATGCAGCTGAATACCCAGGGGGATTATCTGCTGGTAGTTTCTGAGAACGGAATGGGCAAACGTACAGCAATGAGTGAGTTTGTTGTCCAGAACCGTGGCGGTAAAGGTGTGAAGTGCTACAAGATCACCGAGAAGACCGGAAACGTTGTCGGAGCCAAGGCTGTGAACGAAGAGAACGAGATCATGATGATCACAACAGAAGGTATCATCATCCGTCTGCAGTGTGCAGATATCTCAGTTCTTGGAAGGATCACTTCCGGTGTGAAGATGATCAATCTTACAGATGGTGTAACGGTTGCAAGCATCGCCAAGGTAAGAGATAAAGATCCGGAAGTGGAGGTAAATTCCGAAAAAGCTGACGGAGAGACCAACGATAACGAGGAAGAAATATCCGCAGATGAAACTGTCACAGGCAGTGAAGAAGAATAAGGTCGAGGATAAGTCATGACGACGACAAAAAAGAAACGCAGAAAAAAATCTGTGAAAAAACTGAAATATTCCAACAAAAAACTGAATTTTGTCCATGTGGCGACACTGGCAGGAGTTATTCTGATACTGCTGGTGATCATCCTGGCAGCCAGAGGCTGTGGGGGAATCAGCCACAGAACCCCGGAGGGGCTTGTGGAAAGTTATATCAAGGCTGCGGTAGAAGGCAAGGACAAAAAAATGCAGGAATGTTATGGTGCGGATAAGATTTCTGATGAGGCAAAAACAGAGATTTCATCCACGGTCAAATATTTCCAGGCTCATGGAGCAAAGGATGTAAATATTGACAGCTGTGAGGCCATTTCTGAGAGTAAAAATTATACGTATGTTTATATCCGCTATAATCTTGTACTGCAGAATGACCAGGAATATCCGTGCATCAGTACTTACCTTGTAAAAGTGCAGGATAAGAAATATTATCTGTATTCGCCGGCTGAGATCTCAGATGAGATCAGCCAGCAGGCTGCGGCAGATTATCAGAAATTTATGACCACCAAAACTTATACAGACTATACCAAGGCTTATGAGGTCTTTCTGAAAAAGAATCCGGGATATGAAGATAAAATCGCAGGGAAACTGAACGGATAAAACAGGCAGGAGGACATAAGAATGAAGCGAATTTTGCTGATGGTGATCAGGAATCTGATCTTTGTTCCCTACTGGTGGATCAAACTTTGCTGGTATGCGGCGCATACAGATGATTATCCGGAAGAGAAGAAATACACATTCCTGAGACATGTAGATGAGCATGCCATCGAAGGCGGAAATATCCATATTGATGTGCATGGGCAGGAAAACATCCCCAAGGAAAACGGATTTATGTTTTTTCCGAATCACCAGGGACTGTTTGATGTACTGGCGATCATTAAAGCCTGCCCGGTTCCTTTTTCTGTAGTAGCTAAGAAAGAAGTGGGAGATATTCCATTCCTGAAGCAGGTTTTTGCCTGCATGAAGGCTTTTATCATTGACAGGGAAGACCTGAAGCAGTCCATGCAGGTCATTGTCAATGTGATCCGCGAGGTAAGGGCAGGTCGTAATTATCTGATCTTTGCGGAAGGAACCAGAAGTAAGAACGGAAATCACCCGGGAACATTCAAGGGCGGCAGTTTTAAGACTGCGACAAAGACAAAATGTCCGATCGTTCCTGTTGCGCTGATCGATTCTTTTAAAGCTTTTGATACCGGTTCCACAGAGAAGATCACAGTGCAGGTACATATCCTTCCTCCAATGTATTATGAGGAATATAAGGATATGCATACAACGGAGATTGCGGAAGAAGTAAAGAGACGGATCGAGAAAGTGATCGAAGAGAATACTATATAAAAACAGAAAAGGCTCTGATGAAGTTTAAATAAAAACATCATCGGAGTTTTTTTTTGATATGTATATTGCACAAAAACGAAACGTTTTATTTGTGAATTGTTAAGCGTATACAACTAAAACATTTGATGGTAACATATAAACACCTGTTAAATATGAATAAAAACACAAAAGAGGACTGTGAAATGAAAAAAGAAGAATATCTTTCCCTGATCGATGAAGTGATCGCACAGGGACCATATACCGATACGTGGGATTCTCTCTGTGAGCATCCTACTCCGAAGTGGTATGCAAGAGATAAGTTTGGAATTTTTATTCACTGGGGTGTATATAGTGTTCCGGCATTTGGAAACGAGTGGTATCCCAGAAATATGTATGTGAAAGGCTCCAAAGAAAATCTGCATCATATAGAGAAATATGGAACTCTGGATAAATTCGGATATAAAGATTTTATTCCGCAGTTCAAAGCAGAGAAGTTCGATCCGAAGGAATGGGCTGAGCTTTTTAAGGAAGCAGGCGCAAAATTTGTTGTTCCGGTTGCTGAGCATCATGATGGATTCCAGATGTATGCCAGTGATCTCTGCCGTTGGAATGCAGCAGAGATGGGACCAAAGAGAGATATTCTCGGAGAACTGAAAACAGAAGTTGAAAAAGAGGGAATGGTACTTGGTGCTTCTACTCACAGAGCAGAGCATTACTGGTTCTTTAATGGCGGACGTCAGATTCCTGAATCTGATGTCAATGATCCGGGGTATGATGATCTTTACGGACCGGCAGCAGGAATCAGCAGAGATATCAGTAGCATTTATGACAATCCTCCTTCAGAGGAGCATATGCAGGACTGGCTTGTTCGTACATGTGAGATTGTAGATAAATATCAGCCTTCCATCGTATATTTTGACTGGTGGATTCAGCAGTATGCATGGAAACCGTATCTCCGTAAATTTGCGGCATATTATTACAACCGTTCTGCTCAGTGGGGAAAAGAAACTGCTATTGATGCAAAATTTGACGCATATGTTTACGGCAGTGCGGTCAATGATCTGGAGAGAGGTCAGTTAGACCATATCACACCGGATCTCTGGCAGAACGATACTTCTGTAGCGAAGAATTCCTGGGGCTATACCATCGGAAATGATTACAAGAAACCTTCAGATGTAGTTCTGGATCTGATCGATGTAGTCAGCAAAAATGGCGCACTTCTTCTCAATATCGGACCGAAGCCGGATGGCACGATTCCGGAAGAAGATGCACATATCCTGAGAGAAATGGGAAAATGGCTGAAAGTAAACGGAGAGGCAATTTACGGAACCAGATACTGGAAAGTATTTGGAGAGGGTCCGACGGTGGTTCCGGAAGGCCATTTCACAGATACTTATGACAAGCATTTTACTTCTGAGGATATTCGTTTCACAAGCAAGAGCAACCATATTTACGCAACGGTACTTCACTGGCCGGAAGACGGAGAGATCCATATCAAATCTCTTGGAAATGATATGAAACTTTTGAAATCTACGATCAGGGATATTGAGATTCTTGGAACAGATCTGCATCCGTCATATGCAAGAAACAAAGAACTGGATATTTCCTGCGGAAGAGGAGCGGTTGATGCAGGGGATATGCCGGTGGTACTGAAGATCACGATAGAGTAAATTATCGGAGAATAAACGGGGGATACTGTCGGAACTGTTCCGGCAGAAAAATACAGGAAAATCAGCAAAAACTTATGTATAACAGAAAGGTTATGGGGATTACACTATGGGAAACAAAAGATACACAGGAAACTGGAACTCTGTAAATACACATACCGTTCCAAAATGGTATGAGGACTGTAAATTCGGAATTTTTATTCACTGGGGAATTTATTCTGTACCGGCTTTTGCGCCACATACATGGGAACTGGGAGAAGTTGATTCCAAAGAGTGGTTTGCGGATAATCCTTACGCAGAGTGGTATTATAATTCTCTGAACATAGGAAAAGGCCCGACATATGAGCATCATATGGAAAAATACGGAAAAGATTTCAAATATGAAGATTTTATTCCTATGTGGAAAGCTGAAAACTGGGATCCGAAACAGTGGGCAGAGATTTTTAAAGAAGCAGGTGCAGAGTATGTTGTTCTGACAACCAAGCATCATGATGGATTCTGCCTGTTCCCGAGTAAGTATACACACTTTAACTCTGTGGAAATGGGACCGAAGAGAAATATCACCGGTGAGCTGACAGAGGCTGTCCGGGATGCAGGTATCCGTATGGGGCTGTATTATTCAGGACTGATTGACTGGCAGTATGCAAATGATCCTATTTTTGAGGATGATGATCTGTTTGGAACAGCCAGCCCGACATTTGCATATGCAGATTATTCATACAACCAGATGAATGAACTGGTAGATGATTATGCACCAAGCGTTTTCTGGAACGATATCGGATGGCCGAAACAGAGCGAAGAGATGATGCCGTATTTCCTGGCACATTATTATAACAAAGTGCCGGAAGGTGTAGTAAACGACCGTTTCAATGACCGTTACCATGACTTCCTTACCAAGGAGTACAAATCCGGTTCTGTGAATCGAAAAGAGAAATGGGAAATGTGCCGTGGAATGGGATTATCCTTCGGTTATAATGCCAATGAAGATGATGACAAACTGATTTCTGTTCCGGATCTAATTTCACTTCTGGTAGGAACTGTTGCAAACAATGGAAACCTGCTTCTGAACATCGGACCAAAAGCAGACGGAACAATTCCGGAAGAACAGGTAAAGAGGCTGAAGATTCTTGGCGCATGGCTGAAAGTTAACCATGATGGTATTTATGGCACACGCTGCAGCGACCGCGAATCTGAGATGCTGGAGAATGGAATTGAGCTGCATTATACACAGAAAGAGGGAAATCTCAATGTGTTTGCAGATCATCTGAAAGAGGGAGCAAATGAGTTCCTGATCAAAGGTTATCATGGACAGCTGAGACCATTTGATCCAAGTGTTAAGGTAGAAACAACAGACACAGAAGAGGGTCTTCTGGTTAAGATTCCGGAGTACAGAAAAGAACTGTATGTAGTTGGACTTACCAACAAACTGTAATTAAGATTATAAGATAAGGGGCTGTAAAAAAACTCCCCTAACAGAAAAATCGCCCAGACCGTGTGTGGTCTGAGCGATTTTTTGGTATAATGTATTTATGCTACTAAACCAAAATACCAATAATAATTATACAGCTCGTCAACTGAAATTACCATTAGAAATCGAAAAATTAATTGATATTTCTGATCCGGTATACACTTTTTGTGAAGTTATGGATCACATCGACCTATCAGGATATTTTGTAGAGAAAGGCTACAAAACAGGCCGTCCAAGATGTGATGAACAAAAACTGCTTAAAGTGATACTCTTTGCTTTTATGGAGAATGGCGTTTGTTCGTTGCGCAAAATCGAGAAGCTCTGTCATAATGATATTCGATACATGTATCTTCTGGATGAAATGAAAGTACCTACTTTTGCTACATTCGGAAATTTTATCCGAAACAAACTGACAGCTTCCATAGAGCAGATATTTACAGACATAAATACATACATTTTTACAAAGGATCATGTGGATCTGCAGCATACATACATTGATGGTACAAAAATAGAGGCAAATGCCATTGGTTATGTTTCTGAATTACTGGCGATGTATAAGGAAGAAACAGGCATTGATGAAAACTCCTTTGTTTCCGGCTGTGGACACAGAAAAAGTATTCAGCAAAAACAATATCAGGAATTGGAAGGATATTTAAAACGCTTAAAAACTTATGTGCATCATATAGAAATCTGTGGTAATGAAAGAAACAGCTATTCCAAGACCGACCAGGATGCGACTTTTATGCGTCTGAAACGAGATTACATGGGGAATGACCAGCTTCTACCGGCATATAACTTACAGGCTGCCATCTGTGACGAGTACATAGCCGTAATTGATGTAAAACCATATGCATCCGATATGGAATGCTTTGTACCCTTGATGGAAAAATTCAGCCGCACATACGGTCATTATCCGAAATATCCGGTTGCTGATGCAGGATACGGTTCTTACAATAATTATCTTTATTGTGAAGAACATGGCATGGAAAAATACATGAAATTTACCATGTACAAAAAGGAAACAACGGACAAAAAATACCATGAAAATCCGTATCGTGCTGTAAACTTTTCAAAAGATGCGGATGGAAATCTTATTTGTCCAAACGGGCAGAAATTTCTCTTTAAGAGAAGACAGCATGTGAAATATAATAAATATGGGAGAACAGAAGAACTATATGAATGCGAATCTTGTGAAGGATGCCCTCATAAGCAGGAATGTTGTCCAAGAGCATGCAAAAACCGAACAATCCGAATGAATGAAGAATTAACTGCCATCCATCAGGAAGTACTGAAAAATCTTGAGTCCATACACGGTGCTCTTTTAAGAATGAACCGAAGCATTCAGTCCGAAGGTACCTTTGGTGTGTTAAAGTGGGACAGATCGTATAAAAGATTATTCCGAAGAGGCGAGAAAAATGTAATTCTCGAACTTACACTGATCTCATGTGGATTCAATCTTTATAAATATCACAACAAGAAGCAAAGACAAATGAAAGTTGCTTAAAACTTAAGCGTTATTGGCTTAGGTTTATTAAGTGTACCATTTTTTTGACAAGAATGTGCATGCTTGATCAGCAGCAGAAAGATTCATACAAAGAAACGCCAGAACCGGCATTTGCCGGAACTGGCGTTTCTTTATCTACGGACTTATTTTACAGTCCCATTTTTTTGTAGTGCGCCTTGCGTGGTAATGTAATGCTAAATGAGATGGGCAAGGCGCAGAATCCGGGTGGTCTACTG
>OGRG01001025.1_pt1 | contig 21692 bp, 35 predicted proteins | sample 1553501 | NCBI WGS metagenome assembly OGRG01 (sample SAMEA2580018, study PRJEB22360) | human gut metagenome | biome: human gut; feature: human-associated habitat; material: faeces | place: Denmark | collected 2008/2010 | reverse complement strand
ACTCAGGGACGGAGGAAATAATGGAAACGAAATTAGTAAGAATAGCTGAGATATCAGCAACATCAAAACATCCTATATTTACATCAGTGTACCACTTGATAAATGAAGATATGCTAAAGCAATGCCATAAGGAATTAGATGGGAACAAAGCAGTCGGAATTGACAAGGTAACTAAGGATGAGTATGGGAAGAACCTTGATAGAAATATCAAGGAACTGGTACAGAGGTTGAAAAACAAATCCTTTAAGCCACTTCCGTCACTGAGGGTATATATACCTAAAGGAAATGGAAAGAAACGACCATTAGGGATTGCTTCCTATGAAGATAAGATTGTACAAATGGCAGTGAAGAAAATACTGGGAGCTATTTATGAACCGAGATTCCTAAACTGCATGTATGGATTCAGACCGAATAGGGGGTGTCACGAAGCAATAAAAGAAGTATACCAACGGATAAGCTATGGAAAAATCAGCTATATCGTAGATGCCGATATCAAAGGTTTCTTTGACCATATCGACCATGATTGGATGATGAAGTTCCTTGAATGGAATATACAGGATAAGAACTTATTGTGGCTAATACGTAAATACCTTAAAGCAGGAATAATGGAGCAAGGAAAATTCGAGCCAACAGAGGAAGGTTCGGCACAAGGCTCAGTAATGAGTCCGATGCTTGCAAATATATACATGCATCATGTGCTGACGCTGTGGTTTAAGCTGGTGGTGCAAAGGGAAATGCAGGGAGAGTGTTTTCTCGTCAACTTTGCGGATGATTTTGTTGCAGGATTTCAATATAAGTCAGAAGCTGAAAGATACTATAAAGAGTTAAAGGAACGAATGGAAAAGTTTGGACTGGAGCTGGAAAGTAGTAAAAGCAGACTAATTGAATTTGGGAGATTTGCAGAGCAGAATCGTAGAGCAAGAGGAGAATGTAAACCTGAAACATTTGATTTTCTGGGGTTTACCTTCTATTGTAGCAAAACTCGAAAGGGAGGTTTCGTGCCAAAGGTACAGACTTCAAGAAAGAAGTTAGAGCAAAAGGTTAGAGCATACAAGAACTGGATTTACGATAATCGAAATCGACCAATGCGAGAAATAATTAAAGAGTTGAACGTAAAACTAATTGGACACTATCGGTATTATGGTGTTACATGGAATTTTCGGAAGATAACAACATTCCTGCATAGAGTACAACAGTTTCTATTCAAAGCCATGAATCGGAGAGGTTGTAGACGGGCATACACATGGAATGGATTTGTGGAAATGCTCAAGTATTACCCGTTAGCAAAACCTAAAACGTACTATTGTTTATATTGAAGCGAATGTTACTATGAGGAGCCGTATGCGGGAAAGCCGCACGTACGGATCTGTGAGGGGCTAAGATTGAGAGGTCTTAGTCTACTCGACTGTATGCAACAAACGTTTGAACACTTTTTGAACACCGCAACCGTGATGAAGTCTTCAAAGCCCCTTTCTATCAGTATTTGAGATTAAGTAAAACGGTTCGATTCCGGTCTGCGGCATTAGATTGAATCTCTGAATCTCCTGTAAATCCAGTGTTTGCAAGGGGTTCGGAGATTTTTTATTGTCAAAAGGGGGCATAAAGGGGGCAAACTATAAAATTTTTAATTCTTTGATCTGTGCATTTCTCTGTTCTTCGAGTTTCTTCGTTACGTGCAGATAGATCTCTCTGGTAATCCTGCTGTCATTATGTCCAAGTCTTTTGGATATGCTATCAATATCAATTCCCTGTTCCATCAGCAAACTTGCGTGAGTGTGCCTGAGTGTATGCGGCGTGATCCTGCGTCCAATAACTCTCTGAGATGTTTCTCTTAGGTATTTGGCATAGCAATCAAATTCAATATGTTCCCGGATTGTACCGGGAAAGAATACGCCACTAATTGAAACTACAGTGCCACTGTGACAGCCTAGAAGCACGTTTCTACAAACTGTAAGCAATTCGTCCTGAATATATACGTCACGTACGGAACAGGCTGTTTTGGGCGTTGTAGTAATATCAGCCACACTGTCGTAGGTTTTAGTCACGTGGATTTTCCTGCTTTTCAAATCAACGTCAGACTTCGTGAGAGCAGCGGCTTCACCGAATCGCAACCCGGATAGTGCAAGGAACTCGGTAAGGAGTTTCCATTTTAGAATTGTCATGCCGGAGAGCAATTCTTTCAGTTCGGCAGATTCAAGAAACTTATCTTCAATCTTTTGACGGTGTGGAATATCGCTGAATCTTTCTATTTTGTTGAGATAGGATATGTCTTTAATATAGTCATTGCGATATCCCCAGCGGAGCAAGGCTTTTAAACGAATCATCCATTCGTTTAATGTACTGTGTTCCCGACCAGTATTGAGAAATCGCTCACGGATGTAACCTGCGGTGAGTTTGTCAACATAGATTTCAGGATCCAGTATCTTCATTAGCGTATTGCACACGGCACTGTTCCTGCGATAGGTTGACTGCTTAAGTGTTCGGAACTGTTCTTTTCTGTATAAATCCACCAGGTCTTTCAAGCGGATCTTGTCCACCTGTGGCAGTAATGCCTTGTCAATCTTTTCAGACAGTGCAACAGCAGCCAGTTTTCTTGACTGTGCCGTATTTTTCTCCATTACAACAGAAACCCTCCGGGTCTTTCCTGTCATCGGGTCGGTGTAGCGTTCAACAAATTTGAATCCGGTTTTTCTTTCTTCTACCCACATAATCATCTTCCTTTCTGTTTTTGAGTATAAAAATAACAGCCAGCACAGAACGGCTGTTCTGCTTGCGTGACTGCTCCGAAGATGATACAATATTCATTGGCATTAGTGTATCTCTTCGGAGTTACCAAAAGAAGCACATTGGCGTGTGTTTCTTCCAGTACCGCTCCTTTTGGCGAAGGGGCGGTTTTTTAATTATTCATCGTCTTCGTCATCACTATAAGTATAATCAGACGAATAAACACTATCTGTTGATTGTGATTGTCTGAACTCTTCGGCAGCCATAGTCCTGTTGAACTCTGCTGTAGGTTCTATTCCTGTAACAAGTTGTTCCAGTTCATCAAGTGATACGTTGAAAAATTCTTTCCTCATATTTACCTTATTTACACGTTTGTCAGTCAGGATAGTATGAAGTTTGTTTTCAAGACCAACTGCATCATCAGAAAAAATAAAGCTATGTACGTCAAAACGGAATGGAACAGATGCATTACCAAGTTCATCTACTCGATCCTGTGGATTGAGTCTTCGGGTCATTCCAATCTTAAATACATTTTCGCCAAAAGATCCAAGATTACTGATAACGTACACGTTACCAGCTTTTCCATTGGCAAGAGTAGAAATTTCGTCTTTCTTTATAGCAACGTCAGCAAGTTGAGCCTGTAGTGCAAGGATTCTTGCGTTTAATTTTTCAACCTCCTCGTCTTTAGCACTGGTGAGTTGGGTTCTCAGCTTTTCAATTTCGGAATTGTATTTTGATTCTTCCTGTTCTATTTTTTTACGTTCAGCTTCCAGTGCTTTACGTTCCTCGGCTTCCTGTCTCATTTGCTCACGGATAGCAAGTTGTTCCTGACGAGCCTGTTCTTTTTTAACGTAGTAATTATATTCAATCTTTGCTGCATTAATAAACAAATACTCTATTTCTCCAATAAATTTGGTAAGAGTTCCTGCGATGCTCTGATTTCCATTTCCTGCAATCTCAAGATATTTATGAGTTACATCTTTGATATCATCAATAGATTTTTCAAGCTTTTCAAATTTAAGGTTATACAGGATATTTTGAAGTTCTGCTCTAAGAGCAATGACCATAAGTTTATAAATTGCCTGATTCGCTTTAGTAGTATACCGGGCAGAATATTTTGCTAAAAGATCATTGATTTGCTTATCATTTTGACGGTAGGCTTTGCGGAGATCTTTTACATCCATGCAATGGAGTTTTAGGATAACGGAAGGACTGATTTCCTCCAAATCGGTTAAATCTTTTTCGCTAAATTTTAAAGAACTGATTGCAGGATCATAATTAAAGAAATTGTCCAAACTGTAATTGATTGCTTTTACCAACTCTTTTGATCGTCCGAGTTTATTAGTTTGGGTCTTGATCTGTTTGGCAAGCTTACTCTCCTGAAGCATTTCTTCTGCAATTTTTTCCTGTAACGACTGCGATTTGTCTGTGCGGTCAGAAATCATTCTTTCAAGCTGGACGAGTTGCTCTCGTAAGCCTTTTTCTGCTTCTGCCTGCTTTCTTTCGTATTCCTTTTTCAGAGTATCTACTTTTACATCATACTCTATACTCAGATCCCTTTGTTTTACAGCGTACTCTTTTTCCATCTGTTCGGTCATGGATTTTACTTTATAGTAGTCAAATCCACCAATTTCAGAAAGTTTTCCTCTCAATTCAGTAGTAGCTGACTGTAAGTCGGTATTATTTTGCGAAAGCGTTTGATTTTCCGCTTCAAGACTGGCAATCCGTTCTTTGAATTGCTTGATTTTAAAAATATCCCCTATACCCATTTGTTTTCTCCTTTGTTAATAAGAACCGTTCTTTATGAATAACACCACTTATTCATTTATATAATCCCACGAGGGGTTATATCATTTCTGTAACTGTCAGATAAGGAACAAAGTAAATAACATAGTTATCTACAGTAGTGCAGATTCCATATTTACTCTGATAGCAGTTAATGCATTCTTGCAGGTATTCTTCTGTAACATCTAAATAGTCTGCAATTTCATATTGGTTTTGACATCCGGCATTAAATGCCCGGACAATCCCCATGAGTCCAATTAATTTATTGTATCCCCACAAACGAGCCTGTCGTTCTTGCTTGCGGTTTTGTACGGAATTTGTATTTATAATATCACCAACGGATGTGTGGTGATGTCCAAGCTCTTCAGCCAGTGTGCAGGTTTTCTGAATTGTATTCATATCTTTTTTGATTGCTACAGTACCATCACAGTACAATCCTTTTATCCGGTCACTGTGAAATGTATAATCTATAACATTTATACTGTCCCTGCAGGCTTCGTCTTGTAAACATTCGTATGTGTTCATATGCATAACACCTCCCACTACAGCATATCAGCTTATCTGTCCAATAAAAATGTCTTATTTTCTTCTGTTCTTTACAAATGCAGCGAAGTTTTTGATTTCTTCCATTTCATCTTCTGTGTATTCATCACCGTCAAAGTGGGCGGCAAGAGTGGTTGGTTCAGCTTCAAGTCCGAGTAACATATCGGCAGAAACATTTAATGCAGATGCTATTTTTTTAATCGTATCTACATTTGGCTCGCGTTTTCCGCTTTCATATAGAGAATATGTTGATTTTGCAACACCTATATTTTCTGAAAGATCTTTCTGAGATAGCCCAGATTTTAGTCTTGCTTCTTTTAAATTTTCATTGAAGTGCTCACCCATATTTTAGTACCTCCTGTTAATTAAGATTATAGTTGCGTATTGAAAAAGTGTCAATAAAAAAGTTTGCAAAATGAAAAGAAAACTATTGACAAGTTTGCAATAAGCAATTATAGTATAATTAAAGTTTGCGAAATGCAAATTTTGAAACGCGGACTGCATTGGAGCGAGGTTGACAGTTACTGGAACACTACAGTTCCTTTTCTAAATGGGCTGACATTGTGGAGAGGTCATTACCAGTGTAAGTAAAATACAGAAGTTTATATCCGAACTTTTCATATTTTCGGAGAAGCTCAGTCCTATTTTGGGATTGAGTTAGGGCAAAGAGGCGATTTGCAGTCCGCAACCAATATTATAGCAGAAGGGAGCGAAGAGGAATTGTTTAAAAATTTAGATGCTGAGCAGGCAAGACATTCTTACACAAATCAGCGAATGGCAGATATGGTCGGAATTTCAAGAGTATCTTATGAGAATAAGAAAAAAAATGGGAAATTCACTGCACTCGAAGCGAAGAAAATGTGCAAGATATTCAAGGTGAAATTTGATTATCTGTTTGCAACAGATGAAGACGAAGCGAGGTGAGGAAGAGGATGAAGAAATTGACAGGCGGACTTGATGATTACAGTTTAAGAGCGTGTGGATATGACAAAGAAAAAATTCTTAAAGCCGTAAGCGAGTGCGTGTCAGCAATGGGTGATTTGACAATCGCCGAAAGCCTGATTGCAAGAAAGCATCTGGACAGCGTTATGGAAAAAATGTATAAACGCAGTCCAGATACAAAAATAAGTACTATTCCGAATGATTTATAACATCGTTTTCATGCTCAATGAAGTTGTAAGCATATTGATATGCCTGAGCGTATTGATTAGCTAGAGACAGAACATCTGTCATAATCACATCTTCACCGTTAGTTAATTTGGAATTTTGAGCAACAGTAGTTACGTAAGCAAGTGCGATGTTATGAGCTGCCTGTTCGGAATCAATGTTATGTAAGGTGTCGAGTTCAGAATAGCTTAATCCGAAATTTTGAGACATAAAACTTTTCTCCTTTCATAAATACTCGGCATGGCGATGCCTGTAGTTAAAGTATAGGAGAATGTAATGAAAAAGGCAAGGAAGAGCGAGGTGAGGAAATGCAGATGACCAAAGCACAAGCCATTGCAGAACTGGAACATATTTATGAGATCCTTCCGATGATAGCAGAAGCAGTCAAAGAAGAGAAGAAGCCAATCAACCAGTATGGCAAGACTTCCTATTTCCGGGATATGTACGGGCAGTCAATGGGAACTGTGAAGAATAGGAAAGAGGGAATCCGGAGAGAAATCAAATCCGGGAGATACCCGGAGAGTGCATTGATTGAAAGATTTATTGATAAGGCGGTGTATGCCGATTACAATCGGTTCTTTAAATATTTGGAGGGAGCGGGACGAAAATACGTTCCTGCTTATGACCCACTGGAGGCGATGGTGCTTGTAAAGAAAATGGAGGGAGAAGCAAGTGAACAGTCCGTGTAGCAGGTGCAGGTTTGAGAATGATGTAAAAATGTATGGTACTCAAACTTAAAGGAGGTGAGAGACGTGGAAAAACTGGAAGTAATTCAGATCAGGAAGAGAAAGCCAGTGAAAGAACCGGTAAGACAGCCGGATACATACGACAAGATTGTTGAACGAGCCTTTTGGTTCGTGATCGGGTTCAGCATTGCATTGATGGTCTGCTGTGTGGCTTTCGGGCAGATATAAGGAGAGGAGAAGGAAAATGAAAAAACATGAATTAACAGATGACACTATTACGGTAGGTAGCAGAATACTCCACCGGATCAAGGCTTTGAAAAGCTTTTCAGACGTGGAAGAGGGCGATCTTGGTGGATACGTGGAAAAAGAAGATAATCTCAACCAAAGCGGAAATGCATGGGTATACGGAAATGCACGGGTATACGGAGATGCAAGGGTAAGCGGAAATGCACAGGTGTGCGGAAATGCACGGGTGTGCGGAAATGCACAGGTATACGGAGATGCACAGGTATACGGAAATGCACGGGTATACGGAAATGCACGGGTAAGCGAAAATGCACGGGTATACGGAAATGCATGGGTAAGCGAAAATGCACGGGTATACGAAAATGCATGGGTAAGCGGAAATGCACGGGTATACGGAGATGCATGGGTAAGCGGAGAGAATGATTACACTACGGCAAAAGGATTTGGACGTGAGTATAGGACTACTACTTTTTTCAGGCTGAAAGACGGGGGAATTGGCGTTCGATGCGGATGCTTTTACGGAACGCTTGATGAGTTCAGGAAAAAAGTCAAAGAAACTCACAAAGAAAGCAAGTTGGGGAAAGAGTACCTTATGCTTGCCGATCTGATGGAGTATAAGTTTAAAAATGAATAAGAAAAGTGCCATAGCGAGGCGGCAACCTCTCAGGCACTTAGAAAATTAGTCAACTACATTATAAAAAAGAAAGGAAAGAAATGCAATGGCAGAAAAGGACAAGATTTACGTTGACGCAGAAGAATACGCCCGACTGTGCCGGCAGGACGGCAAGATGGATTCGCTGATCGCTTTCATGAGACAGGAAGACAAAAATTGCACGTCCACGTATTCGGACAGAGAAGTTATAAAAGTAATCATCGGAATGTACGACGAATAAGGAAAGGATGGAGAGAGAAATGGCAACATTGTATAAATTAACAGAGGAATATTTGGAGCTTTTAGATCTGCTTGAGGATGATTCTGTGGATCAGGAAGTTGTAAACGATACCTTGGAAGGTGTCGGTGGCGAAATCGAAGTGAAAGCAGATAACTGTGCAAAACTCATTCAGGAGCTGAACGGATCAGTCAGCACCCTCGATGCAGAAATTGACCGCCTGGAGAAAAGGAGGGATGCACTTATAAGCAATGCACAGAACCTTAAAAAGTACATCGAATCTGCGATGATCGCAACCGGAAAGAAGAAATTCAAGACAGACCTGTTTGGATTTAACATTCAGAAAAACCCACCAAGTGTAGTGATTGACCGGAAGGAAGATATTCCGGAAGAGTACTGGATTGCACAGCAGCCGAAGTTGGATAAGACAGCTCTTAAAAAGTGGCTCAAAGACAACAAGGCAGACTTTGCTCACCTGGAACAGGGCGAGAGCTTAAGGATCAGATAGGAGGACAGAGATGCAGAAGGACGGAAAGATACATATTCCTGGAAAAGCAGTTGCACCAAATCAGCAGGGAGTAATCAAAATTACACCAGAAGCTTATAGTGCATTAGCGGAAGTAGTAAATGAATCGAGATTAAGCCTTAGAGCAGTTGCGAGCGAAATCATCTTGCAGGCTATCGAGCAGAATCTGATTGAATTTGATAGATAAGGAGAAGAAAAATATGTCAAAAGTTATTTGTATTGCGGGAGAATCGGGCTCTGGAAAAACAACATCCATGAGAAATCTGGATCCAAAGACTACATATTATATTGATGCTGACGGAAAAGGACTGTCCTGGAAGGGATGGCGAAAGCAGTACAGCCAGGAAAATAAGAATTATTTTGCGTGCGATGAGGCAACTATAGTCCGCCAGTACATCAAGCGTATTGCAGAAGCTTGCCCGAGTGTAAAGGTGATTGTGGTTGATACGATCAACGGTCTTATGGTTGCGGATGAGATGCGTCGAAGCAAAGAAAAAGGATATGACAAGTGGGTGGATCTTGCAGCGTGCGTGTGGGATCTCGTGTGCGAGTGCTATACATACAGGGATGATCTGACGATTATCTTCACAGCTCACACCCAGACGGATCATGATGAGAACGGATATATGTTCACACGAATTAAGACATCGGGAAAAAAGCTGGACAAGATCGTGCTTGAAAGTAAATTCACCACGGTTCTCCTGAGCAAATGCGTAGATGGTCACTATAAATTTGAGACTCAGGCAAACAACAGTACAGCCAAGTCACCGATGGGGGCATTTGATCAGATGGAAATTGATAACGATATTGTAGAAGTACTTAAAGCATTGGAGGATTTTTAACATGCAGAAACCTAAGAATTATGAAAATACACAGGCTCAGGGGGAATTTACCCCTGTAGAGCTTGGAGGACACAGACTGGTTATTAAGAGTGTAGAGGAGCGAATGTCGAAGACTAACAAGCCGATGCTTGTGGGATTTTTTGACTTCGCCCAGGGAGATAAGCAGGCAGGATATTTCACGGAAGCATTCAAAAATGATATCCGGCCGGAGAAGAAATGGCCGAACCAGGCTACACAGTACATCCTGACAGAAGATGATAGCGGGAACTGCAGCAGATCATTCAAGACGTTTGTGACCTGTATCGAGCATTCCAATAAGGGATTCAGCTGCTGGAAAGCGAATGATACGTTTGATTTTACAGGAATCAAGAACAAGCTGGCCGGTGGGGTGTACGGTCCTCAGATGGACTACTACAACGGCAGAGAATTAGAAAAACGTGTCCTGAGATGGTTCACGTCGATTGACAAGGTGGCAGATGCAGCGATCCCGGATATTACGGAAACACAGGCATATAAAAATCATATCAACAACTATCCGGTCAATGCAGTTCCAGCAGGAGATGGATTCATGAACGTGCCGGATGGACTGGACGAGATGCTGCCATTCAATTAGGAGCGTGATCGTAATGGATATACAGATAGACAGCAGGGAAAAGGCGAGGGCGATCAGGAAGATCATCAAGACATTTGACGAGAATGGCATCGGGCATTTTTCCAGTAAGCTGCTGGTCGGGGATTACATGAGCCTGGATAATCCCCGGCTTATCATTGACCGGAAGCAGAACCTGCAGGAGCTATGTGGGAATGTCTGCCAGCAGCACGAGAGGTTTAAAAAGGAACTGATCCGGGCGATTGACGCAGGGATCCGGCTTGTGATCCTTGTGGAACATGGTCCGGATATCCAGTCGCTGGAAGATGTGTGGTTTTGGAAAAACCCGAGAAAGCATGAAGTCAGATGGAGAATGGTGAATGGAAAAAAGGAGCGGTATGTGGTGTCAGCCAAAGCTGTGGACGGAGAGCAGCTATATAAATCGCTCTGTACCATCCGGGATCGCTACAACGTCCGATTTGAATTTTGCAACAAAAAGGATACCGGGAAAAGAATCATAGAGATATTGAGTGATGACTTATGACGAGTGATGAAATCAAAGAAATATATAGTATGCGAGATATATTGATCCGCTACGGATTGCAGCCAAGCAGGAAAGGGTTCATCCACTGTCCATTCCATCAGGGAGATCGGGACGCATCCATGAAGGTTTATGATCGAGACTTTCACTGCTTCGCCTGCGGAGCCCACGGAGATATCTTTTCGTTTGTCATGAAAATGGAGTGTTGCAGCTTTAAAGACGCATTCTATCTGCTTGGCGGTGAATATGAGAAGCCTACATTTCAGTCAAAGTTGGTCCGATATCGTTCGGATCAGCAAAAAAAAATGAGGGACAAACAGCAACGGAGGGAAAAGGACAGGAGGTCGTTGAACAATCTCCTGATTGATGTTTACCGGGACTGGTGGAAAAGGTCAGAGCCTTTTTCTGATGTCTGGACGGATTGTTACAACAAACTACAGTATCAGCTGTATCTGCATGACGAATATGAAAAGGAGGCGAGCAGGCCATTAGATGAAAAAGTTAAGTGAATACGATAAAAAAAGTATCCTTGCAGAAGAGGTTTTTACGGAAATCTTTGAACAGGAGGACGAAATAAAAAAGGCACAGATGCTGCTTTCTTTTCAGGACAGAGCGAAGGAACTGGGCGTAAAACAGGGATTCGACACGATGTTAAAAGCTTACAAAAAAGTCGAGCAGGAAATGAACAAGAAGAGACGGAGTAGTAATGCTTTGAGCAACTGGACGGATTTTACCGGAAAATACGAGGCAATGAAATGTGGGTCATGGCTGGCGGCAGATGACGGCATAAGGACATTCAATAAGGATTATGATAATGAGGTCATTGTCTGCTATCATCCAGTCCTCCCGATTGGACGCTTGAAGAATCTTGAAACAGGAGAAGAACAGATTAAACTGGCATACAAACGGAATCATCGTTGGACAGAGATTACGGTACCGAAAGATATCATATCTTCTGCCAGCAAAATTGTGAGTCTGTCAAAGCTTGGTGTTTCCGTAACTTCGGAGAATGCGAAGCTGTTGGTTAAATACCTGTCGGATGTAGAAAATTTGAATGACAATGATATCCCATTGCAGAAATCTACGTCAAAGCTGGGATGGATTGGTGGAGATTTTATACCATACGATACGGACATCCTCTTTGATGGAGATCTGCAGTTCAAGCAGTTGTATGAAAGTATCCGGCAGCAAGGAAGCTATATGGAATGGTTGAATCATGTCTGCGAACTTCGGAAACGTGACCGGATGGAAATCAAGTTTTTCCTCGCAGCATCCTTTGCCAGTGTCCTGGTCGGATTACTGGGAGCACTTCCGTTTATCGTGGACCTGTGGGGCGAGACAGAAGGCGGAAAGACGGTTGCTATGATGCTGGCAGCGTCTGTTTGGGCGAATCCAGCAGACAGTATGTATATCGGTGATTTTAAGACCACGGACGTGCAGCTGGAGGTGCGGTCTGATCTGCTCAACAATCTCCCGCTGATGCTGGATGATTCAAGCAAGGTCAATGCCAGGATTAAAGATAACTTCGAGGGGGTTGTATATGATCTCTGTTCCGGAAAGGGAAAGAGCCGGTCGAACAGAGAACTGGGAATCCGAAAGGAGAACCGGTGGAAAAATGCCATCCTGACCAATGGAGAGCGTCCCTTAAGTTCCTACGTCACCCAAGGCGGTGCAATTAACCGTATCATCGAAGTAGAATGCGGAGAAAAGGTTTTTGCCGATCCACAGTATACCGCCAATTTCTTAAAAAAGAATTACGGTTTTGCCGGGAAGGAATTTGTAAAAGCAATAAAAGAGATCGGTGTGGATCAGATCAGAGAAATGCAGGCAGAGATCCAAAAGGAAATTTACAGGGACGATGCCATGCAGAAGCAGAGCATAGCCCTGTCCGTGATCCTGACAGCCGATCGGATCGCTACAGACCGGATCTTTTGTGATGGCGAATATATTGACATAGAAAGTGCAAAAAAGGTTCTCGCGAGCCAGTCAGAAGTGTCAGAGCATGAACGATGCTACCGGTATCTGCTTGACAAGATCAGTATGAATAGCCAGCGGTTTGATGCGGCTGTAAATGTAGAGCAGTGGGGAATTATCGACCAGGGATATGCAATCATGTACGTTCAGGCAGTAAAGGATCTCTGCGAAAGTGGCAGCTATTCTTATAAAGCTTTCATGAACTGGGCGGATAAGAACGGACTGCTTCAGACGGACGGGAAGAATCAGACCAAAAATAAAAAAATGGGTAAAAAAGCGGTGCGGTGCGTGTGGCTGAAGCTGGACAGTGCGATGGATTCTGATGGATTCAGTCCAGCGGATCAAGAAGAATTGCCGTTTAAATAGGCGGGGCGGTTACAAAGTTACAAAGGTTACACACGGAATTTAATATATATATGGTGTTGTGTGTATATACACAGACCGCTCCCTATATAGGAAAAAGCGTTGTAACCGTGTAACCGATATTTAAAAATGCCATTTAAGCCAGTAAATACAAGGGGTTTAGCGTTACAAGCCAGTTTGTAACCGACTGTAACGAACAGGAGAAAAGTGTAACTATGAGTGAGATTAAGCATGAATACGTGGCAGACATACAGAATGCCATATGGAAAGCATACAAGGAAACACAGGAAACAAAGAGTGCAAGAGGATTCAATGACACTGTAAAGGCACTGGAAAGTAAATACAGTAAAATCAGCATGACGATGTATAACTTTATCAGCTGGCTGACGCTTTCGTGGTCACCGATCATCAATGCAATCGTGGAGGATGGATACAGTGAAGAAGAAAAGGATTGAGAAAAAAGAGCAGGCAAAGGAAGAGGATGTGCTGATCTGTGCAAGATGTGGCGAACAGATCATTGGGGATTATGACTATGTGAAAACTAGAAGAAGGACAGAAATGTATTTCCACAAAGGTCTGACCTGTAAAGCGAAAGAGGTGTAGCATATGTGAATACCGGAAGAAATTTTATCGGTTTTGAACTAGATTCTCATTTTTACGAGATAGCGAAAAAAAGAATTACAGCAACTAGACAGTAAAACAGAAAGGAGCAGGAGATTTGTGCGCACAGAAAAGATATCTTTGCTCCGAGTGAGAAAATGACGGCAGAAGAATTTATAAAGACCGTGCAGAAATGCGGATACGGTACGAAAAAAGGTGCTGAAAAGTATGTAGAGCTGAATCCGAAAGAGGACTACAGCATGAATGACCTGATTGTCTTGCATGAGGGCAACATGCACTGGCAAGGAGTCAGCGGAGATAAAGGACTTAGATACGCTTATGGAGTGAATGGAAAGACCACAGCGTACAGCAATGGGATTTGCGGAAACTCCGGGACAAGACAAGATTGGGGGATATGATGAAGTTTAAGCAGAACATTGATTGCAAACAAGACATATACGGCAGAATACCTTACGCATACATCACTGGAGCAGATCAGAGATGAGCTTGGGATTCAGATAACGATAAGGAGCAATGATTGATGGACGTTAAAAAGACAAAAGTAGAAAGCCTTGACATAATCGTGACCATGATGGAGGACAAGCCATACTACGAGATAAAGTACAAAGAGGTCGGCAGTGATCATTTTTGTATTGGGTATAGCTCATATCGCTTAGATTATGTACTGGAATGGAAAAAGCAGTATTTTGAGTTGATTGAAAGTGAAGCAGGAGCGGATTCGGGATGGATCCCATGCAGCGAGAGGCTGCCGGAAATAAGAGAAGATGTCCTTGCTACAGTAAAATACAGTGGGTTCATGGGAATGTACGGAACATGGATAAAAACAGGACATTTAGAAAACGACAATGATTGGTTTGGTGATTGCATTGGTGGAAAAGTTATTGCCTGGATGCCATTGCCGGAACCGTATAAGGAGGACAATTGATGGAAGAATTAAAACCATGCCCTAGATGTGGAGCGAAAGCATATCTTTCAAGAGATGTGGCAGACGGATTTTATTTGGGATGGTCGTCTGGCTGTCCGAGATACTGCCACTACGATGGAATACACGGAACAACAATAGACACAGCCGAGGAAGATTGCTATGCGGTACATGGAGCGAATTCCAAAGAAGAAGCTGTTGAGAAATGGAATAACCGTGTTGAGCATCTGAAAGAACGCGATCAGCAGATAGGTTATGAGAAAATCTTCGAAGAAATGCAAATGAATTCATTGAGATAAAAGCGAAGAGCTTCGAAGATGAAGGAGGAAAAGATGCTGAAACCAAAAGTAAAAGCCAGTGAGTTTGAGAAGTTCGGATTCAAACGGTGTAGAGGACTTCCGAAGCAGGCAGAATGCTATTATCTCTGCGTGGCAAGAGGATGTAAGATGTTATTTGTGAGCGACATACATTTTGCCATGATGGATTGGGATAAGAGTGATCCACGGATACATAAAAATGCAAATTGCCGGTACAGTGACAAAAGAACAGCACTGGATATAATCTACGGACTGATTAAGGCAGATATGTTGAAAAGTGAATGGGAGTGAAGATAATGAGACTGATTGATATAGATACAACTTATCCTCTTTTGAAAGAGAGACTAACATGGTTAGGGCAATACGGAGACGATGTGTACCGCTTGGCTTGTGAATGCATCCGGGGTGTGATGGAAACGCAGCCGGTAGCCTATGACGTGGACAAGGTTGTGGGATGTATTGAAGCCATCAAAGAAAAAGAAAATGGTGCTTGTGATGAAGAAGATTGCGGATATTGCAAATATTTCAATACCTGCTGTGATGGGGATATGAGTGATAGGCTTGCGTTAGATAAGGCTATTGAGATCGTGAAAGGCGGTGGAGTAGAAAAATGATAGCAAATATAATAATTATGATTCTGTCAGCAATCGGGGCAGTCAGTACAGGCGTATTGCTCGGAGTACTGCTCCGGTACAAGGTAGATGAGAAGAAGCGTACGAATGGGGATCGCATCCGGTCAATGACAGATGGGGAACTGGCGTGGGTTCTGATGTGTCCATATGACACAGCGGGCGAACCGGAAGAGATCATGCCCTGTGTACAGGATGGAGCGGGTCCGGATTTTACACCTCCAAGCCGTTGCCTCCAATGCACGGTGGAGTGGTTGAAGAAAAGGAGTGATACCCCTTGAAGCGAAGCACAGACAGACGCTGGAGTCCAGCAGAGATCCGGCAGAATCAGAAAGAACATTATGCCGGGATGGCAAAGCATCCACCGGACCGGAAAGCCAGTGCGGACTTCCGCCGTCCGGCATACCCGAATTATACAGTGGAGGATGCACTGAAAAAGTGGGGAGTAGATACGAGGAAGGGAGTGGATGCCGGTGGAGCGGAACATTGATGGCTATGTCAGGCTTGCCCATGCGATCGTGGAAAAAGCTGGGAAAGATTACCGGACGGTCCTGAAAAAGCTGAAGAGGCATCCTGAAGACAGTCAGGCACAGTATGAGAAGAAACGTATTGAAAAATTCTTCCTGGAAAATGCCGGAGCATATATGGACATTGACGGTGATTACATCATAGACAGGATACGGGAGGAAGTGGACAAGAATGAAAGACTTACTAAGGCGATACAAAAAGCGAAAGAAAGAACTGCTGACTCTTGAGCAGTCACTGGAACGGCTGTATGACCGTCTTGAGAGCGTTCCGACCGTATCGGGGAAGGTGGAAAAGTCCGGGGATGACTTTCCATACATCCGGGAGCATATCAGCGTGGAAGTGCCGGAGCCAGCAGAAGCGACACGAATCAAGCTGCGAATCAGAGAGAAAGAACGGCAGAGGACAGCCGTACAGACAGAGATCGATACCGTAGAATCTTACATAGCCGGACTGCCGGAAGGATTGGAAAAGACAATACTGGAATCCATATACCTGGATGATATGACGCAAGAAGAGGTGGCGAGGATGACGGGATATACAAAAGGGCGGATTTCACAAATAATTTCGCAGACTGTAAAAGATTAAACAAATTAAACTTTTGAATATGCTATAGTTATAATGCAAGAAGTGAAAAGCTTCTTGGGATACTTTCGACGAATCCCCCCCGTACAAAGGCACTCTGAAAAGGGTGTCTTTTTGTATGCAGGGAAATATGAGGTGGTGAAATGATTGCGAGATCCGAAAAGGTATGAAAATTTAGAACGTATGGTATTTGAGGGTGTGGGCGAGTATGGGATACCTACACTTAAGCCAGTAGATTTTGATGGAGATACAGAGTTTATTCCATTCAATTTTGCAGCAACAAGTAAGGATAGAGAAAAGAAAAGCATTCATTTCTTTATCGACGACTATCAATTTATAAGATTATGGAATGATCCGGATAGATATATACCGATGCTTCAGCAGTTTCAGTACGTATTTACTCCGGATTTTAGTCTTTATACAGATTTTCCGAAAGCTGTTCAGATCTTTAATCATTACCGAAAGCATTGGATTGGTGCTTATATGCAGATGTACGGGGTAAAAGTGATCCCAACGATTGCATGGAGTACGGAGGATTCATATTCCTGGTGCTTTGATGGAGAACCTACAGGAGGCACGGTGGCAGTATCCAGTGTGGGGTGCATGCAAAATAAAAAGAGCCGGGAACTATTTCTTGCCGGATACAAAGAAATGGTTAAGAAGTTGCATCCGACTAAGATTATATTTTACGGGCAGATCCCGGAAGAGTGTACGGGGAACATTGTACGAATAAAGGCATTTCAGGAAAAATTTAAGGAGGCATCGTGTGATGGGTGGTAGAGGAAGTAAATCTGGTGGCGGCGGAGGTGGAAGTGGTGTTGATGTAACGCACAACGGAGAGACTACAAGGTATTATTTTTCCGAGAAAAACGGAATGAATTATTATCAGCGGGGAGTGGGAGGAACGCCACAGCCTACTCCGCTGAATATGACAGTAAGGGATTTTACAAAAAGAGTCCAGGCAAATGGGGCAACTGTAAAGCCGGTAACTGCAGCGTCGAAAGCAGCAGAACAGAAGGCATATGAGGCAGACAGGAAAGCGACGAACGATTTTCTTAACCAGGCAGACGCATCGATGGGCGGCAACCGTGGAGATCAGAGGAGAGCTACGAAAGGTCGCCGTGGAGGACGTAGAGGCATTTAATAGCATGGAGGTGGTCAAATGGCTACAAAAAAGGTGGTTGGAAGACCGCCAAAGTATAAGAGTAAAGAAGAAATTGAAGAAAAGATTGAAGAGTATTTTAAAGAATGTGAAGGAGAAATTCTGAAAGATGATGAAGGAAAGCCGATATTTAATAAATTCGGAAGTCCGGTAGTGATCAATCAACGTCCTCCGACAGTGACGGGACTGGCATTAGCCTTAGGCTTTACAAGCAGACAGGCACTTCTGAATTATCAGGCAAAAAAAGAGTTCGTTGACACGATTACACGTGCGAAATCGAGGGTGGAAGCGTATGCAGAGGAACGGCTCTTTGACCGGGACGGGACGAGCGGGGCTCAGTTCAGCCTGAGAAACAACTTCAAGGGTTGGACGGAAAAGACGGAACTGGATGAGGAGGAGCAGCAGGCAAGAATTGAACAGATCCGTGCGAATACAGCAAGGATGAGCGGCGGTGACGGAGATGAAGATGAAGGAGTAGAGATTATCAATGACGCACCGAAAGAAGCAAGTGAAGATATCGGAGATCATAATCCCGAAGTATCTGCAGATATTTAACAACCGAAGCATCAAGCATATTATCCTGACTTCTGGGAGAGCCGGAACGAAGTCGAGCTACGCAGCGGTAAGATCGGATTATCAGATTGTATCAGATGCGAATGGATCGGTTGTCGTCTTAAGAAAGCACCATAATAAACTAAGAAAAACAGTCTACAAAGAAATGCTCAGGGGGATCAATCGGTTGGAAATTCCCAAAAGTAAATTCCTGATTACAAAATCCCCGATGGAAATAACGTATAAAAAGCATGGTACGACAATGTATTTTGCCGGATCAGATGGGATTGATGATACAAAAGGTATCATTGATGAAGACAAGCCAATCAAGTTGGTTGTGCTGGATGAGTTGACAGAGTTTTTTGACGATGGAGAGGGGGAAGATGAACTGACCAATATTGAAGCGACGTTCGTTCGTGGAAATAAAGGGGGATTTCAGATGATCTATCTCTATAATCCTCCAAAGAATCCGAATGCCCCCATCAATTTGTGGTGCAAGAAGATGGAAAAGCGAGAGGACTGCATCCATATTCATACAGATTACCGGGACGTGCCGGTGGAATGGCTGGGACCTGACCTGATCGCATCTGCTGAAGCTATGAAGAAATCTGATCCAAAAATGTATAGATGGGTTTGGCTAGGCGAGGCGATCGGTGTGGACGAATTGATCTACTATATGTACGGCAATCGCCACAGGCAGAAGCCGGATCCGGACAGGAGATATGACCGGATTTACATTGGAGGTGACTACGGTCAGCAGAATGCGACAACCTTTGAAGCGTTTGGTCTAGACACCTACCGCAAGAAATTCCCCGGACTTGGAGAATATTATCACAGTGGGCGGGAATCTGGAAGGCAGAAGAGCCCGTCCGAGTATGCAAGAGATCTGGTTGAGTTCATGGATATGCTGCATGAACAGTATGAGAACCGGATCTTTTATATTTTTCTGGATCCGTCCGCAAAAGGTCTGGCAGAAGAGGTTAAGAGAGCCACCAGAACCGGACTGGACTATCAGGTGCTTCTGCGGGATGCGGAAAATGATGTTGCTCTTGGCATTAGCAGAGTGCAAAAAGCACTTTCGTTCGAGGTAATGTCGATTGATCCCAGTCAGGAGAATGCAGACCGAGAATTTGGAACTTATGAATATGATAAAAAATCTATTGAAAGAGGTAAGGAAGTGCCAGTCAAAATGGACGATCACTGCATGGATGCGATCCGGTACGCAGTGATGGGAGCATGGAGCAGGATAAAGCACTGGCTGCCAATAGATGAAGGAGGTGATGAAAGGTGAATATTTTTAGTTATTTCAGGAAAGCAGGAATAGACACTGTGGATGCTTCGTTCTACCGGAAGATTGATGAGTGGATCAGCTGGTACAATTCTAACGTTCGGCAGTTTACGTTCTACAAGGTGTATACTGGACGCGGCACAAGCAAACGATGCCGCAGGAAGAGTATGGGGATGGCAAAGAAGCTGTCAGAAGACATTGCAGATCTGCTCCTAAACGAAAGAGTTATGATCGCACTGGAAGATGAAATGACGCAGGAATTTGTGCAGAAAGTTCTGGATAACAATCATTTTCTGGTTATGGGAAATGACTACCAGGAACGAAAAGCGTATTCCGGAACCGTTGCGTATATCCCTTATCTGTATAATGCGGTTGTGCAGGAAGATGGGACGATATCTGCAGGTGAGATCGGAATCAACTATGTGGATGCCAAGAACATCTATCCGATCAGCTGGAATAATGGAGAAGTCACGGAATGTATTTTTACATTCGTGCATACGGTCCGTCAGAAGAAATACGTGCAGATTCAATTTCACAGAATTGAGTCAGGCGGAGTATATGTGATTGAGAACAGTGTCCTGGAATGTATAAAAGGCAGTGCAGAAGGGCGTGAGCTGACAGAAAAGGAATGGAAACAGCTGAAGCCATTTGCAAATCTGGCAGCCAGAACAGAGACAGGGTTCACGAAGCCACAATTTGTCATTGACAGGCTAAACATCACAAACAATGCCGATGAGTGCAATCCGATGGGAATTGCGATTTTCGCAAATGCCATCGATACACTTAAAAAGCTGGACATGGAGTATGATTCTTATTGCAATGAGTTTGATCTGGGAAGAAAGAGAATTTTTGTCGCTCCGGAAATATTGACGAATGAGGACGGATCCCCGACCTTTGATCCAGATGACAGTGTATTCTATTCGCTTCCGGAAGATTACGATAAGAGCCAGACAGGTCTGATCAAGGAAGTGGACATGAGCCTCCGGGTAGAACAGCACAGCAAAGCAATCAATGACGACCTGAATTATCTGTCTCTGAAATGCGGGTTCGGTACGGAAAGATACCGGTTTGACGGGGCAGGAGCAAAGACTGCCACGGAAATCATTTCCGAAAATTCGGACATGTACCGGATGCTGAAAAAGCATGAAATCATCCTGGAGGACGTGTTAAAAAGATTAATAAGAATTATTATCCGGCTTGGTCAGGTCACGGGGAATGTACTGGATCCTGACACAGAAATCACGATAGATTTTGATGATTCCATCATTGAGGATAAGGATTCGGAACGTCAGCAGGATCGGCAGGATGTGAGCATGGGTGTGATGAGGCTGGAAGAATATCGGGCGAAGTGGTATGGAGAAACGGTTGAGCAGGCTCGTCAGAATCTTCCCGAGCAAAATCAGGTGATGGAGTGATATGAGAAATGAATACAAGGAAAAGATCGCCAGCAAGATTGCGGCAAGATACGCAGATCTTGAAGTCAGGATCATGCAGGATATTGTTCGGAGAATTAAGAAGACGGGCGAAATCACCAGCACAGCAGACTGGCAGATTAACCGGTTAAAAATACTAGGGTATTCTTCGGAGGACATTGAAAATGCATTGAAAGACACTCTGAATGCTTCTTACCCGGAAATGTTTGAACTGTACGACAAAGTGATCGACTGGGAATACGTCAGGAACAAGGACCTCTATGAACAGATCAATGCGGAATACATACCTTTTGAAGAAAATGAACATCTGATACAGGTGACATCAGCTATCAAAAAGCAAAGCCTTGAGGACTTGGAAAATATTACAAGATCTCTAGGCTTTTATTTGGATTACGGTGGCAGAAAGGTATTAACTCCATTGTCACAGGTATACAGTGGGTATCTCGATAATGCCTGCATGGATATTGTGACAGGAGCGTTTGATTATAATGCAGTTCTTAGGCGGGTAGTCACTCAACTTACAAATAGTGGACTCCGGCAGATCGAATATTCATCGGGGTATGCAAGCCGGATCGAGGTTGCGGCAAGGCGGGCGGTTATGACCGGGCTTACACAACTTTCCGGAAAGATTGCGGAGTATAATGCAGAAAAGCTCGGTACGGAATATTTTGAAGTGGAATGGCACGCAGGGGCAAGACCAACGCATACGGTATGGCAGGGTAGAGTATGGAGTCAACAGCAATTGTATGATGTCTGTGGACTCGGTACAGTAACCGGACTAT
>OGRG01001024.1_pt1 | contig 21693 bp, 15 predicted proteins | sample 1553501 | NCBI WGS metagenome assembly OGRG01 (sample SAMEA2580018, study PRJEB22360) | human gut metagenome | biome: human gut; feature: human-associated habitat; material: faeces | place: Denmark | collected 2008/2010 | reverse complement strand
GAACTCAACCTGAATCCCGTATTTTCCATTTACACAAAATATTTTATAGTGCCTATTGCTCATTCCGGGGCTGATTGCTTTATAATCCTTTTATGCTTTCTTCTTGGTATATTTTCCTCGTTTCGGCTTAGCTGGAGCTGATGCAGCTTTCTCGCTCTGCAATTTGATGATTTCCATGCAGGCGTCCAAGTTTAAATCTTCCGGAACGATATCCTTTGGGATTTTGTAATTACTGCCTTTATAAGCAATGTAAGGGCCATATCTTCCGTTCATGATTTCCAGCTCAGGTTCTTCGTCGAACTTCTTGAGGTGCTTCTTTGCTTCTGCTTCCGCTTTTTCTTTTATTAATTCCAAAGCCTCTTCCAATTCTATTTCCATCGGATCTACGCCTTTGGGGAGTGAAGTATAAGTTCCGCTGTAATAAATGTACGGCCCGAAACGTCCGGCATTGACAGTAACCGTTTTGCCTTCATGCTCACCAAGGGTACGAGGTAACTTAAACAGCTCCATTGCTTCCTCTAAAGTGATTGTTTCGATGGATTGACCTTTCTTTAAAGGAGAGAAGCGGGGTTTTTCTTCATCTTCAGCACTTCCAATTTGTACTACAGGGCCAAAACGTCCGATTTTGACGCTTACAGGCTTGCCGCTAACAGGATCATCTCCCAATATGCGTTCTCCAGTCTTGTGTGCATTTTTGGCAGCGAGAGTACTTTCCACGGATGGATGGAAGGTTTTATAGAACGTCTTCATGATAGTCGTCCATTTTGTATCTCCCTCGGCAATCTCATCAAATTGCTTTTCTACACTGGCTGTGAAGTTGTAATCCATGATGCTGGGGAAGTACTGTGTCAGGAAGTCAGTCACTACTGTACCTGTATCTGTAGGTAGCAGTTTTGCTTTTTCTGCTCCGGTGATCTCAGTACGGGTGGTATCTGTGATTTTGTCTTTCTTCAGAGTAATTACATTGTATGAACGTTCCTCACCTGTTTTATCTCCTTTTTCTACGTACTCACGTTGTTGAACGGTAGAGATCGTAGGCGCATAAGTAGAGGGACGACCTATCCCTAATTCCTCCAGTTTGCGCACCAAGCTTGCTTCTGTATAGCGGGGTGGATGTTGTGTAAAGCGTTCAGTGGCAGTAATGTTCTGATACTCTAACTTCTGACCTTTCTTTAACGGTGGCAGCAGATGAGTTTCGTCTTCCTGTTCCACATCGTCATCATAAGATTCTCTGTATACACGCAGGAAACCGTCGAATTTCACAACTTCTCCCGTGGCACTGAAAGCCTCGGATGTATTGCTTATACTGATAGTCGCTGTTGTCTTTTCCAGTTCGGCATCTGCCATTTGAGAAGCAATGGTACGTTTCCAGATCAGATCGTATAGTTTCTTTTCTTGTGCACTACCTTCTATCTGTGCATTCTCCATATATGTGGGACGGATAGCCTCATGCGCTTCTTGTGCTCCTTTGGTCTTGGTGCTGAAGTGGCGTGGATGTACATATTTGTCTCCCATCATATTGGCAATGGCTTCTTTGCTGCCGTTGATGGCGAGTTCCGATAAGTTTACGGAGTCGGTACGCATATAAGTAATACGTCCTGATTCATACAACCGTTGAGCTACCATCATCGTTTGTGCTACAGTGAAGCCAAGTTTGCGTGCGGCTTCCTGTTGCAAAGTAGAAGTAGTGAACGGTGCAGCCGGGCTCTTCTTTACCGGACGTGTCGTAATATCTTCAATGGTAAATATTGCCGATTGGCAGCTTTCCAGGAGCTTCTGCGCCTCAGCTTTGGTCTTAAGGCGGTGTGCAAGTTCCGCCTTCATCTCAACGAGTTTTCCGTCAGTGTCGGGAACAAGGAAAACAGCAGTGACTTTATAAGATGCTTCACTTTGGAAAGCATGTATTTCACGTTCACGCTCTACAATGAGCCGTACGGCTACAGATTGTACACGTCCGGCAGAGAGTGCGGGTTTCACTTTTTTCCATAATACGGGAGAAAGTTCAAAACCTACAATACGGTCAAGAATGCGGCGTGCCTGCTGGGCATTGACAAGATTGATATCAATATTGCGTGGTTGCTCGATAGCTTTCAGTATAGCGGTTTTGGTGATTTCATGGAATACGATACGTTTGGTATGTTCCGGTTCCAGTTTTAGTACTTCGTACAAGTGCCAGGCGATGGCTTCTCCCTCGCGGTCCTCATCGGAAGCCAACCATACGGTATCAGCATCTTTAGCTTCAGCTTTCAGTGTCTTAACCAGTGCTTTCTTATCTTCCGGAATTTCATAGTCCGGTTCAAAGTTTTTTTCAACGTCAATGCTGAATTCTTTCTTCTTCAAGTCGCGTATATGACCATAGCTGGAAAGAACTTTAAAATCTTTTCCCAGGAACTTTTCAATTGTTTTTGCTTTTGCCGGTGACTCGACAATGACAAGGTTTTTTGGCATAAATTTCTGTTTTATAGTGGCTCCTGCCACTGAATTTGCCCGCAAAAGTAGAAAAAAACAATTGTTTCCACCTTATAATATGTGGAGAATATATTCTTTTTTAGCAAAAATGACTTTTTTTGCCACGCAATTTGTTAAAAACGAAAACTCACTCCACCCATGAAATTGATACCTTCTGTGGGATATCCCGGGTAATATTGGTAGTCTTTGTTCAATAAATTGTTTGCACGGACATAGATTGATATGCCTTCAAAGACTTCGTAGCTACCGCCAAGGTATAGATTCCCAACCGGATCTACACGCTCGTTGCCTATCTTCTCACGAGTGATGTGCTGATAACCGAGGTTGATCAGGACAGAAGAAATCGGACGAATGTCTACCTTGAAGTTTGCTTCGAAAGAAGGCATGTAATAGAGTAGCTGGTCTCCGCTGTTATTTTCTGTCTTAGCAGTTTTCCAGTCACGGTAAATGCCCGAAGCGGTGAAGGAAATAATATCCTTATAACTGTAGCTGGCTTCGGCGCCTGCATATATGTTATGCATATTTCCTTGGAGCAATTGAAGGTATGAACCGCTATAGTTCGCAATTGCGGCAGAAGCAAGATTATTCTTTAAATCCTGATATCCACCATAAATATTAAACCATAAACCTGTTACCGGACTGGTTTTGAAGCCGAGAGCGGCATTCAGCTGTTCGTAAGTGGCATCCAGTTGTGTACTACTCTGGCCATAAGGTGAAACCATTTCTAGCCTGCGGAAATCATTGGCCTGCCGTCCGCCTGTAGCCTGGGCGTAGAGAATGTAACTGTCAGAGAAGATATATTGGGCTGTCACGTCCGGTGCTACCCGGAATTTCTTGCCAAATCCGAATGCAAAATCCACGTGAGCGCCGAGACGGATTTTCCAGTCTTCGCTCTGATACAGATAATAGGGATTTAATTCCACAGAGGTATAATCTTCAAAAAGATTGTTCTTGTAGAACGTATTGTCCATGGAGAGATCTACTCCAACAAACTGCTCTTCGGAGATCGTTCCCATTGCACCGGCTTTTGTCCGTACCATAACTTCCTGTGCGTCCTGATATTGTATATCGTGCTGGCGTTCGTAGAACATCAGGTTGGTTTCGGCATGAAATTGAAGCGGTAATTCTTCACTGGTTGATTTTATTCCGAAATGTACATCACCCGACAGGAATTTCTGCTTATTATTTGTGCTACCGGGCATGAAGTTGAAGTTGCTTAGCCCGAAGTTTCCGGCTACATTTAAGTCCATTTTCCGGAAAGCATGTACATAATCCATGCCCGCATGTGTACGGTAATAACGTGCATCCCATTTATCCTTGGAATCAGGCAGATCTAACTTGCCATCCATGCCGTTCATGTGGAAATTCAGGTTCAGTTTGTCACTGTTAGGCAGGATGAACAGATAATTGGCACGAGCGTCCAGGTTGCCGTAGTTGCCATATCCCAGACGGGCGTAGCCGCGTTTGGCTTTATCCTGGCTTTCAGCTCCTGTATACGCCTCCATGGTAGTTGCAGGGATATTTCCCGCAGGTGCGAGTGTGGCATCATATTCCACAGTCTTTTTGCTGACTGTTGGCGGCATTACCTTGGGCAGTACGTTTACCTTGGAAGCATCTATGATGTCCGGATTGTATTCTTGTTCTACCACGACCGTACGGCTCAGGGTAGTATCTTTAGCTTGCGTTTGGGCTTGCACCCAGTTCGGTATGGTTATAAGTGCCAATGCCCCGAATATATATTGTACCTTTTTCATATTTATAATTGACGAGGTTTTTACTTCAGTTTTTCTAATCTTTCATTAATCATCTGTTCGATGTCATCGTCGGCATGGTAATTCTGTTGCAGGCTCAGCAAGTATTGGCGTGCATCCAGTTTTTTATCCATTGCTACATATACATCCGACAGCAGAACGAAACTTCTTGCCAGCCAGTAAGCGTGTGGTGTGCTCTGATCAATGAAGTTGAGTATTTCCTTTTCAGCAGCAGTGTATTCACCTGCCTTATACAGTTGTTGAGCAACCAGGTATTTGGCTTCGGCCCCATAAAGTGTGCGTGTATCCTTAGCCAGTGTCTGAAGGTCGTTCATGGCTTTCTTGTCGGCGCGTTGGTTCAGATAGGCCTTGGCACGGAAATACAGGGCTTCGTTGCGTAGCTCCGGTGTCAATTTGGTTTCGGCAAGCAGGTCGGTGGCAGCAGCGATTGTTTCCACGTCATCCTGCATCAGGGCGGCACTGCGCAGCATTCCTGTTTCTGCAAGCTGGCGGCGTTCGGGAGTGGTAGCTTTTGCTTTCAACTGTCTGTAGTCATTCAATGCCTGGTCGAACTGCTTACGGTTGAACAGAATTTCCGCACGTGCAATGAGTGCTTCCTGTGAATAAGGATTATCCGGATATTCCAGCAGTTTGCTGGCATGTTCCAATACAGCGGCTTCATCTTTCTGTTCTTTGCCAATCACACAAAGATAGTAATGGGCGTTCAGACTGAATGCGCCGTTGGGGAAGCTTTGCAGGTAACGGGTAAAGCTTGATTTGGCAGGAGCGATCTCTCTCTTCATATATACCTTTTCTGCGGCGATATAAGTCAGAGAATCCTGCTCGCTGGCATCAAAGCGGATTTCTCCCGGCATCTTGGCTGCCAGGGCGGCAAATTCATCTACACGGTTAGCATCTACATAGATCGATTTCAAGTCACGCATGGCGAGACGTGCTTCTTCACTACCCGGATACTGGGTTACTACATGCTTGTAAGCATCTATCGCGCGATCATATTCATCGTTTTGGTAATAAAGCAGGCCGATTTCAGCAGCGGCTTTACGGCTGACCGGGCTTTCGGGATATTTATCCAGCAATTCTTTAAATGCTGCGATAGCCTGGCGACTGTTGCTTGTCTGTACATACGAACGGCCTTTTTCGTAAAGAGCATTTATGGTATAGGGTGAAGACGGATATTTGTTTGCCATGCGGTTGAGCAATGCAACCTTACCATCATAATCTTTCTGCAAGCCGGCAACCAAAGCCAGCTGATAGAAAGAATAATCACCTGCAGGAGTTCCCATGTTTTCTGCTTTGGTATAATATTGCTTGGCTTCATCGAAACGGCGTACGTGCAGATAACAGTCGCCTATGCGATTGTAAGCATCTGCGAGTGCAGTGGGATTTTCTCCTTTTTCCAGTTGTGTGAATTTCAGGAAACGGTTCTGGGCAAGTGTGTAATCTTTCTCATGAAAAGCTATGTAGGCCAGATTATAGTATGCCAGTGCATAAGTTTCTGTATTTCTGTCCGGAGTAAGATTCAGATATTCACTGAAGTTACTTGCTGCTTCCTGCATCCGGTTCAGACGATAATAAGCTTCTCCTCTCCAATAAATAGCATCCGCCTTGTTTTGCAGATTATATTGTCCCAAGGCTACAGACTGGTTAAAGTAACCGATAGCTTCCTGGAATTGTGCATTGGCAAAAGACTGTGTACCGAGATGGAACAAGATTTTCTGTTTTGCCTCCAGAATTGCAGTGCCCGGGTGAGCGATTCGTTCGATGGATTTCAAGGCGGCTTCGTAACTGCGGGTATTCATGTATACCTCTACCAGATAACTGCTGACTTTGTCTACATATTGGGAATTCGGGAATTCATTAAGGAATTTCTCGAAAACAGTAACAGATTCACCGAAAGCGGAATAGGAGGTCTCGTGAATACAAAGGGCGTAATTGTAAGCAGCCTGCTCTTTGACTTGCATATCTGCATTGGAGGCAGCAGCTTGCTCAAATGCCATGCGTGCCTTGTTCTTATCTGACATTTGCAGATAAGCCAACCCCATGTGCAGATAGGCATTTTGTGCCAGTGCGTCATTTTCAGCGGTTACTTCGCCGAGGGTATTGGCCGCTTTGGAATATACACCGCAGTTGTAGTACGAAAGTCCCAGCATATAGAGTGCATCCCGACGGGGGGCAGCCTCTTTATTATTTTCCAGATACTTTTCAAATGCTTCCATGGCTTCGTGATACTTTCCGAAGTGATAGTCGGCATCACCGAGAACACGGTACATTTCAGCTGTATATTCATTATTCGGGTAGGCGGACAGATAATTCTGCGCTACTATTTCCGCTTTATCATAATTCTTTTTAATCAGGTAAATCTCTGCGATATAATAAGGCGCAAGCGCTTTGTATTTGGCGTTATCCTGTAAAGACAGGAAGCCGGTCATTGCTTCGTCATAACGTTGCTGGGTGTAGCGGATATAAGAAATGTAGTATGTGCAATCGGCTGCATACTTTTTACTGGTGCTACGGAGAGTTTCGAACCATATGGCAGCTTCTTTCACATTACCTGTTTTCAAATAGCAGGTTGCCAGACGGTACGTCATATCGTCGCGTTCTTTATTTCCCAATAGATCGAGACGGGCAGAATTGAACATAGCCATGGCTTCATCATATTTTCCTTCGAAGAAATACACGGATGCCATAAGTGCATAAATGCGATTGGCATAGGGTGTATCAGGATATTCATCCAGATAGGCCTGCAATTTGTCTAAACTTTTAAGGTCTTTTAGTTCGTAGGCAGCACATACCAGCATATACTCGGCTTCCATCCGTTCGCCTGCGACAGGCAGGGGCTTGCCTTCTGCATCTGTCTGGCGTACAAATGCTTGCAACGGTGGGATGGCAGCTGCATACGCTTTTTGTTGGAACAGTGACTGTCCTTCCTGGTAAAGTCGTTGAGGGGAAGTGATATTCTCGCTGGTCTGTGCCGTAGCGAGCAAAGGTGCACAGCAGAGTGCCGTGCATAGTATTCGGGAGAGTTTATTCTTCATAATGCAACGCGTTTTTACAAAAGTACGGGTTTTAAGTCGAATTTGTTACACTTGTTTGGCTTTTTTAGGATATACCGTGGTCTGTGCGAATCATAATTCGCCCATTTCTTTCAGAAATATTCCTACCCCTTTGCGGATGGAACTCAGTCCGAAATCTTCTGTATGTATATCTTTCAGTGGCAGAAAGAAGACGTCTGCGGCATCATCCATTGCTTGGTAATGCAAGGTGTCAGTTACTGTACAGCGGAAGAATAAATCCAGAGTATGGACGGTGAAACCGGAATACACATATATATTGGGCAAAGAAAATAAATATTCCGCCTTTTTCACTTCCATTCCGGTTTCTTCTTTCACTTCGCGGCTGACTCCCTCTTCTCCGGTTTCCGCCATGTCGATAAAGCCACCCGGCAAATCCAGAGTTCCTTTAGCCGGATCTTTGGCACGGCGGCATACTAATAATTCGTTCTGTTCATTCATTATCAGTGCCACGGTGGCGGCAGACGGGTTGAAGTAATAGACGAATTCACAGTCGGCACAACGTTTGGACTTTTCATTGTTGATTTCAAAATGCACGGAGCCACACTTGGGGCAGTATTTGAATTGGGAAAAAGGATGTTCCATAAATGGTTGAATATTAGGTTTTAAAATTATGTATCCAGCAGCCATTTCCAGATGGGGATAACTTTTATCTCCATGCCGTTTTTTTGAATAGTCTCCTCTTCATCGTAGGTGATGACGAGTAACGTCTCTACCGCTTGTGTTTCTGCTATTTTCAATAAAGCGTCTGTTTCTCTTTTACGGGTGGATTCTTCTTTTAGGCTATAGGATACTTGTACGGCCAATTTTGCAGTAGGGATGTAAAAGTCTACTTCTATATTTTGTTGATAAAAATAGAGTTCCTCTTCATATTTCTTTTTTAATGAGATGGCAACTATATTTTCCAATAACGAGGTCACCGGGTCTATTAGGAATAAGTTCAGCAGCCCATTGTCGATGAAATAATATTTCCGGTTCGATATTTTCTCTACTAATTTGCTGGCATAGTTTTCAAGTGAGAAGAATAGCCATGTGGCTTGCAAGAAATTAAGGTAATCGATAATGGTGTCCGTTGAAACTTTGGCGCCTGTTGTTGAAACGATATTGGTCAGACGGTTGAAAGAAGAAGGTTGTTTCACACTTTCAGCCAGTTTACGAATCAAGACTTTCATAGCGAGGTCATTGCGAATGGAATAACGGGTTATCAGGTCACCGAAGAAAATCTTATTGAATAGATTACTGAGCCATTGCCGTTTTTCTATTGTTTCTATGAGCATTAATTCGGGTAGACCTCCATAACTGAAATAGTCGGAGAATGTCCGGACTATCTCTGTACGGTTTTTGTAATACCATGTTGGTCCAATCTCAATTTTAGAAGCTTTCAGAAATTCAGAAAAGGAGAAAGGATATACATTTTGTACTATATATCGCCCTCCCAGTGTAGTAGCAATTTCGGCACTCAGCATTTTGGCATTACTGCCGGTAATATAAACGCGATACTGTTGGTCGGCCAGACGGCGTGCAAATTTCTCCCAATGCTCCACAATCTGTATTTCATCCAGAAAAAAAATAGGTTTATGCGGATAAAGTTCTTCGTAAGAAACTTTGATAAGGTCCAAATCTTCTACAGTCAAATTGACCAGGCGATCGTCTTCAAAGTTGAAATAGAGAATTTCTTCCGGTTGATGTCCATCATTCAACAAGCTTTGTATTTGTTGGTACATCAGATAGGATTTCCCGGCTCGTCGGAGTCCCACGAAGACATAGTTCAACTGATGAGATAGATGAATTTCACGCTCTATTAATGTAATATTAGCAACAAATTGCTGATATTCAATGATTAAACGTTTGATGGTGTCTTTGTCCATATCTCTTTTTGTAATTGATGACAGGCAAATATACGAATAGTTATCGAATATATTCGATAAAATGAATATGTTATTATCGAATATACTCGATAATAAAGGTCCTATCACTCATTCATCATGGTGTAGGACCTTTCTCTAAATTAACAAACAATTTACTTATTGAACCAGAATCTTTTTTCTTGCCAGCAGATAGATGCCTTCTGACGTACCATGTGTCCGGCTGTATCGTAAATGGAAAACGTACGTTCGCGGTCGCTCTTGATGTAAAGAACACCATATCGGACATAGATTTCTATTCCATTCCATGCGTCGGAAGGTAGTTCTTCTATGCCGGTGATTTCTCCTCCTATTCCTCCGATACTGTAAAGTTTCGGTGCATTGACTGCCGCCTCTTTACTAATCAGATAAGTTTCGAAGGGTTGCACATCGCGCAAGTTACGGACGAATGCGCCACCCGGGGCGATATTCTCATACGTAGCCGGGTTAATGGCATATACCGTATCGTGTTTGAATACTGTTTCATAAGCAGGAACCATTATTCGATTACTTCCTTCTATACGGGCGAGTTCTTTATAAGAAGTAGCTTTAACCTCTACGCCGCTGGCATCTTCGGTATGGAACTGTACTTCTCCGCTGATGTTGAATTCGTCTTCATACGACTCACTGTTTGGCAGTGAGATGATGTAGGGCTTGTTTGCTTTCATGGCAGTGGTATGTTCAAAACCATCGGTTGTCATCTGAGCCAGCCAGAAAGGTTTGGCTCCTTTCTTTCCGCTGTTGAAAGGTGCTAGTTCTCCTTGCTTCTCGTTGCTGAAACTTTGTACATCAAATGGCAGTACGATTGCTTCCCATCCGGCGGCATTGATTTTGTTACCGGACTTCATGCTGAAGTTACGTTTGTAGGTAATGTCTTTTGCTTTGAATGCCTGTGGAGAACGGAAGCCTTTGCCATGAGTCAAAGAAATCTTTTCTGCTATGCCGTTAATTACCACGTTGCCTTCATAAGTACATCCGGTTCCTTCGGGGGCGAAGATCAACAAATTCCCCATCTTGGCAGGCGTATCAAAGCTTTCGGCTGTGATGGCGGCTTGTGCATTCCAGTTTATCAGTAATAGCTGATTGCAACCGTTGAATACGGCTTTCTCTACGGAAGTCACGCTGGCGGGGATTTCTATTTCTGTCAATCCGGTACAATTGCTTAAAGCTGCGGTTGCAATCTTCGTCGTATGGTTGGAGAGTACAAGACGTGTCAGGTTGGGCAGGTTGCAGAACATATAATCTCCGGTAATGTCATTGGCAGTCAGATAATTCTGGTAGTATTTATCTCCGCCTTCTACAATGCGTGCTCCACTGATGTCGAGTCGTTGCAGATTCTTCAAACTACGGATGAATTTGATATCTGTTCCGTTGAGGTAACCGGTTAGTGTCAGGTTGACGATGGCTTCCGGATCGCCTGCTAATTCGGATAAAGTTCCGGCGGGTTCCACATGGATGGTGTCGGAGGTGTTTTGCCCGATACAGACAATGGTGATGACATCCTTGTTATAGGTTTCATCTCGTGTTGCATCATGCAGCAGGGCGTAGTAGGTGCCTTTTTCCAGGGTCTCTATTTTCTTTCCTGCCAACAACTCACCGCCGGAGAAGGTATAAACCAGTTCTTTTTTTGCATTGAACAGTGTGAGGAAGCAAGGCTGATCTGCTTTCCAGTAGACGGAATCTTCTTTATTGATGTCGATGCTGATTGCAGCCAGATTCCGGTTTGCCGGCTTGGCGATGCTTTCCCCTTTATTTATAGACAGTGGGTGTGCTTCCAGTTCTATCTGGCTGGTGTGCACAAAGGTGTCCATCTCTACTGTGCTCCATTTATCCGCTATGTCCTTAAACTGTAAGTTCAGTTGCAGGGAATCGGTCCAGGCAAATGTACCTTTCCGGTTTTCTTTATCCGAACTGGTCAGTTGAATCTTTTGAGGCATAGATTCCGGAATTATATATGGAGGTATATCAAGGAGGAAACCATTCCATTCTAAAGGATTAACGGGAGTGATGTCTACAATCTTTAAAGTGTTTAGATCATCATTCAGCCAATAACCATAATTGCTGATCTTATTATCTGTTACTGCACTGGTTTTCATCAGATATTGCGTCAGCAAATTACTCCAATTTCCGAGTTTATCTTTTGCGCGGAAATTAAGATAATGTACACCTTGACGTAAAGATGAAGCATCCAGATCGAAAGTGATTACTCCGTTCGTGTTTTCTACAGTTTTCCGTTCTGCATAATCTGAATCCAGCCAGTATTCGTAACTTATCAATGAATTATCTGCTCCGTTGTCGTTACTGGTTTGATAAAAGAACTGCGTCAGTAGATTGCTCCAATTCCCGAGTTTATCCTTTGCCTGGAAATTAAGATAATGCATGCCTTGGCGTAAAGTTGATGTATCCAGATCGAAAGTTATTACTCCTTTTACGCTTTCTACATTTTTTCGTTCTGCATAATCCGTATCCAACCAGTATTCATAACTTATCAATGAATTATCAGCTCCGTTGTCGCTACTGGTTTGATAAAAGAACTGCGTCAGCAGGTTACTCCAATTCCCGAGTTTATCCTTTGCCCGTAAATTGAGGTAATGCATGCCTTGGCGTAAAGTTGATGTGTCCAGATCGAAAGTGATTACTCCTTTGGTGCTTTCTACATTTTTTCGTTTTGTATAATCCGTATCCAACCAGTATTCGTAACTTGTCAGTGAATTATCTGCTCCGTTGTCGCTACTGGTTTGATAAAAGAACTGCGTCAGCAGGTTACTCCAATTCCCGAGTTTATCCTTTGCCCGTAAATTGAGGTAATGCATGCCTTGGCGTAAAGTTGATGTGTCCAGATCGAAAGTGATTACTCCTTTGGTGCTTTCTACATTTTTTCGTTTTGTATAATCCGTATCCAACCAGTATTCGTAACTTGTCAGTGAATTATCTGCTCCGTTGTCGCTACTGGTACGATAGAAGTACTGGGTTAGAGGCGTACTCCACTTACCTTTATCGTCTTTGACGCGAAAGGTAATGTAGTGCATGCCCTGATGGAATGTAGATATATCTGCATCAAAAGAAATATCGGATTGCGTATGTGCGATATAAACTTTTGATGGAAAATCTGTATCAAACCAATACTCATATCCTATCAAGGTTTGTCCCCTTGTAGTGACCGATAGGAGAAGTAATAATAGTATATAAGTTAATCTTTTCATGTTTTATAGGGTATTATCGCCAACCTCAACTTTAATACTTACTTTTAATTTCCCATTTACTGTTTTAGGTGCTATGTCTTTTGATACAATATGCGGAATCGTTAATGTGGCGTTGAACGGAGAACTACTACCATATATGCCGATTTGTTTCCCATCAGTGCCTATGTAATCTTTTTGGGCTTGGTCGGATAGCTTATAAGTATTGGTATCATTGTAAGCGGCTGTGTCGCTCTGAGATTCGTCTGCCCAGAACGTGCTGGTATCAGTTACTATCCAATTATTACTTTTGGTGATGATGGCGTCTAAGGCATTCGCTTTGTAAAAGACATTGTTGTAAGCGGAACAAGAAGTGTTAAGAGGTTGATTATTATCGTAAGTATGTTCAAAATTATCTCCGTTTGTACTACTAACTTGCTTTATCAGATTGTTTTTAAATGTCCCTTTTAAAGTATTTATTACGAAATGTATAATACAGTTTTGAATTAATATTGAAGAACGTGCCTTATTTCTTCCTATGTAGTTAATAACGCAGTTGTCAACCCCCATGTTATCGGAATCTCCTGGTTCAAGCCAAGACGCAAACCTACAATGAATGAATAGGACGTCTTTAGAAGTCATTATAGTCCCCCTGTCTTTCCATACCGCAAAATGTGCAAACCGACATTTTGCAAAAGTCGCTGCATCCAAATGATTTCTCACCCAAATCTGATTATTATTATAGATACCTTCCATGTATAACCCTTTTGCCGGCTGTCCATCAATCGAATCCAATGCAATAGAGAAATCTCCATCAATCCGTGTTGGATATGCCATTCTGCCTTCTTTCTGTGCTGTTGTGTCACTGCGCATTTCATATCCGTTTCCGTAAATCGATACAGCTTTTGTGATATCTGTAGCATTGAAAGTTCCGGCTCCTAATATGATTGTATTTCCATTCTCAGCAGCAGCCATTGCTTCTTTGAATGCTTCAGTACCATAGAAAATTTGGGTTGCATCTCCTTTTTGTAAAGTTACCAAAAGTACATCTTGCGCTTTCATGCTTGCGGTAATGGCGAAAGCCATAATTAATGAGAAAAATACCTTTTTCATAATCATAATTATTTAGTAGTTAATAGTTTATTAATTGATTTTGTTTTATGGAATGCCGGGTCATCAATGCTTGGGTCGGTTTTCTTAGTACGGGCGGTTGTTGTACTGCTGTATGCGTATCCGTTTTTATTATGAGCATACGCCCGTATATAATAAGTTGTGTACCCGATAAGCCCTGTTATTGTTACTGACACTTGCCCTGTAGTGCCATTTGTTTTAATAATTCCTTCATTTTCTTCTATAGTGGGTGTTCCTGTATGACTGTAAATAAATCCTCGTTCATCAATCGCTGCTCCTCCATCAGTAGAAACAGTTGCGGATACGTCGAGGGTAGATGGGGTAGGGTTATTGACCGACATATTTTTTAATGTTGCAATAGTGGAACTTCCCGTCTTTATTTTAATAAACGCACTGCTGTATCCTACTCCTTTTGAGTTTATGGCATAAGCTCGTACATAATATTCCGTATTATACTTCAGTTTAGTCAATACAGCTTCAAAATTATTTCCGGTAGAGGGCGAGATGACAGAGTCATTATCTATGGTCGGTTCGGAATTACTTGTACTCCAGCAGAATCCTTTTTTAGTGATGGCAAGACCACCATCGTCTGTGACGGATGCTTTTATGACCGCATTGTCATCATTTACCTGCACTTCCTGAAGATTGCCGAGTGTTGGCTTAAAGGTTTGTTGAGTTTTCACTGTAATACTGGTGCTGTAGAACATACCATCGCGGGTACGTGCGTAAGCGCTAATATAATAAGTTGCACCTTCTTCAAGTCCTGTTACTGTGAAATCTACGGCGTTACCTTCTGATTCATCTTTTACCGATGCGTCATTAATTGTCGGTGAAGTAACCGTTTTGCTGTAACAAGCCCCTTTTTCGATTATATTGAAATTGGCAGCTGCCGTGATGATAGATTTAATATGTACGGATGATACATCCAAGTCACTATAATCCGGTACTGAAAGAGAGACGGTTTGCTTGACAGGGGTAGTACACTCTATGGTGTTGCTGTAGCCGATTCCCTTTTCATTGAGAGCATACGCGCGAATATAGTATTTCTTTTCCGGCCCCAATCCTTCTATAAGAGCGCCGAAAGCATCCGTTGTTTCTTTTACTTCTACTTTGTTTCCGTTTACGGAAGGTTCGGTGGTTTCCGCACTCCAGCAAAATCCCCGTCCGAGGATATCGAACCCTCGTTTGTCGGTGATGGTTGCAGATACTTTCACGCTGGTGGCGGTCAGGTCTTTGTCTATGATACTGCCCATGCTTAAACGTGGCGTTTTTTCTGTGATGCTGAATGATATAATTTCTCCCCGTTTTACGTTGTATCCGCTGGAGGCGTAAATGCAGAAATAATAGGTTCCCGGTGACATCTCTTTTAAATCGCAGAGGTATTTGTTGCCTGTATTCGAGGAGGAAGCTTTTTTAATGACCTTTTCGCTACCAGAAGTAATGATTTCCTCGGAAGTAGCGATTAGGAATCCTATTTCATTTTGGGTTGTACTTTTAGGGTTGGCTATCACTTCTCCTGAAAGGGTTATATCTATGCCAGGTTTGTCCCAGTCTTCTGCACTTCCAGTCGTCACGGTGGGTGCGAAACTTGTAGGTTCAGTGTCTTTTTCACAGCTTGCCACGAATAGCAACAGGCTGCACCAAATGATATATTGTAATCTTTTCATCGTTTAAATGGATGTTAAATTAAGAATTAGAAGAAGAAGCCAATGCCTGCGCTGAGTTCGTGGTATTTGAAGTTGACGGTTTGGAATCCCACGGATACCGCAAATTGTCCCAGTCGTCCGATGGCGCCAAGTTCAGCGGCTACGCCTGTGGCGGAGTGGTCGGTGTTCTTTACCAGTTCGTCGTCTATCGTTTCCCATGCCAGAACCCGGTTGCCGTATCCTGCGCCAATGTAGGCATACAGCGGTTTGATGATTTGACGTAAATAGCCTGCCGTGATAGACATGCGTGCTTTGGTAGTGACGCTTTCTTTATAATAAGGTGTGCCCGCGCCATTGGTCAATGCCCCTGTATCATCGCATTCCAGTTCGGTGGATGCCGAGCCGAAGTCGCTGCGGAAGCGTAGATACGCTCCGTTCTTACTGACAATGCCGACCATGGCGCCAAAAGAAATCTGTGAAGGATGATAGCCGACTTCCGCCATTACCAGCGTGCGTCGTGGCTCTTTAGGCTTGATGGTGGACTTCATTTTAAAGGTAAGGCTGCTCGTCTTGCCAGCGAAAATGGTGATAGTACTGTCCATCGGGAAGAAAAAATCTTTTTCGATGCGTATCCGGTACTCTTGTAATGGCATTCGGTCACTCTTGTAGGGTGTCTGTCCGGCAAGCTCATTGTTTATATAAACTTTGGCGTCCTGTTCGGGCAGGGAGAAGATTTCCAGATATCCGAAACGGGGTTTCAGTGTTACGCTCATGATCTTCTGCTCGCTACCGAGATCGATAATACCGGCTTCGGAGGCGTACATGGGTGATTCTACCCTGTAGGTATGGGTGCCTTTTTTCATGGTAGCGGTGAACAGTCCGTTTTCGGTAGGTACTTTTTCATCATCGATATAAATATTGGCGGTTGCCGGATCGGGACGCATCACAATTAGTTGGGTATTCGTGTTTGCGGGTGTTTGCTGCGTTCCGTCTCCTATTTGTATTTCCATTTCATAGACAGTGGCTTTCTCAATAATGTCAGGATAGAAATAATTGCGGAGTACGCCGAACTTATCGTGCATAATGGAAATACGTCGTGCTCCGCGAGGAATGTACAGCCAGATTTCTCCGGGCTTGTTTTCACGGGAGACGATTCCAAGTGCATCCGGTTCGAACATTAGGTCTTTTTCGGTTGTAACGATGCGGATTAGTGCGCATACTTCTCCGTTCTGATCCCGTTGAGGAGCGGTGATCCGGGCGGTGACATCTGTTTCCATCCGGTTGAATGAAGTCACCTGGATTTTGTTTTGTGCTTCCGTAGCAGTTGCAGCGAAGAACAAACTTATCACTAAAAGTAATTTTATCGACAACCATTTTGTGACTTTCCTGTTTGTCATAGCGTGTTTTTCTGTTTCTTCCGTCTATCCTCTCCGGCGGAGGTTACTATATAAAAAAGCGTGAGGACTGTTTCTGTTCATCTCCCTCTAAGGTTCTGGAATACCTTGCCCCGGATGAACAACAGCCCTCACGCCTATGTTATATAATATAACGTAGACGTGAAGAAACTGTTGCTATTGCTCCGGGGTTGAATTTTCCAGATTCTAGAGGGGAACAATAACTTTCGCTTCTTGCGTTCGTAAACTCACATTTTATAGTCTTATGCGTCACCTATCTCTATAAGCAGCAAGACTTGGTACAAATGTAGGATAAATTTTCTTAATAAAGAACTCCCTTTGGATAATTTTTTATTATAAATAGTGGGACTTCTGTTAATGTCTGCTGTATTTTTTCTGTATAATCTGTTATATCGACCACTTAGTATGGATATAATGTTGTTTGTCTATGAAACCGTATTCGGTAATGTCTGGGTATGGCGACTGTCCCCCTGAATCTGTGCTTTGATTTGTCTTTCTATAAATCTACTTTTCTTTTTACTGTTCTTTCAGCTTTTCCCGAATCGCCTCATTTGACGGCTTTACGGCTGAAACTTCCGGTGTATGAGCTGAATCATCCAAAAATCACTCAGTGATGCCATACTTTATCAATCTGACAGATTGACAAAGTGATAATCCTAATGCGTGAGAATGTTTTCTTTCAAGCCCTACCGGAGGGAAAGAAGAAAAAACGCAAGGATAACGTTTGGTGAAAGTGCACGATGAGTATTGTCTGTAAAGAAAAGGAGTCGCAATGTTCTTCTTATGCTCTATTTTATTCCAAATAATCTTCATCTTTGATGTAATTGCAGCAAAAAGGAAGATGCCGAATGATCTGGCTTCGTATTCAAATAGACAGAATAAATCGGCTTTGGAGGAGGGCTACACCCTTTTTCCCGGATGGTGTCACCCTTTTAGCAAGATGACTACACCTTTTGCACCGAATAGTGTAGCCATCTTGTAAATTACATCGTTAGTTTTACTCCATTACATTATTAGTTTTATCTAATTACATAGTTAGTTTTGCCCAATTACATCATTAGTTTTAGGCAAACAGATGGTCTATTTCAAGGAAAATGAGGATTCATTGTGCTGGAAGAGTCTTTTTAATTCAAGCGTGTGTTAGCGGAATTCGCATAATGACATCTTTATGCTTGTGAAATAGGGATATTAGTGTCATTGTTCTTGTTCGTTAACTATGGGCGTGTTGCGCCTATATATCGGACGCGTCGCATCTATATATCCAACGGTACCCATATATAGATGCTAAAAGGTAAGGGGCTCCGCGATGGCATCTTGTGTTTTGCTGCATTGAATTACTTCATTATGGCTAAACTTTCAGACAGAAGTATCGTGTCAGGACGACGTGCGTAGTGCAAGCAAAATTGCTTGCACTTAAATAAAAGTTGCTGCCACCACTGATTTTTGGCTGTTTATCAGTTGCTTATGGCGGATAGTGCAAGCGTGCAAGTAAAAGCGTGTATAAACTCTCTGTATTCAGGCAGCCAAGAGGATTTTCTTGTAATGTTTTGTGTTACCGCTTTTAATTGATTTACTTTGTAACCTCTGTAACGGTTACGGGGGGTTACAAAATTTATATAACTATGAGGTTCTATGATCGTACGAATGAATTAGCTGAGTTACAGCGTAATAAATAAACTGTCATTTAATGACCACTCCCGCTTGACGGTAGTGACCGGTAGGAGACGTATCGGTAAGACAAGCCTTATCATGCGATCTATAGAAGACTCACCTACTGTATATTTATTTGTAGGTCGTAAGAATGAGGCGACTCTTTGCGCTGAGTTTATTCCTGTCATCGCTCAGTCCCTGGAGACTTCTGTCCCTAATGAAATTCGCACTTTCCGGTCATTGTTTCAGTATTTGATGGAATTGTCTGTGAGCAGGGCATTTAATCTTGTTATTGATGAATTTCAAGAATTCTACAATATTAATGAATCTGTTTATAGTGATATGCAGAATCTTTGGGATCAATATATTGCCTAAATATCAGATAGAAATGATTTGTTTATCATTAGAATCTATGTAACATATGCTTGCCGGTTTATGACTTTTAAATGCAGTACTCCCGACACGTACTGTATTGCGATGAAATTTGAGTTATATACTTCACCGCTTCATATTTATTTGTACTTTTGGCCTGCGAAACTTTAATTAATGACTTTATGAAAGTTGGAAAAATCTGTTTGTTGTTCTTTATGAGCGCAAGTATCCTGTTGGCGGGATGTGGTAATGCCAAAAATAAGAAGGGTGAAGATAACCTGGTAGGTAATGATAAAGACGATCATGGTTGTATTGCTTCCGCAGGTTATACCTGGAGTGAGGTTCGGAAAGATTGTATCCGCCTTTGGGAGCAAGGTGTGCGCATGGAGTCTGTTGCTGATAAGGCAAATACGGCATTTATAGTTTTTGCACCCGATTCGCTGCAAGTGGAATTGTTTTTCTCTAATGATCAGCCAAACGAAATATTGGATCGTCGCTCCTTGCCTGTTGGTGGTTATGCGTGGAATGTAGAAGACGATGATACGAAGAATGTTCGTCAGGAAAATGGTAAATGGACAATCAGTCAAAGAGGAAATCTGATTTACCAGCAGGTAGACGAGGATAAGTAATTTTTTCGATAATGAAAAACTTTGCCGCTATAGACTTTGAGACCGCCAACGAGCAACGTACCAGTGTGTGCAGTGTCGGTATAGTAATTGTACGGGAAGGAGAGATTGTAGATACTTATTATAGTCTGATCCGTCCCGAACCGGAATATTATACCTACTGGAATACCCGGGTGCATGGATTGACACTGGCGGATACGGCAAAAGCTCCGATATTTCCCACTGTATGGCAGGAGATAGCGCCACTTATTGAAGGATTACCGCTCATAGCCCATAATAAAGGTTTTGATGAGAGTTGTCTGAAAGCCGTTTTCAGAACTTATAGCCTAGATTATCCCGATTATGAATTTCATTGTACCTTGAGTACGGCACGAAGACGGATCAAAGGTTTGCCCAACTATCAGCTGCATACGGTAGCTGCCTACTTTGGTTATGAGTTGGAGCAGCATCACCATGCATTAGCCGAGGCAATATTTTCAAATGTGCTATGATTTTATTAGCTTTGCATCAATTAATTAATTAATAGTTGATGTCATGGAGAAGAGAGTAATTGGATATGCTAGAGTATCTACAGAGAAGCAAGATTTGGAAAGGCAAAAAAATCTAATAAAAGAGTACTGTACTGATAGAGGTTATGAACTGACAAAGATTATCTCTGAAAAAGTATCTGGTGTAAAGAAAAATAGACAAAGTATTAACGAACTACTAAGTATGGATAGCTCTGTAGCCGATATGGTGGTTGTATCTGAGTTGTCAAGAATATCTAGACAAAAAGAATTGATGACAGTCCTTTATACTATCAATGAAATATTAGGCAATGGTTTAGATGTGCTTTTTCTAGATGATACTTCAAAAGTCTATTCAGCTCATGCTGAATTGGAGCTGGTTGATATTATAACGTTAACGGTAAAGGCTCATTCAGCAGCAGAAGAGCGAGATAAGATTGCCACGAGAATGAGAACTGGTAAACTGACTAAAGTTAGCAGCAATCCGTATGCTTATGCTGGGGGAATTGTGCCTTATGGTTTTAAAGTGGTAGATAATCCAAACTATAGTGGACAGAAGAATAATATACCAGCTAAAAAACTAATGGTAATTGATGAGCTAAAAGTGAAGGATATTCATTTGATCTATCAGTTAGTTTTAAATGGCACAACTTTAAGGGATGCTGCAAAAAGAATGAATAGCATGGGATTGGTTACCCAACATAATAAACCGTTTTGTGAAACATCTATCAGTAAGATTATAAAGAATCCAATATATAATGGCAGAAGAAGATTTAAGAGGCTAGACTTACAATTAGAGAAGATAATTTCTGATGAGGATTGGAATAGAGCACAAGTCTGCGTGTCTGAAAATCAGTTGTTTAAAGAGAAATCTACTAAAAATTTTAATCCACTAAAGGGATTAGTTTTTTGCCCTTGTGGTTATGCTTTGATGCTACATAAAATGGTAAGAAGAGATGGAAGTAGTTATTTTGTCCTAGCTTGTTGTAAGAAAAATGATAAGGCTTATAGACTAAAATGTAGAAATACTGGTATTATTTCTGATATATTATTCAAGTCTGTTTGGGCGTGTGTTAAAAGTACTTTGCGGTTATCTGAATATGAAGTCAGAAACAAAACTGAAATAACTAGAATAGCTGGGATTATAGATACTTTGAATAATAAGATAGAATCTTATTTGGATGAAATCGATACATATAGAGCTGATATGGAAAAGCTAGCAAAAACTATTACTTTGGTTTCGGCAAAAGGACTTATAGAACAATATCAAAGTGAATATATAGGTCTTGAATCGAAAGTAAATCAGCTACAGGATAATATTAAGAGCGTTAAAAAAGATATAGCATTATATAACTCTGAGATAAAATTGATTAGTGATGTTGAAAAAAACTCAGTACTTGCTGGTCTTACTGATAGAGAAAAGTCAGAGGTGTATAAAAAAGTTCTGTCTAGAGTTGTTTATTATTCAGAAGATATCTTTAGAGGATTTATTGTCATATCATATAAAAATGGTTTAGAGAATATTGTGGCTGTGAAAAAAACTAGGATGGGGTATGCTTCATTCTTGCCTAGTACTTTTAGCTTTGACATAAAAAAACGAAAGATTTTGGTTCCAATACATCAACTAGAGATGGACTTAAAATCGATTAGCATCAGTAATGTAATAAATTCAGAATATAGCTTTAAAGAATTAGAACGGGTGTATGATTTAATACAATGGGATATTGCAAAATAGATAGTACTCTGTCTAATTAATTTATATAGATTAGTATGGTATATAGTTATATAGGTATTACTACTAACTGTTTTACTTTTCAAAGTAGTATATTCATTAGTAAATAGGTATAGTAGTATTAGGGTAAATAAGACGACTGTAGAGACTTTAACAGGTGTGAAGTAGTACTTTATCAAGTGGATATAAATAAGCCGCCAGTGGACACATTTGTATATGT
>OGRG01001008.1_pt1 | contig 21879 bp, 17 predicted proteins | sample 1553501 | NCBI WGS metagenome assembly OGRG01 (sample SAMEA2580018, study PRJEB22360) | human gut metagenome | biome: human gut; feature: human-associated habitat; material: faeces | place: Denmark | collected 2008/2010 | reverse complement strand
GGTTCCACACACATAAAATTTCCCATTGTACTGCAGGACATTCTGCATGGTATACAGCTCGTAATCGTATCCGGTCAGTCCTGTCGGGAAACACACAGGGGGAGTTTTGATGGCATAATATCCATGATCGATTCCTATAATGATAAGTCACCACATCCTTTCTGGTTTTTCTTTATTCTTTTCCAGCAGGTGATCTTTAGGTCTGGAAAAAGAGAAAAAGGGCAGAACCCCAAAGAGTCCTACCCGTGATAGTTGCATTAGTTTACGTTGCTATTTATTGTTCGTTATTAAAAGCGAATACTATTGTTTCTAGTAATTTTTTCATATTTTTCCATTCTTCTGTTTTAAAAACTTCATCACCTCTCTCAATTTTATTACGCATTTCATGAAACTTATGCTTTATATCATCTTTATAAGAAATCACTCCTTGATATAATGCTTCTTCAACATTATTTTTATTTCGTATTCGTTTTCTCGATACCCATTCAATTGGATAATAGTTCCCACCAGTTTTTATAATGGAATCTGGCAAATACAATTCAATAGAAGCAGCTTTCTTGTTAATGTCATCAGGCACAATTTTCCCATTAGGTGCAATAGTTGGGTATTTATGAAACATTGTAATTTCTGGATATAATAATATTCTAAAATTTGCCGGCCAGTTTTTTATTTCATTTAATAATGAGCATTTACTAGAATATCCCTCTGCATCATTATCAAAAATTGCAATAAAATTTGCTCTAATTTTTGAAAAATAAAAAGTTTTAAGATTTTTTATTACATATGATGTTCCTCCATCTCTTTTTCCACCAGATTCATCACTGAAATCCATAAAATAAAATAAATCTGAAAGATGAGGATATAACTGTGACATCACAAATTCTAAAATATCTTTATCGCTTGACCCTTCAACAAGAACAATTGTTTTTGAAACGTTCTCTGTCGCTACTAGTGCTTTGGGAATACAATCATCTGCCCAATTATCCAAATTTGAGAAATTCAATATTATCTCCATATCGTTTGCACAATATTCTAGTATAAGTCTGTATACATATTCATAATTGATTATTTCAGGATTTAAAGCATAAAATGATTCGCTATCCTTATCTTTCAAAGAATAAAATATAACTTTGTCACACTCTGTTGTAATATTAACCTCTGAAAGTGTTCCTCCAAATTGTATGTTTCCATTTGCAACTTCATAAGAAACAATTTTTTTCATTGCATTTTTCCATTTTTTTAATGAAACATTTTTCTTAATCCGAATTTCATTATTCTTGTCCTCTTCATCATAATCTCCCTGTAAATGATACAAAAAAGATGAGTAGTCTACTGCTTGAACCATTTCATCATTAAATATTTTTTCAAAATTATTAAGTCCAAATCCCTGTGCATCTAAGCGTTCTTTTGCACGCCGAACAGTCGTCCTATACATATATTTAGTGTATGTTCCGGCATCTTTATCATTATCGTCTATATTACAATTATTTACTACAATAAGGTCATTTTTTGAAAAAAACAGACTAACGATTTTGCTATCCAAATAGTTTCTAAACCAATGTAATGATAAATTTCCAATTACTATATCTGCATATTCACTCATAATTAGCTTCACACCTTTTCGCTTCATTATTCTTTTACAAATTCATAAAATACAAATCTGCTCTATTGATAATGATATCACAAAAATGTTCTACTGCATATTTTAATTCAATTTTTGAATCCATTCTCTGCTTTCTTTGGGTACATTTTTACAAAAATTCTACATCCACATTTTATTGCTGAAATCTTTCAGGTTTCATACATATTTCTCATTGATGGCAAAGACGAATAGAAGTGACAAATGGGGAAGTTCAATCGTGCTTCCCCATTTTATCCGTCCTTATTACAGATTCAGTAGTTCTAAGATTTTCTGCATACCGGCCTGATATAAAGATTCCGCATATAATATCCATCTTTCACTGACTTCAGTAACATATGCGTCTATCGTTTTTCGCTTTTCTTTTGCTAATCCCATTGTCTGAACCTGTTCTTCATATTTTGATATTTTTTCCAGCATTCCCTGGTACGCTATATTTTCTTTCAGCTGTTCTTCGACCTCATCAATCCAGGTATCCAGCAGCAATTCCAGCAGTTTCTGTGTGTCACCGTCATCCTTTCCCAGTATTGCTTTTTTTATTTTCCCCAGCATAGCTCCATAAGAAATCATTTGAGCCTGTCCCATATAAAAATGGTACTCTTCTTCTATCATTTCCTTTTCGCTCTCCAGTTGGAAATATCGATGTACTGCCTTATGCTCTTCTTCCGTTAGGCTGATTGACTGATTCGTCTCCATAAATGTTTCTATCACTGGATACTTCTCTGTAAGTTCCAGTATTTTCTTTTGCAGTCTCTGGTATTCCGCATCATGCTTTTTCAGATAGGTGCATACCTGTTCTCCTATCCGTATCCCCAGGCACTGCTCATTCCAGATAATATCTGGCTGTGTTGTCATATCGGTGTCTCCCTTCTGTGTAGTTTTCCTGTTCCAAGCACAAGACTATACCACACTTCTGGAAGAAAGCTATTCATCAAACCTACTGAAATCTCCTGGCAGATCCTGTGCAACCTATCCCTTTTCCCACAAAAAAACTGGTATGAAAGACTCCTTGTTCTCTCATACCAGCTATCTATTTCTTATTTAACTGAATACACATTCTTTTCTATTCTCTGTGTATCCTGTACTTATTTATGGCAAAAATCAGACTACAGACACGCTATACACTCTTATGCTACATAATCCAGTTTACGGCATCCCGGTTCAAATGTCACATTTGCCATAAATACAGCACAGTTCTTCGGATCTGTCAGTGGATTCAGATAAGAATTACCGATAAAATACTGTGCAAATCCTGTATTCTCCGCACCCGTTCCAAATACGTTCCGTTTTTCAAATTCTTCTCTACTTATAGTCTTCATAATTGTATTGCTCCTTTCCGTTGACGGATTCTATCATCTGCTTCCCCATCGGAAGTACTTATAAATTCTACAACTTGAAGTGCACTATAAGTCAAGAAATTTCTGCTAGTTTGTAAATTTTACAGCCGTACCATATGCAATGACTTCTGCTGCCCCCTGCATAACTGCAGAAGATGCATAACGGATATTTACAACCGCATCAGCACCTAAGCTCTCTGCCTCTTCCACCATGCGCTTTGTTGCAAGTGCTCTAGCCTCATTCATCATTTCATTGTATGCCTTTAACTCTCCGCCAACTAATGTTTTGAAACTCTGTGTAATATCTTTTCCAATATTTTTGCTCTGGATCGTGCTTCCCTTTACCAGACCAAGCATTTCTAAATTTTTGCCGCTGATATAATCAGTATTTACTAAGATCATCTTCTTCTCCACTCCTTATCTCCTGCACACGTTCTACGGTTACTGCAAATGCTACTCCTGCCAGTGCCAGCGGAATAATTACCATCAATAATTTCATGATGACAGTCAGATCCGGGATCAGCATAAATACCGCAGCAATTGCAACATAATACACGATCAGAACTGCTGCAATGATAATCGGAGCGATCATTTTGTTTCGATGTTCCTTTTTCATAACTTTTGCCTCCTTTGTGTATTATCTAGTTAATACAATAATACATTCAACAGAATATGTCAACCACAAATCAACGCAAAATATCCCCAGTCCCAGATGATATGTTCAAAACTGTTTTCCAAATATTCGTAAATATCATCTTCCTCATATCCCGTCATGCGGGAGACCACAACCATATAATCACGCACATCTTCGTAGGAAATTCCTCTTCGGCAGGAAGTTGAAATTCCTTCTTCGCAGAAGCTCCCCTCCCCCTGACTTAACAGCCAGTGCAGAAAAACAGCATGCCTTATTGTGGCATATTCCATTGCGATCCACTGCACCTGTACGACCATCTCCTCTAAATTTCCTTCCGGTTTTAAAGAATCTGCATACAACTCTGTCAAAAGGAACCGCCGCATCAACGGCTGGGATTTCAAAAACTGTACTTCAAACTCCTGCCATTCTTTTACAACTTCCTCATCGATTCCCTGTTCGGATAACTGTTCTGCAAGCTGTGCCACAGGCTCTAAGTATTTTTCATACAATCCTTCCCTGCGATAATTCTCTGCAAGGTCCAAAAACAGTTCGTTGCGCTCCTCAATGGAATACTGCAGTGTCTGTTCAATTCCATCAATCGTTTCTGAAAGTTCTAAAAGGAATCCACCCGGATACATTTTTGCCATGTCTGTCAAATCCAGTCCCAACGCATCTTCTGCCGCATCTTTTACCTGCTTATTTTCCATACACCCATCTTTTGCCTGCTCATCTTCCACACGCTCATATAGATCAAGCAGCACATAAAAAATCTTCATCAGATTATGCTCCGGCGTATGCGCTCCATCCTCCATCAGCTTCATTAAAAATGCGCGCAAGTTCACAAGCGGCGCAAGTTCCCGATAAGCAGATGTATCCATCTCTCCGGAAAATGAAATATGTTCTCTTTTCCGCAACAGATCAATGACCGCCGGACAAGACGGCATCAGGGCGTATTCTGTGACATCTTCGTTAAAGGTATGGATCTCTCTTGGAAAAAGCTGACAGGTCTGTGAAAGTATCTCATCCCCATAAGTAAGAACCAATCTGCACAATTTTTTGCCATTCAGAAATGGACAATTTTTCTCTTTATTTAATCCGATGACTCTGCTGCCATCCTTCTTTCTTACATACCCACTCAGCTTTTCTTTTTTTGCCTGCTGTCCTCTATCTGTATCATACATCCCGTCCGGCGTCAGAGTGTGTTTCCACTTTACAAAAGTGTCCTCATCCACCCCGATCTTCCATTCCCTGCAGCATGTAAAACTGCACCGGTCTGCTATACAGGTAAAATCTTCATAATAATCCGGCTTCATTTCTCTCTCCTAGCTTATGAATAAATATAGGGCTGTTTTTTCAAAGGGTATTTTTACCTTTTGAAATCCAGCCCCACATTTTTTATAAAATCTTCGTCGTCCACTTTGAGCAGTCCCACACAGCATTCACCACATCCTGATAGAAATCCGGCTCATGACAGATCAAAAGTACTGCTCCGCGGTATTCGTTTAGAGCACGCTTTAATTCGTCTTTTGCATCCACATCCAGATGGTTCGTCGGCTCGTCCAGAAGCAGGATGTTAGTCGTGCGGTTCATCAGTTTGCACAGACGTACTTTCGCCTGCTCACCACCGCTAAGTACACGCACCTGGCTTTCGATATGCTTTGTGGTCAGACCGCATTTTGCAAGTGCTGAACGCACTTCGCACTGGGAAAAAGCCGGAAATTCTTCCCAGATTTCTTCGATACAGGTATTTTTATTTTCCCCTTTGATCTCCTGCTCAAAATAACCGATCTCTAAATTTTCCCCCAGAGTGACTTCCCCTGATAAAGCCGGAACCAGTCCTAAAATACTGCGCAGTAAAGTCGTCTTTCCGATACCGTTTGCACCGACTAAGGCGATCTTCTGACCGCGTTCCATAGAAATATTAAGCGGCTTTGATAACGGTTCATCGTACCCGATGACAAGATCTTTGGTCTCAAAGATATATTTTCCCGGTGTCCTTCCAAGTTTGAAATCAAACTCCGGCTTTGGACGCTCTGCGGCAAGCTCGATCACATCCATTTTATCAAGTTTTTTCTGACGGGACATCGCCATATTTCTCGTAGCAACGCGGGCCTTGTTGCGCGCCACAAAATCTTTTAACTCACTGATCTCCTGCTGCTGTTTGCGGTATGCAGCCTCAAGCTGTGATTTTTTCACTGCATAAACTTCCTGGAACTTATCGTAATTTCCTACATAGCGGTCAAGTCTCTGATTTTCCATATGATAAATGATATTTACCACGTCATTTAAAAACGGGATATCGTGTGAGATCAGGATAAACGCATTCTCGTACTCCTGCAGATAACGCGTCAGCCATGCAATGTGCTCTGCATCTAAATAGTTTGTCGGCTCATCCAAAAGAAGAATGTCCGGTTTCTCTAAAAGAAGCTTTGCAAGCAGCACCTTCATACGCTGTCCACCGCTTAAATCTGAAACATCATGGTCAAGTCCCAGTTCCAATAATCCAAGTGCTCGCGCAACCTCCTCCACTTTGCTGTCGATAACATAGAAATCATGCATCGTCAGCATATCCTGGATCACACCAAGTTCTTCCATCATGGCATCCATCTGATCCGGATCGGCACTGCCTAACTGATCGCAGATCTCATTCATGCGTTCTTCCTGCTCAAACAGCCACGCAAACGCCGACTTTAGGACGCTCTCGATTGTCATCCCCTTCTGCAGGGTGGAATTCTGATCCAGATATCCGGTCCGCACATTTTTCGCCCACTCAACTTTTCCCTCATCCGGCATCAGTTTTCCGGTCACAATGTTCATAAATGTGGACTTTCCCTCGCCATTGGCTCCAACTAATCCGATATGTTCCCCCGCAAGCAGGCGGAATGAAACATCCTCAAAAATTGCACGGTCGCCAAAGCCATGGGTCAGATGTTCAACATTTAATATACTCATATTTTTCCTCTTTACTTTCTGTTATTATCTATATGGTACTCACGTTTTGTTCCGGCAAAACCACTATTGTATGCTCACGTTCAGCATCTTTTCCGTCTTCCGGTACACATGCCGGTACGCCGGGAACAAAAATGCGTCCGCGAAGATCCATGCGACCGGGCTTGCAAAACATGCTGCCGGAAAACCAAACAGCGGCACTAATGCAAATCCGACGAGCGTTCTCGCCGCCATCTCACAGACACCTGCTAAGATTGCAAACTTGCTGTATCCCATACCCTGGATCAGGAAACGGACGATATTGACAAATGCGAGTGGAATGTAAAATGCACTGTTGATCAATAAAAACAGGTATACATTCCCGATGACTTCCACCTCAGCGCGTTCCACGAAGAACAGTGCAAGATTTCTTCCGGTCAGCGCCAGAATACCAAATGCAAGGATCGCATATCCGATTCCAAGTATGGAACATGCCTTTAAGCCTTTTGAAATACGATCCATTTTCTTTGCACCGACATTCTGTCCGCCATAAGTTGCCATCGTCGATCCCATCGCATCAAACGGGCAGCAGAAAAACATTCCTATCTTGCTTCCGGCGGTCATGGATGCAACTGCGTTTGAACCAAGTGTATTGACTGCACTCTGTAAAATAACGCTTCCAATTGCCGTGATGGAATACTGCAGTCCCATCGGCACACCCATGCCACAGAGTGTTTTCATATAAGAGCTGTTCCATCTTCGTTCCTCTGCATCAGGATGCAGGATCTCAAACTTTTTCCAGCTGTAGATCAGGCATCCGATCCCGGATACTGCCTGTGAGATCACCGTCGCAAGTGATGCACCCGCCACACCCAGATGAAGATTTATGATAAATACAAGGTCTAACGCAATATTCATCACAGATGAGATCACAAGGAACACAACCGGCGTCTTACTGTCTCCCATTGAACGGATGATCGCAGAAATCAGGTTGTACAGATACGTTGCCGGTATTCCTGCAAAAATGATCACGATGTACAGATACGCCCCGTCGATAATGTTATCCGGTGTACGCATCAGTTCTAAGATCGGGCGGCAGAATACTACTGTGACTGCCGTCATGACCACTGCAAAAATTGCAGATAAATAAATGGCATTTACCATAAATGCACGCAGTCCACGGTAATCCCCGGCACCAAATTTATGTGCCAGTGGAATTGCAAAACCGTTGCAGACACCCATACAAAATCCGATGATCAAAAAGTTTAAAGATCCGGTGGAACCTACCGCTGCAAGTGCATCCACACCGAGAAATCTTCCGACAATGAGTGTATCCACCAGATTATAAAACTGCTGAAACAGATATCCAAACAAAAGTGGAATGGAGAAACCTAAAATCAGCTTCATCGGAGAACCATTCGTCATATCTTTTGTCATATTTCATCCTCTTTTCCCTTATATTTCCCCACAATGTTTTTCAAAAATCTCAAAAAAACTGTCCGTCTGTATACCATCTGTGGTATCTAATGTGAGTTCATCCCACATATCTTTGTTGATACTGGAATTCAGTCCCGCCACAAACTGGTTATAGACATCATCAAATGCCTCTTTTTCTCTTTTTTCCACGATATTGGACTTGTTTGCCTCTGTCAGTTCCTCATTATATTTATTCAGGCATTTAATAAAATAAAACCCTTTGCCTGCCTGGATCATAGACGACGTCTGTCCATTATCAAGATTAAACGCAACCTCCTCGACCTCTTTGGGCAGTTCATCCCTGGCCACCGTAGTCTGTATGGAAGAAAGTTCATTATAGTTATTTGCCACAGATGCAAAATCATCTCCACGCTCTAACTTTGCTGCCACATCACTTGCCTTTGTACTGTCTGCGACAAATATCTGCATGATCTCGATCACACGCGCCTCATCGTCACTGACTTCCTCATTTACACTGTTTGTCAGCGAATTATAAAGTTTCTGTGCTAATGCGTAATGCTGATAATATTCGCTGATATCGCTCTCCGTCACTTCAAGATAAGTATTTTCTTCTTTTGAAAGTGATGCATAATACTCTGCCGCCGCCTCTGATATTGCAGAAAGCTCATCCTCTGAAAGTGCAACTTCCCTTGACTGTGCAAGCAGATCCATGCTGACCACCTGGGTTAATTCTTCCATTGTGACCGCTTTGATATATTTTACCAATGAATCATCCCCGAAATCATGTTTCCAGAGATCCACACCATATGCCGTCCCGTAGATATTCTGATAATTCGTCAGATAAACCCGCGCCTCTTTCAAACTGCAGACGGTTCCCTCGATCTTGAATACCTGACGGTCATTTAATATATTCGAAACCACAATATTTTTATTTCCGATCCGGCATCCGGTCAATAACAGCGACATGCCACACAGCACAGCTGCTACCCTTGTAAATTTTCTCTTCATCCTAATTTACCCAATCTGATAGAAAGTCCTATTGTTCCATTGATTTTAAGATACTTCTTGCAACGGAAATTCCGTTTGCAGATGCCTGCTGCAATCCTCTCGTCACAGATGCTCCGTCTCCGATCGCACGCAGTCCTTTTACGCTGGTTTCAAAATCAGAGTTGACCACTACCTTGTTGGAATAGAATTTTACTTCCACACCGTAAAGCAGTGTCTCGTCGCTGGCAATACCCGGTGTTACCTTATCGAGTGCCATAATCATTTCCTCAATATCGACCATGATACGGTGCGGGAATACTAAGGAAAGATCACCCGGCACAGCATCCTTTAAAGTCGGGATCAGGTTATTCCTGCAGAGGCGTTCCTCCGTTGTTCTTCTTCCTCTCTTGAAATCACCGAATGTCTGTACTAAGATCTTTCCGTCGCAGAGCATGTTGGAAAGCTGTGCGATCTGTTTACCGTACTCGATCGGTGTCTTAAATGGTTTGGTAAAGTTTTTGGAAACCAAAATTGCAAAGTTGGTATTGTTGGTCTTTAAATCTTTCGACTTGTATGCGTGACCGTTTACCACCGCAAGTCCGTTATCGTAGTATTCTGTTGCGACCTCACCGGACGGGTTGGTACAGAAGGTACGCACCTTATCATCAAATGTCGGTGTATGGTAAACCAGTTTTGCCTCATAGAGGTTCTGATTTAAAAATTCCATGACCTCATCGCGCACCTCCACACGTACACCAATGTCTACGGTACCTACATTTGTTTCAATATCATGCTGTCCGCAGATATGTGAAAACCAGTCAGCACCCTCTCGTCCAACTGCAGAAATAACCTCTGCTGCAAGATATTCCTCATCTTTTTCGGTAATGATCCCTTTGACCTTGTTATCCTCAATGATGATATCTTTGACCATGGTGTTAAATTCCATCTCAACGCCCTGCTCTAACAGATGCTCCTGCAGTCTGGAATAGATTTTGTAGCCTTCCTCTGTTCCAAGGTGGCGGATCGGACATTCGATCAGTTTTAAGTTTGCATTGATCGCTTTTCTGCGGATCTCACGGATCTCTTTTTCTTTATCCACTCCGTAAACTTTTGTATCTGCACCGAATTTTAAATAAATATCATCGGATTCTTTTAATAATTCCACGGTTTTATCATAGCCTAAAATTTCCGGCAGATTTCCTCCGACATCCGGGGAAAGTGACAGTTTACCGTCAGAAAAAGCTCCCGCTCCGGCAAATCCGGTCGTGATGGAACAAGGTTTACATCCAACGCAGACTTTTGTCTTACGTTTCGGACATTCTCTCTTTTCGATTCGTCTGCCCTTCTCGATCATTAAAATTTTCAGATTCTTCTTTGCATGGATCAGTTCATATGCACAAAAGATACCAGATGGACCGGCTCCAATAATAATCACATCATATTGTTTCATTCTTTTTTCCTCTTACCTGTCTATTTGTCCTGTTTACCGATTTCTCACACGCATCTGTATTTTGGCATAGCGTATTCCATAAAAACGTCATTCCTACGCTTCCACGATCAGATATCTGCCGTCCGGGATTGCAAAAACTTCCTCTGCCTCTGCTAAATCCGCATTGCTCATTCCGGCAATATCTGCGCCCTCATCTTCAAAATAAGCACGGACTTCTTTGATATTTTTGCAGACAACTGCCATGCAGTCCTCTAAAAATTCTTCGGCCTCCTCCGGCGATTCTGCAACATTTTCTTTAAAAAGCTGCATCTGATGTTCCAAAAAATACTGTACTACCGCTTCATCGTACATAATAATCCTCCATTCTGTGCAGTGTAAAAATCTCATTTTTCACACTGTATTTTCCCGCTTATCTACCATGTATATGGGTCAATTCCAAGCCGGTCAAGCTCTCTGTAAATCGCTGCAACCGGAAGTCCTACCACATTATTATAGTCACCGTCGATTTTGTCAATATAAATTGCAAATTTTCCCTGGATTCCGTATGCACCGGCTTTGTCCGACGGTTCTCCTGTCGCAATATAACGCAAAATTTCACTTTTCTTTAACTGTCTGACAAAAACGTCAGTCTTTTCATAAAAGATATGTTCCCCTGCCCTGCCGGTCCGGTCGATAAACACAAAAGCAACCCCCGTGTACACCGAATGGCTTTTCCCTGACAATAAAGAGATCATGCGGAAGGCATCTTCCTCATCTTTTGGTTTTCCTAAGATTTCGCTGCCCGCGGCAACAATGGTGTCTGCACCGATGACTAAAGTATCCTGCGGTGTCATCAGCGTCCGATGCTCATCTCCATATGTTTTTAACATGGATGCGACTTCTCTCGCCTTCTGTGCTGCAAGTTCCATGACAACCTCTTTTGGCTCTTTTTTTATGATGATCTCCTCCCCCTTTGCTGGACAGACCTCAAAGTTAAGACCGATCTGCTCTAAAAGTTCACGGCGTCTTGGGGACGCGGATGCTAAAATAATCTGTGACATGGTCAAATTTCCTTTCTGCTGCATGCTTATCTGCTTCTTAACTTTGCACAAAACTCCAATCAGACTGGCTTTTGTACAATGTTTTTAAATTTTCTATACCGGGATCACTTTCCCAAGCCGGAAGGAATACAACAGTTTTTCCTTTACTTTCAGCGGATTTCCGGCTGCATCTTTCTCATTTTCATAGACTCGGTTTAGCGCTTCCTCGTAAAGTTTTAACTGTGCCGCATAACGCTCGGACAATTCCTTTTCCGTATCCACACGGTCTGTTTTATAATCAAGAAGGACAATACCGTCCTTTTCAATCCAGAATACATCGATGATTCCCTGGATCAGTGTCAGCTCTTTCCCTGTATATTCCGTTTCTCCTATATTTCCTACACGCCCCATGCTTTTTACCTTTTCCGCCTGTTCCGTGTTTTCAGCAAAACCAAACTCGTCTAACTGTTCATCCGTAAATCCCATGACAAATGGTTTCTCACGGTACAATTTTCCGTCTTTTTCAGCTGCTCCCATCCGTTTTCCAATATCTGCATTTACAAAATATTCAACCTGCGGTATGCGAATCAGTCCATGCATCTCCGGTGTGATCTGTTCTTTCTCCAGCATCCCGGCGACCTGCTCTTTTGCGGACACACCGGAAGAAAACTGGTAGCACTCCATGATGCGGTGCATTGCCGTTCCGCGAAGTGCTCCAGGGCTGGCATCCTCACTTTGCTGCTCTATTTCTCTTGCAAATGCAGGCACATACGGCACAACCTCCTCGGATTGAAAAACAGGAACTGCCTCCTCCTCTTTTTCAAACGCCTCCCGCATGGCACGATGTTTTAACTCCGACACGGAATACTTATTTTTTCTCTGCACATCATTTTCATATGCATACCGTCTGTGAAAACGCTCCGAGAACTGCTGCACTTTTTTTTCATCTGCCTGCGCAGCTTTTTCCATGCAGGCTGAACGGTTCCAGTCATCTTTGATCTGTGTTTCCAATTCTTCCTGCACCAGTTCTGCCGCCCGCATCAGACGTATCTGATATTTATCCTGACAGGATGCAGCCGCAGGCAGAATCCAGTCCAAATAACCGGCTGCACTCTCGCGTCCCAGATAAGATAACAGTTCCTCTGGAAATGCTTTTATATAGGAAAGTGTCTCCTCTGCCTTTTTCAGACTTCCGGTTAAGATCAGCTTTTCTTTCGCTCTCGTTAATGCCACATAAAGGACACGCAGTTCCTCGCCAAGATTTTCCATATCGATTTGCTTTGCGATAGCACGTTTTGCGATCGTCACGGATTTTACACGCTGTTTTCCGTCCATATAGTCAAGACCGATGCCAAGTTCCGGGTGTAATACCAGACGGCTTCTTGTATCCTGGCGGTTAAAGTTTTTTCCCATCCCGGCGGCAAATACGACCGGAAATTCCAGTCCTTTACTCTTATGGATACTCATAATGCGCACGACATTTTCGTTTTCCCCGATCAGATCTGCCTCGCCGAAATCCACATCGTATTTCTGCAGTTCATCAATATAGCGCACAAAATGAAACAGTCCCTTGTAACTGGTATTTTCATAGGCGATCGCCTTCTCCACCAGCATTAAAAGGTTTGCATGACGCCTGTCTCCGGCTGGCATTGCTGCGGCATAATCGCCGTAACCGGTCTCCTTTAACAGCAGTTCGATCAGCTCATGGATCGGTGTATCCGGCACAAGCTGCCGCAGTTTTTCGTAGGTAACATAAAACCGGTATAACTTTTCTTCGGAATCATCCCTGCCCTGTCCCGGATTTTCCTCCGCTTCCTGTTTCAGACGCTCACATTCCTCCAAAACACACTCGTAAAATCTGACATCCTTGTCTTTTAAACGCAATTTTGCAAGTTCCTCATCCGAAAGTCCTGCGATTGGTGAACGAAGCACCGCTGTCAGCGGGATATCCTGTCTCGGATTATCCAAAATACGAAGCATGGAGAGCACGGTCTGCACCTCCACCGTACTGAAATATCCTGTCGCCGAAACAGTATGTGCCGGAATTCCTGCATCATTTAACACAGCAGCAAAACGGTCTGCATATCCGCTCAGGCTTCGCAACAGAATGACCATATCCGAATACTGCACCGGGCGCAGTTCTCCGGTTGCCTTGTCGGTCACCTTCTGCGTTCCCATAAGCTCTTTGATCCTTTTTGCAATCATCCGTGCTTCTAACAGTTTCTTATCATCCGCTGCAGCATCATCCAACAGTTCATCATCCCCGTCCACCAGTAAAATTTCCGGTGTGAACATGTCCGTTTCTTCCTGATAAGAAGCTCCCGGATAAAGTGCTGCATCCGCATCATATTCCACATTTCCAAGATTGCGCTTCATGATGCGGTAAAAAATATCGTTGGAAAAATCGAGCACTTCATTTCTGCTTCGGAAATTTTTATGCAGGTCAATGCGCTGCATTTTTGCATCCGTCAGGCTGTAAGTATCGTATTTTTCCATGAATAGTTCCGGTCTTGCCAGACGGAAACGGTAGATACTTTGTTTGACATCCCCGACCATAAAAAGGTTGTATTCACCGCGCTCCTCCCGTGAAATTGCACGTAAGATTGTCTCCTGCACCTCATTGCTGTCCTGGTACTCGTCGATCATGATCTCTTTGAAATTATCCCGGAACTCCTCGGCAGTCTTTTTGACTTTGCCGGTCTCCTCATCGACAAAGATATTTAACGCAAAGTGCTCAAGGTCATGGAAATCCACCAGATTTTTCCGCCGTTTTTCCGCCGTAAACGTCTCGTCAAATTCCAATGTCAGACGCACTAACTCTGCCGCCATCGGCGCCGTCTTTTTCATCTGCTCCGCCATGATCTCCGGTGATGTGAAAAAATACTGGCGGTTTATTTTTTTGACCGCATCCTTTCCCATCTCTCGCAGTTTTTTGACCAGCTCTAATTTTTCTTCGTTTCCGTCAAATCCACGGGAGGAAGCAAGCCTGTCATAGGATAAATTGCGGTAATTCTGATAAAAATCCGCAAAACTTTCACTCGCAGCGATCTCCTTATATTTTTTCAGGTCGCCCTCTAATGCTTTCGCATACATATCCGGCCCGTCATCGTCCTGCGTCAGTTTGTATGCCCGCCCGGAAAGTGCCACAAGATCCTCTGACACCCGTTTTAAGTTCTGAAGAAGCGACTGCATGAAAGCTGCGCTTTCCAAAGATGCCTCATCCTCTATGCCATAGCTTTCTGCCGCCGCAGGCAGCCATTTCTTTGGCCATGGATAACTCCTTGAAAACTCATAGAGCTGTAAGATCATGCCGGAGAGCGCCGCATCATTTCTGCCGGATGCATATCCGTCCACAAATGCTAAAAATTCCGGCGCACTCTCCTCATAATTTTTCAACAGCACCTTTGCGAGCACGTCCTCTTTTAACAGTTTCAACTCGCCCTCATCCCCGATTCTGAAATTCGGTTCGAGATCGATCTCATGAAAATGATTACGGATCACATACAGACAAAAACTGTCGATCGTCGTGATCTGGGCATTGTGTAAAAGAGAAAGCTGACGCTGTAAATGTTCGTCGTCCGGCTGTTCTTTTAAGGCATTCTCCAGTGCATTTCCGATTCGTTCGCGCATCTCTGCCGCAGCCGCATTGGTAAATGTCACGATCAAAAGACGGTCAATGTCCACCGGGTGCTCTTTGTCCGTAATGATCTTTATGATACGTTCCACGAGCACCGCCGTCTTACCGGAACCTGCTGCCGCGGAAACTAATATATTTCTGTCTCTGAGTTCGATGACCTTTCGCTGGTCATCTGTCCATGTCATTCCCATGTTTTGCTCCGTTTCTGACTTTTTATTTTTGCACCTGTCATATCACATTTATTCACCGTCCGGATTTTTTCCCGGCTCTCCAATCTCTTCCCGGATATGTGCAAGGATCTCCTCACTGCTGTCAAATTTTTCAAACTGCTGATAGGAAAATCCCGGCATGCGTACATCAAATCCGCAGATCGTGTGATATGGACAGTAATCGCAGCCGCTCCTGTCTCCTAACAGGTAAGGTTTTACCGCCACATTTCCGGCAAAGATCTCTTTTCCCACATGCTCAATCTTCTTTCGCACATAATCGGACATCAGTCCAAACTCATAGGTGCTCGCCGTCTTAGAGGTCGCCTTTAAGGAGCCGTCCGCTTTTAAGGCTACCGGGATCACTGTCGATGTGCCTGAAAAATCAGTATCCATCGCACCATAGATTTCCGGATCTTCATTGACCAGACCTGCCACTTTAAGCTGTTCTAGAATACTCCGTCTGATCTCCTCCTCGGACTCTTGACCATCCGCATCCACCATCGGATCTGTGATGTGATAATAAAAAATACCTGCAGGTTCCGTATCTTTTCCCTTATATTTTTTCTTTGTGAGTTCCAGTGCCGCATTCATGTAGACGACAAGCTGGAGCTGCAGTCCATAATAAAAATTTAAAAGTGAAAAAGTGGTGTTGCCCGATTTATAATCAATGATTTTTACATAGACCTTATCGTCTGTCTCGTAAGTATCAACGCGGTCGATCCTGCCGCGCAGACGCATTTTTTCATCTTCACCCAGTTGAAACTGCACCGCATCCAGCCGCTCGGCGCGCGAAAATGACACCTCAAAACCGCTCGGCACAAACTTTCCTTTCCGCACCTGTAACATCAGTGCCCAGATCGTCCGTTTTGCCGTTGCCTCCATCCGCTTTAACAGGTAACTGTTTCTTGCGTCCTCGAATACGTCCCCGATCCCGCTGCCTGCGATCGCATCTTCCATGCTCTGGGAAAGCAGGGCTTCCTGCGCTTTCTCCGGGATATCAAACCAGGTATAATCCGACAGCTCTATGCCCTTTGCAAAACGCTCTAACACATCATGATAAATATTTCCCATATCCACACTCGCAAACTGCTGCAGTTCCCGTTCTTTAAGCCGCAGTCCATAACTTAAATAATGAGCAAACGCACAGGCAGCAAACTGTTCGAGCCTTGTCACGCTGTTTTCTAAGGTATTCCCATATAAAGCTTTCGTGACTGCCTTGCTGATCGCATCATCTTTATGGGCGCCAAACGCCGCATCAAAAAGCTGCATTACTTTTTCCCGTTCACCCTCATCCGACAGGTACCATGCCAAAAGTGCAGTCCATGCCTCTTCATCCTCCACCGGTTTTGTCAGCCCTTCCATCAGAAACGGCAGGGCACTTTCCGCAGTCAGTGCACCTTCTAATGTCTCCTCCTCGGACGGTTCTTCCACCGCAAGCTGTGGGAACAGTTTTAAGAGTGTCCCGATCAGATACGAACGCCGCAGTGCTTTTCCATCGGAGTTGACGCGGCAGAATGTCACATACAGCCGCTCGGACGGTTTTGTCATATTTAAATACAGGTAAAACTTCTGGATAAATACTTTTTCCCTTGCGCCCGGCGCCAGTTCCAGGTGATATTCTGCCATCTTTTCACGCTCAAACTGGGAAATAATGCCACCCTGATTCCCTGCTTTCGGCACAACTCCGTCGTTGACACCGACAAAAAATAAGATTTTTACATGGTTCAGACGGGTTCTCTCGATATCCCCGACTGTCACCGTGTCGTTGCCCGGCGGGATAATACCGACTTTTGCCGCCTCAAATCCGGCATCTAAGATATCACTGTATTCCCGGATCGTCATCGTCTCATCGCCAAGCAGGGACGTCACTTTGTCGAGCAGATCCATCACAATTTTATAGATCTGGTCATATTCCTTTGCCCGCGCCTGATTGCCATGCGCCTCGAAAAAGTTTCCACGCTCCTTTAATAACTGCTCCATGTCAAGCCGTCTGATCAGACTGTATAACTCATAGGTCTGTGTGCTGACCGTATTGTCTTTTCCACGGAATGCCTCAAGCAGCGGCTTAAAATTCTCATAAACCGCCTCACGGATCTCATTTAACCGTGCCATATCCTCCAATGTCCCATCCGGCATTACAAACGTCCACGGTCTGCTCCAGCGGGATGCACCGCGGATGCCCCGTGCGAGGACATAATTTTCCAGGCGGTCGATCTCCTGTTCTGTAAGTCCATGGGATCCTGTTTCCGGCTGCTGCGTCAAATCTTCCGTTGCAGCCGGATCTGGCTCCTTGTCGGAATTTTTTGCCTCGGTCACGACTCTCGATGCAAGCCCGCACCGCAAAAACCGGAACACACTTTCATAAGAAAAATCATATTCGATCATCTCTAAGATCGCCCGGATACACTCGATAAACGGGTGGAACAAAATATTTTTCGTCTGATCAATAAAGTACGGGATATGGTACTGCTCAAAGATCTCCGGCACATAATTGCCATACTGCTGCACATCCCCTGTCACGACTGCGATATCCCGGTAACGGTAACCATTCTCCCTCGTCAGGCGCACGATCTCGCGGGCAGCAAATTTTAATTCTTCCCTCGGATTTTTCAGGGACGTGATGCGGATATGCTGCATAGATTGTTCCGGTGCTTTGTATCTGTAGCTTCCCGCTCCCGGACGAAAGAGATTCTGCTCCATAAAATAAAGGTCGGCAGCATTGGCATAGCGCCTCTGTTTTCCGGTCGGCAGTACCAACGGCTCCTCCACCGGAACTTTGCACAGTTCTGCCACTTTCAGTAGCGACGCCACCGTTTTTTTACTCATGGCAAAAAGTTCATGTACACCCCTGCACTGGTAAAAATCTTCCCTGACATCCATCGTGACAGACACGCTGACCTTCTTTGCCAGCACGAGCAGTTTTTCCATCAGACGGTTCTGGATCGGTGTAAATCCGGTAAACTCGTCCAACACGATCACACTATTACGAAGCAGTTCGGACTCTTCTGCCACATCATAAAGAAGCTCTAACACTTCCTCTGCCGTGATATATCTGCCCTTTAAATACTCCGTAAATCCCTGATACATCGTGAGGACATCCTTCATTTTTAAGCGCAGTCCCTCCCCAAGCGGTTCTTTCTCCAAAAACTCTGCCAGCGCATCCGGACGGACATTATACTGCATCAGCTCTGAGATCAGGGATTTTACCTCGCCGACATATCCCATCTTATTCATATTCGCACCAAGCACTTTCAGTTCTGCTTTTTTCTGTTCTGCCACCTTGCGCAGTACAAGATTTTTTCCGGTCTCTTCCAGCACAACCACATTTTGTTTTCCAAGATCATCAAAGACGCGGTATGCAAGTCTTGCAAAACTGAGCACATCCACGTTCATGATTGCATGCTGTTTTTGCCTCTCGACCAGTTCCCGCTGTGTCTGCATGGTAAACTGCTCCGGCACAATGATTAAAAACTGCTGCTCTTTATTTTCTTTCGCCTGTTTCAGCACGGAATCATACAGAAAATCCGATTTTCCGCTGCCCGAATTGCCAAATATAAATTGTAGGGACATCTGTTTTCTCCTGAAAATTCAATCTTAAAATATTGTATCACACATTATTTCTTTTGAAAAATGTTATCCTGCGGGTTGGAGTCAAATAGCGCATTTAAACTTCTTGATTGACAAATTTTTCACACCCGAATCCTGTAATAAAAGAAATGCCGTCAAAAACATCAGCAATTACCACAGGCATTCCGATATCTGCGACCAGATAATATACCATAAACGGCACCAGTATGTCATTGAGACCATTCCCGCAATCATTGCCCTCTTTTTCTTCTCTCTTTCCATTTCCCGCCCCTTTCTGCTCTGTCATTCTATTTTGCATGTTAGTCTATTCTAACTTTTTTGTCAATTCAGGAAATTTCCACTGTCATATCATGTATCAGAGAGAATTTGCACCTGCCAGGTTAATTGCCCTTTGCCGGACGCACAACTGAAAGTTATGAAGCAGTCCAATGATATGCAATTCTTGGTGTTCCATTTTTAACATATATAATACCGCATTTCATAAAACCATTCTTTTCCATCAGCTTTTGCATGATTTGATTATCCGCATGGGTATCTGCCCTGATATTTTGAGAAATATTTTTACAATAATTTAAAACACACTGAAACAAACCATGCACCTGACCATCCCCAGCAAGTCTGTGAATAGTAAGATAAGGCTCTTCATTCAGCCAATTCCCATTCTCAATATGCTTATAAGCAGGTTCTGCACCTTTAAACAATGCAAATACCCCATGTCTCCCATCTTTGTCATATATTACCCTGCATACATTCTGACAAATATCAGATTTTATTAGCTCTGCATCCGGATAAAAATGCCCCCATTGTACAGGATTTCCGGACTTTATCATATAATCCTGTGCATATTTATAAATTTTCATAATCTGTTCAAAATCTGCCATATCAGCATTTTTCACATTCAGCATATATTTTATTCACCTCCGCAACTGCCGATTTACGAGTTTCATGATTCTTTGTCTGTTATATCGCTGAATCATTACAAACAACATATCAAACAATGCTGTCAAAATGCAAACGGAAAATTGACCTCCTCTCCTGCAGAAAAAACAGCCTCTCCTGATGTCTCTGTAACCTTGAAACTTGCGCCATCCCATCCGTTGATTTTGATGGTTCCTTTTACACTTCCGTCATCTGATGTGAAAGCCAGCTCCCCGTTTCCATTGTCAACAAATGTTCCTTTTGTTTCTCCCTCTCTGTAAATGGAGATAAGCGCTTCATCCTCTCCTTCCAGCCCCTGTCTGGTGATCAGGGAACTGTATACGCTGCCAGTCCCCTGATTGTCCACAAACAGACCGTACTTTGCTGATTTTTCCGGCATAACAAAGGATTCCCCCTTTATCTTTGCCAGCTCATTTGCAATAACATAAGCCCTGTTCTTCGTGATCTCCTCCAGATAAGAATTCTGAAGAAGCGGATACATACTGCCGTTTTCTTCGTAAGATCCAATGTCAAGCAAGGTCACTTCTTCCTTCATGTCGATCCAGTTTCTCTGTTCTGTAAGGATCTTCTCCTTTGTCTGCGGATCTGCCAGATCACTGAATCTGCTCCAAAGGTTATTTAATTCCGTATCCCATATGTCGAAAAACCATCTGGATGACAGATTCATTTCTGTCTGTGTCTGGGCTGCCTGCGCCAGCGGCGTATATTTCTTTACGATGTTCTCAATATTCTTCAATTCGTCCTGCAGTGATGCGGAACCTGATACCACATTGTCAACATCCGCTTTGATGTCCTCCGAATAGTCATAAGTAAAATCCGTTTCTTCATTTAATACGACGTCATTGTATTCTGTACTTTCTGTATTTTCTGTGCTTTCTGTGTCTTCTGTGCTTTCTGTGTCTTCTGTGCTTTCTGTGTCTTCTGTGTTTTCAAAACTGACCGAATCTTCCACCTGGGAAGATTCGCTTTCTATTCCTGTATTATTATTTTTTACTCCTTCTTTGCCACATCCGGCACAAAGTCCGGTCATTAATATTAATATCATGCTGTAAATTCTTTTTTTCATGTGTTTATACTCTCTACTTTCTGATTCATTGGGTGTTCTTTCCAGTTTTCTCTATCAGCAATTATAAATGAACATGAGAAAAAATACCAGCGGCCCCGTGAAACTTTGCATAAATAAAAAAGCAATACCTGAATTTAAAATAAACTCAAATACTGCTCATGAAACATCTAATATTGTATCTTTTTAGCCGAGGTATAACATTTCTCTCTATATTTAACCAAACTTGAAGTTACACTGCCATTTCCCATAATAATGATGAAACAAAAGGTTGAAACAAAAACATACTAACTACGACAGAACTGCATATTACATAAAAGTCACTCTTTTTTGAATTTAGCAATACTCTTTTTTTAAACTACCTGTTATCCAGCGTGCAATAAAATATCTGTTTATAGTCCCAACCGTATTTGTAATAATATCGTTTATATCTGTGGTTTTAAAGGTAATAATGTGATGTATTAAGAACAGATGAAGATTTGTTTAAATCTTACCGAACGGACAGCGTCAAATAACTTCCCATCTGACTGATCACTTTCAAATATCAGAATAATTTATCTCATTTTCCATATTAAAATTCCAAACTATCCACATTTAACAGAAAATACTTCATACCCATAATTACAAAGTGCTTAACTTTACATTCCCATTTCTTCTATCTCTTTTAACATAAATTCTTCGAGTTTCTTCTTGTCAGGCAAATGTAACATATACGTTGAAACAAATAACTGGTTATCCATTCCAGATAAGGCATATTCTACCATCTGAGAACCTTTATCTGTACAAAGCAGTATTCCTACTGGAGGATTATCTCCCTCTATCATCTCATTTTTCTTATAATATCCTACATAAGCATTAAGCTGCCCTAAGACTATTATAAATTCGCATAGACACAGTATCCCACAGCTCATGTATCTATGCGATTTCTTTTTTATTGTTTTGTTACTGTTCACAGGTAGGCATTTTCTGAACTGAAAATGCCGTATGATACAGTGGTGGTAGCAGATTTTGC
>OGRG01000994.1_pt1 | contig 22084 bp, 20 predicted proteins | sample 1553501 | NCBI WGS metagenome assembly OGRG01 (sample SAMEA2580018, study PRJEB22360) | human gut metagenome | biome: human gut; feature: human-associated habitat; material: faeces | place: Denmark | collected 2008/2010 | reverse complement strand
TACATTATCGTAACGTACATTGCGGGATATATCATTGCGCTTGCGGCTCCCATCATGAGACAGTATCTGACGCTGGAACCATACTATATTCTGCATGGCCAGATCTGGCGTCTGGTGAGCTGGATTCTGATTCCGCCGAGCAGTCTCGACATCTTTACGATTATTATGCTGTTTTTCTACTACTCAATCGGAACGAGTCTTGAAAGAGCCTGGGGAGATTTCAAATATAACGTTTATATCTTTTCGGGTATTCTGATGACGATCCTCGGTTCCTTCCTGCTGTATGGAATCGAGTACGCAGTGAAGGGGTATCCGGCGCTGATGGGAACTGCATTCAGCACCTATTATATCAGCCTTTCTATTTTTCTTGGCTTTGCGATCAGTTTTCCGGATATGCAGGTGCTTTTGTACTTTATTATCCCGATCAAGATCAAATGGCTGGCGTATCTTGACGTAGCACTTCTTGCTTATAGCATGATTACCAGCATTCTGAGCGGAAACTGGGCAGGATGTGTTGTTATTTTGTGTTCCCTGGCAAACGTCCTGGTGTTTTTCCTGATGACAAGAAAGGGAAAACATAACTCTTTCCGGCAGAACAGACGCAGGAAAGAATTTAAAAAAGCCGTATCAAGAGGAGAAGCCGAATACCGCAATCCAAATGGAATCACAAAACACAAATGTGCGATTTGCGGGCGGACTGAAAAGGATGATCCGAATCTGGAGTTCCGTTTCTGCTCCAGATGCAACGGAAATTATGAATACTGCCAGGATCACCTGTTTACGCATGAACATGTAAAATAAAGAAGGAGAGAAAGTATGAGAAGAACGAAAATTGTCTGCACCATGGGACCAAATACCAACTCCCGTGACCTGATGAAAAAACTGATTGAAACCGGAATGGATGTTGCTCGTTTTAATTTTTCTCATGGAGACCACGATGAGCAGAAAATGCGTATGGATATGCTGAAAGAGCTTCGAAAAGAGCTGAAAACTCCTGTGGCAATCCTTCTGGATACCAAAGGACCGGAAATTCGTACCGGTGTTTTAAAAGATGGAAAAAAAGTAAATCTGGTAACCGGACAGACCTTCACCCTGACAACCGTTCAGGAGACCGGAGATGAAAATCACTGTTCTGTCAGCTACACAGGCCTTACGGAAGATATCAAAGAGGGAGACACAATTCTGATCGATGATGGTCTGATCGGCCTGCGCGTAGAAAAAGTAAATGCACCGGAAATTGTCTGTACCGTAGTAAACGGCGGCGAGCTCGGAGAAAAAAAGGGCGTGAATGTACCGAACGTTTCGATCAATCTTCCGAACCTGACGGAGAAAGACAAAGGAGATCTTCTTTTTGGTATTGAACAGGATATTGATTTTGTTGCAGCTTCCTTTATCCGGAATGCAGAGGCAATTAACGAAATCCGTGAGTTCCTTGTGGCAAACGGAGGAGAGCATATTGATATCATTGCCAAGATCGAAAATGCGGAGGGTGTGCAGAACATCGACAGCATCATCGATGCGGCAGATGGTGTGATGGTTGCAAGGGGAGACCTTGGTGTAGAGATTCCGGCGTGCCAGGTACCGCATGTACAGAAAATCATCATTGAAAAATGCAATCATAAATACAAACCGGTTATCACAGCAACCCAGATGCTGGATTCCATGATCCGGAATCCGCGTCCGACCCGTGCAGAGGTAGCCGATGTTGCGAATGCAATTTATGATGGAACGGACGCGATCATGCTCTCCGGCGAAACAGCAGCCGGAAAATATCCGATCGAGGCAGTTACCATGATGGGAGAGATTGCCGAGCAGACAGAGCGCTATTTGAAATTCGAAGATTACCGCGATGGAAAAGCGCTGGAAGGAAAGCTGAATGTTTCCGCAGCAGTCGGAAGTGCAGCCGTTTCTATGGTAGAACACATCAAAGCAGCCTGCATTGTGACCCCGACGATGTCCGGTCAGACCGCAAGACTGATTTCCAACCTTCGTCCGAGCGTACCGATTTACGGCGTTACCCCATATGAATGGGCAAGAAGAAAAATGCAGCTCTACTGGGGCGTTCGTCCGGTGACCGGATACGAGGAAGATTCTACGGAGAACATCATTTCCCATGCTATGTATATGGTGCGCCGTGAGGAGCTTGTAGAACGTGGCGATATGGTTATTTTTACGGCCGGAGACCCTGCTACCAACGAGGTGACGGGTGAAGGATATATGACAAACATGCTTCACATTATTCAGGCAAAATAAGCAGAAGAAGGAGACAAAAGAGAATGACGAAGAAGCCTTTTGTAACAAAAGAAAAACTGGAAGAAATCGCAGCAGCAGTACCAACTCCGTTTCACATTTACGATGAAAAAGGAATTCGTGAGAATGCGAAAGCGGTAAAGGAAGCTTTTTCCTGGAATCCGGGATTTCGTGAGTATTTTGCTGTGAAAGCGAACCCAAACCCGACACTGATCAAAATGCTGGGTGAATATGACTGCGGATGCGACTGCTCTTCTTACACGGAGCTGATGCTTTCCGATGCGATGGGATTTGAGAAAGATAAAATCATGTTTTCATCCAACGTAACACCGGCTGCAGAGTATCAACTGGCTGCAGAGCTTGGTGCGATCATTAACCTTGATGATGTTACACATATTGATTTTCTTGAGAAAACATTAGGCTACATTCCGAAGAAAATCTGCTGCCGTTATAACCCTGGCGGACTGTTTAAAATCAGCACCGACATCATGGATAATCCGGGAGATGCCAAATACGGTATGACAACCGAGCAGATTTTTGAGGCATTCCGCATTCTGAAGGCAAAAGGGGCAGAAGAGTTCGGCATCCATTCCTTCCTTGCAAGTAATACCGTAACCAACGATTACTACCCGGTTCTGGCAAAAACACTGTTTGAGCTGGCTGTAAAACTGCAGAAAGAGACGGGCGTGAAGATTAAATTCATCAATCTTTCCGGCGGCGTCGGAATTCCGTACAAACCGGATCAGGAAGGCAATGACATCCGCGTGATTGGCGAGGGTGTACATAAAGTGTACGATGAAGTCCTCGTTCCGGCCGGCATGGGCGATGTTGCAATTTACACGGAGATGGGCCGTTTCATGATGGGACCGTACGGCGGACTCGTTACCCGCGCCATCCATCAGAAACACATCTACAAAGAGTACATCGGCTGTGATGCCTGCGCGGTCAACCTGATGAGACCGGCTATGTACGGCGCTTACCACCACATCACGGTGATGGGAAAAGAAGATCAGCCGTGCGACCACAAATATGACGTAACAGGCTCTCTGTGCGAGAACAACGATAAATTCGCGATCGACCGCATGCTTCCGGAAGTGGAAGTCGGAGACCTCCTCTTCATCCACGACACCGGCGCACATGGATTTTCCATGGGATACAACTACAACGGAAAATTAAAATCTGCAGAGGTTCTGTTAAAAGAGGACGGCAGCTTTGAAGTCATCCGCCGCGCAGAAACCCCGAAAGACTACTTCGCTACACTGGATGGAACACCGGAATATGAAAAGATGTTTGGAAATAAATAAGAGGTAACAACAGTAAAACCCCTTTCAAAAAGAACCATGCGGCAGATGGCCGGTTCTTCGAAAGGGGTTTTCTTTCTTTCAAAAGCTGTTTTTTGAAGGGAAGACAATAAAAAAAGATCTGCATCAACGTTCGTTCTTGCAGATCTTTTTTAGCTATGCCGCTGGCCGGACTCGAACCGGCACGGTTATTCACCGCTTGATTTTGAGTCAAGTGCGTCTACCAATTCCGCCACAGCGGCAGTGTTCGTAATCAGAACAAGATATATTTTACCATAAAAACAAGAAGGACGCAAGAGAAAAAAATGGAATAATTATCATAAAAACTTTCTAAAAAAGATTGACGAAAGGAAAAAATAGAAGTATAGTGTAGATAGTTTAGTACCATACTAAATTTTACATCATAAGTTCAAATAACGATTTATCGAAAACGCCATCGTTAGATGGTCCACAGTGTGTGGAACGAAAACTGTTGTCTTCATAGACAGCAGTTTTTTTGTTGTCTAAAATTAGAAATGAAACATGGTTATGATTCAGTACTGTGAGAACAGCAAGAACCAGGAAGTAGAATTGTTGAAAATAGGAAAGAAAAGATGTAAAAAATCAAAATATATGGTAAAATTAGATAAAATGTAGAAAATGGAGGAAAGAACAGATGAAAGGGGAATATTATCTCGGACTTGATATGGGAAGCAGTTCGGTTGGATGGGCTGTGACAAATGAGAAGTACGAAATTTTGCGCGCACATGGAAAAACACTTTGGGGTGTACGGCTATTTGACAGTGCACAGACTGCAGAAGAGAGAAGAGGGTTTCGGACAGCAAAACGAAGATTGGATCGTCGTAATTGGAGAATAGAATTGCTGCAGAAAATTTTTGCGGAAGAAGTAGAAAAGATAGATGATGGATTTTTTCGCAGAATGAAAGAGAGTCGTTACTGGCCAGAGGATAAGCGTGACAGGCAGGGAAAGTGTCCGGAACTTCCCTATGCATTGTTTGCGGATGATGATTACACAGACAAAGAATATCATAAACAGTTTCCAACCATCTATCATCTGAGAAAATGGTTAATGGAAACTGACGAAACGCCTGATATTCGCCTGATATATCTTGCTCTGCATCATATGATGAAACACAGAGGCCATTTTCTATTAAACGGAAATATCGAACAGGTAAGAGAATTTCAGACAACATTTGAACAGTTCCTTGAAGCAGTGCGGGCAGAAGAACTTGGCTTTTCTTCCGAGATTGGAGTGGAAAGAAGCAAGGAAATAGAGGCAATTTTAAAAGACCGAACATTGACCAAATCTGCGAAAAAGACAAAAGCAGTAAAAGCAATGCGGGCAGAAACATCCTGTGAAAAAGAGTGGCTGGGATTGATTACCGGTGGAACAGCAAAACTGGGAAATCTGTTTGGGGAAAAACAGATGGATACACTGGAACGGCCAAAACTTTGCTTCGCAGATGCAGGTTATGAAGAATACGCTGGAGAGATCGAAGCAGAGCTGGGAGAAAAATATGTATTAATTGAACACGCAAAAGCAGTGTACGATTGGGCTGTTCTGGCTGATATTTTGCAGAACTATTCTTCTCTTTCAGAGGCAAAAGTGGCACTTTATGAAAAGCATAAAAAAGATCTGAAAGATCTGAAAAAGCTGGTCAGAGAGAATCTTTCAAGGGAAGAATATCAGAGACTGTTTGCAAAAAAGGATGAAAAAGCTAATTATTATGCGTATATCAAGGCACCAAAACAATGTAGTCAGGAAGACTTTTACGGTTATCTGAAAAAGAATATTCTGGGCAAGATATCAGATGTGACGAAAGCATCCTGCATGCAGAAGGAAATGGAAATGGGAACGTTTCTTCCGAAACAGACTGTAAAAGACAACAGTGTCATTCCATATCAGATTCATTTATATGAATTAAATGCAATCCTGAAAAATCTGGAAGATAAAGTTCCGCTACTGAAAGAGAATGGAGAGAAGATTCAAAAGATTTTCACATTCCGCATTCCGTACTACGTAGGACCCTTAAACGGAATTCGAAAAAAAGGGGAGAAGAGTAACTGGGCGGTACGAAAAGAAGGCAAAATATATCCATGGAACTTCGATGAGATGGTAGATTTGGAAGCAAGTGCAGAGCAGTTTATTCGAAGAATGACGAATAAATGTACTTATCTGCCAAGTGAAGATGTTTTACCAAAGTATTCTCTGCTGTACAGCAAATACGAAGTTTTAAATGAATTAAATAATCTGCGTTTGGATGGAGAAAAGATATCTGTAGAGCAGAAACAGAAAATATATGAAGAAGTATTCCAGAAAAGCAGAAAGGTTACACAGAAAAAACTGAAAAACTATTTAGTGAAAGAAGGAATTACCGGAAAAGAAGTTGAAATTACCGGAATTGATGGTGATTTCAAGAGTTCTCTTACGGCATACCATGACTTTAAAGAGAAATTAACAAATCTGTCACTGAACCAGGCGGAAAAAGAATGCATCATCCTGAACGTAACGCTGTTTGGAGATGATAAAGCGATACTGAAACAGAGATTAAAGAAACTGTTTCCGGAGTTGACAGAAAAACAAAGAGACAGCATAAGTAAACTGCCGTATCGTGGTTGGGGAAGACTCTCAAAAGTGTTTTTGGAAGAGATGGAAGCACCGGCACCGGAAACGGGAGAGGCATGGTCTATTATTCGGGCTTTGTGGGAGACGAATGACAATCTGATGCAACTGCTTAGCGAAAAATATTTGTTTGCATCGGCAATCGAAGAAAAGAATGGAAACGAACAGAAAAAACGGGATATTTCGTATGAATTAGTCGAGGAGCTTTACGTATCACCGGCAGTGAAGCGGCAGATTTGGCAGAGCCTTTTGATTGTAAAGGAAATCTGTAAAGTGATGGGAAACCCACCGAAACGTGTTTTTATAGAAATGGCAAGAGAAAAAACCGATCAGGGAAGAACCTCTTCAAGAAAAAAGAAACTGCTGGAACTTTATAAAAAATGTAAAGCGGAAGAAAAAGACTGGATAGATGAGATTGAAAAGCGTTCCGATGCGGAAATGAGAAGAGACAAGCTGTATTTGTATTATACGCAAAAAGGAAAATGCATGTATTCCGGTGAAACAATTGAACTGGAGGAATTGTGGGATAATCAGAAGTATGACATTGATCATATTTTTCCACAGTCCAAAGTGATGGATGATAGCCTGGATAACCGGGTACTTGTAAAGAAAAAGTGTAATCAGATGAAAGAGGATAAATATCCGATCGATGAAACAGTTCGGAAAAAAATGCAGCCATTCTGGAAATCTTTAGTGGATGCCGGATTGATCAGTGAAGAAAAATATAAACGGCTGATAAGAGGAAATGGATTTGAACCGTCTGAATTGGCTGGATTTATTTCCAGGCAGCTGGTGGAAACTCGTCAGAGTACAAAAGCGGCAGCAAGTATTCTGCAGCAGGTGATCCCGGATACACAGATTGTTTATGTAAAAGCGCCAACCGTTTCAAAGTTCCGTAAGGATTTTAAATTTCTGAAGGTACGGGAGATGAATGATTATCATCATGCGAAGGATGCTTATTTGAATATTGTCGTTGGCAACGCATATTTTGTAAAATTCACATCAAATCCGATTCACTTCATTAAGGAAAATCCGGGAAGAAGTTATAATCTGAAGAAGATGTTTGAACAGGAAAGAATTGAACGAAACGGAGAAATTGCCTGGGAAGGCGGGAACGGAACCATTGTGACAGTCCGAAAGTTTATGGAAAAGAACAACATTCTTGTGACGCGAAGATCGTATGAGGCAACAGGTGCATTGTTTGACCAGCAGATTGTCAAAAAAGGAAAAGGTCAGGTTCCGATCAAGAGCAGTGATGAACGGCTTTGTGATATACAGAAGTATGGAGGATATAACAAAGAGGCGGGAGCTTACTTTGTACTGGCAGAATCGGAGGGCAAAAAGGGAAAGAAAATACGAACAATCGAGTATGTGCCGATTCGTCTGAAAAAGGAAATTCAGAAGTCAGAAGAAAATATAATTCGGTATCTGGAAGAGGAAAGACAGTTAAAGAATCCGCGAGTGCTGGTGCCGGAAATCAAAATAGATACTCTGTTTTGTGTGGACGGATTTTATATGTGGGTTTCCGGAAGATCAGGGGATCAGCTATTGATGCAAGGTGCAAATCAGCTGGTACTTTCCCAGGAAGAAACAGAAATACTGAAAAAAATAGTACAGTACGTGGAACGTAAAAAACAGAATAAAGAACTGAAAATTTACGATTCCGACCATTTAGAAGAAAAGAAGGTGATGCTGCTGTATGAAACCTTTTTAAATAAATTAACAAATACGGTATATGCCAAAAAACTTGGAGCACAGGCAAAGACATTAACGGAAAAAAGAGAAAAATTTAAAGAATTATGCATAGAAGAAAAGTGTATCGTTTTGTATGAAATTTTACATTTTTTCCAGTGCCAGAGTGTTACCGCTGATTTGAAATTAATTGGAGGGTCTGGAAGAGCAGGAATTTTGTATCTCAACAAAAATATAACCGATTGCAGTCGAATCGAAATGATTCATCAATCGCCAACCGGTATTTACGAGCAGGCAGTAGACCTGAATGCATTATGAGCTGGCGGATTGTGGTTATTTCCAAACGGGCAAAGCTGGACTATCAGCTTGGTTACCTTGTGGTGCGAAATGAGGAAGTAACAAAAATACATTTAAGTGAAATATCAACCATTCTGATTGAGTCAACAGCAGCAACAGTCACAACAAGTCTGCTGGCAGAGCTGACAAAAAAGAAAATAAAAGTGATTTTTTGCGATGAAAAGAGAAATCCATCGTCGGAACTGGTTGGGTATTACGGAAGTCATGATACCAGCAATAAAATCAGAAAGCAGATTCAGTGGAGCCGGCACAGTAAAGAAGCGATCTGGACAGAGATTGTGACGGAAAAAATACGAAAACAGAAGGAACTGTTAAAAAATCTGGGAAAGGAAGAAGCGGGTCTGTTAGAAGCATATTTACAGGAGATTGGCTGGAACGATGAGACAAACCGGGAAGGGCATGCGGCAAAGGTATATTTTAATGCGTTGTTCGGTATGACATTTACCAGAACTGCGGATTGTCCGGAAAATGCAGCGCTGAATTACGGATATAGCATTTTGTTGTCTGCGTTTGCGAGAGAAATTGTAGCGAGCGGTTATATTACACAGCTCGGACTCTTTCATGATAATATGTTTAATCAGTTTAATCTGGCATCCGATTTGATGGAACCGTTCCGTGTTCTGATTGACCGGGAAGTAATCCAAATGCAGAGGAAAGAATTTACGCATGAGGAAAAAATACAGTTGGTCAATGTATTAAACAACGAAGTCATGATAGACGGGAAAACACAGTATGTGAATAATGCCATAAAAATTTACTGTAAAAGTGTATTTGATGCCTTAAATGAGAATGACAGTGCATTGATCCGGTTTTACGGCCTATGAGTTATCGTTTTATGAGAGTATTGGTACTGTTTGATCTTCCGGTGCTGACGGGCGATCAGAGAAGAGAATATGCGAGATTTCGAAAGTTTTTATTGAAAAGCGGATTCCTGATGCTCCAGGAATCCGTATACTGTAAGCTTGCGTTAAATACAACTGCAGTGAATGGAATCGTGGATCAGATTCATAAAAATAAGCCGGAAGAAGGTTTGGTACAGCTTTTAACGGTGACTGAGAAGCAGTATGCGAAAATGGATCTGATTGTTGGGAACGTAAAGAGTGAAGTGTTGAATACGGATGAAAGGCTGGTGATTTTATGAAACTGGTACATGTGGACTTGGAAAAACCTATTGCGATTCATCGGAACTGTCCCACGGAATGGATTATAGAATCACCGGAGCTGTTTTTAAAATATGTGGAGCAGCTGCAAAAACAAAATCAGGGAGAGGAGGGAAATTTCGTACTTTCTAAAGCTGACACAGAGCTGAATATGAAAAGAGATGTGGAATTGATATTAACACCATTTTCTCTTGATTTTGCGGATCACAGAATACAAAAACGGTTATTTACAGAGCTGGTCAAAAGTGCGCAAAATGAAGAAATGTTTCTGGAAACACAGAGAATTATTGCGGAACTGAAGAAATACATCTATCAATTGGAAGCTGTCAGTGGGTACGAATTGGAACAAAATGAGGAAATCGATTTGAGCGCACTCCTAAAATTGATGGGAGTTCAGACAGAAACCGAAAAAGAGATGGGGCTTCTGGAAAAATTAACGCAATATATCAAAGTTATGGCCGAACTTCTCCAAAAAGAACTGGTGATTTTGGTCAATATTCGATCCTATCTGAACGAAACACAAATAAACAAACTCTCCCAAATGGCATGCTACTATGAAATATCCTTGCTTTTCATAGAAAATATACAAAGGGACTTTTCGAATCAGAGAGAATATTATATAATTGACAAAGATGGATGTGATGTCTATTAATATCCATCGGATGTTTGAGTACCTGTTTTGTGCAGATGAAAGCAGTTCATTTTTAAATTTGAGGTTTGAGAATGATGTAAAAATGTATGGTACTCAAACCAAATTACACACTTTGTCAGAGTGTTTACGCGTTTGAGAATGATGTAAAAATGTATGGTACTCAAACTGATAGATTGCCATACCTAATACCTCCATGGTTTGAGAATGATGTAAAAATGTATGGTACTCAAACAGGTTCTAATATTATTCCACTTGCAGGAAAGTTTGAGAATGATGTAAAAATGTATGGTACTCAAACTGAGGACGATTTCTATTCTGCAGGCATGAAGTTTGAGAATGATGTAAAAATGTATGGTACTCAAACACCCTGTCCAGAAAAGCCTTCATCGACGATGTTTGAGAATGATGTAAAAATGTATGGTACTCAAACATCAGGAACAAACGTGAAAGTCGAAAACCAGTTTGAGAATGATGTAAAAATGTATGGTACTCAAACACGATTTGAGCGCGTAAATGACAGCTTCTAGTTTGAGAATGATGTAAAAATGTATGGTACTCAAACCGCTCGCTGCTCACTATCCATCACCGCCTGTTTGAGAATGATGTAAAAATGTATGGTACTCAAACTTTCCACCTCCCCTAAATCTGTAAGTAATGGTTTGAGAATGATGTAAAAATGTATAGTACTCAAACATTTTCAGGGCAAATTCTGCTAAATCGTACGTTTGAGAATGATGTAAAATTTATTTTTGTGAACAACAAGAATAGATAATTCAAAATGAAATATTCAGAAGACAGTATGAAATCGACTTAATTGTCTTTTTCTTGCTGTCTTTTTCCTTGTCTCAAAGCGCCGCACCATGTATAATAAAACCACAAGAATTTCATTTCATAGTTTTTACAGGAGGAACCTGAATCATGATCCTTGCAATAGACATCGGCAACACGAACATCGTCCTTGGGTGTGTGGAAGGGAAAAAAACATACTTCATCGAAAGACTCTCCACGGACAAGGCAAAAACAGAGCTGGAATACGCAGTCAGCCTGAAAAATGTACTGGAACTGTATGAGATTCCGGTGGAGCAGATCGAAGGAGGTATCATCTCTTCCGTTGTTCCGCAGGTGACAGAGCTCTGCCGGAGTGCGGCAGAAAAAGTGATTAAAAAGCCGGTCAAAGTTGTCGGCCCCGGTGTGAAGACCGGACTTAATATCAAACTGGACGACCCCGCAACGGCAGGAAGCGATCTTGTTGTTGTAGCAGTAGCAGCGCTGAATGAATACACATGTCCGCAGATTGTTATCGATATGGGAACTGCCACGACGATGAGTGTACTTGATCAGAAAGGAAGCTTCATCGGAGGCGTGATTCTTCCGGGACTTCGTACTTCGCTGGATGCTCTCGTATCAAATGCCGCGCAGCTTAGCCAGACCAGTCTGACAGCACCGAAAAAAGTCATTGGCAAAAATACGCTGGACTGTATGAAAGGCGGTATGATTTATGGAAACGCTGCCAGCATCGACGGCATGATCGAACGGATGGAAGAAGAACTTGGCTGCAAATGCACGATTGTGGCTACCGGAGGTCTGGCGAAAGCTGTGATTCCGCACTGCAGACATGACATCATCATCGATGAGAATCTGCTCCTGAAAGGTCTTCAGATCATCTACGAGAAAAACAGGTAGGGAAACCGTTTGTTGACAAAGTTTGCGAATTGTTATAACATATGTATAACAAAACGATACGAGAAAGCAGGGTGTAACTATGTATTATGAGACAATACAGATCGATTTCAACAGCGATGAAGCGATCTATATCCAGCTGAGAAATCAGATTATTCTGGGTATTGCCACTTCCAGAATTCAGGAAGGAGATACTCTACCTTCGGTAAGACAGCTCGCAGACAATATCGGAATCAACATGCATACCGTAAATAAGGCCTACAGCGTACTCCGGCAGGAGGGGCTTCTTTCGATTGACCGAAGAAAAGGAGCCGTTATCTCTATCGATGCGGATAAACTGTATGCCATGCAGGAACTGCGCGAAGATCTGCAGGTGATTCTTGCAAAAGCCGTCTGCAAAAATATATCAAAAGAAGAAGTACATCAGCTTGTAGATGAAATTTACAGCAATTACGCAGACGAAACATGAAGGAGACAATAGTATTATGAGAGAAGGATATACCAGTCAGGCAAAAAAAGCACTGGCATATGCGGTTAGGACAGCTGAAAAATGTGGACATAATTACGTAGGAACCGAACACCTTCTGATCGGACTTCTGAACGTGGAGGATGGCACAGCAGGCATGGTGCTTTCTGAGTTTCACGTAGATGCCGGACAGCTTACCGAACTGATTGACCGTCTGATTGCACCAGGCGGAAACACCGTGACCGAATCCCGACCGGGCTATACTCCGCGGGTACGCAGAGTGCTTGAAAATGCAGAAGCGGAGGCAGCGCGTTTTAAGAGCAGAGCTGTGGGAACCGAGCATTTGCTGATCGCAATCTTAAAAGAAAGTGACTGTGTTGCTACCCGTTTGCTTTTTACCATGGGGATCAACATTCAGAAACTATATGGAGCAATCCTTACTGCCATGGGCGAGGCACCGCTGCAGGGCGGTGCAAGCGGAAATGCAAATACCGGCCGCGGACCGCAGACAAGAGGTGGAGCGCAGACCAGCGAAACGCCGGCACTGGACCAGTACAGCCGGGATCTGACTGAGCTTGCGCGCGAAGGAAAACTCGATCCGGTTGTCGGCCGTGGGCAGGAAATTGAGCGTGTCATTCAGATCTTAAGTCGCCGGACAAAAAACAACCCGTGTCTGATCGGAGAGCCGGGTGTCGGAAAAACGGCGATTGCGGAAGGTCTGGCGCAGCGGATTGCCCTTGGCATTGTGCCGGAAACGATCCGCGATAAGCGAGTTGTTGTCCTTGACCTTTCCGGAATGGTAGCCGGAAGCAAATACCGCGGTGAGTTCGAAGAGCGTATCAAACGTGTCGTCAAAGAAGTGACGGACAATGAAAATATTCTGCTGTTCATCGACGAACTTCACACCATCATCGGGGCCGGCGGTGCAGAGGGAGCACTCGATGCATCCAATATCTTAAAACCGTCCCTTTCCCGCGGAGAAATTCAGCTCATCGGTGCAACCACGCTCGAAGAATACCGTAAATACATCGAAAAAGATGCCGCATTGGAGCGCCGTTTCCAGCCGGTCAAAGTAGAAGAACCGACGGAAAGCGAAGCACTTGATATCTTAAAAGGCCTGCGCCCATACTACGAACGCCACCACGGCGTGGAAATCACCGATGAAGCACTGGAAGCAGCCGTAAAAATGAGCGTCCGCTACATCAACGACCGTTTCCTGCCGGATAAAGCCATCGATCTGATCGATGAGGCATCCGCAGGCGTACAGCTCGCCGGCTACCAGGTGCCGGACAACATGGCAAAAGAGGAGCAGACACTGTTCGAAGTACAGAAAGAAAAAGAATCCGCGATCAGTGCCGGCGATTTTGAGCAGGCAAAAGAACTGCAGGCGCGCCAGCAGGAGCTCGAAAAAGATCTGGAGCAGATCCGAAAACGCTTTGAACGCCGTTGCAAAAACAAAAAACTGCAGGTAACAGAAGAAGAAATCGCAAAAACCGTATCCACCTGGACGAAAATTCCGGTACAGCGTCTCGCGGAAGGAGAATCGAAACGTCTGGCAAGACTGGAGCAGACACTCCATAAACGCGTTGTCGGCCAGGAAGAAGCCGTGACAGCTGTGGCAAAAGCCGTAAAACGAGGCAGAGTCGGATTAAAAGACCCGAACCGTCCGACAGGATCCTTCCTGTTTCTTGGACCGACCGGTGTCGGAAAAACAGAACTTTCCAAAGCACTCGCCGAGGCAGTTTTCGGTACAGAGCAGGCCCTGATCCGCGTCGACATGTCGGAGTACATGGAGAAACACAGCGTCTCCAAACTGATCGGATCCCCTCCGGGATACGTCGGCTACGAGGAAGGCGGCCAGCTCTCCGAAAAAGTGCGCCGCAACCCGTACAGTGTGATCCTGTTTGACGAGATCGAAAAAGCGCACCCGGATGTCTTCAACATTCTGCTGCAGGTGCTTGATGATGGCCATATCACCGACGCGCAGGGCAGAAAAGTTGATTTCAAACAGACCTGCATTATCATGACATCCAATGCCGGAGCACAGAACATTGTAGCGCCGAAACGCCTTGGATTCCTTTCGACAGAAGATGAGCGGAAAGACTACGAATACATGAAGGGCCAGGTGATGGAAGAAGTCAAACGGATGTTTAAGCCGGAATTCCTGAACCGAATCGACGAGATTATTGTATTCCATCAGCTTACCAAGGCGGATATGAAGAAGATTCTGCAGATTCTGCTCAAAGATCTGGAGCGCCGCTGCAAGGAGCAGATGGACATTGAATTGAAAGTCCGTGACACCGTGAAAGAATATCTCGTGGAAAACAGCTTCGACAGCAAGTACGGTGCCCGCCCGTTAAAACGCGCGATCCAGAGCAAAATTGAGGATCCGCTCGCAGAAGCCATCCTGAACGGAGAAGTGAAAAAAGGCGATACCGTTGCGGCTGGAATGAATAAGAAAGAGATTACATTTAAGGTTCTTGAGAAAAAATAATATAAAATTCCATAAATTATATGGTAAAATCTTTTTGATTATGGTATGATTTTCACAAAGAAACGAAACACCACAAAAGACAAGACCAGGAGGGCATTTACAAATGTCAGTAGTAAAAGAATTAATCCGCACAGAGGCAGACGGAGGCATCAGCTTCGGAGATTATGAGCTTGCGGCAAAGGCAAAAAAATCTGATTTTGAGCACAGAGGAGATCTGTATAAAGTAAAAACCTTTAAGGAAATCACAAAGCTGGAGAGAAACGGACTGTTCGTATACGAATCCGTTCCGGGAACCGCAGTTACCGATCTGAACGTATTCGACGACGGCATGACCTTCAAAGTAGAAGGACCGGAGGATGCACAGATCACCGTTGAAATGGAAGCAGAGACCGAATACAAGGTGCTGCTCGACGGCGTAAACGTTGGCCACATGACCACAAATCTCGGCGGAAAACTTTCCTTCAGCGTAGAGCTGGAAAAAGCAGAGGATGTAGCAGTAGAAATCGTAAAAGCATGATGAAATAAGAAAAGATTTAGATCAAGCATATAATAAAGTAATTGATAGTAATTATTTTATCCAAGGAAAAGAATGCGAATTATTTGAAAAAGAGTTTGCAGATTATTGTAATGCTAAATATTGTGTAGGTGTAGCAACTGGATTAGATGCATTATATTTAATTTTAAGAGCGATGAATATAGGTAATGGAGATGAAGTAATCGTTCCATCAAATACATATATTGCAACAGCTTTAGCTGTTTCATATTGTGGAGCAACACCTATATTTGTAGAACCAGAATTAGAAACTTATAATATTAATCCAGCTTTAATAGAAGAAAAAATAACAGATCAAACAAAAGCAATTATAGCTGTTCACTTACAAGGAAGACCTGCAGATATGGATGCAGTTAATGAAATTGCTAAAAAACACAATTTATATGTTATTGAAGATGCAGCTCAAGCACATGGAACAGAATATAAAGGTCAAAAAGTAGGTACTTTATCAGATGCAGCAGGGTTTAGTTTTTATCCAGGTAAGAACCTAGGCGCTTTAGGTGATGGAGGAGCAGTTGTTACAAACAATAAAGAAATTGCTGATAAAGTTAGAGCTTTAGGTAATTATGGTTCAGATTACAAATATCATCATATTTATAAAGGAACTAATAGTCGTTTAGATGAAATTCAATCAGCATTTTTACGTTGTAAATTACCACATTTAGATAAATGGAATGAATATAGAAGAAATGTAGCAAATAAATATTTTGAAGGAATAAAAAATCCATTAATTAAATTACCATTAAAAGATAGTGAAGATTATAGACATATTTATCATGTATTTGTCATTAGATGTGCTAAAAGAGATGAATTAGAAAAATATTTAAATGAAAATGGGATTGGGACTGTAAAACACTATCCTATACCAATGCATTTACAAGAAGCATATAAAGATTTAAATATCAAAGAAGGAAGTTTACCAATTGCAGAAGAAATTAGTAAAACTGTTTTAAGTATTCCAATGTACTATGGAATGACAGATGAAGAAGTGAATTATGTTATTGATAAACTAAATGCGTTTAAATAATGAGAGGATAATTATGATTACATTAAGAAAACTTCAATTAAAAGATGTTCCATTAATGCTAGAATGGATGCATGATGAAGAAGCAAAACATATTTTTCAAAATAATTTTGCTGAAATAGATGATGTTGCAGCAAAAAAGTTCGTAGAAGATTCTTTTAGAGAAGATCAGCAACATTTTGCAATTGTTGATGATCAAGATGATGAATATTTAGGTACAATTTCTCTAAAAAATATTGATTTAAAAAATAAAAAACATTATAATAAGGATATATTTTGAAGTAAAAGGAACAATTATGGAAAATTTACATTATAAAAACGACAAGCTGTTTATTCTTGACCAAAGATTATTGCCGAATGAAGAAAAATGGATTGAAATCAAAAATAAAGAAGACGCATACGAAGCTATACAAACTTTGGCTGTAAGAGGTGCGCCTGCAATAGGTATTTTTGCAGGTTACTCAATGGCTCTTTTTTCAAAAAAGAACGATATATATAAATTAAAAGAATATTTGGATTCTTCACGCCCGACAGCAGTAAATTTAAGCTGGGCAACTCAAAGGATTATCGCAGCTTACGAAAGCGGTAAAGACCTTATTCAAGAAGCGATTGACATACATAATGAAGATATTGAAATGTGCAGAAAAATAAGCGAGTACGGTTTATCTCTTTTAAATGACGGTGACGGCGTACTGACTCATTGCAATGCAGGAGAACTTGCCACAAGCAAATACGGCACAGGGCTTGGTCCGCTCATTTTGGGCAAGGAAAAAGGATACAATTTCAAAGTATATTCAGATGAAACAAGGCCACTTTTGCAGGGCGCAAGATTAACATCTTATGAGCTTGAAAAAGCAGGAATTGATGTCACCGTCATTTGTGATAACATGGCAGGATATGTAATGAAAGAAGGGCTTATAAACGCAGTATTGGTAGGCTGTGACAGAGTTGCGGCAAACGGTGATGTGGCAAATAAAATAGGTACAAGCAGCGTGGCAGTACTTGCAAAATATTACAATATACCTTTTTATGTTTTAGGCCCGTATTCAACAGTAGATTTCAACTGCAAAACTGGAAAAGACATAAAAATCGAAATGCGCGACGGCGACGAAATAAAGAAGAAATATTTTAAAAAACCGACTGCGCTTAATGAAACAAAATGCTTAAACCCGGCATTTGATGTTACAGACAATTCTTTAATAACTGCGATAATTACAGATAAAGGGATTGCCAAAGCACCGTTTGATAAAAGCTTAAAGGAGTTACTCAAATGATTAGATTTTTCGGCGGAAAAGTATTAACGCTTAATAATAATTTTGATATAACAACTGATGAAGTATGGGTGGATAAGAACAAGATAGTATATGTAGGCCCTGAAAAAAAGGGCGGCAAATTTGAGCGTGAAATCAATTTAAGCGGTAATTTGCTTATGCCTACATTTAAAAATGCACACACCCACAGTGCTATGACTTTCGGCAGAAGTTACAGTGATGATTTACCGCTTGACAGATGGTTAAACGAAAAAATTTTTCCGATTGAAGCAAAGCTTGAAAGTGAGGATATATATCACCTTTCAAAACTTGCTTTTTTGGAATATTTAACAAGCGGAACAAGTGCTTGCTTTGATATGTACTATTTTCCCGAAAGTATGGCAAGAGCAAGCGTTGATTTCGGCTTCAGAACAGTAATGTGCGGCGCTGTAAATAATTTTAAAGAATCAGTAGAAAAGCTTGAAGAATACTACAAAACATACAATAATTATAATGAACTTATCAGCTACCGGCTTGGCTTTCACGCGGAATATACAACAAAAAGAGAAATACTTGAAGGCATAAGCGAACTTGCACAAAAATATAAAGCACCTGTTTTCACACATTCAAGTGAAACAAAAAGTGAGGTCGAGGGTTGCATTGAAAGATATGGCAAAACTCCGACAGAACTTTTTGAAGAAATAGGATTATGGAACTGGGGCGGCGGCGGATACCACAGCGTATGGCTCAGTGATAATGATTTACAAATTTACAAGAAACGAGGACTTTGGGCAATAATAAATGCTGGCTCAAATTCCAAGCTTGCATCAGGCATATGCGATGTTCAAAAAATGAGTAATATGGGCATAAATTTAGCAGTTGGAACAGATGGGCCAAGTTCCAACAATGCACTTGATATGTTTAGAGAAATGTATTTAATAAGCGTACTGCAAAAGCTCAAATATAATGATGCCGCCGCTATGGATGCAAACGAAATACTAAAAGCGGCAACATCAGGTTCTGCAAAATGTATGGGGCTTACCGATTGCGACTGCATTGCCGAGGGCAAGCTTGCCGATTTGATGATAATTGACCTTGAAAGGCCGAATATGCAGCCTATTAACAACATTACTAAAAATCTTGTTTATTCAGGTTCAAAAGATGATGTTAAAATGACAATGATTAACGGAAAAATCCTTTATGAAAACGGTGAATTTGTAAATATTGATAAGGAAGAAATATACGCAAAAGCGCAAGAAATATGTAACAGATTAAAGAATTAAGCATAAAAAAGCGTCACAATCATAAATGATTGTGACGCTTTAATTATACATTTATTTTTCTTCATCATTCTTCTTTTTGCTTGTAAGCTTATTAAGAAGATATGTTACAAGAACAACTACACCGATAACGATAAAAATACCGAGCATACCGAAAAGTACAACAGGAAGTGAAGTTTTCCAGCTGTCAGCGTGAATTGCCATTGTAAAAGTAGTAATAAGTGCAACTAATAAATTATACATATCCACGCCCCCTTACTTAGCAACAAGTGTCAAGATAAGACCGCCTGCGATAACAGATGCAATCTGACCTGATACATTTACTGAAATTGACTGCATAAGAAGGAAGTTTTGGTTATCCTCCTTAAGTCCCATTTGGTTAACTACACGGCCACTCATTGGGAATGCCGAAATACCTGCTGCACCAATCATAGGATTGATTTTCTTTTCTTTCGGTAAGAAAAGGTTGAGGAATTTGGCAAAGAGTACACCGCCGATGGTATCGAATACAAAAGCAACAAGGCCAAGTCCGAGAATAAGAAGAGTTGCCGGTTTAACGAACTCTTCATAATGCATTTGACCTGCCACGGTGATACCGAGAAGAATTGTAATAATATTAGCGAATGAATTTTGCGCTGTTTCAGAAAGGTTATTAAGAACACCGCATTCCCTAATGAGATTACCGAACATAAGGAAACCTACAAGAGCAACTGATTTAGGTGCTACAAGACCTGCGATAACGGTAACAACAATCGGGAAAAGAATTTTGGTTGTTTTTGAAACTTCGCCCGGGTTATATTTCATTCTGATTAAACGCTCTTTTTTAGTTGTAACAGCCTTGATAACAGGCGGCTGAACGATAGGAACAAGAGCCATATACGAATATGCGGCAACCATAATAGCGCCGATATATTTTGAGCCGAGTTCGTTTGCTACGAAAATAGATGTAGGGCCGTCTGCCGCACCGATAATAGCAATAGAAGCAGCGTCATTTATATCAAAGAAGAAGCTTGCTACGAAGAAGGTAAAGAATATACCAAACTGTGCAGCGGCACCGAAAAGCATAAGCCACGGATTTTTAAGAAGCGGGCCGAAATCAATCATAGCACCGATACCGATAAACAGCAAAAGCGGGAAAAGCTCATTTGCAATGCCTGCATCATAAAGCACGCTGATAGGCCCTGCCTCTGCCCCAGGCTGAGTAATAGCACCTGACCAAGGAAGGTTAACTAAAATTGTACCGAAGCCCATTGGTAAAAGAAGTGTTGGTTCCATCTGTTTGCCGATTGCAAGATAAATGAGAAGTCCGCCGACTGCCCACATAAGCGCCATTTGCCATTTGATTTCACCGATATTGGAAAACAAATTAGCAAATTCTTGCAAAACAGATACTTTTAAAAGTAGTGTTTCCATATTTTTCTCCTTAAAATTAAAATAAAAATAACGACACCTTTATCGCTTTCGATAAAAGTCTCGTTATAACTGAAAAATGTTCAGCACGGTGCAGACCGGGTTTCCCGTCTTGACGACCTGCACAACATTTGCAAAGCAAATGCTAACTACTCCCTTTTTTCAAAAACATTATAGTATAAAAAAATCAAAATGTCAAAACTTATTTTGCTTTTGTTTCACAATAAAGGCAACGATATGTTCCGCTGTCATCCGTAAGAGTAAAGATATGGTCAATATCTTCATTATTGCAAATGCAACGCGGATTTGAGCATTTGATTACATTAGTAAGCCTTTTTGGCAAAGAAAGAGTTTTTTTCTCAACACTCTTTCCGTTTTTAATTACATTTACGGTAATATTTTTATCAATATAGCAAAGTACATCAAGATTTATATCAATCAGCTCATTTATCTTGATTATATCTTTAGCTCCCATTTTTTCACTTTTAGCATTTTGAATAATTGCCACTTGGCATTTAAGCTTATCAAGGCGAAGCGTATTATAAACCTGCATTCCCTTGCCTGCTGTAATATGGTCAAAAACAATACCGTTTTCTATTTCATCAATTTTCATTATAACGTACCTGCCCATTCAAGAAGAGTTTTAATCAATGCCATTCTTACATACTTGCCGTTAAGAGCCTGAACAAAATACTTTGCTCTTGGATCATCATCAACTTCGGTAGCAATTTCATTTACTCTCGGAAGTGGATGCATAATAGTTAAATCCTCTTTTGCAGTATTAAGCTTTTCAAGGTCAAGAATAAATGCGTCCTTAACTTTAAGGTATTCATCCTCTGAAAAGAAGCGTTCACGCTGAACTCGTGTCATATAAAGAACATCAAGTTGCGGCATAGCCTCCTCCATAGTTTCAACCTCTTTATATTCACTGCCGGATTTATCCAAAATATCGGTTTTAATATAATCTGGAATGGCAAGTTCCTTAGGTGCAATAAGAATAAACTTAACATTGCTGTATCTTGACATAGCTTTGATGAGTGAATGAACCGTTCTGCCAAATTTAAGGTCACCGCAAAGGCCGACAGTCATATTATCAAGCCTGCCCTTTTCTCTAAAAATAGTTAAAAGGTCGGCAAGAGTTTGAGTTGGGTGTGAATGGCCGCCGTCACCGGCATTTATAATCGGCACACCACTTTTAAAGCTTGCAACTCGCGGTGCACCCTCAAGCGGATGGCGCATAGCTATAATATCAGCATAGCAAGATACCATCCTGACTGTATCTTCAACTGTTTCGCCCTTGGTTGCAGATGATGAACCTGCATTGGAAAAGCCGAGTACATTTCCGCCGAGTTCCATCATTGCAGCTTCAAACGAAAGGCGTGTTCTTGTTGACGGTTCAAAAAAAAGCGTAGCAAGCTTTTTACCGTCACATATGTGCGAATATTTTTCTTTATTATTGATAATATCAATTGCTGTTGCGATTATGTTATCAATTTCATCAAGTGATAAATCTGTTGTATCAAGTAAATGTCTCATTTGAACACTTCCTTTCAATTACTTTTAGCACCATTTACTGCAAGATAAGCCTTAATTCTGTCAACATTTTCACGGTTTGATTCATCTTCTTCAAGATATTCAATAATATCATAAACATCAACTACCGAATATACAGGGAAGCCGAATTCATCACTCACTTCAGCCATAGCGCTCTTTTCGGTTTTGCCTTTTTCCTTACGGTCAACCATTACAAATGTAGCAGAAACCTTAACACCGTCAAGCTTTGAAAGAATTGCCATACTTTCCCTGATAGCTGTACCCGCTGTGATAACATCTTCAACTATTACAACTTCTTCGCCGGCCTGTGGCTTTTAGCCGACGAATACACCGCCTTC
>OGRG01000983.1_pt1 | contig 22299 bp, 19 predicted proteins | sample 1553501 | NCBI WGS metagenome assembly OGRG01 (sample SAMEA2580018, study PRJEB22360) | human gut metagenome | biome: human gut; feature: human-associated habitat; material: faeces | place: Denmark | collected 2008/2010 | reverse complement strand
GGCATACCGCCAAGTCGCATAAAATAAGGAAAGTTGAGATTTTAGTTATACAAATTTGAATTTTGAAGAACCGACCACGGCTTGAAAAGCTCCAATCGGACAGGCACCTGTGGCGGCAGGACAAGAGTAACAGTTTAGTCCCGGGACGCACATCGTTTTTACATTTCCCTGATAAATTTTCCCTTTAAACAGATTCGGGATGTGAATGTTGGTCAGCAGTGTAGCAGCTGCCTGAATCCATCCGCGGAAGCGGGCCAGAAAGTTTTTGTTTGATTTCATTTTCTTATCCAATTCCTACACACTCCATACATAATTTTATTGCCTTGCTAAGAACAACCGCTGCTTCTCCGCGGAAGATCCCGACAAGGAAAAACACCAGACCGGCTGCAAGTAAAAGAATCTGTGTTGCTTTTTCAGATTTCATTAAAATACTCCTTTCAATGTTCAAAGTCCGTTTATTGACCTTTCGATGTTTGCATTATACAATAGAGGGTGTAAAATTCCTGTTAAGAAAATGGAGAAAAATAAATTGAGATTATTAGTTGTTGAAGATGAGAAGAAATTATGTGATATGATTGCGAAAAGTCTGCATCAGGCAGGTTATGAGGTAGACACGTGTAATGACGGAGAGGAAGCACTAGATATGATCTATGCGGAAATGTATGATTTGATCGTGCTTGATCTTAACCTTCCGGGGATGGATGTGATGGATATTCTCCGGGAACTTCGAAAGGAAAATGAAGAGACAAAGGTATTGATTCTGTCTGCGAGAAGTCAGATCGCTGATAAGGTTGACGGTCTTGATGCGGGGGCGAATGATTATATGGAAAAACCATTTCATCTGCAAGAGCTGGAAGCCCGTGTGCGAAGTCTGACAAGAAGAAAGTTTGTACAAAAGTATTAAGATAAGCGGGAATTCATGACGTGGAGTTTCAAGTGATTAAAAAATTTATGAAAATGAATAAGTGGAAAGTTGCATGTCCATTGACATGGCTTTCCACTTATTTTTATGAATTCCTATGCGCCAGACGAGCAGACAACAGAAATTGGCATCTTACCCGCGAATTTCTGCATTTCACATCATGCAGACTGGACGAATGCTGTAAAATCATATATAAAAGAAATAGGAATAACTGGGGGTGAGATGGATGAAATGTGAGGTGGAACAGATTGATCCAAAGCAGGAAGAACATGTTATGGTATATCGCCACAACAGGGAAGCATCCTGGGTGCAGAATGTTCGGGAAGCTGTATTTGGACAAACATCGGTATGTGGATATAAAAATCACGTTTTGTATCAATTGAAATTGTCTGATATTTTTTATGTGGAACAGCAAAGAAATCAAAGGAGAGGGCAGGCGTAATGGAAACAGATATGATTAAAATCACTCATTTAAAGAAAAGCTTTGGTGATGTAAAAGCAGTCAATGATCTGAGTTTTCAGGTGAAAAAAGGAGAGCTCTTTGCATTCCTTGGTGTAAACGGGGCAGGGAAGAGCACAACGATTTCGATCATCTGCGGGCAGCTTCGCAAAGACAGCGGAACGGTTCAGATCCAGGGCACAGATCTGGATAAGATCGGAAGGAAAGTTGGAACAATGCTTGGCGTGGTATTTCAGGACAGTGTGCTGGACAAGCCACTTACCGTCAGGGAAAATCTGAAAAACAGAGCAGCGCTTTATGGAATAACAGGAAAAGCGTTTGAAAAAAGATTGCGGGAACTGGTGGAGATTTTTGATTTCGGAGATTATCTGAACCGGCCGGTCGGAAAACTGTCCGGCGGACAGAGAAGAAGAATTGATATTGCAAGAGCCTTGCTGCATCGGCCCGAACTTCTGATTTTAGATGAACCAACGACAGGACTTGACCCACAGACGCGGCTTTTGATCTGGGATATCATTGAAAAACTTCGAGTGGAAGAAAAGCTGACAGTTTTTCTGACTACGCACTACATGGAAGAAGCTGCAAATGCCGGTTATGTGGTGATTCTGGATAAAGGAAGCATCGTGGCAGAAGGAACTCCTTTTGAGCTGAAAAATGAGTATGTGCAGGACACTATGTCTGTTTATGGTGTGACAGAAGAAGAAATCAAAACACTGGGCAGAGAGTATAAAAAGATCCGGGATGGCTATCAGTTAAAAGTAAAAAATACCGCAGAGGCTACCCGGCTGATCGTGGAACATCAGGAAATATTCCGTGATTATGAAGTGGTAAAGGGCAGAATGGATGATGTATTTCTTGCTGTAACCGGAAAAACATTGGGAGGTGAGCACAGATGAAGGCAGTATTTGCACTTATAAGTCGAAACAGAAAATTGTTTTTTAAAGACAGAGGAATGTTTTTTTCAGCTTTAATTACTCCGGGAATTCTGATTTTGCTGTATGCTACATTTCTGGCAAACGTATACAGAGATTCCTTTGTGTCCGCGATCCCGGACATGATTACAATCTCAGACAAACTGATCGATGGAACGGTGGCCGCACAGCTTGCCGCGGCTCTTCTGGCAGTCAGCTGTGTGACTGTGACATTCTGCGTGAATCTTACGATGGTACAGGACCGGGCAAACGGAACAAGGAAAGATTTTAATGTATCGCCAATCAGCAAAGCACAGCTTTATCTTGGGTATTTTTTATCTACTGTAGTCAATTCCCTGCTGGTGAATGGGCTTGCGCTGGTATTATGCCTTGGCTATATGTACAAAATGGGCTGGTATATGAGCGCTGTAGATGTACTATGGGTTCTTCTCGATGAAATTTTACTGGTACTCTTTGGAAGCACGTTGTCAAGCATCGTCAGTTTTCCACTGACAACCCAGGGTCAGTTATCCGCAGTGGGAACGATCGTAAGTGCCGGGTATGGATTTTTATGCGGAGCTTACATGCCGATTTCAAATTTCGGCAGCGGCCTGCAGAAAGTACTGTCGTATCTGCCAAGTACCTACGGAACTTCTCTGCTGAAAAATCATATGCTCCGTGGAATCTTCGAAGAGATGGAGAACAATCAGCTGCCAGAAGAAATGATTACTGCGATTCGTGATACACTGGATTGTAACCCGAAGTTCCAGGGGTCTGTAGTAAGTGTAAATCAGATGGTGATGCTTATGGTGGGATGTGTTGTGGTATTTGGAATTATTTTTTTGTGCATGACAGCTCTTCCGGAGAAAGATGGGAAGTAAATATATCCTTCGACTATAGAATGAATAAAAAATGAGAAAAGAGACAGTTATGAATATTACAGAAAGAGAGATCGATGACCCGGAAAAAGAGGGCGTTATACTCGAATATGTAAATTTTACGAAAGAATTTGCAGAAATAAAAGAGTATGTAAGAAGCAAAGGGGAATCTATCCGGGGATACACAGAAAAGAAAGAATGTGTTTCCATAAGAACAGAAGATATTTTATATTTCGAGGAAGTGGAAAACAAGGTGTTTGCTTATACGTCAAATGAGTTTTATGAAATTAAAAGCAGACTGTATCAGCTGGAAGAGAAAATAATAAGAAAATGTATGAAGCGTGCATCAAAGACAACGATTGTAAATGCAGATCGTATTGTTTCGGTTCGTACCGCATTAAATGGGCGTTTGTATGTGCGGATGGAAAACGAGGAAGAAATTCTGTTTTCGTTAATGCCATTGTAGCATATCGAGATTTCCGCTTCAATCGGATCTTTTCTATAATAAGGACAAGAAGTTCACAGAGATATCTGTTCCAGAGCGTGTTCGAAAAAGGCTTTTCGTAGTCTGCACGCCTCGGCAGATGTATTCACGGCACCTGGAAAGAAAACATCAGATCCAGAGGGAAGAGAATGGAAAAACTTGAAAAGGAGAATGGAATGGAAAAATTAATGCTCGAAACACTTATGGAACAGCAAAGAGAGTATTTTGCATCTGGAGCCACATTGCCCGTGAAGGTGCGGATGGAGGCTTTGAGCAGATTGGAAAAGGCCTTGCAAAAACAGGAGCAGATCCTCTGCAAAGCGCTGCATACGGATCTTGGAAAGAGCAAGACGGAGAGTGTGATGTGTGAGATTGGACTGGTGCAGGGGGAAATCCGCTGGATGAAGCAGCACTTAGGGCGGCTTTGCAGAACAAAACATGTCAGAACACCGCTGGCGCAGTTCGCTGCAAAAAGTTATCAAAGCCCTTCTCCTTATGGCAATGTGCTGATTATGAGCCCGTGGAATTACCCTGTTCTGCTGACGTTAGAACCGCTGGTAGATGCCATTGCGGCAGGAAATACTGCGGTGGTAAAACCAAGTGCTTATGCACCGGCTAGTGCAAATGCCCTGAAAGATCTGTTAGAAGAATGTTTTCCACCGGAATATGTTACCGTTGTTTTAGGCGGACGGGAGGAAAATCAGGTACTTTTACAGGAAAAATTTGATAAGATTTTTTTCACAGGAAGCGCAGCATCGTGGATAAAAAGACATGGATGGATTTTCCGATCCGCTATCAGCCGTATACAGCAAAAAAGTTGAAACTGATTCGAAAATTTTTATACAGCATACCATACAAGGGATAGACATCTCCAAGAAAATCCGATATAAAAGAGGATAGGGAAAAGAAAAGAGGGGACTAATGTGAAGATAACGATCATCAATCCATTTCCGGACGAAGAGGAAGAAATCATCATCAAATGCCGTGTGCTGACGGAGGACATCAACCATCTGATCTGCAAACTGAAAAACGGGGATCGGAAAATTACGGGATACGATGCAAAAGGAATTACTCTTCTGGCACTTCCGGATATTTTTTATTTTGAGGCAACGGACAATAAGGTTTTTGCCTATGGACAAAAGAATGTTTATGAAATTAAAGAAAAACTGTATCAGTTAGAAGAACAGTTGGTTTCTTTTCCATTTATGCGGGCCTCCAAATCCATGATTCTAAATCTGGACAAAATCCGGCATCTGTCGCCTGCTTTTGGCGGCAGATTTGAAGCGTTACTCGAAAATGAGGAAAAAGTGATTATTTCCCGGCAGTATGTGCCGGTTCTGAAAGAACGACTGGGATTGTAGGGAGGCGAAAACAATGATGAATAAAATAAAAATTCTTGCAAATATTTTTTCAAAAATTACCGTGTGCGTTCTGCTTGCATCCGCGATCTATATTACTGTGATGTGGGGTCTGGATGCCCAGATCAGTGTCATGATTCTCTGGCAGACTCTGCTGGTTTCCGCTGTATGCTCCATCCCGATTCTGATGTACCCGGATGAGGAAGGAAAAGAAGTATCCAAACAGGGCATGATTGCACGGCAGATCATCTATTTTATCTATGCCAATTGTGCTGTCCTGGGACTTGGCAGAGCGTTCGGATGGTTTTACTTCAGCAAAGCTAAAATGGTCGTGCTGATGGAGGTTTTGATTATTGGAGTTTATGTTACGGTGAATCTGATCGTATATGTAAATGACCATATGGTGGCGGAAAGCATGAACCAGAAACTGGAAGAGATGAGAAAGCGGAAAGATGCATAGAAAAAATAACTTTGGATAGTTAAAGACAGCGTATGCCGGAAGGACATGAAATCGCTGGTATTGTAGAAACAAAAGAAAAAATTTGAAAAATTTCAAAAAATATCGTTGACAAACAGAACAAAGCGTGCTAATATACATATTGTCAGCAGGACGTAAGAACTGCTAGAAAACAGATATGGGGTCTTAGCTCAGCTGGGAGAGCATCTGCCTTACAAGCAGAGGGTCACAGGTTCGAGCCCTGTAGGCCCCATACTTCTAAAAATATAGTATGGCGAGATAGCTCAGTTGGCTAGAGCACGCGGTTCATACCCGCGGTGTCGAGGGTTCGAATCCCCCTCTCGCTACGAAAGAGAGAGCTCCTGCGAAAGCAGGGGCTTTTGTTGTTTTACGTTCGGAGGGGGCTGCCAGTGGCGGGCCCTGCAGATTACAATACCATGGAAAATGACAGGGAGGCGCTTATGAAATTATTCCACTTATCCGATCTCCACATCGGAAAGCGAGTCAATGAATTTTCGATGATCGAGGATCAGAAGTACATTTTGTCGCAGATTCTGCATACTGCAAAAAGAGAGAGACCAGATGGTGTACTGCTTTCCGGAGATATTTACGACAGTACGATTCCAAGTGCAGAAGCGGTTCAGGTTTTTGACGCGTTTCTGACAGAGCTTTCCACTAATCGGATTCCCACTTTTATCATCAGTGGAAACCATGATTCCGCCGAGCGTCTGGCATTTGGATCCAGCCTGATGGGAAAAAGCGGGATCTATTTTTCAAAGGTATACAATGGAACGATAGAGAAAATTCCGCTGCAGGATGCGTATGGCACGGTGTGGATTCATCTGCTTCCGTTTTTACGGCCTGCGGTGGTGCGTCATGCCCTGCCGGAGCGTGCGGAAGAAGTAATGTGTACAGCGGATGCAGTTCGGATTGCACTGGAACAGGATTTGGTTGATGAACAGGATCGAAATGTGATTCTGGCCCACCAGTTCGTAACCGGGGCAAAACGATGTGATGCAGAAGAACTGCAGGTTGGCGACTTGGATCAGATTCCGGCAGAATTGTTTGAAAAGTTTGATTATGCTGCACTGGGGCACATCCACAGCCCACAGAAGGTGGAAAGAGACACGGTTCGCTATTGCGGTTCGCCGCTGAAATATTCTTTTTCGGAAGCGGGACAGGAAAAATCGATTACGGTGATCGAATTAAAAGAAAAAGGAACGGTGGAGCTTAGAACAATTCCATTAAAGCCCTTGCACGATCTCAGGAAAATCCGGGGGACGTATCTGGAAGTCACGGCAAAAACATTTTATGAGAACAGCGACTGTGAGGATTACCTTCTGGTGACGTTGACGGATGAAGAAGATGTGCCGGATGGAATGGCAAAACTCCGAACGATCTATCCGAACCTGATGCGCCTGGAGTACGATAACAAAAGAACCCGGTCTGCTGCAGACATTGGCACGGCGGAACGAGTGGAGGAAAAATCAGAACTGGAACTGTTCCAGGAATTTTATGAATTGCAGAATAATCAGAGCATGACCGCACAGCAGGAAGCGCTGGTGGAAGAATTGTTACGGGGGATGAAGGCATGAAACCAAAGAAATTAGTCATCAGTGCATTCGGACCGTATGCGGACCGGATGGAACTTGATTTTGACCGGCTGGGCGGCGGTCTGTATCTGATTACGGGGGACACCGGCGCGGGAAAAACAACGATTTTTGATGCCATCACGTTTGCGCTTTACGGGGAAGCGAGCGGTGAAATCCGGAAAGGCGAAATGTTCCGCAGTAAGTATGCAAAACCGGAGGTGCGTACCTTCGTAGAGCTTACGTTTACATATCAGGGAAAGGACTATACGGTGAAGAGAAACCCGGAATATCTGCGTCCGAAGGACCGCGGACAGGGCATGACGATGGAGAAAGCGAATGCAGAACTGATTTTTCCGGATGAGCGGCAGCCGGTTACGAAAACTTCGGAAGTGACAAAGAAAGTGACAGAACTTCTCGGGCTGGATCAGCGTCAGTTCCGACAGATTGCGATGATTGCGCAGGGAGATTTTCAGAAGCTTCTGCTGACAGGAACAGCGGATCGGAGTGAAATTTTCCGGAAAATGTTTCACACAGAGATTTATCAGGAGCTGCAGAAGCGCCTGCGGGAAGCAGCAAAGGAGCGCTGGAAAATATACGATGAAAAGAAACGCAGCATCAGCCAGTATCTGGACAATGTTGTCTGCCCGGAAGAGGCAGAATGGAAAAAAGAGTTTGACCGGCTGAAGAAAAATAAATTCGACGGCCAGGTTATGCGCGGTATGGAACTGCTTGCACGCTGCATCGAATGGGACGATGAGAAATTAAAGGCGCTGCAAGACGAGCAGAGTACGCTAAATGAAGAGATCGAAAAGAAAAACCAGCTTTTGGGAAAAATAAAAGAGCGACAGACGAGACAAAGAGAGAAAGAGCAGAAAGAAAAAGAATGGGAGACTCTGCTTCCGAAGGAAGAAGAAAAGAAAAAGAGAAGTGAACAGGCAGAGAAAGAGGCAGAGATTTGTAAGCAGTTGGAAGAGCAGATTCGGGAAGAAAAAGTGTGTCTGGAACTGCTGCGAAAAGTGCAGCAGGAGCAAAGTGCAATGACACAGCTGCAAAAGGAACTGCAGGCAGCAACAGAAGCAAAAGAACAGCTTCAGACAGAGCAGGAGCGTGCAAAAAAAGTCCTGGAACAGAAGAAAGCACGGGAAGAACGTCTCTCTGATGCGGAGGTGAAACTTGCACGGACGGAACAAAAAGAAGCGTATGCCGCAGGGCAGATACAGCAGATGGAAGCATACTGCGAGACAATTGCAGGCGCAGTCAAAGAGGAAGCGGCAAACAAAGAAGAGGAAAGCGTTCTTTGTAAAAAAATAAAAGAAACAGAGGAGACAGCGGCCAGGGCAGCCGAAGAGGCAGAAAGGCTGGCCGGGCAGGATCAGGTCTGCGAAAAACTGCTGGATGAAAAGAAAAATCTGGAACAGAAAATCCACACTTTAGAAGAAACGAAAAAACAGCTGGAGAGAACGACGGCTGAAAGGACGCAGATTGCCGCGCAGGTGACACAACTGCGAAAGGAAGAAGAGAACTTACAGGCGGATATCGCGACAACGGCAGAACATCTGGCCGAAAGAGACGGAGCCGCGCTGCAGCAGGAAAAATACCACCAGAAGCTGGAAACGCTGGAAAATCTGCTGGAAAGCTGGGAGCAGGGACGCAAAGAACTGGAAGAAAAGCAAAGTGCATACCAGCGTGAAATCAAAAAGAGAGATGCTTTACGGGAAACATATCAGGCGATGGAATCTTTATTTCTGGATGCACAGGCGGGAATTCTGGCAGAAAAACTGACAGAGGGAGAACCATGCCCGGTCTGCGGCGCCATTCATCATCCGCAGCCTGCCAGACGAGCAGAACATACGCCAGATAAAGAAACGCTGGATCACAAGAAAGAAGAACTTCGGATGCAGGAGGAAGCAGCTGCGGGACAAAGCGAGGCTGCGGGCAGCTGCCGCAGACAGGTAAAGGAAAAACGTGCACAGCTAACGGAATGGCTGTTAAGAGAACTGCCCGAGAGTCAGAAAGAACACGAACAGAAGCGACTTTCGCAGATGCCGGATGTTTTATTTCAACAGGAAGCGGTCGAGAAGGCAGAGCAGCTTCGGAAGGAAGAAGAAACACAGAAAGTACGTCAGATGGAATATGCGGAACTGGAAAAAAGACAGACAGAACAGCAGAAAAGACTGGAAAGCATAAAAAAGACCATTGCAGCGGAACAGACACAGCTTGGCCGGGCAGAAGGAACCAAAAGAGCACTGGAAGAACAGTTGGAAAAAGAAATTGCGGAGGCGCAAAAAACGACTGCTTTTATGGAGAAAAAGAATCCTGCGCAAAGAAAGGGTCCAGGGGAGAGCGAGGTCAGAAACTCCCTGGCCGATCAGATTGCCCAGGTGATTTCCTTCCGGAAAAACAGACAGAAACAGTGTGAGGGAGAGATTGCTGCCACGCGGGCAAAGGTGAGCCGCCGTGCAGAATGTATCGCACGGCAGAAAAAAGCGGAAGCTGAGCGGAAAGAGGATCATGAGCGGCTGCAGAAGGTGCGGAGCCGTCTTGAAGTACTGCAAAGCGATCGGAAGAGATGGAAGGAACAAGAAGAGAAACTGCTGGAAAATCTGGAAGAGCAGAGAGCGATCTGGGCAGAACAGGATCAGCAGAAAACAGGAGCGAAATCCGAAGGCAGGCCTGGAGATGGGAAGGAGCAGCTGAAGGATCTGGTAAGTGCAGAAACGGTGAAAAAACAGATAAATGAATTTACGGGATCGGAAATCGCAGAAAAACTTGCAGATGCGGAAAGAGAACTGTGGATTCGGTCTGTATGGGAACAGCACTGGCTGAAACAAAAGCGAAAAGAACTGACAGAACAGAAACAATGTATTCTTGCAGAACAGGAGGAACTGAAAAAGATCCGACAGGAAATCCAGGAAGAAACACAGAAAACGGAGCAAAGAGAACAGGAAATTCGCAAAAAAGAGCTGCGGGAAACGGAACAAAAGGCTGAAAGAAAAGCACTGCTGGAAAGGATCCGGGAAAAAGAGGCGCAGCTTGCGGGAAAAGAAGAAACAGAATTTCTGGAACATATTGCAGCCTGGGAAGCACAGAAAAAACGGCTGGAAGAAGCACAGAAAACAGCAAAAGAGGAACTGGATGCCATACAGAAAAAACTGACGGAAGTACAGGCGGCGCTTACGGCGATTCAGGCGTTAGAAACAGCGGATTCACAGGAACAGCTGCTCCCGTCAGAAACAGAATTACAGGAAGATTTAAGGGGACTTTCCGAACAGAAACAGGTTCTGGATCAGCGTTATAACGAGCAGTATCACGCGGCAAATACGAATCAGAACACATATGATGCCATTCGGAATCAGCAAAGTCAGATGCAGACCGTGGAAGAAGAGTACAAATGGGTCAATGCGCTTGCGGATACCGCATGTGGAAATGTGAGCGGAAAGCAAAAGATTGAACTGGAAACGTATGTGCAGATGGCGTATTTTGACCGGATTCTGCGAAAAGCCAATGTGCGTTTCCTGACGATGAGCCAGGGACAGTATGAGCTGAAACGGCAGGAAGACGGCACGAATAAGAAAGAAAAAGCCGGATTGGAACTGAATGTGATTGACCATTATAACGGAACGGAGCGGAGTGTCCGCACGCTCTCCGGCGGCGAATCGTTTCAGGCATCGCTTTCGCTGGCACTTGGCCTGTCAGATGAAATTCAGTCGTATGCAGGAGGAATCCGGTTAGATTCCATGTTTGTGGACGAAGGTTTTGGTTCTCTCGATGAAGAGTCCCTGAATCAGGCGGTGAAAGCACTGGAAGGTCTGGCGGATGGAAACTGTCTGGTCGGAATTATTTCTCATGTGCCCAAGTTAAAAGAGCGGATTGAGAAAAAAATCATTGTGACGAAAAATCGAAGCCGGGATGGTGTAGGAAGCCGGGCAGTGGTCGAGTAGACCACACAGGAGATGATTGGGATTCGAGAGAATTCCTTGTCAGAAAGTACGGAAAATGCTATAATGGATCCGTTGGGCAAAAAAAGTTGAATGAACAGAGCAAATCCGGCGAATCATGCCGGCTGCCATAGAATGGAGGAAACAAATGAAAACATCAGATTTTTATTATGATCTGCCAAAAGAACTGATTGCACAGGATCCATTGGAAGACCGCAGCGCTTCCCGCCTGATGCATCTGGATAAAACGACAGGTGAATATAAGCATGGTCATTTCCGTGATATTCTGCAGTATCTGAAACCAGGCGACTGTCTGGTTATCAATGATACGAAGGTAATTCCGGCGCGTCTTTATGGTTCCAAGGTCGGAACGGATGCGGCAATTGAGATTCTTCTTTTAAAGAGAAAAGAAAATGACATCTGGGAAACGCTGGTAAAACCGGGCAAAAAATGCAAGGTCGGAACCGTAATCTCCTTTGGAGACGGAATTCTGACAGGCGAAGTAGTCGATATCGTGGATGAAGGAAACCGCCTGATCAAGTTTCACTATGAAGGCATTTTTGAAGAAATTCTGGATCAGCTTGGTGAAATGCCGCTGCCGCCATATATCACACATAAACTGCAGGACAAGAACCGTTATCAGACGGTATACGCAAAACACGAAGGCTCCGCAGCAGCTCCGACCGCCGGACTGCATTTTACGAAAGAGCTTTTGCAGCAGGTGCAGGATGCCGGTGTGAAAATTGCACACGTTACCCTACATGTGGGACTTGGCACTTTCCGTCCGGTAAAGGTGGAGGATGTCACCCAGCATCACATGCACTCTGAGTTCTATGTGGTAGAAGAAGATCAGGCAAAACTGATCAACGATACGAAAGCAGCAGGCGGCCGTGTGATCGCAGTCGGAACAACGAGCTGCCGTACTCTGGAGTCGGCAACCGGCGAGGACGGCATTTTAAAAGCCGGAAGCGGCTGGACCGAGATCTTTATCTATCCGGGTTACCGCTTCAAGATGATCGACGGACTGATCACCAATTTCCATCTGCCGGAGTCCACACTGGTGATGCTGGTATCGGCACTGGCTGGAAAAGAGCATATTATGGCAGCTTATGAAGAGGCTGTAAGAGAAAAATACCGCTTTTTCTCCTTCGGCGATGCCATGATGATTGAATAAAAAATTCGTTTATGACAAAAATACGATGCTGAAAGAAAACGACCATATAGGAACACCCGTGAAGCCCTATATGGTCGTTTTTTTCTCTGCGAATCTTCTAAATCTTTCTTTTTCCCTGCCGAAAAACAGAAGATTTTATTAAGGTTTCTGAAAACGAGCGGAACTGGGTTGTGTCAGGGAATGTTTTTGCGTATACTGATACGTGTTTGAGACAAGGGAGGACGGATTTTGAAGAGAGACGAGAGAAGAAAGTTTCCATACTATGGTATCCTGCCGCTAATTCTGACGCTGACAGCGAATTTTATCGCTTATTTTGGAACGCGGCCGTTTACCAGTTCGTGGAAACATTACAATATAGAAACGGTGCTGGACCAGCAGATCCCGGTGATCCCGTGGACGATCGTGATTTATTTTGGCTGTTATCTGGTCTGGATTGTAAATTATCTGATTGCCGCAAGCAGAGAGAAAGAATTTGTCTGGCGGTTCTTTGCAGCAGATGTTCTGGCGCGGCTTGTCTGTATGGCATTTTATCTGCTGCTGCCGACAACGAACGTAAGGCCGTCGATCCCGGAACAGGGATTCTGGAATCAGATGCTTGCCTTGCTCTACCAGATGGATGCGGCGGACAATTTGTTCCCATCGATTCACTGCCTGAACAGCTGGTTCTGCTATATCGCAGTCCGTGGAAGACGGGAGATTCCGCGCTGGTATCAGCGGTTCTCTTTCTGGGCGGCACTTGCCGTGTTTGTCTCTACGCTGACAACAAAGCAGCATGTGATTGCAGATGTGATTGGCGGAGCGCTTCTGGCAGAAGTGACGTGGCAGATCGCGGGACGCACGCATCTTGGTGCATGGTATGGCATGATATTGGAACGAAGGAGGTGGAAACGCCGTGCAGAGTAAGAAAAAAATGATCGTGAATACCGTTTTTCTCGTTGTGATTTTTGCGTTGACGATATACGGTGTTTTCCACGGCGAAGACCTTGGCGCAATGATGGAAGCAATGCGGCGGGCAGATGTGCGGTGGCTGTTGCCGGGACTGTTCTGTGTCGTGTTTTTTATCTGGGGAGAATCGATCATCATCTGGTACATGATGCATTCCTTCCAGATTCCGGTGAAGAAGCGGACATGTTTTCTGTTTTCTTCCGTCGGATTCTTTTTCAGCTGTATCACACCGTCCGCAAGCGGCGGCCAGCCGATGCAGCTCTACTATATGAAAAAGGAGAAAATATCTCTTCCGGTATCAACGGTGATTCTGATGATCGTCACGATCACTTACAAAGCGGTGCTGGTCGTGGTGGGACTTGGGCTTGTTCTGTTCGGACAGGGCTTCCTGCACCGGTATATGACAGAAATCCTTCCGGTTTTCTATCTGGGAATCGGTCTGAATGTCTTCTGTGTCACAGCCATGCTTATTCTGGTTTTTCATCCGGCGCTTGCGCGGACGATTCTGGTTTTTGGACTGAAAATCGTGGAAAAACTGCATTTGATGAAACGAAAAGAAAACCGCCTGAAAAAACTGGAAGCTTCCATGGAAGTCTACCAGAATACGGCAGTGTATCTTGGCACCCACAAAATGGTGCTGGTCAATGTCCTTGCGATTACCTTTGCACAGAGGTTTGCTTTATTTGCAGCAACATGGTTTGTGTACCGCGCCTTCCATTTATCAGGCATTTCCTTTATCACCATTGTGCTGCTGCAGGCGGTCATTTCCGTATCGGTTGACATGCTGCCGCTTCCGGGAGGAATGGGAATCAGTGAGACACTGTTCCTGAAAATTTTCCCGCCGGTCTTTGGAAGCACGCTGCTTCTTCCGGCAATGGTGCTTTCCAGAGGGCTCGGCTACTACGGGGAGCTGCTGGTGAGTGCAGTCTTTACCATCGTCGCACAGCTTACGATCGGGAATACGAAAAGAGAAAAAAGAGGGGGAACTACATATGATAGGGTTCTATGATTATACCGTAATATTAACATATATCAGCTTTGCATCGTCCATCAGCGGCATTTTTCTTGCAACGCGGGGACACTTTAACTGGGCGATTTTTTGTCTTGCTTTTTCCGGACTGTGCGATATGTTCGATGGAAAAATTGCGCGGACGAAGAAAAACAGGACCGAAGATGAAAAGCGGTTCGGCATTCAGATCGATTCGCTCTGCGATGTGGTCTGTTTCGGCGTCTTTCCGATCGTGCTCTGCTATGAGCTTGGCATGACACATTTTTACAGCATTCCGATTCTTATTTTCTACGGTCTTGCGGGCGTGATCCGTCTGGGATATTTTAACGTGATGGAAGAGAAGCGTCAGAATGAAACTTCGGAGAACCGGAAATATTACCAGGGACTGCCGATTACCTCGATGTCAGTAGCTCTGCCGCTGCTGTTCGTCTTTGCACCGTTCTGCCGCGGATACTTTCTGATCTGGCTGCATCTGCTGGTGCTGGCGGTCGGCGTTCTGTTTATCACGGATTTCCGCTTCCGCAAGCCGACGAATAAAGAGCTTGCTGTGCTGGTAGCGGTCGTTGGAGTGGCTGTGCTCCGCGGACTTCTGATCTGGAAGGGAGGAAGAACGATTTGAGACTCTGCGCTTATCCTTACCGAAAACAGGGGAAAAATCATCCAAAGCTTGATCTGATCCGCGAGGAAAATGATCTGCAGGACCGTTTTCTGCACATGATGTACAGCCATACCGCCGGAAGAGCCGCGATGCAGCCGCTGGTTCAGCCATTTGTATCTCGTGCGGCAGGCTGCTTTCTGGAAAGCCGCTTATCGGTGCCGCTGGTTGCACCGTTTGTAAAGAAAAATCATATTTCACTGAAGGAATGTACCGCAAAGCAGTTTATCTCGTTCAATGATTTCTTTGTGCGGAAGCTGAAAATGGATGCACGTCCGTTTTCCAATGCGCCGCAGGATTTTATCAGCCCGTGTGATGCGCGGCTTACGGTTTATCCGATTCATGAGAACGGGAAGTTTGAGATCAAGAACACAGAATATACGCTGGAACAGCTTCTGCGCGACCGGAAGCTGGCAAAACGGTATGAGGGCGGAACGTTATTTCTGTTTCGGCTTTCCGTGGATGATTATCACCGGTATCTCTTTGTGGATGACGGCGTCTGCTCGACGGAACGGCGGATTGAGGGTGTGCTCCACACGGTCAATCCGGCGGCGAATGATTTTTGCCCGATCTATAAAGAAAATACGAGAACCTACACGCTGCTGCAGTCCGCAAATTTCGGCACACTGCTGCAGATGGAGGTCGGCGCGATGATGGTCGGAAAGATTGTCAATGAAAATGCCGGAGCGGCGAGACGTGTACAGCGCGGCGAAGAGAAAGGCTATTTTGCCTTCGGTGGTTCGACAGTGATCGTTCTGGCACAGAAGGGAAGCGCAGTGCCGGAAAAACGGATCTGGAATTATTCGCGGCTTGGAATCGAAACGCGGGTACGGCAGGGAGAAACGGTTGGAACGGCCGGAAGAACAGGGTAAAAGCAAAAAAATGGATTGTGAGGAAATGATCTTCACAATCCATTTTTTGTTTAAACGTTTTTTATGCCTGCAGCCGTGCCAGATCCTGGTAGAATGTCGGATACGAGATATCCACACAGCCGGCGCGCAGGATTTCCGTCGGTGTCTCTGCGGCAAGCGAAGCGATTGCAAACGACATCGCAATGCGGTGGTCGAGGCGGCTGTCGATTTGGGCGCCGTGGAACGGTTTTCCGCCCTCAATGATCATGCCGTCGTCCGTGCCTTCCAGGGAAACACCCATCGCGGTGAGTTCGTTTACCATGATATCAAGACGGTTCGATTCTTTGACTTTCAGCTCCTCAGCATTCCGGATCACGGTTGTACCGTTCGCTGTGGCGGCAAGAACCGCGATGATCGGGATTTCATCGATCAGGGTCGGGATCAGTTCGCCCTCGATGACAGTGCCGGAAAGAGACGGCGTATAGCGCACGAGAAGGTCTGCAACCGGTTCTCCGCCGGAGTTCTGCTCATTCAGAAGTGTGATGTCAGCACCCATGGCGCGGCAGACGCGGAGCATACCGTCGCGGGTCGGGTTGATGCCGACATTTTTCAGGAGCACCTCAGAGCCTGGAACTATCAGCGCGGCGGCGATGAAGTAGGCGGCGGAGGAAATATCTCCCGGCACACGGACGAGATTTCCATGGAGATCCGGGTCCGGCAGAACCGATGCGGTCAGCCCTTCGGAGGCAACGTCGGCGCCGAAGAATTTCAGCATCAGCTCCGTATGGTTTCTGGAAAGAGCCGGTTCGGTAACGCTTGTTTTTCCGTCAGCATACAGTCCGGCAAGCAGGACACACGATTTGACCTGTGCGGATGCGACCGGCGAAAGATAGGAGATGGCGTGGAGTGGATGGCCGTTGATCGCAAGCGGCGCACAGCCGTTTTCTGGAATACTGCGGATGGAAGCGCCCATCTGGGTCAGCGGATTGATGATGCGTCCCATCGGCCGTTTCTGAATGGAGGCGTCACCGGTCAGTGTGCTGGAAAAGTTCTGGCCGGCAAGAATGCCGGAGATCAGGCGTGTCGTTGTTCCGCTGTTTCCGCAGTCGAGAACGGCGGACGGAGCCGAAAGCCCGTGCAGGCCTTTTCCATGAACGAGGATGCGCTCCGGCGTGTTCTCGATCTCAATGCCCATACTGCGGAAGCAGGAGATGGTGGAGAGACAGTCGGCACCCTGTAAAAAGTTTGTGACTTCTGTGGTTCCCTCTGAAATGGCACCGAACATGACGGCGCGGTGGGAAATGGATTTATCGCCCGGCACGGAGATTTCTCCGCGCAGAGGACGTACTGCTTTCTGGAACTGCATAACGTAACTTCCTCCTGTCAAGATATACGTGCTTTTAATTGCGGATATGAATGGTATAGCCATGGTCTTTTAAGACCTTCCGGGCAAGAATGCCTGCCTGCTCTTCATAAAATTCAATGCGGAGAGCACCCTCTTCGAACTCGCGGTTATGCGTAATGCCGATATTTTTAATACTGATCTGGTTGATGGCAAGAATTGTTGTAACGGCTGCGATTCCGCCGGCTTCATCGAGCAGGTCGCAGTAAACGACGTATTCTTTCTTTGTCGGTCCATAGGAAGAATCTTCCATGGAATTCCGGTACTCGCGGGAACTCTCAAACATATTGTAGAGCTCGTGGCCTTTTTTGTTGTCAACCAGGTATTTTGCCTGGACGAGAAGACGGATATAGGAATCCAGCACATTCGAGAGCTGCTTCTGGTTTGAGAGACAGATCTGCTGCCATACCTCCGGGGAGGAGGAAGCGATGCGGGTGATGTCCTTGAAGCCGCCTGCAGCAACGGTTTTCATCTGCTCTTCCGGTGTGTCCAGGGATGCGAGTGCATTGACCAGGGTAGCGGCAACGATATGCGGCAGATGACTGACACCTGCGGTGATGTAGTCGTGCTCTTCGTATGTTAAAACCATCGGGATCGCCTTTAAGGACTGGACAAGATCAACGAAAGCGGAAACTGTCGCGATCTCAACATCTGGTCCGGGTGTAATCATATAGTAAGCATTTTCCAGCAGGTAATCGGTGGCGTTGGAATATCCCGTCTTTTCGGAGCCTGCCATCGGATGGCCGCCGATAAACTGGTGCGTCATGCCGAGGGTCTCAACCGCCTGATGGATTTCTCCTTTTACACTTCCGACGTCTGTGATGATACAGCCCGGTTTTGCGATGCCTTTCACGAACGGAAGATAGGAGATGTTGGTGCTGACAGGAGCACATAAGAAGATATAGTCACAGTCGGCAAAGCGGTCGTCCCGTTCTTCCAGCGCGATATCAATCACGCCTTCCTGAATTGCCTCTTCGATCGTCGCTTTGGTGCGGCAGTAGGCCATCAGTTTATACTCCGGGTGAACCTTTCTGAGGGTTTTTGCAATGGAGCCGCCGATGAGGCCAAGGCCGATAAAGCCGATACAGATTTTTTCGGATGTATCACACATAATTCAAGTAGTCCTTTCTGACAATTTTCGTAGGTAAATCGTATAAAAGACATTGTAAAGCATCTGAAATCAAATGTCAAAGATTTCTTGCTTTAAAGTGACAAAGTATTTTTGAAAGGCAGCAATTTTGCTTGTTTTGCAAAATCCGGCAGATTCCACAGAAAAGCCAGACAGAAAAGCGGAAGAAAGGCAGAATAACCAGCTAAAATACATATAAAATTTAAAAATTCAGAAATATATTGTGAAATATGAATAATATACTTGCAAAAAAGCAAAAACTTTAGTAGAATAGTGACTATGACAAGAGGAACGGAAGACGTGAATCTTGATAAAAAGCAGAAAGGCGAATAAGAGCGGCCTTGCAATCTGCAAATTTACTTACATGGGAGGTATTACATATGGACGTTTTTAGAACTGACCGAATCAGAAATGTGGTGCTGCTGGGGCACAGCGGCTCCGGAAAGACAAGTCTGACCGAAGCTATGGCTTATCTTTCCGGTATGACAAACCGTCTCGGAAAAGTGACAGACGGAAATACCGTCAGCGATTTTGACAAAGAAGAAATCAAGCGCAAATGCTCTATTTCCACAACGCTTGTCCCGGTCGTATGGGGAAAAAATAAGATCAATGTTCTGGATACTCCTGGAATGTTTGATTTCGTAGGAGAAGCACAGGAAGCCGCTTCCGCAGCAGATGCCGCTGTAATCGTGGTATCCGGAAAGGCCGGCGTGCAGGTCGGAACCCAGAAAGCATGGGAACTCTGCGAGAAATACAATCTTCCGCGTATGATCTTCGTAACGGAAATGGATCAGGACGATGTCAGCTACCGAGAAGTCGTTGAGCAGCTCACCGAACTGTACGGAAAACGAATCGCACCGCTTCATATGCCTCTGCGTGAAAACGGTAAATTTGTAGGATATATCAATATTGTAAAGAACAAAGGCCGCAGATATATCGAAAAAGATAAAAAAGAAGAATGCCCGATTCCGGATTACTCCGTAGAATATCTGGAGAAGTACCGTGAAACCCTGATGGAATCCGTGGCAGAAACAAGTGAAGAGTTTATGGACCGCTACTTTGGCGGAGAAGAGTTCTCGGTAGCAGAGATTTCCGCAGCGCTTGCCATGAACGTAGGAGACGGCACCATCGTTCCGGTATGCATGGGCTCCCCGGTCAATCTGCAGGGCGTATCGAACCTTCTTGATGATATCTGCGGATACTTCCCGGATCCGTCCACCCGTCCGTGTGCCGGCATCAATCTCGATACGAACGAAATTTTCGAGGCAAATTACGACTTTGCGAAACCGAAGAGCGCGACCATTTTCAAGACGATCGTGGATCCGTTCCTTGGAAAATATTCAATGATTAAGGTTTGCTCCGGCGTTATTAAAAGCGATGATGTGCTCTATAATGTAGATCAGGAATCCGAAGAAAAACTGAGCAAGCTGTACGTGCTCGAAGGCTCCAAGCCGATCGAAGTACCGGAGCTTCATGCAGGAGATATCGGTGCCATCGCAAAACTCGGCGATGCAAGAACCGGCGATTCCCTTGCGACAAAGAACAATCAGGTCCGCTACGGAAAACCGGATGTTTCGACTCCGTACACCGCAAAACGATATAAACCGAAGAACAAAGCCGATGTAGATAAGATCTCCCAGGCGTTTGCCAAGATGATGCAGGAAGACCTGACTATGAAGGCAGTCAATGATTCTGCAAACCATCAGACATTGCTGTACGGCATGGGCGACCAGCACATCGATATTATCGTCAGCAAGCTGCTGGAGCGCTACAAAGTAGAAGTAGAGCTGTCCCGTCCGAAGGTAGCCTTCCGTGAGACGATCCGCAAAAATTCGGATGTAGAAGCAAAATACAAAAAACAGTCCGGCGGCCACGGCCAGTACGGTCATGTAAAAATGCGCTTCTCAGCTTCCGGAGATCTCGAGAAACCATACGTTTTCGAGCAGGAAGTTGTCGGCGGCGCCGTTCCGAAGAACTACTTCCCGGCTGTTGAAAAAGGTATCCAGGAAGCCGTACAGAAAGGCCCTCTGGCTGCTTATCCGGTAGTCGGCGTCAAAGCCGTTCTATATGATGGTTCTTATCATCCGGTAGACTCCTCCGAGATGGCATTCAAGACCGCAGCGATCCAGGCGTTCAAGAAAGGCTTTATGGAAGCATCCCCGGTTCTCCTTGAGCCGATCGTTTCGATGAAGATCACTGTAGACGATAAATACACCGGCGATATCATGGGCGATCTCAACAAACGCCGCGGCCGTGTGCTCGGCATGAACCCGGATCACAAGGGCCATACGATTATCGAGGCTGATGTTCCGGAACTTGAGATCTACGGATACGGCACAACACTCCGCTCCATGACAGGCGGAAGCGGTGAGTTCTCCTATGAGTTTGCGAGATATGAGCAGGCTCCGTCCGATATCCAGGCAAAAGAGATTGAGGCAAGAGCTTCGAAGGTTGAAAAAGCAGAAGAATAAAGCTTTATAAAATAGTGTGATAAAACAGAGAAAATCCGGTTTCGGGAGCAGAATTCGCCCGGAAACCGGATTTTTCTGCTGTTTTTGAAGAAAAACGGAGGATATAGGAAAAAATAAATTGTAAAAACAGGGAAAGAGTGATAGAATACAGCTATATGTTCAAATGTGCATGCTGTCCTATGCGGCAGTGTGAGAAAAAAGAACTTTGAACTTGAACATGCAGGAGGTTACCCATGAGTAAAAGATATGAGCCACAGAACATTGAGAAAAAGTGGCAGAAGATCTGGCAGGACGAGAAAGCCTTTGCCGCCACAGATGATTATACAAAACCAAAATACTATGCACTCGTTGAGTTCCCGTATCCGTCAGGACAGGGACTTCACGTAGGCCATCCGCGTCCGTACACCGCACTGGATATCGTAGCCAGAAAGCGCAGAATGCAGGGCTACAACGTACTGTATCCGATGGGATGGGATGCATTTGGTCTTCCGACTGAGAACTATGCGATCAAGAACCACATCCATCCGAAGATCGTTACCAAAAGCAACGTACATCACTTCAAAGATCAGCTTCAGTCCCTTGGATATTCCTTTGACTGGGACAGAGAGATCAACACCACCGATCCGGAGTACTATCACTGGACCCAGTGGATCTTTCTCAAACTCTTCAAAGCAGGTCTTGCTTACAAGAAAGAAATGCCGATCAACTGGTGTACTTCCTGTAAGGTAGGTCTTGCAAACGAGGAAGTTGTAAACGGCGTGTGCGAGCGCTGCGGAAGCCCGGTTGTCCGCAAAGTAAAGAGCGAGTGGATGCTGAAGATCACCGAGTATGCAGACAAGCTGATCGACGGTCTGGACGGCGTTGACTATATTGAGCGTGTCAAAACTTCCCAGAAAAACTGGATCGGACGTTCCCACGGAGCAGAGGTTGATTTCTCCCTGAAAGATAAACCGGAGAAGCTGACCATCTACACCACACGCCCGGATACCCTGTTCGGTGTTACGTACATGGTACTCTCCCCGGAGCATCCGTACATCGACCAGTACAAAGATGAGATCAAGAACTGGGATGAGGTCTGCGCATACCGTGAGATGGCAGCCAGAAAATCCGATTTCGAGCGTTCCGAGCTTGCAAAAGACAAGACCGGTGTCATGATCGACGGACTTTCCGCAGTCAACCCGGTTAATGGAAAAGAGATCCCGATCTGGATTTCCGATTATGTACTGATGAGCTACGGCACCGGCGCCATCATGGCAGTACCGGCACACGATGAGCGTGACTGGGAGTTCGCAAAGAAATTCAACATGCCGATCATCGAGGTTGTTGCAGGCGGCGACGTACAGAACGAAGTTTACACCGACGTTGCAGAGGGAACTCTTGTCAACTCCGGTTTCCTGAACGGACTTTCCGTTGCGGAAGCAAAAAAGAAAATTCTTGAGTGGCTCGAAGAGAACCACGTTGGAAAAGCAAAAACAAACTATAAGCTGCGTGACTGGGTATTCTCCCGTCAGCGTTACTGGGGTGAGCCGATTCCGATCGTACACTGCGACAAATGCGGTTACGTTCCGGTTCCGGAAGAATCCCTTCCGCTGGAGCTGCCGGATGTAGAGAGCTACATGCCGACCGATAACGGCGAGTCTCCGCTGGCTGCCATACAGGAATT
>OGRG01000975.1_pt1 | contig 22511 bp, 6 predicted proteins | sample 1553501 | NCBI WGS metagenome assembly OGRG01 (sample SAMEA2580018, study PRJEB22360) | human gut metagenome | biome: human gut; feature: human-associated habitat; material: faeces | place: Denmark | collected 2008/2010 | reverse complement strand
AAGGAGTTGCCCCTGATTTTTATTTCGGCTAAAACTTTATGTTTATGCCATTGTCTGAAGAAGGTCTACAAGAGAAGCAATAACTGTATCAGTATCACCCTTAAGAACAGGAAGAACCTGATTAACAACTCCGGATACAGTTTCGTTACCGCCTACAAGACCTGTGATAAGATCACTTATGTTCTTGAAGTTATCGCCTGTGTTAACAGTTTCGATTAAGTAGCCGAGTACTGCAATGAGTGTTTCTGATGAATCACCTTCAACATAAATTCTTGCACCGTATGTAGCAGCCTGTGAAGTGTCTGTAATTACTTTACCGTGGCTTGCAAGCTTCAACCAATCTACATCATTAAGCTTAATTCCGAGTGGTGCGCCCTTAATCTTAATAAGACCAAGGATATTATTTACAAGAGGAATAATAGCGTCACCGCCAAGGAGTGGCTTAAGTGTTGCATTAAGGTCATAGATGTCAAGAGAGAAGTTTGTAACACCAATCTTACCGAGAAGTGCATTAAGGTCAACTTTAAGTGCCTTAAGAAGTGCAGGTAAGAGAGTATTAAGATCAACTATTGGTTTGATAGCATCAACAAGAGCTGAAATAGGAGTGAGGAGGTTGTCAAGAATCTGGCAAAGTCCGTCATTACCAATGAAGAGTGCAAGGTTTGGAAGCATTGCAAACAATGTTTCAAGAGGAGCATTAAGTATATCCTCAACCTTATCCCAAAGAGGATTGATAATATCAAGAAGAATATTATCGTAAGCTTCGTTTATATCTTCTCTGTATTGATACTGAGTTTTGATGTTATACATTGAGAATGCTTCCATAAGAGGAACGATTGATGATGTATAACCGTTTGAACCAGGAATTCTTACTATGTCAAAGATTCCGAGTGATGCATCATTAAGAAGTACATCGAGTACACCGTAGATAGGACGGAGAACTGCAACAAGTGCGTGGAAGAATGTATCTGCATCCTTAACACCCCACTTAAGTGATGCTGTGTTAACCTTTGACCATGAACCTGCCTTTGCGATTACGCTTGCATTTGCAGCATAAGTTTGACCGTAAGATTCATCTGTAAGAAGTTTAGCAACATTGCTTGTTGAGAAGTCAATGTTAGTTTGTGCAAGGAGAGAAACGAGTGAACCGTCGCCAACCTTAACACCTTCAACTGCACCGTAAAGTCCGGTAAGAAGTGAGTTAATAATGTCATCCTTGAAGATAAGACCGCCGATTAACTTGGTAAGACCGCCGTCAACCAAACCGCCTACAAGTCCGTCAAGCATTGGAGGAAGATTCTTAAGGAAGTCAACATCAACACTTTCAGGATAAGAGAAGTCATATGAACCTGTCTTATAAGCTGTGTAATCCCAGAATGCATTAGTAGGTTCGCCTGTTAAGAAGTAGAATACTGCACGAACAATATCATCCTTATCAGCAAGGCCGATTGTAGTGAATACAGTTGAGATGATAGATTTGAGCATATCATTACTCTTAATAGCTTTAATTGAAGTAATAAGTGATTTGATAGATTTTGAGTTCTTAACAAGAGTATCTGCAATATAACGGAGAACTGCAACAAGAACTTCGCCCTTATCAGCAATTACTTCCTTATTTGTAAACTTGCCTTCGGCATTCTTAACCATTGATTTAGATGTAACAACCTTACCGTGTGATGCGATTGTTGACCACTTAAATTCAGGAAGTTTAATACCGGTCTTCTTAAGTAATGAGTTAAGAAGAGGAACTACAATATCTTGAATGTTGCAAGACTTAAGGTTTGCAAGTTTGATGTTAAGCTTAACACCTTTAACCTTGAGTGCGTTTGTAACAACTTTGCCAAGGTCCTTGCCGAGTACCATTGTAAGAATCTTATCAACATCCACACCTGCTGATTTAGCAGTTTTAAGAATGTTTGTAACAGGAGCAAGGAGATTATCGAGTAACTGGCCTATGCCGTTGTTATCAATAAAGTATGCAAGGTTAGGAAGAACAGATGTGAGTGTATCAAATGGCTTATCAAGAAGTGTATCTACAAAGCTCATAAGAGGATTGAGAACATCAAGAATTACATTATCTTTAGCCTTCTTGCAATCTTTTTGATACTGCTTAAATGTTTTAATCTTGCTGTTGCTTACTTGAAGAACATCAAGAAGAGGAACAATTGCGCCTTCATAACCGTTAATACCGTTAACGCCTACATTAAGAGCGTTAAGGTCAAGCTTAATTGTTGAAAGCTTTGAGTCAGGGTTCATATCATCCTTAAGGGTAAGAGTGAGAACGCCTTTCTTAAGCATATAAGTAAGTGCAACTTTGCTTGTTACTTTACCGTTGCTGTCTTTAATATCAAATGAAGTTGAAGCCTTCTTGATATTGATATTGCTGAGGTCAATCTTTCCTTCATTGAGGAATACAGCAAGAACGCTGTTTACAGGACGGAGGATTGCTGCAAGAGCATTGATAAAGCCCTGCTCTGCCTTTGCTGAACCATCCTTGAAGCCCCAGTTAATTGTTTTAACTTTCTTCCAGCTCTTTGCCTTCTTAAGTGTGTTGGCTGCTGAAGTGTAAGTTTTGCCATAGCTCTTATCTACAAGGAGATTAGCAACACCCTTTGGTGATACTGCAATGCCTGCCATATTGAGATATGGTGAAATCTTCTTGGTATCAAGTGCACCGTAAAGTGCCTTTGCAAGAGATGTGAGGTTAGCGTTTGTAAATGCCAATCCGCTGACAATGCTCTTAAGATTTGATGCGTTAACTACACCGAAGTTGGCGAGAAGAGCCATAACTGCATCAACTGCTGTGTCAAGCTGTGAAACAGCGTTATTTGCATCATAAGCTGTAATTCCGTCAGGATACTTAAAGTTTAATGATGTACCCTTGTAATTCTTATAAGTCCAGTAAACTTCTGTTGGTGACTGAGTGAAGTCAAGAAGCTTGCCGATAACTTTAAGAAGTCCCATAGCGTCAAGCTTACCTGTTTCGATGTACTTGATAAGCTTTTGAATTCCCTTGCTAATCTTGTTGTTGCCCATAATCAACTGAATGATTGTGGTAAGATTGTTGTTTGTCTTTACGAATTCAATTACATAATCAAGAACATAAAGAAGGGTTTGAGCAGGAGAAGCTGTTTTGCCGAGTGCATTCCAGTTAATGTTATTAAGCTTAATGCCTGTTTTAGCAAGAAGTGTATTTATAATAGGTATAATATTATTACCTGAAAGAAGGTATCCCTTTACTTCAATACCGATTTCCTGCTTATCATTAACTGTTACCAATTTACCGAATGTTTTAGTAGCAATGTTTTCAAGGAATGAAGCAAGAGTAGGTGATGTTGCACCAAGAGTACCATTGCTTATTCTGAGGATTTTTGCAAGTCCGTTAACTTCATTTGAAATAGGTTTAACAGCGTTTGCAATTGTTGAAGCAAGTGTAGGAGCTGTTGTGTCATCTAATATAACACCGATAGCTGATACAAGGTTCAACAATGTAGTTACAGGTTTTTCAAAGAATTTGTCAAGTAATGCAACGATTGGGTTAACAATTCCTACAAATACTTCATCACGGTATGGATTGCTCTTGTCAGCGAACTTTTCAGGAGTATCAACTGTGATGCCTGTTTTTACTGCGATTGTATTAAGAACCGGATAAAGTGCATTTTCGTAAATGCCTGTGTCAATAAGAAGTACGCCGATAATAGATGTGAGAAGTCTGAGTGATGTTGAAAGACCATTCATAAACTCATCTCTGTTGCCGGCTGAAACACCCCAGTTAATGCTTACATTGAGTGTTCCGTTGTCATTAACAGCATCGCTCCAGCTTGCAAGCTTCTTAAGTTTACCGCTGGCATTCTTAATATCTGTGTCTTTAATTCTTACAGCTAATGAGTCAGGAGAAATAAGTCCGTTAACTGCTTCGCTGATAAGATTGTATTTAGCTGAAACATTGTTTGCACCTGTGTATGAATAAGCGTACTTATCAGTAAGGTTTGCAACAAGTGATTCAATGAGTGCATAAGTTCTTACTACTACTGTGGTAAGTCCTTCATTTGTGTAGATATCCTTAGGGTTAACATTACCGTTAGAATCAGCTGAGCGTGAATCTTCACCGTTAAGGTAATATAAATAGGTATTAAGTAAATCTATTACTGCATTTGCTGAGTTAGCACCGATGTAATTTGAAAGTAATGAAATTACGCCGACAATAATATTATTTGTTTTGTTGATTGAATAGCCATTGATTCTTGAATCAGCAAGGAGAGATGACAATGCTTTATCAAGCTTTTCAATTGTGCTGTCAACACTCTTAACATCTTTGCTCTTATACGCTGAAATGTCAACTGATGAGTTAGAAGTTTGAACTGCCTGTGTAGGAGCAGTTGTTGTATTATTATTTGTATTATTATTTGTATTGTCAGTCTTCTTAAATGATTTAACAAGACTTTGAATTACATCTACAAGCTTGCTTACATTAGTAATAAGGAAGTAAGCATTGTTTTTATCAAGTCCGACAAATCCGCTTGCCTGCTTTTCAAATGTAAAGCTGTATTTGCTTTCACGGGTGATTTGGAAAATGCTGTTAAACAAGTCTGTAAGTGCGCTTGTTTCGCCAAATCCGCCGATTGACTGAAGAACACCTGTAATGAGAGGAAGGTTCTTTGCAAATGCGCTGTTGTCTGAATCAATAACATTGTTTACAAGACCGAGGATTGCATCAAGCCAATCTTCTACAAAGATACCAACGAAAGTATCGAAAATCTTTGTTGAATCAGGATTTTGAGCATATGACTTGAATTCAGTTACCTTTGTGTTAGAAACAGCGGTATAGGTTTTACCCGATACTGTAATTTCTTCAGTTTTAAATTTACCGTCGTAGCAGTATGTCCATGCATTTTTGCTGACACCGTACTTATCTGCTCCAAGGTCTTCCATAATATCGAAGAGCTGTGGAATAGCAACCATTAAGTTGTTAAGTCCGCTGTTAGCAATATTTCCGTTGTTATCTTTACCCTTAACTTGATTTCTGAGTGATGGGGTATTTACATAAGTGTCAACTGCTGTTGTAAATAATCCTGCAAGTTCGTTAATTACTTCTGCAAGTCCGGTTGCAAGCTGAGCGTTTGTGTCTGAAAGAACGCCTTTATCATCTGTAAATGCTTTCTTAAGAACCTTATCAAGTCCGCTGAGCTTAGCGTCCCTAAGTGCTTTATCGGCAATGTAAATTCCTGTGATGTAAGGAACTTTTGCTTCATATTTACTGTAAACAGTAAATTTAGCATTTGTCGGAGCTTTTGCAAGAGCTACTGAAATATCATTGCTTGTTACACCATTATATGTATAGTATGTAACATCTTCGGTATATTCAACTGTCTTTGCAGTACCGTTTTCATCCACTTCTGTTTTTGTCTTCTTTTCTGTTACAACTTTAGAAGTGATTTCGTTGCCTTTACTGTCAACAATCTTTTCATATTTAGTAACATATTCTGGTTTGCTGATAACAGTACTTGTTGTAATATTCTTTGTCGTAATTTTATCAAGTCCGCCTGATAAATCGGTATATTTGGTGATTTTGAAATTCTTTTCAGCACCGTTATTCCAATATGTACCGCCCATCTTGTCATAAGAACCGTCATTCTTGAGCCAATGCATAAGCAATGGAAGCATTTCATTAAGGTCCCAAGCAAGTGTGTCAATACCGATGTATGAGCCATAATCAGCAGTTAAGTCATAGAGAAGACCATCATGTGTGAAGTTATAAAGCATATTGTTTTGCTTGGTTTCACCTGATTTAGCACTGAAGAATATCGGTTCAAGTACTTCATTTACAAGAACAACAACAAGCGGAAGAAGATTGAATATTGTTTCAACCGGTGATTCAATAAGGTTAGCCCAAATATTGTAAGTTGCTTTGACAAGGTCAATTTTTGTTGAAGCAAGTTCGTCAAGAGCACCGTTGATAATATTACCTATTGTTGAACTCGGATCGAGATATGTGGAAATAATAGAGTTAAGAACTATATTTGTAAGCTGTGTACCACCGTTACCACAAAGAGCTGCAAGTGCATTGTTGATAACAGGCTGCTTTTGAGCGTCTGTAAGAGTTACACCTGTTGTATCAAGATGTTCTTTAACATAGTCATTGATAAACTTGCTAATATCCAAAGAACATTTGATTGAATTGTTATCATAAGTTAAGTCGTCAGACGCAGTGCTTATTTTTGAGCAAAAATAAGATGTAAGAGTTGACATATATGAATATTTAACCCATTCATTTAAATCTGCTTTTGAATAAGTATTGCCGGTATGCTTGTATGCATAAATACCGGTGTTAGGATCTGAATTTTCTGTATCTAAAAGAGTAGCATTTTGAATATAATCACTTGTTTTATTGCTTCTGTTGCTAATCCAGTTACCTGCAAACAAGTTGATAACCTTGTTACGCTGTTGTGCATCAGAGTTGTTATTCTTTCTGCTGTACATCTTCAAGAATGTAGCAAAATATTCAATAGTGGCTGTATCTCTGAGATTCTTAGGAAGAACGAAAGTTTTAGAACCGTCTGTATCATTAAACTTCATACTACCGTCAGCAAAATATCCGTTTATTGTTTCAGGGAAATTGTTATCTTGAGTAGCAACCAAGTTCAAAATTGAATACATCTGCTCAAGTTCATCATCTGTAAGGAAGAATTCATCTCCGTCTTGCCAGTAGAAGTTGAAGCCTGCAGGCATATCCTTATCAACTGCTTGATTTATATCTTCAAGTTTAAGTCCTTTAAAGTCAACCAATGCTCCTTTTAAAATATATTGAGCATAAGGAGCGTTTTGTCGTCCGCCGCCATTTACATCATCAACAAGTGAAGCGTATGATAATATGATATAAAGGCTTGTGATATAATCCTTTACAGATGACATTGATAATGCATCTGTGGATACACTATCTCTGCTGAGCATTTCGCTTACTGCAGTGTCAAGACTGTCGTATCCGAGAGCTTTAGCAAAGAATGGCTCAATCTGTGATAATAATCCGTCAACAGTTTTAAAAGTTTTAATACCGGTTGATTCAATGGTGTATGGGTCTCCGGTAGGAGATGTAACTTTTGGGTTCCATTGGTCATTAAAGAAATCTGAATCAGCAGAGAGTTTGAAATCTGCACCGCCGTCAACAGCAAGTCTAATGTAAGGCATGGTTCTTGCTAAGTTACCGCCAAACATATTTGTGAAAGTATCTGTTTGAGGTGAATATGCATAGTAAATACAATCAGCAACATCAGAGGCATTAAGATCAATACCAAAAACTTTATAGTAGTTGTTTAAGTAACTGCATACTTCATTTACGGTTTTCTGCTGATCTTCTGTGAGTGTGTAGGTTGCGGATTTAAGCTGTGAAAGGCTTGCCATCATAGATGTTTCGCCTATTCTTACATGTCCGCCGTCACCGTTGAAGTCCAACATATCTGTGATTGAAGAAAGTTCAACAGGTTTGATTTTACCATCTGCAACTTGATCGTCATATTGCTGTGCAATTGCAGGCAAAATATTATCAACAGCATCGGAAATATCAAAGTTAGTAGAAGTATTTGAATCTACTAATGTTGTTAAATACCACAAACCTTTGGTGTTGTATTTAATGTTAACATAGTGCTTGTGCTGACCTGTTGAGTCAACAGTGATTTTTTTGATTGCTTTACCATCAAGGTTGCGATCGCCTGCACCATAAAGAATATCTTCAAGTGCTTTCTTTGTTTCTTTGTTTGCAGAAATGTTGCTTACACCGTCATAAATGAGCTTATGGCACATACCTGCAAGCTGGAAGAAATTGATGTCATCACTGAAATTGTTGAGGTAGTCATAATTGCTTACATTTGATGATGATTCACCAATAATGTCTGTGACAAATTCCGATTGGCTTGTAGATACAGCCATTTTGCCGACAGCATTGATAAGCGTAGGCTGAAGTGCCTGCAACATCTCAGGAAGAGTCGTATTCTCCTTAATTGATTCTTTCTGGTCTTTAGTCAACTTGTCTGAAGTTGTACCAAGACTGATTGCCCCTTTGTTATAGACTACTTTTGAAATTGCGTCTATACCCATGAGAAGGGACGGAAGCTCATCTGCCAAACCATTGACGGTTTTATATGCGGATGAAGCATTAACGCTGGAAGTGTTCCACAATGGGTTGTCATTACTGTTTTTTGCAAATGCAGTAAATCCAACTGAACAAGTGGTCACGACCATTACCACAGCTAAGAAAAAGCTGAGTATTTTTTTGCTCGTTCTCATATAAATTTTCTCTCCTTTACAATATGATTTACGAACTTTGTCGTATGGTAACGCATTTTGGATTATGCGCCGAGCAGTATTTGTTTATTACACAGTTTCTACACAAAAACTGCTTTTTAGGCGCAGGATATCCACACGCGTATTAACAAATACAATATATTTATATCAAATAAAATCTAATAAGTCAATAATTTTATAACATATTTTGAATTTATTGTGAATTTTAACATATTTTGCGTTTTGAATTTGACAACGGAGTGCTTGTAAATGGACTTAATCGGAAATTATGTCTAACAAGCGTCGATTTTATTAAGAGTAACTGAAAAACGAATAAAACAGAGAAAAAGTGCATTAAAGATTTCGCAAAATGTAAAGCTTGAAGCCTTTACAAATGTAAAAATTGTGTAAAGTATTGTCGCTTTACTCACCGTGAAAAGCTTATTTTTCTCCTTAAAACTATTAACAAATTGTAAAATTTTCGTAAACTAATTGTGCATAGTGACAAAAAAATGAGGTCGTTTTTGGCTAAAGTTACAAAAATGAGGATTGTAAGTTTAATTTATTGACTTTCGGGTGGCTGTATGTAATAATTATAATGTGTTTAAAGCACATATTGCGCCAATTTAATGCTGTGGCTTGTAATGAGCCTTCATTCTAATTCAGATTGCCTGATGGTCAGAGATTGCGACGGGCATTACGCACAATATGTTAACACTTCACTTTAAATTTTTTAAAATTTTACGGAGGTAAAAAATGAAAACGAAAGCAAAAAAGTTTTCCCATAAGCTGCTTGCGTTGTTTATGGCTGCTTCATGCTTAACATGTGCATTTTCAGCTCACGCTGCACCTGTTAGTTCAGAAAAGCAGTATACAGATGACGCGTTAGAATATAACGACCTTGCTTGGAATATTCTTTCTGACGAACAAGCCGCAACAGCATTGCTTGACTATGCGGACCTTATGCTTCCTACAGTTGCTCCAACAGTTTACAACCTTCTTGCAAATCTCCCATCCAGCGTTACAGCTTATATGACATGGGATGCCGCTCAAAAGCATCTTAATATCAACGCGTTCGGTATTATTAAATATACCTTAACAGTTAAGCTTGACAGCGTTGATGATGTAATGCTTACACTTGAGAGTGTTGCAGGTCTTCTTTCTAAGTATGGTAGTTATGTTGGTGACGCAGGTAACATTCAGCTTAAATCATTAGCTTCAAGTGATGCCAGCAAGAATTTCTGGCATGTTACAAGAGAAAACTATTCATCAACTGAGATTGTTAAGAGAGCTCTTGCTCTTCTTCAAATCAACTCAGCTGACTATGCCGGTAAGGATGTACTCGGTCAGGTATTAAGAGGTGATTTCAACCTCGGTGTTCTTAAGAGTGCGGTTAATATCTACAAGCTTCTTGCAGGTCCATTAGGCTTCAGTGATGAAAGTTATGCTAAAAACCTTGTTTATAACATTGTTCAGCAGCTTATTTTCAACTATACTAAATGGTATACACAGGATGAAATCAATGATTTCAAGAGTGGCAAAACTCAATGGGTATATGATGACCAGCTTTTCGATAAGCTCTCTACCGAGCTTCTTCAGAAGATAAGCGTTCTCGTTACATATAACCAAGAATATAATGAAAAGAACGAAGATGGCTCACTCAAACCTATCCAGGATACATCAGCTACTCGTTATCTTGAAATCAAGGCCGAAATGAATAAGTCAGGTACGGATTATGCAACAGCCGCTGCTAAACTCGGTTATGACCCTAACCTTGTATATTCAAGCGAATTTAAAGATGATGACGGCAATCCGCTTAATGTTCTTCTTTTTGCTTATGGACATCCGGATGCAAACGGTTATGCAACAGAGCAAACAACAAAGATTACATTTAAGCCAACCGATTCTCTTTTCAAATTAGGTTATACAGCACTTGATCTTGCTTGGGATACAGTTCTCAAGGGTTCAATCAAGCTTCTCCATGTAAACACCCAGGGTGACAGAAATCTTGATAATGCATACTATTATTATTTCGACAAAAAGGGTGAATGGAATTCAAGCGATATTGCTTCTAACTATACCAAGGCAAAGATTAACGAATGGGCTGAAGCTAATTACGAAGCTTATGGCGATAAATCAGCAGATGACTTTATTGCAAAAGCTAAGGAACAGCTTTCATTTGACCGTGCAGCTGCTGAAACATCAACAGGCAAGTGGTCAGATATTGATGAAACAAAGCTCTTTGCTAAGTTAAGATACAGCCCTCTTGCTGACTACGGTTTCAATATGCAAACAGGTCCTATCAACCTTTACTTTGCACAAACCGGAACAAAGAATATTGACGATTTCTTTAAAAATGAATATTCAAATTACGGTTCAATGGTAGCAGGCTTTAACGATGCACTTGTTGCAGCAGTTAATGATTTGTTCCCACAAAGAGATAACATTATCGGCAATCGTCCGGAAATGGCAAAATCTAAAACAACAAAGGCAGACGGTGTTGAATCAATCAATGATGCAACAATCAGGAAAATCACTTCAACACTCGTTAACAATGCACTTAAGATGGTTCAGTACACAGCAGATGCTACTGACGCTAACATCCTCAAGGCATTCTATGATGCTAACGGTACTGATGCTGTTCTTTCAGAAGCAAATCTTGAATCAGCAATGGTTCCTATGCTTGTTGCTTGTATCGGCCAGGTTAACCTTGGTGCAGGCAAACTTCAAGATATTATCCACCCAGCAGAATGGGATGGTTGTAAGGATGCAGAAGCAGTTGCTTATGTATGCCTTAAAGAATACTTATCATATGTACTTCCTAATAAGGATTATTCATCACTTGTAAATGTAGCCAATGACGGTACAATCAGCGCAACACTTGAAGGTACAATTCTTCCTATGGCTCGTGATGCAGTTGCATATGTACTTGAAGGATATGTTCCTGTAACATACAAAGGCAAAACTTGGAAGACAGAAAACGAAGATGTTAATTCAAGTGCTACAATTTTTGACCTCTTGAATTCAGTAATTCTTTACTACGGTGGAGATTACTCAATGAAGAAGGCAACTAACTCAGGTGAAAGAGCAATGGGTGTTGCAGCTCTTCTCGGTATTTGCGATGAAAACGGTAACAGTGCTCTTACAAATAACCTTTGGGAAAATATTGATAAAATTGCTAACAAGTTCCTCCCTATTCTTGGTACACTCCAAGGCAAGGAATACGGTAAGTTCGATTCACATGACCTTATCTGGAACGATGTAGTTCTTTCAATTCTTAATATTTCTGATAAGAAAGACAGCGGTTTCTGTGGCGTATCTAATTTCGTTTACAAACTTATCACAATCGTATCTGCTGAACCGATTCAGTCAAAAGGTTTTGTAAATACTGTTTATGATTTGCTTGCTGACCTTATCAACGGTCTCTTCGGTAAGCGTTATTCTTCACAGCCGCAGGATTTCACAACCATAATTCCTAAGTCAAACGGTGACAACAAGCCATTTGATGATTTACTTCAGGTTAAAACTATTGCAGGTACCGGCGGTACTGACCTCGGTGCAATCCAAAAGGCTATTTGCAACTTTGTTGAATTCACCGGTTATGGTGCAGACAGCACCAAGGGTGATGCCGGCAAGTATGGCGATTCAGTAATGAGAGGTATTTTCTTTGCTCTTTCAGCAGTTAACTCTTTCGTTCCTGAAGCTATCACTCCAATCGGAACTCAGCAGCTTAAGACTGCTTCAGCAAGCTTTGCTACACCTTCTATGAAGACAACAGCAGGCGGCGATTGCAGCGATACAGTTTCATTTACAAATAACTGCACAGGTCTTAACCGTGCATATATCTCTAATGGACAGCTTGTTCAACTTTCTCGTTACTATTACAAGCTTAAGTCAGCAACTTATATTGGCAGTAACAACGAAAAAACTGATATTACATCTCAACTTAAATCAGGTCTTATTGCTCCTAACGAAACAATAGTAACACCTAAACTTCCTATTACTTTCGACTCAGCAGCAGGAGAATCAAATGTAGTTGAAGTTCAGTTTGTATACGACATCGTACTTAAAGATGGCACAGTTGTTGCAGCTGATAACAATGTTTCAGCTTATAAGTATATGACAACCGCAACAGGTTGGAAAGAAGCTATGTATAATAGTAATAAGCAGTTCCAGCATGATACAAATAAACCTGATCAAACAGTTGGTGTTGAGGGTGCTTATGTAAAATCAACATCTAAATTTAGTAATGATGGTACTCTTGTTGCTAACTATCCTGAATACATGGTACTTGATTCATCAAACCTTGCTGATATTTCTACATATTCAGTTAGATATAGAAGTAACAGAAATAAGATTTTGACCGGTTCAAAAGCAGTTGACGGTATCTACTTCTATGATGAAGATTCAAATTATCAGTCAAACACACTTGATGCAAATAATGTTGTAACAAAGTATGATAAAAATGCTGCTTATACAACAGTAAACATCACCAGTGAAAACGCTATCCCTGCTTGGGATAAGACAAACGGTAACCTTCTTAAGTATAATATGTATGACTACCGTGTTGAAACTACTCCTGGTTCAGGTGAGTTCGGTGAATGGAATCGTAACGAGGTAACAGAAGCAACAGCAGGTAACAGCGATAAAATTACTTATTATAAGGGTTACACAAGCGATGAAATTGATGCAGTTAAAGCTCAAACTAACCCTGATGGTACCACAGCTGCAAATATTAAGGCTATTCAGACAAGAACTCATGTAGTTTACACTCTTTCTGAAGCTATTGCTAAGAATATTATCGCAGGTTACCATGTTGGTGACGGTGATATTTACGAATCAGTTTATTTGCAGAACAATGGCGGTCAGATTAACTACGATAACCTCTTCAACATTGTTTCAATGGGTAACACCAAAGTTCCTGGTTTCTACATTGAAAGTGAGAAGAAGCAGATTCCAAATGCATCTGCTCTTGAAGTTCAACCGTTCCGTTATGATGGTGAAACCAACATTCAAGGCGGCGAATATCCGGTTGATATGTGTATCTACAATGGTTCTAAGTCAGCTTATGCTCACTTTACTATCCTTGTAGGTGATACCAGCCAGCTCAGTGGTATGAATACTGCTTATGATAATTTGGCATCACTTGTATCACAGTATAAGCCTTCAGACTTTACTAACTCAACTATTTTCGAGCAAGCTAAGCAGGCTCTTCTTAATGTACTTTCTATTAAGTCATCTGCTATGACAGTTGCTTTTGCACAGAGCATTAACAATAAGACTCATCTCACAGCAACAACTAAAGAAGTTACATCAAAGTTTGGCGATTTAGCTTATGTTCCTTATACAAAATCTGCTCCAACAGTAACATCTAAAGGAAAAGAATATACAATTCCAAAGGATGTTTTGGCTAACGCTTATGTTGGTGGCGAAGCTCTTGCTGACGGTTCAGGTAAAGTCGGCGGTGTTGCAGGCGTTTACTACTTCGATGCTGCAGGTACAATGCCAATCTATTCACCATTAGCTCTTTCTGATGATAATGGAAAGGTTCGTACAACAGACCAAGCCGGAATCAAAGTAATTAAGAATGCAGATGGTAAATACTATCTTGCTAACTCAGTTGTTTATGAAACAACTTGGGACAATGCTATTACCACAAATGGTAATCCTTGCCAGATGCCTACTAAAACTCAGGCAACTGACGCACAGGGTAATCTCCTTTACAACCAGGTTCAGTATGTATACCGTGATGCCGATGGCAAGAAGGTTAACTCAAATGAAGATTGGTCATGTAAGTTCCCTGTAACAGATTATACTATCGTTCCTAACGAAGTTAAGTCTGACGGTTCAATCGTTGATAACCGTGGTGCTGTTGCAAAGGCTGTTGATAGAATCAACTATGTAACAAGCATTATGAATGACACACTTAAGCCGGCTGCAGATAATGCATTCAAAAACATTTCTGTTGCAAGAACCGGTCTTAATGACACAAACTTTAACATCTTAACATTCTCTAAGATGACTGACATTGCCAGAAACATTGAAAAGAACTTTACTGTTGATCTTGAATATCATTATGATAAAGTTGTTTTAGGTGCAGATGGCAACCCGGTAATTGATGAAGCTACCGGAGAGGCTAAAACTGAAGATGCAGTTAAGAAGGAATTAGGCGTTTCTCCTGCAAGTGCAGCATCAACTGTACAAAACTGCATTGACAACGGAAAGTCTTATACTTATGTAACTCATTCATCACTTTCATCAGCAGCAGTAGCTGAATATACCAGACTCTTCAATATCTTCGCAAGCGCAGCTGTTGAGCGTGGTTACCAGGGTGCACAGCTTGAAAAAGAAATCAAGTGTGCATCAGGCAACATCTATTCAACTCTTACTGCTACTAAGGCTGTTTATGCTGAAGATGGTAAGACTGTAACAACTGAAGCTTCAGTTTCAAAGACAACAGGCGCAAACGCTCCTCGCTTTGGTAAGTGGGATGCTGAAGGTAAGCTTGTAAACGATGGTTCTTACTCTGCAGAATCATGGACCAGATATGTCAGAGCTCTTGCAGCAGCAGTTGCTCTTGCACAGTATGGTCACGGCGATTATGCTCATAAGGATCCAGCTAATTTTGTTCTTTCTGATAAGAAGGGCTACGATGCTTCACTTACAAATATCTACACTGTTGATACAGAACTTCAGGCTGCAGAGATTGCTCTTGCTCCTGCTGAAACTACAAACAACACTGTAACAGTTAATGCTGTTGAAGGTGCTACTGTAACAATCAATGGCGCTGCTTACACAGCTCCTGTTTCAGTAGAAACCGGCTCAACAATCACAATTGATGTTAAGGCAGCTGAAGGTTACCAAGTTGTTAATGAACTTACAATCAACGGTGAAAAGGTAACAGTTAATGCGTTCCCTTATGAATATAAGGTTGACGGCGATGTAACAATCGCTCCTTCAGTTAAGCAGGCAGCAGCTGATACAATCACTGTAAGCGGTAAGGTTCTTATTGCAACAAATGTTGACGGTACTGAATCATCAAAGGGTATTGGCGGCATTGATGTAGTTGCTAATGGCGAAGTAGTTGCTACTTCAGCAAGTGACGGTTCATTTACTGCTACTGTTCCGGTTGGTACAACATCACTTACCGTTCAGAGAAAGAATGTAACTATTAACAGAACTGTAACACTCAGCGGTACAAAAGATATTTCAAATGCAGAAATTCCTGTATGTATCTGTGATTACAACGGTGATAAAACAGTTGACTCTCTTGATACACTTACATTCCTCACCGCATTGAATGGTGAATACGATTTATATTGCGATTTCAATGGCGATAATTCAGTTGATGCTCTTGATACGCTTACTTTTGTAATATTCTACGGTAATGCAGTTGAGTATGCTCCACGTGCTCTCGACTAATTAAATTAAATCATATCAGGGGTAGCAATACCCCTGATATGTAACCGTTTATTATAATGGTTACTTTATTTATAAATTCGATATGATCGGGTAATCCCCGTTTATATACCGGCCCTGTTTTTAGGGTTGGGAGGTTAAAGGCGATTGCGTTTAGTCACTGTTTATCCCTGATTTTACAATATCATTTCTTCAAAGCTTGCTTTTACGCTTTTGCGTTTTTATAACCGAGGTTTGATTTGGTGTTGTATGCGCTCTCGTCTCTCCCTAAATTTTATTTACTTGGCAAGGAGGTAACACCTATGCAAAATGCATTTGTTAAAAAGAGAATAGGTGCTGTAATTGGTACACTTACTTTCTTGGTGCTTATTGCACTTTTCGTGTGCCTTCCTAATACTTCATACGGTGCAACTATTGGCAGTGAAAAGCCAAATATTTATTGCACTTATACAGACTCTGACGGAAAACAATATGACGGTGATGAATTGCCTGCCGGTACTTACGATGTAAACTTCTATTTAGAAGGTGTTTCCGAGTTATCGGTTGTGCAGGTAACTGCAAAGTACAGCGCAGATGCTACTGTTGATACAGCGGCAAAGCCACTTCTTTCTGATAATATCGCCGGCATTTCGTCAATGGGAACTATTACACAAAATTCAAATTTGGTGTTTGGCTTTGTTTCTGATTCTGACTCTTGTTCAGCAATCAATAGTGATGGCACATTGCTTGCAACTTTTTCAGTTGCTTTTGCTAATAAATGTGATGCATCAAATGTAATTTCAGTTTCAACCAGCCCGAATGAGACTTTTGTTTTAACAGATTATAATGATGGGCTTAAGGATGAGTATGCTCTCGTTAACCAAGCCGATGATTATGATGGTTCTTTATATCTAATGGCCTGTGATGTTTCACCGAAAGGTCCGGGTTGTGATATAACAGGTAAGATTGCTATTGCTACATCGCTTGATGGCTCACAGTACAATAAAGGTATTGGCAATATAAATCTTACAGTCAAAGCTGCCGATGGCTCAGCCGTTGCCACAGCAGTTACAGATTCAAACGGTGATTATACACTTGCCGATATTCCGGTGGGTGAATACACAATGTTAATTAGTGGTGAAACCACTATTGACAGAAAGGTTACATTGATAGTTTCCGAATCAAAGACTGTTGATACTGTCGCAGTATGCATTTGCGATTATAATCATGATAGTGATGTCGATTCACTTGATACACTTGATTTTTTAACTGCATTTAATAATTATAATGTAACATGCGACTTTAATGGAGATGGCATTGTTGATGCCATAGATACATTGACTTATTTGACATTTTTTGGTAATAAGATTCAATATTCAAATGTAACCTTGCAATAAATAGGGGGAAAGAAAATGAATAAAACTTTCAAAAAGGCAATTGCTGTCATTTTGTCAGTTCTTATGGTTGTTTTATCAGTTCCTTTCACAGCACTTGCAGCACCTGGCGATTATGAGCCAAACGCTAAAATGTATTTCGGTACATTCGTTGAAAATAATGCAAGCGGCTATACTGATTATTCAACCTGTGGCACAGGCTCAGAAAAGTTCGACTCTGCAGCTTCACTTTACGGTGCACCTGTAGATTATACTTATAAAGTTGTTGATGGTAAAAAGACATCAGGTACTCTTTCTATCAACAAGGATAAGGCAAACACATTCAATGCTGCTATTGAAAGTCCTTATGAAGTGCTTTCAAAAGATATTCAGCTCGGTGTTGGTGATTATTTCACAATGACATTGAATGTTGAAAATCTTACCACACTCTCATCATTATTAGCACAAATTCAGTTCAGTGATTCTATTGAGCCTGCCGGTATTTATTCTTATAAATCAGGCAGAAAGACAGTATATAAGCTCGGTACTGAATCTGAAAGAGCAGCTGCTAAGGGTACTTGGGAAGACGGTAAAGGTGGTACAAACTTCTTACCATTATATTCAATGTGTAAAAATGGTATTGATAAGGATGTTGTAAATAACGATCTTTGTCAAAAATCTGCAATTATTGCAAACAATGAAGACGGTAAGATGAATGTAATTAACTATGCATTTGCTTGCCCAAATGTTGATATTACCGGTATATCAGATCCTGACGGTTTATTTGTAGACCCTACAACAGGTGATGCATCAGGTTATACTTACACAAATTCAGCTCCTGTTGCTACATTTGTATTTAAGATTGTAACTGATGACCCAATCGAATTTAGTCTTTACAATTCATCAAATATTAAGAGCTTAGCTTGTGTTGCAAACAATAGTGATGGTACACTTCTTAGCAGTCTTACAACTTATGCTAAGAATGTATATAATGAAGATACCAATACTAACGATGGTGATACAGAACATCCTGGTTCGAAAAAGTTCACTTTCATGGGCTTCAATGAATTTAGAGAAGCTCCTAAGCCATCAACTCACACAATCACATTTACACCTTATGGTGGTGAACCTACCACTCAAACTGTAAATGATGGCGCAATGCCAACAATTCCTGCTAACACAGCAACAACAGCTCCGACACCGGTTGATTCAACTCATCACTCAGTAACAAGTTACAAGTGGACACCTGAAGTTGTAGCTGCAACAGCTGACGCTGCTTATACTGAAGAAGCAGTAGTAGCAAAATCTGAATGTCCATTCACAGTAACTGAACATAAGGACGCTACTTATAAAGAAGCAGGTTATGATGTTCTCACATGTCCTGATTGTGGAAATTCATATAAAAAAGTAATTGATAAGCTTGTATGTGACCACGCTGATACAAAGGTTGTAAACGCTACTAAACCTACAATCAACAATCCTGGTAACACAGGTGACACAGTATGTAATGTTTGCGGCGAAACAATCGCAACAGGTACTGTAATTGCTCAGCTTAACGGTAATGATTACAGAGATGCACTCAAGGCTGCAAAGGATGTTGACGCTTCTAAGTATACAGCAGATTCTTATGCTAAGGTAACAGAAGCAATTGCTGCTTATGATGAAGCAACAGTTGGTGCTTACACAACACAGGAAGATGTAGACGCTGCAACAGCTGCACTTAAAGCTGCAGTTAAAGATCTTGTAGCTAATCCTACAACTGAAACTTATACTTATAACTTCATTGACGGTACATCTAAACCTCTCACTGTTAATAAGGGCGAAACACCTGAAAACTTTGCTAACACTCCTGCTAAGGTTACCGATAATAAGAACGGTACTCATACAACAACAACTTATACATGGTCACAGGATGGTTTTGTATTTACTGAAGTTGGTAGCGACAAAGTAGATGATTGTACTCTTAAGTACGAAACCGTTACTCAGCCTACAATTAAGGTAGAAGGTTCTAAGACAGCTACTTGCCCTGATTGTGGTTATGTATCAACACTTCCTATTGATAAGCTTAACGGTACAGAATACTATAATGCACTTGAAGCTGCACAGAATGTAAAAGCTGATGATTTCACAGCAGCTTCTTACGCAAAGGTAGCAGAAGCTCTTAAGGCTAATGCTCAGGCTACAGTTGAAGCTTACACAACACAGGAAGATGTAGACGCTGCAACAGCTGCTCTTAAAGATGCAGTTGCTAAGCTTGATGCAGGTGTAGTTGTAACAGTTGCTTCAACAAAACTTGGCACAACAACTCTTAACGATGCTGACGCTACAAACGGTGCTAACGCAAGACTTGCAGTTGGTGATAAAGTAGTTCTTACTGCTAAAGCTAATAACGAAACAGGCGAATTCGTAGGTTGGAAAGTTGGTAACAAGATTGTTTCTGACGAAGCTTCATTTGTAACATATGCAACAGCTGACATCACTTACGAACCTGTATTTGCTGAAAAGGCTGACACTTCATTTACAGTAGTATTTGTAGACCCATACGGCAATGTAATTGATACTCAAACTGTAACAAGCGGTGCTAATATTGAAATTCCAACAGCTCCAACACTTATTGGTTACACATTCACAGGTTGGTCAATGACTGAACCTGATATCCATGCACTTACAGATGGTGCTACAATTTACGCTCAGTACACTAAGGATAATGTTGCTAAGTACACAGTAACTGCTCCTGAAGGTGCTACTCTCACAGTAGACGGCGTAGAAACAGCAAGCCCTGCAACAGTTGCTTATGACGCTAAGGTTAGCGTTCATAAGGACGGCGTTGCAGCATGGCAGGTTGACGGTGTAACAGTTGCTTATGGCGATACTTACACATTCTTCTGCGGTTCAGATATGAATCTTGTAGCTGTTGATACTGCAGTTGAGCAGAAAACAACAGTTGTAATTACAGGCGTAAATGAAATTGCTGGTTCTGTTCAGGTTTCATTTGCTGCATCTCGTAATGTTGCTCCTGGCGAAACAGTAGTTAAGCAGGGCTTCATTTATGGTAAGAATTTAGCTGATTCTGAACTCACACTTGAAAATGTTGGCAATAAGGGTGCAGACGCTAATGCAGGCACTGTAAAGATTGCTTATACTAAGAATTCAGCAGCAGATATTTCTCTTAGATATGGTCTTTCTAAGAAAGACGGTAAGGTTTCAGCTGCAGCATTTGTTATCACAAAGACTGCTGACGGCACTTTGAATAAAACAATTTCTGAAGTTAAATCTTACACTTATCACTAACAAATTATAATTTATTGATGCTTTTGCCTCTGCCTAATCGGCAGGGGTAAGGCACCGGTAAATTTGGGAGGAAAACCAATGAAAGAGCTTTACACAAAGCCAATGTCACAGATTGATGAATTCAAAACATATGATGTTGTAACTACATCAACAACAGGTAGAGAAGATGTAGAGGGCGGTTTAGACTAATACAGCCTTTTCAATCTGACATTGAAATAAAGCTATGGGAGACGGTAGAAATACCGTCTCCTTTTGCTTTTTATAAACTAATAAAATATAGGTGTAAGCAGCATAAGATTTTGGTTGACATAAAACAAAGCCATCGGTTTTTAACCGATGGCTTTTATACTGTCAATAAACTGATTTAAAAGTAATACAAAATCTGACGCACTGCTGTACGACAGATTTTGAGAGGCGGAGCAGTGGAATGAGCGAAAAATAACTTAAAGTTATTTTGAACGATATGGAACTTGCGACGACGAGGACGCGTCACAGGTTCGAGCAGAATTCTCACCCATAAACAAAAAGCAAATAATTAAACAGGGCTCTTATAAGAAACAAAGATACTACAAAACAGTTCCCCGAACTGTTTTTCCCAAATTCTTTGCTCTCGTTGTTCGCAGAATTTGGAGTATCTTGTCACAGGTTCAAGCAGAAAGTATTCTATAAAATAAAAAAGACATCCATATGGATGTCTTTTTTATTTGGTGGGAACAACAGGGCTCGAACCTGTGACCCTCTGCTTGTAAGGCAGATGCTCTCCCAGCTGAGCTATGCTCCCGTCAGCGATATTGATTATATAACAAGTTGGGCAGAATGTCAAGAGTTAATTTTGGAAAAAAGTTCTTTTATTCTGTCAATTTCATTATTTAAGTATAAATAGCCGAATAACGCTTCTACTCCGGTGGCGCAGTGGTACTCACCGTCAGTTGCACTTTTTGGGGAATGGCCCACTTTAGCATTGCGCCCGCGCTTGAAAATCGCAAGTTCATCTTCGGTTAAATCATCCTTGATTTTTTCGAAAGCAACGGTTTGTGCTTTTGCCGAAACATACTTTACACTTTCCTTGTGCAAATCATTTACAGGGCGATTGGCATCAAGCACAAGTGTTTCACGCACAAGTATTTCATAAATGCAATCGCCTATAAATGCCAAATTAAGCGGGCTTAATTGCTTTGCATTAACATCTTTGTCTACAAATCTCATATTTATTAAGGCACATATTCAAACTCTATGTCATAGAGTGAAACAATGTCACCCTCCTCAATTCCTTTTTCTCGAAGCGCATTGAAAATTCCGCTCTTTTCTAATACTCGTTGCATATATTGCAGTGCTTCGTAATCTTCAATATCAATCCCTTTGAGAACTTTTGGAAACCAACTTGCTTCCACAAGAAAGTAATGTTCATCAACCTGGGTGATTTTAAAGCCTTTATCATCTTTAACCAATGCTTCAAACGGAATTTCTTCAACTTCATATTCTTTAATAGGAGGTAAGGTCTGCAACTTGTTCCAAACCGCATTCATAAGCTCCTTTGTGCCTTCCATGATCGGCGCACAGATAGAATAATAGTCATAACCCTTATCTTCAACATATTTTTTAAATCTTTCGATTTGTTCAGGCTCAGCCATATCAATTTTATTTCCGGCAACTATTTGCGGCTGCTTTGCAAGTTCGGGGTTGAACTTTACAAGCTCCTCATTGATTTTTTCAAAATCTTCAATAGGGTCTCTGCCTTCGCTGCCGCTTACATCAACAATGTGTACAAGAAGCCTGCAACGCTCAACATGTCGCAAAAATTCATGCCCGAGTCCGATACCTTCGCTTGCACCTTCAATAAGCCCCGGAATATCCGCTATAACAAATGAGTTGCCTTCACCCATTGATACAACACCCAAGTTTGGCACAAGGGTTGTAAAGTGATAATCGCCGATTTTAGGCTTTGCCTGGCTTACTACTGATATAAGGCTTGATTTGCCTACTGACGGATAACCTAAAAGTCCCACATCGGCAAGAAGCTTAAGCTCAAGCGAAACTTCCCATTCTTCACCCGGTACACCCGGCTTTGCAAATCGCGGTACTTGGCGGGTCGGAGTTGCAAAATGAATGTTTCCCCAGCCGCCCTTTCCGCCTTTTGCAGCTACAAATCTGTCAGTCTTACTCATATCAGCC
>OGRG01000970.1_pt1 | contig 22576 bp, 22 predicted proteins | sample 1553501 | NCBI WGS metagenome assembly OGRG01 (sample SAMEA2580018, study PRJEB22360) | human gut metagenome | biome: human gut; feature: human-associated habitat; material: faeces | place: Denmark | collected 2008/2010 | reverse complement strand
GTAGATTAAGGAGGTGGTGACATGAAACTTACATACAACGACGGAACAGACCTGCAGATCCAGTCAGCATCCATCCAGGGGGACGGGACACTGCTGATCAGAACCGTATCAGCCACGGAAGAGGATCTCCGGGGAATGTTCGAGGACGAGCTGAAGACCCGGAAGATGGTCATTTCCGAGCGTAGTCAGACAATCGGAGAATATGAGGGGTATACCACTCTTGAGGGAATCATTAAATACACGGCCGGTATCATGGGCATTATTCTGTCGAAGCCGGGTGAGACAGTGGCAGAAAAGATGAACGCACTGATTAAAGAAAATGTTGATCTGAAAGAACAGATGGAAATGTTGAAAGGATGCATCTTGGAAATGTCCGAAGAGGTGTATCAGTAAAATGGTAGCTCTATTAACTAATATATTCATATTAATGCAAAATGCAGGAGGTAAAGAAATGATGGCAATGTTATGGGCACAGCAGATTATCTTAGGAAAGAAAACATATGGACAGGTCCCAAGACTGCTCAAAGAGAAAGTTCGGGAGATCCTGGAGGACTCCGGTATGTCGGAGCTTGTAAAAGAGGATGAGGAAAAAGCATGAAAATCAAGGTAGTAAATCAGCGGCTCTATCTGGAGCCGCCTAAGACAGCAGAGGGGACGAGGGAGTATTTACGGGCGGAGTTCAGTTTCTCGGAAGAGTGGAAGGGGCTGACAAAGACGGCTTTCTTCCGTGGGGCGGATGGTAATACCTGTTCACAGCTACTGGAAAATGACGCTTGTACCGTGCCAGCAGAAGCTCTTGCCGTACATGGTCGGGTCGGTGTATCCGTATCCGGCGTGCTCGGTGATACTGTCATCACGACCGATATCAAGAGTTTTTCACTGCCGGCAACCTTAAGCGGTGGCACTCCATCCGATCCTGAGCCGACAGTATGGCTTGACAAGGTGAACGAGACACAGCAGATTGCCCAGTCAGTCCGGGACGATGCAGATGCCGGAAAGTTTGCGGCTACCGCTGAGATGGTAGAACAGGCAGTCAGCGTATTTATGGCTGGATTTTCACCGGAAATGCATCGTAATATCTTCCGCGGACGGTGTCTTGGTGAGTCGATCACCGCGGGACAATTAGCTGTGATTAGAGACGGAAGCTTTGCAGATCTGTACGTCGGCGACTACTGGGAGATAAACGGAACCAAATACAGGATAGCAGACATAAATTATTGGCGAAATGTAGGTTATCCGGAATCAGAAAAAGTACAAAAACCCCATATATTAATAGTCCCGGATACTGTGTTAGGGAGCGGACAGATGCATACAAGCAACAGTACGTACGGTGGTTATAGAAATTCGGAAATGAAATCGACTCGATTGAATAATATAGCGAAAACATTGCCGGATACATTTAAAAGTTTATTGCTAACTCATAGAATGTTTTCCGACGGAGCTTGGATAAATGCGTCCGTGGATCTCATGAGTGAAGTAATGGTGCATGGAACTTATATTTGCACTGACAATAGTAATAAGCAGACATCCGATACACAACAGTTAGCACTGTTCCGGCTTGCTCCTGAATTGAAGACTATTGGTGTAAACTATTGGTTGCGGAATGTAGCAGGATCACAGACATACACCTTGATATCGCAATACGGCGATGCTAGCAGTGATATGGCTACAAGCACTTATGGGGTTCGCCCGGTGTTTGCAGTCGGATGATTTTGACTTTAAATGCAAAAGGAGGTGAGAAAGATGGATGACGTAATTACAAGGGCAGAACATGAAGAGTTCAAGAAGCGGATCGAGGACGAAAATCATCGTCAGAACAAGCGGATTGAAGTATTGGAAAAGATTACGCAGCAGATTAATTCGCTTACAGTGTCAGTCGAAAAGCTCGCACAGAGTATAGAACTTATGGTAAGCGAGCAGAAGCAGCAAGGGAAACGCTTGGAAACATTAGAAAGTCGAGATGGAGATATGTGGAGAACAGCTGTAAAATACGTCCTTACAACTGTCCTCGGTCTTGTTCTTGGTGCAGTGGCAATGAAATTTGGATTGAAATAAAGGAGACTAACTATGAACATTGAAATATTAATGCAGTATATGAGTTACATATTGGCAGGAATCGGTGTGCTGGCATTTCTTGTCAGCGTGATCGTGCAGGTTATTAAGGAGATGCCGGGATTAAAAAAGGTGCAGACCAATGCAGTCGCACTGGCTGCAGCACTGATCCTGACGCCCGTGTCAGTGATCGTACTATGCACATATTACACAGTAGTAATTGAATGGTATTACATTTTCGCATCATTTATTGCCGCATTTATTGTCTATCTGGTAAGCACTGGTGGTTGGGAACGTGTCACGGAAATGTGGAATCGCAATAAATATAAGAAGAACTAAGTTTGCACCGGTGCAGGAAGGGAGAAAAATATGAGTAAGACAGCAGCAGGATTAATCGCATTTGCAAAAAGTAAGATCGGAACACCCTATGTATATGGGGCAAAGGGTGCAGTGATGAGTCTGGCAAAGATCCAGGCACTCCGGAAAATGTATGGATCTAATTGTGTATGGAAATCAGATGATAAGAAAGCTGGAAGGGTATGCGTAGACTGTTCTGGTCTGATTAGCTGGTATACCGGCATTGTCCGGGGATCAGGACAGTATAAGAGTACAGCAGTTGAGGTGATCCCGATCAGCAAAAGATCTGATGTGCATATCGGCTGGGCAGTATGGATGAATGGGCATATTGGAATCTATCTCGGAAATGATCAGTATATTGCTGCTGATGGATCAGCTTACGGTGTACGGATCGCCAATCTTTCACAGAATGGATTTACGCATCTTCTGAAGCTCTGCGATATCGATTATGGACAGGGAACAACTTCTGCTCCGAAAGAGAGTGCAAAACCATCAGGTGGACACTATAATGCGGCAGTGGTATTCACCTACTGCGTGAAAGCTGACGGAAAGACGTATCCATCCGTGAAGAATCTTGCCGATTATGCAGGAGTCAGGGGAAAGGCGATCACAGACGTTGCAATCATGTGTAACGTGGGAAAAGTCGAATACCGTGTTCATGTTCTTGGTGGAAAGTGGCTGCCATACGTGAGCGGGTTCAATTGGGCTGATCCGGTAAATGGATATGCCGGAAACGGTAAGCCGATTGATGCTATCGAGGTGATCTATATTGCCCCGGATGGCAGCAGCCAGAAAGCACAGTACAGAGTCAGTCCAGTGAACGGCAACTACTATGACTGGCAGTACAATAATGAGACAGGCGGTGGACAGGATGGATATGCCGGAAGCTTTGGGAAGAAAGTTGACAGATTCCAGTTGTTCTGAAATGATTAACAGGTCGGAGGTTTCTCCGGCCTTATTTTTTTTGCTTTAAAATACACTAAATCGGTGAAAAAACTATTGACATATACACTGAATTGGTGTATATTATAATTACAGAGAGGAAAGAAAGGAGAGCGAAGCGATGAATATTGAAGAAGCTCGCAAGGCACGGGGGATGTCCAGAAAGGACGTGTCCCGGAAACTCGGGATTCCGTACAGGAGTCTCGAAAATTGGGAGAAGGGGCTTAGCAAATGCCCCGACTATGTAGAACGGCTAGTTGTAGCCGAGATTCTGAGAGGAGGAAAAAAGATGACTGATATCGAAGTATTAATGAAAAATGGATATTCAAAAAGAAAAGCGGAAGAAGAACTTAAAAGAGGCACTGTAGTATTCGAAGGAGAAGACTTTGAAAGACACTTCGATGATTACATGGAAGAATGGGGAGTTGACGAAGAAGAGCAAGAAAAGTATAGAAAAATGCTAGAGGAAAAGATAGCAATTCCAGACTGGGGAATTGTCGAAGATAATGGCAACACGTATTATATTATGTACTGCCTGTAATCTGAAAGGTTGTGATTCTACATTCACTTTTTAAAAATACACTAAATTAGTGAAAAACCATTGACATATACACTAAATTGGTGTATATTATAATTGTGGAAAGGAAAGAAAGGAGAACGAAGCAATGAAGTACGATGTAACGTTTAGCTGTGGACACACACAAAAAGTACAGATTTACGGAAAAGCAGAAGAACGTGAAAGAAAGATTAAATATTTCGGAAAAAGCGGACTCTGCCCAGAATGCTATAAAAAGAAAATGAACGAAGAAAAAGCAGAAAACTGTGAAGAAGTAGAAATGAAATACAGCGAATACAAAGAGAACTATGCAGACTGTAAAACAAAATCAGGAAGCTATGACAAGGAAGAAAAAACCATCGTTGTCTACATTCCTAAACAGGATGAAAAAGAAGAGGATTCGCGGGAAGTGTTTGGAAAAGCTCTGAATGCAGCACTGGAAGAACTGAAGGGAGAAAACGAAAATGCAAAGCCGGAAGAAGTAACACCGGTAATGATAGCAAGAGAACTTAACAAGATGGGATACACAGAGGAAGAATTAAAGAAAATGAAAGATGTGCCGGAAACGGTAATGAAGGATGTGCTTGAAAAGAAGGAAGAATGGACAAGGTGAGGTGAATGGTTGTGTATACAAGAGAAAAAGTGGAATTGATCGGAGAAATATATCAGCGAACACTACAAGTATTAAATGGAGGTGTTCATGATCCGTATAACTGGATGTCAGACAGATATCCGATGAAGTGCCTTGTGATGATCTATCCGAGAGCGGTAGCGTTAGGAATACCGGAAAAATTAAACAAGAAGATGATGGAACTCATGGATCTGATCACAATAGAAGAAATGGGGGAGATGATAAAAAAGCAAATGCCACAAGAGATGATATTGTATCTCGAAATCGGAAAGAACAAGGCGAGGGACAAAAGAGAATAAGATTACCCCGGAGCAGTCACTCCGGGGCTGAATATTGTATCATCTTAAGTGGGGGCAAATAGGGGGCAGTTTATTATATTTGCTTGTATTGAAATACATGAGAAATTTGTGAAAATCAAATATTTTTACAGTGTTTATACCTATTTATATGTATAGGGTAGCCGGTCTGCGGCATTAGTAAAAAATGGGAGAAACGTTGAATTTACAGCGTTTCTCTTATTTTTTTAAAGGAAAAAGTTTGAACACCTTTGAACACTTTATGATAAACTCCTGTTTCAGTGACAATATTTTATTATGAATATAATTTGATATGCATAGGAGATAAAATGGGGTATAATAAAGTGAATTACGATATAATGATGATAAAAAGAACAGACGGGTACAATAAGTAATTCAAGACTCTGATATATTTCTTAGGTATAATTTTTGAGGAATAAATATGATATATGTCAGTAGATACAAATCCCAGATTGGTAATATCCTTTTAGCTTCTGATGAAGAAGGACTTACTGGTTTGTGGTTCGAAGGACAGAAATATTTTGCAAATACACTTCCAGATGAAAGAATTTTGCAGGAAACGGAGATTCTCAGAGAAGCAAAAAAATGGTTGGATGTGTATTTTACCGGAGAAGAACCCCCATTTACGCCACCTCTGCATCCAGCAGGATCAACATTCAGACAGGCAGTGTGGCAGCTCCTATTGCAGATTCCCTATGGGCAGACGATCACATATGGAGAGATTGCTCGCCGGATGGCTGAAGTGAAAAAAGTTCCCCGTATGTCTGCCCAGGCAGTCGGAGGAGCCGTTGGACATAATGAGATTTCCATTATTATTCCATGTCATCGTGTAGTAGGTACAAACGGAAGTCTGACAGGATATGGAGGTGGAATTGATAAAAAAATTTCACTGCTTAATCTGGAACATGCAGATATGAGCCATCTATTTATTCCAAAGAAAGGAACTGCGTTGTAGAAGATATTGTATGATATTTTGTTATGTATAATAAAGAATAGTTTTTATGTGAGAATAGTTTTTGTGACAATTTTTGTTTGACTTTTCACTAAAAAGAAAATATAATGATTTTTGAACGAGTAGCAGATTAGCGTAAATCCAGTTTTGCTACTCGTTTTTTTGTGCAACTGATGTCGCACATTATTAAAATATATAATATCATCGAAAGTGTGTAGCTTATCAGCGTAAGTCCGGCTTATCAGATAAGTTCACACTTTTTTTATGCAGAAAAGGAGGATTTAGTTAAGATGGCTGAAGGTAACAAAATGAGAGAAATGTCGGTAAATAAGCTCATGGTACAGATGGGAATACCGATGATCTTATCAATGGCATTGCAGGCTGTTTACAATATTGTAGACAGTGCGTTTGTAGGAAACATGAGAAGAGGAAGTGAGGCTGCACTTAATGCACTTACACTTGTGTTCCCTGTTCAGATGCTAATGGTGGCGGTTGGAATTGGAACTGGTGTGGGGACTAATGCACTTCTTGCGAGAACCCTGGGACAGGGAAATGAGAAAAAGGCTGCAAAAGTTGCAGGAAACAGCTTATTTTTAGGAATAATCATTTATGCAATATGCTTGTTATTTGGAATTTTTGGAGTAAAAGCATACATCTCATCACAGACAGTTGATCCGGAGGTTGTTTCAATGGGAACGAGCTATCTGAGAATATGTTGTATCATTTCATTTGGAATTATTTCCTTCTCATTATTTGAAAAACTGCTACAGGCAACCGGACGTTCTTTTTATTCAACAATTGGTCAGGTTGTGGGAGCAGTGATAAATATTATTCTTGATCCAATTATGATCTATGGAATAGGACCGATTCCTGAAATGGGAGTGGAAGGTGCTGCGTATGCAACGGTAATCGGTCAGGTGGTGTCCGCGGTATTGTTGTTTGTATTCCATATAAAGATGAATAAAGAATTTGAGCATAATGTAAAGTATATGAAACCGGATGGTGGAATTATCCGGGAAATCTATGCCATCGGACTTCCGGCAATTATTGCACAGGCACTTATGTCTATTATGGTTTATGCAATGAATCTGATATTGAAGTTCAGTCCATCGGCACAGACAGCCTATGGGTTGTTCTATAAAGTGCAGCAGTTTGTATTATTCCTTGCCTTTGGGCTGAGAGATGCGATTACACCGATTATTGCTTTTGCATATGGAATGCACAGCAAAAAGAGAGTTCAGGATGGAATTATGTATGGATTGATCTATACGATTGTACTTATGATTGTTGGTGTAGCGATTACAGAAATTTTCCCGGGGGCTTTCGCTACTTTATTTAATGCAGGACAGTCCAGAGAATATTTTATCGGAGCCATGAGAATTATCTCTGTCAGCTTTATTTTTGCCGGAATTAATGTAGCATATCAGGGAATTTATCAGGCATTGGATGGTGGTATAGAATCGCTGGTGATTTCATTACTCAGACAGTTAATAGTCATATTACCACTGGCGGGCATTTTCTCCACTTTTGTCAGAAACGGACAGATGGGGATTTCATTGATCTGGTGGGCATTCCCAATTACTGAGCTTATTGCTTGTCTGGTGGGATATGTATTTTTAAAGAAAATCCGAAAGAACAAAGTGGAAAGATTAAGTTAAGGAGGAGACAGTTATGGCAAAGAGAATTATTACAATCAGCAGGGAATTCGGAAGTGGTGGCCGTTTTATTGGTGAAGAAGTGGCAAAAAAGCTTGGTATTGCCTATTATGATAAAGAAATGATCGGACAGATTGCAGAACAGGCAGGGTTATCATCGGCGTATGTTCGGGAAAATGCTGAGTTATCTCCGAAGAAAGGATGGTTTGCGTATGCTTTTTCTGGTCGTGATATTACGGGAAAATCAGTAGAAGATATGGTGTATGAAGCACAAAGAAAAGTAATTATGGAAATCGCTGAAAAAGAAAACTGCGTAATCGTAGGGCGAAATGCAGATTTCATTTTAAAGGACAGAAAAGATGTATTAAATGTTTTTATACATGGAAGCATACCGGAAAAAGTCCGGCGTATCTGCAGCTTATATAATGTTACAGAAGTGGATGCTATAAAAATGATAAATGATATAGATAAAAGACGCAGAACAAACTATAATTTTTATACCGAACAGAAATGGGGAATGGCAGAGAACTATACCATGTCTTTGAACAGTTCTGTGTTAGGGTATGATCTGTGTCAGAAAATTATAATAGATTGTGCAAAATTATAAGAACAGCAGGATACTCTGCTTTCACTTATGAATAATTTTGTGTTATAATGTGTTATCAGATTTTGGGGATCGCCGCTGCCGCTGCGGTCGGTGCAAAGCGGACATCCACCGGATGTCCTGCACCTTTGTATTTCCGATATCAGAGTTCGTAAGGGCTACCGGGAGGAGGAGAAAAGTTTGAAAAAGTGGACATCATTCATTTTAATATTAATTATTGCGTTGAATCTGGCAGGCTGCAGCAATCGGAATGTGAATAGAAATCTGCAAAATAAGCCTGATATTACGGGAACTGTCCTGGAAGTACAGGATAATTCTATTCTGCTTGAAATTAATAAGGAAGGGTATCCTGATGGAACGAGGTGTAAAGTATCGTTAAATGAAAAAAATCGGGACAACTATGCAGAGGTATCTGTCGGTGATGAAGTTGTAGTATATTATGACGGGAAAATTGCAGAAAGTGATCCGTTGCAAATAAATACTGTATATGGTATTACATTAAAAAATTCTGTGGATTAAGTGGATATAAAAATGAAAAAAATTTGTTGACATATTTTTTTATTGTGATATACTTTGAAAGTCAAAGTATTTAAGACTCAAATTATTTTGAAAGAGTTGGAGAAAAAAATGATTGGAAAAATATGTGGAACAGGATCATATCTGCCGGACTATATCATAGATAATTTTAAATTGGCAGAATCTGTAGACACCAGTGATGAATGGATTCAGGAGCGGACAGGAATCAGGCAGCGTCATATAGCAAAGAAAGAGACCACGTCTTATATGGCTTCAATGGCGGCTCTGAAGGCTTTGGAAAATGCCGGGACAGAACCGGAGGAGATTGATATGATCCTTGTGGCAACTTCCTCATCAGAAACGGTTTATCCATGTACGGCATGTGAAGTCCAAAAAATGACCGGTGCAGTCAATGCAGTGGGATATGATGTGAATGCGGCATGTTCTGGATTTGTGATTGCCTTTCATACAGCACAGGCGTATATCCATTCCGGTATATGCAGAACGGTGCTGGTCATTGGGGCAGAACGGATGAGCAGGATGGTTGACTGGTCGGATCGGGGAACGTGTATCTTATTTGGAGATGGAGCGGGGGCAGTTGTGGTAAAAGCAGAAGAGAAGGGGTATTGCCATATGGCAGCACATTCTGACGGGACAAAGGGCGAAGCTCTTGTGGGAAGCACAAAGTCGTTCCTTAAAATGAATGGTCAGGAAGTCTTTAAATTTGCAGTACGCAAAGTGCCGGAATTGATTTTAGAACTTACCGGGGAGGCCGGGATCAGGCCGGAAGAGATAGATCATATTGTGTTGCATCAGGCGAATCAAAGGATTATAGAAGCTGTTGCCAGAAGATTGAACCTGAAAGATTCAAAATTTCCGGTGAATTTGGACAAATATGCAAATACTTCGGCAGCTTCGATCCCTGTTTTGTTGGATGAAATGAACCGGATGAAAATTTTAAAGCAAGGGCAGAGCATGCTTTTGGCAGGATTCGGTGCGGGACTGACCTGGGCAGGGTGCTTATTTGAATGGTAGTCAGGAAAAGGATACTTTTCCTTATTACATAGAAAAAATGAAAAGAAAAGAGAGGAAATAAAAATGTTAGAGCAGATTAAGGAAATTGTAGCAGAGTCATTAAATGTGGAGGCAGATACACTTACAACAGATACTTCATTCAAGGAGGATCTTGGAGCAGATTCACTGGATCTTTTTGAGCTGGTTATGGCGTTTGAAGAAGCATTTGAAATTGAAATACCGAGTGAAGATCTGGAAGAAATCAAAACGGTCGGAGACGTGGTTTCTTATGTAGAAAGTCACAAATAAGAAAGAGGAATTCAAAATGAAGACATCAATAACAAAACTGCTTGGAATTGAATATCCCATTATACAGGGAGGCATGGCATGGGTTGCAGAATATCATTTGGCTGCGGCTGTATCGGAGGCAGGGGGACTTGGTCTGATCGGGGCAGCAAATGCTCCTGCTGAATGGGTACGGGAACAGATACAGAAGGTAAAAGAGCTTACGAAGAAGCCTTTTGGTGTGAATATTATGTTGATGAGTCCTCATGCAGATGAAGTAGCAAAAGTAATTGTTGAAGAAGCTGTGCCGGTGGTGACAACCGGTGCAGGATCTCCGGAAAAATATATGAAAATGTGGAAAGCAGCCGGAGTGAAAGTGATTCCGGTAGTTGCATCGGTTGCCCTCGCAAAGAGAATGGAACGGTGTGGAGCAGATGCTGTTGTTGCAGAGGGAACGGAGGCAGGAGGCCATATCGGAGAAAATACAACGATGGTTCTTGTTCCACAAGTTGCGGATGCAGTTCAGATTCCGGTTATTGCAGCTGGTGGGATTGCAGATGGAAGAGGTGTTGCAGCGGTATTCATGCTGGGAGCGAAGGGAGTTCAGTTGGGAACCCGCTTTGTTGCAACAGAAGAAGCACAGGTACATGAAAATTACAAGAACTGTATTCTGAAAGCAAGGGATATTGATTCCAGGGTTACGGGACGTTCTACCGGACATCCGGTACGAGCCCTCCGCAATCAGATGACAAAGACATATTTACAGAAAGAGCAGGAAGGTGCTGCGTTTGAAGAGCTGGAGTTACTGACGCTTGGTGGACTGAAAAAAGTGGTTGTTGATGGGGATGTTCAAAATGGAAGTGTCATGGCAGGTCAGATCGCAGGGATGATTAAAGAAAAAATGTCCTGCAAAGAGGTAATCGAAAAGCTGGTGCAGGAGACAGATGCATTGCTTGGAGGAACAGAAATTTATGAGTAAAGTTGCATTTATTTTCCCCGGACAGGGCGTACAGAAAGCGGGGATGGGAAAAGATTTTTATGACCAGTACAAAACGGCTGCGAAGGTTTTTGACCAGGCAACCGAATTGCTTGGCATCGACATGAAAAAGCTTTGTTTTGAAGAAAATGACAGATTGGATCAGACAGAATATACACAGGCAGCACTCGTGACAGTCTGCATGGCGATGGAGCGTGTTGCTGAGGAAGAAGGTCTTGTGGCAGATGTCACAGCAGGACTGAGTCTGGGTGAATATTGTGCGATCGTAACAGCCGGAGGAATGAAGCTGAAGGATGCAATCCGAATCACAAGAAAAAGAGGACTTCTGATGCAGAATGCAATTCCGGATGGACAAGGTGCAATGGCGGCAGTGTTAGGTCTTTCAGGAGAAATCGTCGAAAAGACGGTGGCATCGATGGAAGGTGTGAGTGTTGCAAATTATAACTGTCCCGGACAAATCGTGATTACCGGTTGGAACGATGCGGTGGAAAAGGCAGCAGAACGGCTGAAAGCAGCAGGAGCAAAAAGAATTCTTCCGTTGAAAGTCAGTGGGCCATTCCATTCTCCATTATTAAAAGAAGCAGGAAAAGAGCTGGGAGAAGAATTGAAAAGTGTGGAACTCTCAGAATTACAAATTCCCTATGTGACAAATGTTACAGCGGAATATGTCTCAGAAATCGATCAGACAAAAGCCCTTCTTGCAAAGCAGGTGGCGGCATCGGTCAGATGGCAGCAGAGTATAGAAAAAATGCTCAGTCAGGGTGTAGATACTTTTATAGAGATCGGTCCGGGAAGAACACTGACCGGATTTATGAGAAAGATCAGCAGAGAAGTTCGGACATATAATATCAGTACAGTCGAAGATCTGAAAAAGGTGGTAAATGAGTTATGCAAAATACATTGACAGGAAAAGTTGCATTAGTGACAGGAGCCTCCCGGGGAATTGGAAGAGCGATTGCTTTGAAGCTGGCAGCAGAGGGGGCAGCAGTTGTGATCAATTACCATGGTTCAATGGAGAAAGCCAAGGAAGTGAAAGCAGAAATTGAATCTGACGGAGGAATTGCAGAGATCATGCAGTGTAATGTAGCAGATTATCAGGCAACAGAAGCAATGATCAGAAAAGTAACGGATGACTTTGGAAGACTGGATATTCTGGTCAATAACGCAGGAATCACGAGAGATGGTCTGCTGATGAAAATGTCAGAAGAAGATTACGATACAGTCCTCGATACCAATCTGAAAGGGACATTCCATTGTATCCGGTTTGCTGCAAGGCAGATGCTCAGACAAAGAGGCGGAAGAATTATCAATCTGTCATCAGTTTCAGGAATCCTTGGGAATGCAGGACAGGCAAATTACTCGGCATCCAAAGCAGGCGTGATAGGACTGACCAAAAGTGCTGCAAGAGAACTTGCATCCAGAGGAATTACTGTCAATGCAGTCGCTCCGGGATTTATTGAGACAGAAATGACAGCAGTTCTTACGGAAAAAGTCAGGGAATCCGCTGTGGCACAGATCCCGATGGGAGCCTTTGGAACAGCGGAAGATGTTGCAGAAGCAGTCGCATTTCTTGCATCTGATTCTGCCCGGTATATAACAGGACAGACGATCCATGTCGACGGTGGCATGGCAATGTAGAAGGAGGCAGGAAAAGAAATGAAACGCAGAGTAGTTATAACAGGAATGGGTGCAGTGACACCGATCGGGAATACCATAGAGGAATTTTGGGATGGAATCCGGTCAGGAAAATCAGGAATCGCTCCCATCACACATTTTGATGCATCAGAATATAAAGTAAAACTTGCAGCAGAAGTAAAGAATTTTGTCGCAAAAGAACGAATGGACTTTAAAGCGGCAAAAAGAATGGAATCTTTTTCCCAGTATGCAGTGGCGGCAGCAAAAGAAGCATTTGAAGATGCAGGACTGGATATGGCAGAGGAAGATCCCTACCGTATCGGGACAATCATTGGCTCAGGAATTGGTGGTCTGGAGTGTCATGAAAAAAATTATAAAAAACTGCAGGAGCGTGGTCCGGGACGCGTGAATCCATTGATGATTCCGTTAATGATCTCCAATATGGCAGCAGGCAATGTCAGCATTGCCTATGGGCTGAAGGGCAAGAGCCTGAACGTGGTCACTGCCTGTGCAACCGGTACACATTCCATCGGAGAAGCATACCGTACGATCCAGTACGGTGATGCGGATGTAATGATAGCGGGAGGAACGGAAAGCTCCATTACCCCCATTGGAATTGCCGGATTTTCGGCACTGACAGCGCTGTCATTTAGTGAGGATCCGGAACGGGCATCCATTCCTTTTGACAAGGAGAGAAACGGCTTCGTCATGGGAGAGGGTTCCGCTATCGTGGTACTGGAAGAGCTAGAGCATGCAAAGAGGCGCGGGGCGAAGATCTATGCGGAACTGACCGGCTACGGCTGTTCTTCGGATGCTTATCATATTACATCCCCTGCGGAGGATGGCAGCGGAGCAGCCACCGCCATGCTGAATGCCTTAAAAGACGGTGGTGTGGAACCGGAAGAGCTTACCTATATCAATGCCCATGGAACCAGCACCCATCATAATGACCTGTTCGAGACCAGAGCGATCAAGCTGGCATTTGGAGAACATGCATATGACATGAAGATCAATTCCACCAAATCCATGGTGGGACATCTTTTAGGAGCAGCAGGTGCAGTGGAGTTTGTCACCTGCGTAAAAGAAATTCAGGAAGGCTATATCCACCGCACCGTGGGACTGCGTGAGACGGAGGAGGAACTTGATCTGAATTACTGCCGGGACAGCTACAAAGAAGAGGTGCCCTATGCATTGACCAATTCGTTGGGCTTCGGCGGACATAATGCGAGTCTGTTGTTGAAGAAGTACACAGAATAACCGCAGCAGATGTTCAGGACACAGGATAGAAGGCAGAGCATCAACGAGGACGATTGCACAATGCGAGGAAGTAGTTGATACGACAGCATTCGCGGAACGGAGGAACAATGTCAGTTTATAATACACAGGAAATCATGGAGATTCTGCCCCACAGACATCCATTTCTGCTGATCGATACGATCGAGGAGCTGGAGCCCGGTGTGCGGGCAGTGGGACGAAAAAATGTGACCTTTAACGAACCGTATTTTGCCGGGCATTTTCCGGGGAACCCGGTGATGCCGGGCGTGTTGATCATGGAAGCACTGGCACAGACAGGGGCTGTAGCAATTCTGTCTCTGCCGGAGCATCGTGGTAAGACCGCTTATTTTGCAGGAATCGACAAGGCAAAATTCAAACAGATGGTGCGCCCCGGAGACACCCTGGAGCTGGAGACCACCATTATCCGCAGTAAGGGACCGGTGGGTGTCGGGGAAGCGATCGCCAAGGTAAACGGAAAACTGGCGGCGAAAGCAGAGCTTACCTTTGCGTTAAAATAAGAATAATCTGCGGAAGTGATTTTTTATGAGCGGGACAGAGAGATAAAAGTGACGCAGAATAAGAGGTGCAGGTATGGGAAGTGTAGATACAGAAACAGAGATCAAATGCCCGAAATGTAAGAAAATGATAAACAGAGACCGGGCAGCGAAAAATAAATATGTCTGCTATGAGTGTGGTTATTATTTCCGGGTGAAGACCCACAACCGGATCCGCATGGTGGCAGACCGGAAAAGCTTTCGGCCCTGGTTCGAGGAGATAGAAGAGAGCAATCCATTGAAATATGAGGGCTATGAAGAAAAGCTGTCGGAGGCCAGGGAAAAATCCGGCGTAAAAGAAGCTGTGACCGTAGGTGAATGCGAGATCTACGGGGAAAAGGCTGTGATCGGCATCTGCGAATCCAAATTTATGATGGGCAGTATGGGTCATGTGGTCGGCGAGAAAGTCACCCAGGCAATTGAAAAGGCGACAGAATTGCGGCTGCCTGTATTTTTGTTCTGCTGTTCCGGCGGTGCGAGAATGCAGGAGGGAATCGTGTCACTGATGCAGATGGCAAAAACCTCCGCAGCGATCAAACGGCATGGAGAAGCAGGACTTCTCTATGCGACTATTTTGACAGATCCCACTACAGGTGGTGTAACGGCCAGTTTTGCCATGCTGGGAGATGTGATCATGGCGGAACCGGGAGCCTTGATCGGCTTCGCAGGACCGAGAGTTATTAAGCAGACTCTGGGACAGCGCCTCCCTGATGGCTTCCAGACAGCGGAATTTTTGCAGGAGCATGGTTTTGTGGACGGTATCGTCCGCCGGGAGAATCTGAAGAAGACCTTATATTTCCTGATCACGACGCATCGGTGCAGTGAGGGGAATTATGCGGATTTTAAGAAAAATTTTGACTTCCATTTTGAACCTACGGAGATCGTGAAGGAACGGTCAATACTGACACTCCCCAGAACGGCATGGGAAAAGGTCAAGACCGTCCGGAGAGTGGACAGACCGGCAGCGACCGACTATATTCCCTACATTTTCGATTATGTAGTGGAGGCTCACGGCGACCGTTATTATGGGGATGATAAAGCACTGGTAGGTGCGGTGGCATTCCTGGACGGGCAGCCGGTGACAGTGCTGGCAGATGTGAAGGGCAAGGATTTTGCGGAGTGTGCCAGACGCAATTACGGTATGCCCATGCCGGAGGGGTATCGTAAGGCACTGCGTCTGATGAAGCAGGCGGAGAAATTCAACCGACCCATTATCAGCTTTGTAAATACGCCGGGAGCTTTCTGCGGCGTGGAGGCGGAGGAGAGAGGCCAGGGCGAGGCCATTGCCCGGAATCTGCTGGAGATGTCAGCCTTAAAAGTACCGGTATTGTGCATCCTTATCGGAGAAGGAGGCAGCGGCGGGGCACTGGCTACAGCGGTAGGCAATGAGGTATGGATGATGGAAAATGCCACATACTCGATCCTGTCTCCCGAAGGCTTTGCTTCTATATTATGGAAGGATGCTGACCGTGCCAGAGAAGCCAGTGAAGCCATGAATATTACATCCGAGGATCTGAAACGCCTCGGTGTGATCGAGCGGATCGTACCGGAATACGGCGGGGCAGACCAAAGTACCGTGGAAGCCATAGGCGGGTATCTCAAGGAACATATCAAGGAATTTCTGCAAAAATATACCGGCATGACCGGTGAACAAATCGCAGAGGAACGTTATGAAAGGTTCCGCAAGTATTAAAGCGGTAACGAGAGGTGATGTGGGATGAAGCACGGAAAAATGATCCTGGGGGAATTACATGCAGATATTCCCGTGATCCAGGGAGGCATGGGTGTGGGAATCAGTCTGTCCGGGCTGGCCGGAGCAGTGGCAGCTGCCGGTGGGATCGGCATCATTTCTACTGCCCAGATCGGTTTCCGGGAGCCGGATTTTGACAGAGATCCCATCGCCTGTAATCTGCGCACTATCGGAAAAGAAATAGAAAAAGCAAGGCAGATCGCAAAAGGCGGTATCGTCGGTGTCAATATCATGGTGGCAACGCAACACTACGAGGATTATGTCAGGGCAGCAGTGCAGGCTGGTACAGACTGCATTATCTCCGGTGCGGGCTTGCCGCTGGATCTGCCCGGAGTTGTGGCAGAGACGGAAAACGGAATGCCCGGGCGCAGCCACCGGACGATGTTAGCGCCGATCGTGTCGAGCCCCCGTGCCCTGTCGGTCGTCACGAAATACTGGATGAAAAAATACGACAGAAAGCCGGACTTTATCGTGGCAGAGGGACCGTTGGCAGGAGGTCATCTGGGATTTAAACGGGAAGAACTGGATGCTTACACACCGGAGAACTATGAGAGAGAACTTACGGCAATGATCCGGCAGGCAGCAGAACTGGGAATTCCACTGATTGCAGCAGGAGGTATTTATGACCGGAGAGATCTGGAGCACTGCCTGTCCCTCGGGGCTGCGGGGGTACAGCTGGGAACCCGGTTCGTGACCACAGAGGAATGTGATGCGGCGGAGGCGTACAAGCAGGAGTATCTCCGGGCGCAGAAAGAAGATATTGTTATTGTGAAAAGCCCGGTGGGAATGCCCGGCAGAGCTATACAGAATGCTTTTCTGGAAAAGGTGGCGGCCGGGGAACGGTTTATGACCGGATGCAGACATTGCATTAAGACCTGCGATCCGAAGACAGCACCGTATTGCATCACCCGAGCGTTGATCAATGCGGCAACGGGAGATGTGGATAACGGACTGTTGTTCTGTGGCAGCAATGCCTGGCGGGCGCAGAAAATAGAAAGAACAGTGGATATCATGGAGGAAATGGCGTGAGGACCATAAGAATCACCGGAACCGGAAGTGCGCTTCCGGGGAGGATCGTTACAAATAAAGAATTGGAGCAGATGGTAGAAACCTCGGATGAATGGATCCGGGAGAGAACCGGTATCGGTGAGCGTCATGTGTCTGTGGGCGAAACGGTTGTGACACTTGCGTCAGAAGCAGCCCGTAAAGCGTTGGAACAGGCAGGAAAAAGAGCGGAAGAGATTGATCTGATCCTGGTGGCAACCTGTTCTCCGGAACAGTATCTGCCCTGCTGTGCCTGCCAGGTACAGGCAGCTGTCGGCGCGGTGAATGCTTTGGCTTTTGATGTGAATGCGGCCTGTTCCGGATTTTTATTTGCCCTGAATACTGCGGATGCTTATCTGCGGACGGGACTTGCGGAAAATGCGCTGGTCATCGGCAGCGAGGTTTTGTCAAAGCTGGTGGACTGGACGGACCGGGGCAGCTGCATCCTGTTCGGAGACGGTGCCGGAGCGGTAGTTGTAGAGAGATGCAGGACGGAGTCCCGGGCGGTGGAATACAGTAACGCTTTGCCGGAGACAGGGAAAGGGATGCAGGAGACGGCGGAGGAGAAACGGATACCGCCAGCAGGCATTCTGGGCCGGGCACTGCACTCCGACGGCACCGGCGGGGGAGTCCTGCAATGGGGAGCGAGAGAATTGACAAACCCGTATGCAAGGGCTTCGGCGGCAAAAACGGATCAAAAACAGCAGACGGATGACAGAGAACATTATATTCAGATGGATGGACAGGAAGTGTACCGGTTCGCCACCAGACGGGTGCCGCAGTGCATCGAGGAAGCATTGGCGGATGCCGGACTTGCTGTGACGGATATTGACCTGTTCGTTTTGCATCAGGCCAATGCACGTATTATTGATGCAGTGGCGAAAAGACTGCATGCAGACAGAGAGAAATTCCCCACCAATCTGGAAAGGGTCGGAAATATGTCCTCTGCCTCCATCCCGGTGCTTCTGGATGAACTGCACAGGCAGGGAAAGCTGCACCGCGGTGACCGCATCGTTCTGGCGGGATTCGGAGCCGGGCTTACGATTGGGGCTTGCGTGATGACTTGGTAGACGGTATACTGATAACGACTAAGGACACGACAACGGCATGGACGCGGTACGGTAGACAGGAAGTCTGCGGTCCGGGAGTATTGCCGGTATAACAGAGAGACATTTATTGGGAAAACTATGGAAAAAAGCAACAACCGGGTACTGAATGAACTGCTGGTGAACCTGTTCCATAACGTGATGGATGCAGAGGCAAAGGCAGTCATAACAGACGAATTCAGGGATATTACAAATAATGATATGCACATCCTCGAGGCTATCGGCATCGAGGAACCAAAGAGTATGTCCCGTATCGCTGGGGAACTCCACGTTACCGTGGGTACCCTGACCACGAATATGAACAGTCTGGAGAGAAAAGGATATCTCACCCGCAACCGCAGCACCAGAGATAAACGTGTAGTGCTGGTGACCCTGACAGAGAAGGGGAGAAAAGCTTTTTTCCACCACAGAGATTTCCACAGGAAAATGATCCACACCATCATACGGGATCTGGACGAGGAAGAAATGAAGACATTGATCAAATGTCTGGGAAAACTGGATATATTTTTCAGAGAAGGCAACGAGGAGTGACCGGAGAGATCCGGTGGCTCCTTTTTTGTGTTTACGATGAGCCAGCCTGCTCGATTTTTCGGTGGGCGCACTTGTTTGACATAATTTTATAAAAATATGAGACGAATCGTGTGGAAAATATTGACGTTACTATTGACTTTTCGGTATAATAAATGATACGGGTAGTATAAAAACAAAATTGGATTTTACATCTGCAAAGGGTTGGGAAATATTTGAAATTTTGCAGGATATAGAAAGGCATGAGGGTTATGAAGAAAAATACAAAAGCATGGAGCATGAAGATGAGACTGGCCCTGCTGGCACTGGCGGCACTGGCGTGGATCGCTGTGCCGGTGAGTGCGAGAGCGGAGGGGGAAACAGTAGATACCTGGGATGGCACAGCGGTAGCTTTTACCCAAGGTAGTGGCACAAAAGAAGATCCCTGGCGGATTGAAAATGCAGAGCAGCTTGCGTATCTGGCGCAGCAGGTGAATAATGGCACGGATTATGAAAGGAATCATTTTCTGCTGGTTTCTGACCTTGACCTTAGCGGTAAGGAGTGGACGCCGATAGGTACATATGGCAACCCTTTCTGGGGAGGCTTTGACGGCGGCGGACATACAATAACCGGAATGACAATTACAGGAAAGGAAGCCTCCTATGTGGGTCTGTTTGGAGAGTGCCGCAACTTTACCGCTGCTTCCAGCTATATAAAAAGTGTCACAGTAAAGGGGGCTAATATTTCTGGTAAAAGCTTTGTGGGCGCAATTGCTGGAGGAGGAGCAAATATTTCTGACTGCTATAGTATCGAAAACACGATTTGTGCGATTCGGCAGGTAGGCGGTGTATGCGGAAGTCTGACAGGAAATATTTTCGGCTGCTACAATAGCAGTTCAGTAAGTGGAATTTCTATAGCAGGCGGAATCATGGGCACTGCCAGTTATGAAGGAAACGTTGGAAACGGCGTAGTTCAATACTGTTATAATATAGGTGCTGTAACAGTTCGTGAACAGGATAGCTCGGTAGGTGGTATTACCGGTGCATCAGCGAATAGGTATAACATCAGTAATTGCCTGAATTGTGGTAAGATTACAGGGAATGGCAAAAATGTTGGTGGCATAGCTGGAAGCACGGATTCAAATTATATGAACTTTATCGGCAACTGCTATTACAACAGTGATTTGAATAATGCCGGGGTGGGAGAAGGAGCAAGCGATAAGGTGATTCCCCTGACTACCAGCCAGCTTTGCGGTGCACTTCCGGAGGGCTTGGATTCTACAATCTGGAAAGAGGGCAGTGTCGATACCAGCACTGCAAAGGCTACAGATACAGGAAGTAGATTTGGTACAGCCACAGGGACTTACATCAATCTGACAAAGGTGGCAGATATCAAAGAGACGAAGACTGCTTCCGTACCGGTATACAACTATGTTACAACGAATGGTGACGACTGGGATACCTATACCCTGATCACCACGGCGAAGGAATTCGCAGCCATCGGACAGAATAGGGATGCGGCAAAATGGAGTGCAAATTATGTCCTGGGGAACGATATTGATTTGAGCGGAGTGGAACTCAGCTCCATTGGAGATCCTGAAATTCCATACATAGGAAAATTTAGTGGAGACGGACATACGATAAGCCATGTGGATATGACAAAAGAAAATGGTGTTTATAGTTCTGGCCTGTTTGCACAAATAGGCGACCAACCCAGCAAAAAAAGCGGTAAGGTAATGCTGTTGGCTGCCAACGGAGACATCGTTTCGAGTGACATGGTAGGAGGAATTTGTGGAAATTTGCCTGCGGGCGAAATTTATGGCTGCTCCTTTACCGGAACGGTAAAAGGGTCTATGGTAGGCGGAATCAGCGGCAATGCCGGACAAGGTACTATGATTTCCCAGTGCTTTTTTGAAGGAGACGTGCAGGGAAGATCTGCGGCGGCAGGAATCTGCGGCAATAGTCCATTTACAGTTATCGATCATTGCATTAGTATAGCTGCTATTGCAGGTGATGGAGATCGTGCAGGAATAGTGTATAGTGGAGATAGCGGTGCAACAAATTGCTATTTCAATAACGATATTTGTAACGTAGAAGATGAATATAAATTGGGACGTTCTACTCAACAACTGACCTCTTCCAGTTTTTTCGAAAAACTCAAAACAAATGGCTTTAGTCCCGAACTCTGGACAAAGAAAGCCAACGATAAAGAGAACGGCATCGCCTACTATCCTTCTCTTGGGGAGAATAACGTAGTTCCTGTGAAGTACACCACAGGTCTGTCTTTTGAGATAACAGATGACAGTACGCTTACCTACGGAGAGAAGATTACTTTTAACGCAAAGGCACTGGTAAACTTTGTGACAGACGAACAGCCCATCTCTGCGGAAGATACGGAGGGCAGCTTTGAGATCCGGATCGGGGATACCCCGGTGGTAAGCGCAGCGGATTTCAAGAACGGCATCGCAACTTACAAGGCGCAGACCGTGGGCGATACCACTTTCACCCTCGTTTACACCGGGACAAACTCTTCTTTCTTCCCGGAGCAGACGACGAAGGATCTGACCGTGAATATCAATCCGGCTCTACTTACTGTAGAAGGTAAGGGCATTGCCGGTGGAACCTATGGCAATAAGCTGAGAGAACTCAAAGTGACAAGACTGACGGCAAAACTGGGAACCGAGCCCATCGACGGAACTTGGCAGATCCAGAGCGATGATGACAAGGTTCCTTATGTTGGCGATAGTGAGACCTACACGGCAACGTTTATTCCTACGGAGCATCCGGAATACTATCAGACGCTGACGGCACAGGTAAAATTGGAAATCAGTAAAGCAATTGCTCCGAAGATTCAAGACTTGGATCTCAAATACAGTTGGGCGGCCAAAGGAGAGAAGGCGGTGCAGATACCGGGGTTGCCCGAGGATCTGGGAGAGACAACGATGGAAGTTATCATGTTGGATAATTCCATGAACGTTTTGGCGGCAGATCCCGACATCAAATATTCCGAGGGAAAATTGCTATTCACTCTGGGTGAAAACACCATGGATGATATTGGCGAGCATGCGATAGTAAGTGTTCAGTTACGGTCAAAAAATTATAATGATATTGTGTTTGGCATAACTATCACCCGTACCGCAAAAGCAGACCGCGAGGATACCCCGGATCCGGATGCCTTTGACATGACCTTTACCGTCAGCGGCAACGATCTGGCGGCGCAGATCACCACAGATCGTACTGACGTGGAGTTCAGCTTTGATGGAACGGACTGGGGGCAGACCAAATCCACCGGAGTCGGTCACAACGAGAAGGTGATTGCACAGATCCGCTATGCGGAAACCGATGATTATAACGCAAGCCCCGCCGTATCGAAGACACGGAACTCCGGTCACGGCCCGCTGACCCACCACGACCGGGTGGAACCCACCTGTCAGGCAGAGGGCAGCATCGAGTATTGGACCTGCGACGTCTGCGGCCTGTATTTTGCATCCGCAGATGGAAGTAAGAGCATAACAGCGGCAGAAATCGTGCTGCCGAAGACGGATCATAGCTGGGCAGAAGGATATCTGTCCGATATGACCGGACACTGGCATAAGTGTGGTGTCTGTGGAATCACCAGCAATACGGAAAAGCATGCATCCGGTGGCGCGGCCACCACAGAACGGGCGGAAATCTGTACGATCTGCGGTTATGAGATCGCACCGAAGAAGCCTGCTGCCAGTAACGATGATGACGATGATGACGACGATGACAGCAGTCAGGCGTCCAATACGGACCAGAAGACCACGGACGCGGCAACACCTCCCGCAGCCACGGCAACGCCTGCC
>OGRG01000966.1_pt1 | contig 22680 bp, 14 predicted proteins | sample 1553501 | NCBI WGS metagenome assembly OGRG01 (sample SAMEA2580018, study PRJEB22360) | human gut metagenome | biome: human gut; feature: human-associated habitat; material: faeces | place: Denmark | collected 2008/2010 | reverse complement strand
AGGCTCGCCCGGATTTACTTACCGTATTCCATAGCAGCCAAACGTTTGTAGCCGTTCAGTTTCCATTTCGCATCGTTTTCCGTTGCCTGGAACAACCGTTCTGCTTCTTCCGGAGTAGCTTTCATCAGGGAGTTGAAACGCACCTCTCCCATCAGGAATTCACGGAATTTTGTATAGTCGGGTTCTTTAGAATCTAACTGGAACGGGTTCTTCCCTTCTATTTCAAGCATCGGATTGTAGCGGTACAACTGCCAGTAACCACATTCTACAGCTTTCTTCTCTTCCTGTTGTGATTTCCCCATGCTGGCTTTCAGACCATGATTGATACAAGGAGCATAAGCGATGATCAAAGAAGGTCCGGGATAAGCCTCTGCTTCCTTGATCGCCTTCATATACTGAGCCTGGTTGGCACCCATGGCCACCTGTGCCACATATACATAACCATAAGACATCGCCATCATACCCAGGTCTTTTTTACGCACCCGTTTACCGCTGGCAGCAAATTTAGCAACAGCACCTGCAGGAGTAGATTTAGACGACTGACCTCCGGTATTGGAATAAACCTCGGTATCTACCACCAGAATATTTACATCTTTACCGCTGGCCAAGACATGGTCGACACCACCGTAACCGATATCATAAGCCCATCCGTCACCTCCGAAAATCCACTGTGATTTCTTCGTAAAGTAGTTTTTCAGGATCAGGAGCTCTTTAGCGGCAGGAGCTGTTTCTTTAGCTAAAGCAGCAGCCATCGCATCGCTGGTAGCCAGGGTCTTGTCGCCGTCTTCGTAAGCTTCGATCCAGGCATTGATAGCCGCCTGAGTATCGGCAGAGAAGCTATTCAGATTTTCTTCAGCCAACCGTTTTACCCGTTCGCGCAGACGATTAGCCCCTTCGGCCATACCGAATCCGAATTCAGCATTGTCTTCGAACAATGAGTTCGCCCAGGCCGGTCCACGTCCGCTCTCATAGTTGGTACAATAAGGAGTAGAAGGAGCAGAACCTCCATAGATAGAGGAACATCCGGTAGCATTGGCCACCATCATCCGTTCTCCGAACAACTGAGAAATCAGTTTGATATAAGGAGTTTCACCACAACCGGCACAAGCACCGGAGAACTCGAACAACGGCTGAGTGAACTGTGAATTTTTCACATTATTCGGTTCAACTATTTTCTTGTATCCTACTTTTTTATCCATATATTCCCAGCGGTTTTCTTCCACCATCTGAGATTCCAGCGGTCTCATCACCAAAGCTTTGGTCTTGGCCGGACATACATCGGCACAGTTACCGCAACCGGTACAGTCGAGCGGAGATACCTGAATCCGGAATTTATAACCGGCCAATTCTTTACCGATAGCCGGTTTAGCCTGAGTACCTGCAGGAGCTGCAGCCAGCTCTTCGTCGCTCATCAGGAACGGACGGATAGCAGCATGAGGACAAACATAAGCACACTGGTTACACTGGATACAGTTTTCTACCTGCCATTCGGGCACGTTTACAGCAATTCCGCGTTTTTCAAATTTAGCGGTTCCGGCAGGGAAAGTACCGTCTTCATAACCGTTGAATGCGCTGACAGGCAGGTCATCCCCTTTCTGTGCATTCATCACATCGACGATATTGCGGATAAATTCCGGACGGTTTTCATCGTGTTTGATCTCATCATCCGGCAGGTTCTTCCATTCGGCAGGAACAGTTACCTTTATCAGGTTACCTTCTTTACCTCCTGCGTCAACAGCTGCATAGTTCATATTGACAATGGCCTCACCTTTCTTACCGTATGACTTGTCGATAGCGTGTTTCATTTCGCTGACAGCCACTTCATAAGGAATAACATTGGTAATTTTGAAGAATGCACTCTGCATTATGGTATTCGTACGGTTGCCCAACCCTAATTCCTGGCCGGTCTTCGTTCCGTTGATGATATAAAAATTGATCTCGTTTTCTGCCAGATAGCGTTTCATATGGTTCGGCAGGTGTTTTTTAGTCTCTTCCTCATCCCAGATAGAGTTCAACAGGAAAGAGCCACCTTTCTGAAGTCCTTTCAATACATCGTACATATGGATGTATGCAGGTACGTGACAAGCCACGAAATCAGGAGTAGTAATCAAATAAGTAGAACGGATCGGACAATCACCGAAACGCAGGTGAGAAGCCGTAAAACCGCCTGATTTCTTTGAATCGTAAGCAAAATAAGCCTGACAATATTTATTGGTAGCTCCACCGATAATTTTGATCGAATTTTTGTTCGCCCCGACCGTACCATCGGATCCCAGCCCATAAAATTTAGCTTCATAAGTTCCGGCAGGAGTCATTTTAACATCTGCTTCAGCAGGCAGAGAACGGAAGGTAACATCATCTTCGATACCGATCGTAAACTGGTTTTTCGGTTCGTTACGTTCCATATTTTTGTAAACGGCAATAATCTGAGAAGGAGTAACATCCTTAGATCCCATACCGTAACGTCCACCTACGATCACCGGAGCATTAGCCTGACCATAGAAGATATCTCTCACATCCAGATACAAAGGATCACCGTTAGCTCCCGGTTCTTTGGTACGGTCTAACACTGTAATCCGTTTAACCGTAGCCGGAACAGCTTCCATAAAATATTTAGCAGAGAACGGGCGATACAGGTGAACTGCAATCATACCCACTTTCTGACCGTTTGCATTCTCATAGTCGATCACCTCACGGATAGTCTCGGTAACCGATCCCATAGCGATGATGATATTTTCTGCATCGGCAGCTCCCTAGTAATCGAACGGACGATATTTACGACCGGTGATCGCACTGATCTTATCCATATAGTCAGCCACCATATCCGGTACGGCATCATAGAATTTATTCGAAGCTTCACGTCCCTGGAAATAGATATCGGGATTCTGAGCTGTTCCCCGGGTAACCGGATTTTCAGAATTCAGTGCACGATCGCGGAAAGCCTGTAAAGCATCCATATCCACCAATCCTTTGATATCTTCCATCTGCAATTCTTCGATCTTCTGGATTTCGTGAGAAGTACGGAAACCATCGAAGAAGTTCACAAACGGAACCCGTGATTTGATAGCTGTCAGGTGAGAAACGGCAGACAGATCCATTACCTCCTGTACAGAACCTGAAGCCAACATAGCGAATCCGGTCTGACGAGCAGCATATACATCGGCATGATCTCCGAAAATATTCAATGCATGAGCAGCCAAAGCACGCGCACTTACATGAAATACGCAAGGCAACAATTCTCCGGCAATCTTATACATATTCGGAATCATCAGCAACAATCCCTGTGATGCGGTATAGGTAGTAGTCAGGGCACCGGCTTGCAGTGAACCATGAACAGCACCGGCAGCACCGCCTTCAGACTGCATTTCAATGACACGAACGGTTTCCCCGAACATATTCTTTCTTCCTTTAGCCGCCCATTCGTCAACGTTCTCAGCCATCGGTGAAGATGGAGTGATCGGGTAGATACACGATACTTCACTGAACATATACGCAATATGTGCAGCAGCAGCGTTACCATCACAAGTGATAAATTTTTTCTCTTTTGCCATCGTTATAAAATTAAATTTATTTAATTCCAAATTGAACCCCTTTTCCGGTGTCCAATTTATCTTGTTATTACTCTATATTTATTCCAGCCCTCAGCCTATAGCTTTTAACCTTAATAAGTAAACCCCGCCAACCAAAGCGGCATTATATTCCCTTTGCCCCGTTCGATCATGTCTTCCATAACTACCAAAGAGGAATCGAATTTCTGTCCTTCCCCTTCTCCGCAAACCGCAATCCGATACTTACCGTCTACCAAAAAATCGGCACGTTCGGTATAAGTAATACGGCTCATCGGACATAACTGACTCAGAAAAAACGATTTTCTTAACACAGTCGTATCCACATCCTCCAGACAGACTGCATTCAGCAAGTTCGGATTATGGATATACAATTTTTTTGGCTTTTTCCCACAATCATCGTCATTATCCGTATCATACAATAAAGTCAGCAAACGCGCATTTTTCATGTAATTCAGATAATTGAGCACAGTAGCCCTCGACACGCCGATCAGTCCGCTCAACTTGCTGATATTCACATTACAGGTATTATCTTTAGCAGCGATATACAGCAATTGTTTCAACTTCACTAAATATTTCAACTCGATCTGGCTGGCATAGGGAATATCGAATTCCAGTGTCAGATTGATATTTTTCAGCAAATAATCGATGTGTGATTTCTCTTCGAGATAAATCGGATAATAGCCGTATTCCAGATAATTATTAAAATAAGCCAAAGGGCGTACATGTTTCAGGATATCCTCGACGATTTCCTCATGCCGTTCGACCATATCTGCAAAAGAATAAACCGGAAAAGTCTGATTGGTTTCTAATTCCAGAAATTCGCGGAAAGACAACCCACTCAGATTATACATATCGACAATCCCTTTCAGATAGGCATTCGATTTGATCCTGACGATTGATGAAGCCGTAAAAATAATCTGCAAATCGGGGAAAGCATCGTAACAAGCCCTCAATTCTTTATCCCACTCGGGGTATTTATGGGCCTGATCCAACAACAACACTTTCCCTCCTAACTTATAAAAATGCTCTACAAAATGAAACAATCCGTCGTTAACGATAAACAGATTGTTGACATTCACATACAGACAGGTATTATCCTGCGGATGATATTCTTTACTGTAATCCAGCAGAAAATTCGTTTTTCCTACTCCACGGCTTCCTTTTACCGCAATCAGACGGCTATTCCGATCGATCCGGTCCATCAATCCCCGCCGGATAGAAGATACCCGATCCTGTAAAAGAGCTATATGTGTCGATACTAAACTGTTCATTCTTACAATTTTGCCATACAAAGATAGAAGAAAAATAAATATATTGCAATCTGGAGATTGCAATTTTATCAACAAAGTGCTATTTAGACTTATTACAAATATACAAATGAGCAGTAAAAAACGATAAGAATAGCATATTTTATTGTAAGAGTATATTTTGACTTACAATCTGAAAGTAAAAAAGAATTTTTCCACAAAAAATAGAAGTGCCGGAAGTAAAAACCTCCCGGCACTTTTAAAAAAGTATTGAAATTAATTTCTTATTTATCATTCATCGAAATCAGGAATTCCTCGTTCGATTTTGTTTTTTCAAGCCGATCTTTCACAAACTGCATTGCTTCCACAGAGTTCATATCGGTCAGGTAGTTTCTCAGAATCCAGATGCGGTTGAGGGTATATTCCTCGAGCAACAAATCTTCGCGACGAGTGCTGGAAGCAGTAATATCCACAGCCGGATAAATCCGTTTATTGGAAAGCTTACGATCCAATTGCAATTCCATATTACCGGTACCTTTAAATTCTTCGAAAATCACATCGTCCATCTTCGAGCCGGTCTCGGTCAAAGCCGTAGCTAAAATAGTCAGCGATCCACCGCCCTCAATATTCCGGGCAGCTCCGAAGAAGCGTTTCGGTTTATGCAAAGCGTTGGCATCTACACCACCGGAAAGAACTTTACCGGAAGCGGGCGATACCGTATTGTAAGCACGTGCCAAACGGGTGATAGAATCCAGCAGGATCACCACATCATGTCCGCATTCCACCATTCTTTTGGCTTTTTCCAAAACGATATTGGCCACCTTGACGTGTCTTTCTGCCGGTTCGTCGAAAGTAGAAGAAATGACTTCGGCTCTTACGCTCCGTGCCATGTCTGTTACTTCCTCAGGACGTTCATCGATCAACAGGATGATCAGATAAACTTCGGGGTGATTCGCAGCGATCGCGTTGGCAATCTCTTTCAGCAATACGGTTTTACCGGTTTTAGGCTGAGCGACGATCAGACCGCGCTGTCCTTTACCGATCGGAGCGAACATATCTACAACTCGGGTAGAAATGGTAGCTTTTCCATTACCGGTAATATTGAATTTCTCATTCGGAAACAGAGGAGTCAGGTGATCGAAAGGAATACGATCCCGGACTGCATCGGGAGTTTTCCCGTTTATTTTTTCCACCTTGATCAAAGGAAAATACTTCTCTCCTTCTTTCGGCGGCCGTACCGTTCCTTCTACGGTATCTCCGGTTTGCAAACCGAACAACTTGATCTGGCTTTGCGAAACATAGATATCATCGGGAGAGTTAAGGTAATTGTAATCCGAGGAACGCAAAAAGCCATATCCATCGGGCATAATTTCCAATACACCCGAATTCAGAATAATACCTTCGAATTCATAATATTTATCGCGCTTATCGAACCGCATCCGGTTCGGATTAGTATTTCCGTTTCCATTTCCAATCGCAGGTTCCTGACGGTTTTCCTCATACCGGTTTTCCTGTACTTCTACTAATTCCGGTTGTATCGTATCGTTTTCGCGTTCACCTTGGTAATCGTAATTTTCTTTATCGAATTCTTCTTCGATCACATCTCCGAAATCCAGATCTTTTTCTATGATATCCTCATGTACAAAACGATTAGCCCGCTCTTTTGGGGGATTATTCTGAGGCTTCCGGGCAAATTCTTTACGTCCTCCGCTCCATTTTTCTTCGCGGTTATTTTGATTCTGCCGGAAATCTTCGCGGCGGCGTTCTTCTTTTTTAGGTTCTTCCTGTTTTAGAGTTTCCTTTTTTACTTCTTCACGCAGCGGTTTCTCGTTCTTTATCTCTTCGCTTTTCACCTCTTCCTTCTTTACTTCTCCTTTTTTCTTCTCTTCGCGACGGGCGAATTTTTGTACCCCACCTTTAGAGTCACCTACTTTCTCTACTCCGGGACGAACTACCCGGATTCTCGGTTTTTTCTCTCTTTTTTCAACCGGAGCAGCGGCTTCGGGAGCAGCAGGCTCTACAACAGGTTCAGACTGAGCAGCCACTAAAGCCTGCTGATCCAATATTTTATAGATTAGTTCTTGTTTTTTATAAGACTCTACTCTTTTGATATTTAACGTTTTAGCAATCTGCCGCAAATCTGCCAGCAATTTGTCATTTAGTTCCAGAATGTCATACATAGAAATGATGCTATGGATTTTATTGATTTGTAAGTATAATCATCCGCACAGAGTCGGATGGAATTGAAATATATTGCAAAAATAGAAATAAAATCAATATCTCCCAAAAATTATTTCATAAACTTTAGCATGGAGTATAGCAATTGAATCACGATCTCTTATTCGTAATGAACAAAAATAGTTCTAAAATAACCATAAGCTTAGAAAAATCCGGGAGAAATCATTAAATTTGTGCGATAAATAAATTAAAAAATGGAAAGATTATTGATTTTTGGTTTGGGTGGACAAGAAATTCTTTTTATTGCGTTGATTGTGTTGTTACTTTTCGGAGGCCGGAAAATACCTGAATTGATGAAAGGTTTGGGGAAAGGAGTAAAAAGTTTCAAAGACGGCATGAATGGCGTTGAAAATGATTTGAATCCCGATAATAACGATAAAAAGTAATTCTCAACTTTAAAAAGCATGCAGGAAGCAAATGAGAAAGAGATGACTTTCTGGGATCATTTGGATGAACTCAGAAAGGTATTTTTTCGTATTGCCATAGCCGTTATCCTTTTGGCTTGTATAGCTTTTCTGAATAAAGAATTACTTTTCGATATCGTCCTGGCTCCACAGCGGTCGGATTTTATTCTCTATCGTTTTTTCAACCGACTGGCGGCCGATTTTTCCATACCTTCCCTGCAAGTAGAAGACTTTCATGTAGAGCTGATCAATATCCAGTTGACCTCACAATTCATGATTCATATGAGCACTGCGTTTTATGCCGGTTTGTTGCTCGCTTCTCCTTACATCATTTATTTGTTGTTCGGTTTTATCAGTCCGGCCCTACATGAAGCCGAACGTAAAACCTGCCTGAAAATTATGATTCCGGGGTTTTTCCTATTTATTACCGGCATCTTACTCAATTATTTCGTGATCTTTCCGCTTTCTTTCCGTTTTTTGGCAACCTATCAGGTCAGTGAACTTGTAGTCAATAAAATATCGATCTCTTCCTACATCAGCAGTTTTACCATGCTCTCGTTATTGCTGGGAGCAGCTTTTGAAATCCCTATTATCGCTTATTTTTTGTCTAAATTAGGACTGATCACCGCTCCCATGCTGAAACAATACCGGAAATATGCTTTAGTGGGTATCCTGGTCATAGCAGCGATCATCACCCCAACTTCGGATGTCTTCACTTTATTACTGGTCTCTATACCTCTCTATTTCCTATATGAACTCAGTATTCAAGTGGTAGGCAGAAGCCGGAAGAAAAAATAGAGAGCGGCAGACTCCTCCTGTAAATAAAAAGTCCTGAAGAATCTTCAATTCTCCAGGACTTTTAGTTAAAAGCCATTCAATAATATTCAACTTATTTCTTAGCTACTTTAATTCCATAAGAACAGAATAACAGGTAAGCAGTACAAATAGCGATAATAATAACTGAACCACCTTGTCCGCCGACAGCATCGGCACAGATCCCCATCAATGGAGGAGCGATAGCACCACCGGCAACCCCCGTAATCATCAAACCGGAAATTTCGTTCGCTTTTTCGGGACGTGCCTGAATAGCCATAGAATAAACCACGGCGAAGATACTGGAAGCCGCGAAAGCGATAATACAAACCAAAGTAAGAATTGCAGCCTGGCCGGTAGCGAACCACAACCCACAAACCGCAATCATAGCAATGATCATATTGATCCGGAAATAGCCTCTTTCAGATAATTTGGCCAACAGGAAAGCACCACAAAAAGTACCTATCGTACGTGCAGCAAAATACCAACTTGTACCGTATCCTGCACTTTCGGTAGAAATCCCCGGAACTCGTTCGAGTAACAATTTCGAAGTCAATGTATTCATTCCCACGTCCAAGCCAACGACACACAAAATACCAAAAAATAACAATAAGATTTTATTATCTCCCAGCAATTTTAAAGTTGCAGGAAAAGAGGAGGTTTCTCCTTCGACCTTCTCTCTCTGAATCGGAGTCAGGAACAACCAAGCGGAGGAAATCAAAGTAACCACGGCATAAATCGGGAACATCAGCGCCCAGTTTCCTAAAGCAGCCGAACAATATCCAGCCAAAAGCGGTCCGACAAAGGAAGAAATGGCTTTTACAAACTGCCCTGCCGTCAAACTACTGGTCAACCCTTTTCCCTGTACAACGTTCGCCAATAACGGATTCAAAGATACCTGCAGAATGGTATTACCGATTCCCAATAAGGCAAACGCAACATAACAGGAGGTTTCACTGAAATCAATGAAAGGCAATACCATGCCGGCGAAAGTGAACAGCATACTCAATAATACTGTATTTTTTCGTCCTATCCGGTTCATTAACATGGCTGTAGGTACAGACAAGATAAAAAACCACAAAAATACCATTGACGGCAAAAAGCCGGCTTGTGTTTCGGTCCACTGGAACTGCTCCTTCGCATAAGTTACAGAAATCCCCACCAAATCACAGAATCCCATAATGAAAAAACCGAACATTACGGGCAAGATGTAAATAAACTTGTTCTTTTGTTCCATTCTGTTAAAAATCAAGTGTAGTTTCAAATTTTATCCCCCTATTTCCTATACCGGAATACAGGGATAAGTATTTGGTTTTATAGATTATTCAGTAGTGAAATCTTTTTATTCTCCACCAGGTTCACAATCAATTCCCCGAACAAGGTATTCGTCCAGGCGAACCAATGCCGGGTGAATTTAGTCGGATTATCTTTGTGGAAAGATTCGTGCATAAATCCGGTACCACCGTCTGTATCTCTCAGCATCCGGATACATTGACGTATTTCACCGTCATTGTCCGCAGTAAATGCACGCATAATAATACTCATCGGCCAAATCATATCGTAACCGATATGAGGGCCACCGATTCCTTCGCCTGCTTTTCCTTTGAAAAAGAAAGGATTATCCTGACTCCAGACCAATTTACGGGTATTCCGGTAAACCGGATCTTTCGCAGAGATAGTTTTCAGATAGGGCATCGCCAGCAAACTAGGCACATTGGCATCGTCCATAAAGTAGTTGTTACCGAAGCCATCGATCTCGAAGGGATATACTTTCCCATATTTCGGATGGTTTACGATAGCATATTTATGGATAGCGGCCTGCACTTCGTCGGCCAAAGCCATACACTGTGAAGCAAAAGTACTGTCACCCGACACCTTATTCGAAATCTCGGCCAATTGTTTCAATGAGGCAACGGCAAACATATTCGAAGGAATAAGGAAACCGAAAGTCGTTGCATCATCCGAAGGCCGGAAAGAAGAAACGATCAATCCCACCGGATTGACAGGGTTTCCCCAACCGTCATTATTCAAGGTATCCAGTTGTCGTTCGGTCTTCCGTTGGAATTTATAAGGTCCGTGTCCGTCTTTCCGCTGTTGTTCCTTAAACGTTTGCAGCACCAACGCCATCGATTTTTTCCATTCCTGATCGAAAACACTGGTATCACCGGTCACTTTCCAATATTGATAAGCCAGCCGGATCGGATAGCACAGGGAATCGATTTCCCACTTCCGTTCGTGCACATACGGCTTCATCTCGGTAAGGTCGGTCGCCCATTCGCTCGATTCCGCTCCATGAGTAAAACCGTTGGCATAACGGTCGATCTGGATTAACTTGGTCTGCCGATTAATCACTCCTGCAATCAACAGACGTAATTGTTCATCTTTCTTACACAAAGCTACATATGGCCACACCTGTGCTCCTGAATCCCTCAACCACATGGCATCGATATCTCCTGTAATCACGAAAGTATCGGGTTTACCGTCGATCATCTTAAAATTAACAGTAGTATCCAATGTATTCGGGAAACAATTTTCAAACATCCAGGCCAGTTTCGGATCTTTCAATTTCTTTTTCGTTCCGGCGATCACTTCTTCAACGGCCTTTGAAGTAAAATGACGTTCTTCGGGTTTCGGACGTTGGCATACATAACCGTCGGCAGCTGCAGAAGCACCGCTTCCCTGTCCGTTATTTCCCATCATAGCCTTCAAAGGGGAACCACTCATCGCCGCAGCAGCTATAGCCAAGCCGCTTTTCTTAATAAAATCTCTCCTTGTTACCATATGTAAAAATTATAATTCAAAATACACCAATCAAACGATGGCGAAAGATATTCAAAAAAAAGTTAGAAATACAATCTTTCTATATTTTTTAAAACATATTTTGTATATTCATCTCCCTGAACAACCACACCTCTACGGTTCTGATTTCCAAAATTATTCTACACTTATTCTATATTTCGCCCCCGACGTTCACTCATAAACCCGAAGGTTTATTCAAGCGGACAGAAAGCGGTAGAGGTACACCTAAATAAGGTATTCCGTCCTTATCCCATTCGATCTTTTGCAAACGGGGTGTTCTGGAATCCCGGGAACCGGCAGGGTCGTTTTCTACACTTCGGGCGTCGTATAAAAGATAATCCTCTTTCCCGTCAGGTGAAGGGATAAAACTGACATGTCCCGGTCCGTATACCTTATTTTCCGGACACTGTTTAAACACAGGGCGGGTTGATTTCGTCCAGGAATCCGGATCCAGCAAATCGCTGTCGGCATCGGCCATCAACATTCCTACCGCATAAAAACAAGTCCAGGTACCACTGGCAGAATAAAAGATGAAAATCTTATCCCCTTTCCGGCTTTTATAAAACTGAGGGGATTCGTTCACATAAATCGTATATGCCGTTTTACTTCCATCCGGATTGATCCATTGGCGTTCCCATTCGAACTCGGGCTTCGAAAGTAAAACCCGGTCGGATTCCAGGGTCCAGGGATTTTTCATCTTAGCGATATAAATGCATTGGTGTTCGGTACTCACCCGACGGGACTGCCAACCGGACCAGGTCATATACCATTCTCCCCGGTGTTCGAAGACATTCGGATGGATCGCCCAATTGTTATTCTTATCCGTACTGATCCGTCCTTTCAACTCGAATTCACCTTCGAAAGGATCTGCCGAACTATTCTCCAATACGAATAATTGATGATTATCCATATTATCGTCGGAAGCAGCATAATACACATACCATTTGCCTGCAATGGGATGAATTTCAGGTCCCCACAGATGATGAGCATTAGACGGATCTTTCGGTATCCAGATCACTTTATGCTCCGCATGTTCCAAATCCGTAATATCCCGGGTACGCCACAATTCCAACCGATCGACCGCCTCCTGCATGTAATAATACCAACCATCGTAATAATTCGCCCAACATTGAGCACCTTCCGTTTTCAGCGGATTTACAAATGTATTTTCTTGCTGTATATTCTCCTCCTCTTTTTTTTCAGACTTTTTATCCCGGCAAGCTCCTAGCATTACCATAGCCAGAAAAAAAATCAATACATTTTTTATTCTTTTCATCTTTTTACTAATTTTTATTGCAACTATTGTATATTACAAAGTAATCTATTTTTTTTAAAGGAAAATAGCAATCTCTATTCTTTTTTTTACAAAATCTGACCATGCACACGTTTGTATAAAATACATAATCTACTAAATACCAACAGATTAACTAAATATATCCGACTCTAAAAATCAAAGAATAAATAGAGAACAATTTCCTGCTCTTGCAGAATCCAAAATCAATTGTTTACTTTGTAAAAACAGTTTTAAACCACTAAGATGTACCTATGAAAATCATACTTAGTTTGTTTTTCGTGCTTTTACATTCCGTACTATCTTATGCTTACAATCAATTTTCTTTTGTCAAGTATCAGGTAGAAAACGGACTGTCTCACAATACAGTATGGTATACAATACAGGATCATCAAGGTTTTATGTGGTTCGGTACCAGTGACGGTTTGAACCGTTTCGACGGGAAAAACTTCAAAATTTTCCGCCACATCCCGAAAGACAGTACTTCTTTGGGAAATAATATTGTCCGGACCATTTTCGAAGATGAAAGACAAAATCTTTGGGTAGGTACAAACCGGGGAATATACATTTTCAATTCACAGCAGGAATAGTTTGAATTTTTCGACAATAAAACGGAAGACGGAGTATTAATCAGTAGTAATGTTTACGATATAGAGCAGAGCCACGACGGCTCAATCTGGATAGCTACTTTCGGACAGGGATTGTTTATCTATACTCCCCAGACCAACACTCTGATTCAAAATACACAACATTCTTCTTTTATCAAATCCATTACCTCCTCCGGTTCAGGGGATATGTACATCGGCACCCGGCAGGAAGGAATCATTTGTTTCGCCCCTAACGGAATCTATAAACGTTCCTTTTCTCCCGACCTCCAGACTACGGAGCAAAATAACGAAACCAATGCACTTTATTACTACAACGATACCTTATGGTTCAGTCTCAGCACCAACAGCCTGAACATGCTGGATTTGAAAAGTAATCGAATACATACTTTCCCCACTCAGTTCGGCACGACCAATGTGACCAATATCCGTAGTATTCTTGTGTATTCGGATACCGAATTACTCGTAGGAGCGGACAACGGGCTGTACCTTTTCAACCGGACGACCCACCAGTTTTTACGAATGGACGATCCTTCGAATCCGAAAAGTCTGAGTGATCAGTCTATTTTCAATATCTTCAAAGACGGGAAGGCGGTATCTGGATTTCCACCAACCTGGGAGGGGTGAATTATCTGCCCCGTAACCTGAAACCTTTCCAATCTTATTTTCCCCGTTATCAATCGGGATCTATCTCCGGTAAAGCCATCAGTGAATTTTGTGAAGATGCACAGGGAAATATCTGGATAGCTACAGAAGACGGTGGTTTGAACTATTTGAACACGAAAACAAACCAGATTAAGAGCTATCTGCCGGGAGCCCGGGGAGCCAGTATCAGCTATCACAATATCCATGCTTTATTCCTCGACGGCCCGAAATTATGGATAGGCACTTTTTCAAGAGGCCTGGACATCCTGGATCTTACCACCGGACGGGTCGTCAATCATCAGCATACGCGCGGAGATATCCGAACCATCAGTGACAACAGTATTTACTCCATATACAAAGACCGGGAAGGTACTATCCTGATCGGAACAGCCTGGGGATTAAACCGTTACAATTCATCCACCGGGGATTTTTCACTCATCACCGATGTCGGAACCACTTCCCACATCTACGACATCCTGGAAGACAGCAGAAACAATCTGTGGATTGCGACTTATAATACCGGCCTTTTCCGCTATCATTACCCGGATAAGAGCTGGACACATTACAACTATAACCCCGACCAAAAAGGATCTGTAACCAGTAACAGTATCATCACCATTTTCGAAGACAGCCGGCAGAATATCTGGTTCGGGACAGAAGGAGCCGGTTTGTGTACATTCGATTACGATACCGAAACTTTTGCTTCTTTCGATCCGGAAAACCAGGTATTGCCCAATCCGGTGGTTTATGCCATCGAAGAAGATAAAGCCGGAAATTTATGGATAGCCGGAAATGCCGGATTATTATCGATCAATCCTCAGACCCGGAAATGGAAACTATATACGCAAGCCGACGGGTTGCAAAGTAACCAGTTCAATTTCCATTCTTCCCTGCATGCTCACGACGACAAGCTCTATTTCGGCGGAATCAACGGATTCAACTGTTTCTATCCCGAAGATTTCCGGGAAAATACTTATATACCGGAAGTAGTCATCACCCGGTTCAGCCTTTTCAATCAGGAAATAGGGCCCGATACTCCTGACTCCCCTTTATCCCGGTCCATTACTCAAACTTCTGCGATTACGCTGCCCTACGATCAGAATACCTTCAGTTTTACTTTTGCTTCCCTCAGTTATCAGGCTCCGGACAAGAATGAATATGCCTATATGCTGGAAGGAGTCGATAAAGAATGGATCTATACCGATGGTAAAAATGAAGCCTCATACACCAACCTCCAACCGGGAGATTATGTTTTTCGGGTGAAAGGTTCGAACAACGACGGCTTATGGAATACCGAAGGTTCCTCGATCAGTTTACAGATTCTTCCCCCTTTCTGGAAAAGCAGCTGGGCTTATCTGTTTTATACCATTTTAATCTTATTCCTGGGAGTTATGACTTTCAGATCCTGGTCCAAGCGGGTGAAGAAGCAACACGAAGAATTACTGAAACAATACAGACAACAACAGGAAAAAGAAACCTATCAAACCAAAATAAACTTTTTCACTCAAGTAGCCCATGAAATCCGTACTCCGTTAAGTTTGATCAAAATGCCTCTGGAAAGTATTATCCAATCCGGCGACGGCAATGAAGAGACGAGGAAATACCTCACTACCATGAATCAAAACACGGACCTTTTACTCAACCTGATCAACCAACTGCTGGATTTCAGGAAAACAGAGACAAATGAATTCAAACTCAAACTGAGAAAATACAATTTAAACGAATTACTTCACAACATAGTAAGTCGTTTTGCCCCGGCAGCCCAGTTAAAAAATATCGCCCTGGATGTCCAATTGCCCGTAACTCCTTATATCGGCTGTGCGGATGAAGAAGCACTGACAAAGATCATCAGCAATCTCTTGAGCAATGCCCTGAAATATGCCCACGATAAGATCGGAGTGACATTACAAACCGAGCAGGAATATTTCGAGATCCGGGTATCCGACAACGGTCCGGGCATTCCCCGTTCGGACAGGAAAAGAATTTTTGAAATCTTCTATCAAACGGACAACAGCCGGGGCGGAACCGGAATCGGCCTGCCTTTAGCCAAGTTGCTGGCAGAAAAACATGGCGGCAGGCTTTACCTGGACGAACAGACACCGGAGACAACATTTATAACCCACATTCCTCTGTTGCAAGAAAATACCCAAGAAGACGATCAGGTAAAACTGGAACTGCTGACCTCTCCGGTAAGCGATACGGGCAAAGAACTCCAGACTCTTGAAGGGAAAGGCAGCTATAGTATTCTTTTAACAGAAGACAACACCGAATTGCTGAGCCTGACAGCCGAACAATTGAATAAATATTACCGCATCCTGATGGCCCGGAACGGGAAAGAGGCACTCGCCATTCTAAAGGAAACAAACGTCGATCTGGTAGTCAGCGATATCATGATGCCGGAGATGGACGGTTACAGCCTGTGTGAAAGTATCAAGAACAATCCTCAATATTGTCACATTCCGGTTATCCTTTTAACCGCCAAGACTACGACCGACGATAAAATCAAAGGACTTCAATACGGCTCGGACGCTTACATCGAAAAACCTTTCTCTGTACAACATTTGAAGACTCAAATAGACAATCTGTTGCAAAACCGTCAGAAACTACGGAAACTTTTCGCTTCTTCACCTTTGGTTACAGCCGAAACGATGGCTATTTCGCCCAAAGACAAAGAATTTATCGAACGTCTGGATACCGAAATTCAAAAGAACCTGCAGGAACCTACTTTCTCTATCGACACACTGGCAGAAATCATGTGTATGAGCCGTTCGAATTTCTATCGGAAAATCAAAGGAATTTCAGGTATGTCGCCCAACGACTACCTGAAGACAATCCGTTTGAAGATGGCTGCCGAATTGCTTTTACAACAAGAATACCGGATCAACGAAATCTACGAATTGGTCGGGTTCAGTTCTTCTTCTTATTTCACGAAATGTTTTAAAGAACAATTCGGAGTTCCCCCGAAAGAATTTTTGAATAATGCTAAAAACAATGCCGGAAATAAATCGTCAGAAATAGTAACATGAACATGAAAATCAGTTGATTTTCTATCGTTGCAATCCTTTTTTACAGTCTTCAGCCCATGTCCGGCAGGATATTCCGGTCAATCTGTTCATCGGCACTTCCGGATACAACGGTCAGGTAGATCCGGAGCAAACCGACAGAGGGAAAAACTTTCACTCTCAAAGTCGAAAGCCGGCATTCCATAGAGGTTCTTATCCGGAAAATAGAACCGAACGGGTTACGAATCGACAATTTCCAGCTCGAAAATGCCGAAATTGTCCGGGGAGGAGAATTGATTTTTAAATATTAGGGCTATATTTGCACTACTAATTAAATCACAAGATCATGAAAAAAGACGTCGCTTTAGGGATTGACATCGGTGGTACCAACACCGCTTTTGGTTTTATCGACAGAGAAGGGAACTACCTTACAGAAGGGAACATCCCGACAGCTAAACATGAAGATATCAACGATTATCTGAAAGAATTATATCTGGAAATCGAAAAAGTACTGGATCCTATCCGCCAGGAAGTCAACTTTGTAGGAATCGGAATCGGAGCACCCAATGGTAATTACTTCAAAGGAGCGATCGAATTTGCACCGAACCTGCCTTGGCACGATGTCATTCCTTTGTGCGATATGATGAAAGAATACTATCCCGAACTGCCGGTTTATCTGAACAACGACGCCAAAGCTGCAGCTATCGGTGAAATGATTTACGGCGGTGCCCAAGGGATGAAAAATTTCATCATGGTCACTTTAGGTACCGGTCTGGGTAGTGGATTCGTAGTCAACGGCGAATTGGTTTACGGACACGACGGCTTTGCCGGAGAACTCGGTCATACCATCGTTTCTCCCAACGGCCGCCAATGTGGTTGCGGACGTAGCGGTTGTCTGGAGACCTATGTATCTGCCACGGGAGTAAAACGCACCGCTTATAAAATGATGGCTAAATATAACTATCCGAGCGAATTGAGATCCATCCCTTTCAATGAAATGAATGCGAAAATCGTAAGCGAAGCTGCACAAAAAGGCGATATGATCGCTATCAATACTTTCAAATATACCGGAAAAATGCTGGGTGAAGCTTTGGCCAACGCCGTTGCCATCACCAGCCCAGAAGCCATCTTCCTGATGGGAGGCCTGGCCAAAGCCGGCGACCTGCTTTTCGAACCGGTAAAAGATCATATGGAAATGAATCTTTTGAAGATTTATAGCAATAAAGTCAAAATCTTACCTTCTAAACTGACTAAGAATGTCGCCATTTACGGAGCTGCTGCTTTAGTCTGGAAAGAGCTGGAAAAATAAACTTCGAATCCTGCGGGTCAGGCTAAAACCTACCCGCAGGATTTTAATAATCAATCGAATAACCATAGCAAGGCAATTATAAGTAACCACTTCAACACCTTTTCCTCCCAATCTGTTTCCCTGCATTTCCCCCTATAACGATAGACAATCTGTATCTCTGTTATTGTTGAATTTTGCTTTTGTCGTTTTATTCCGGCCATATTCCTCAGACTTTGAATTGCAATTACAGTCGTCATTCTACTACTGTAATAATAATACAAAAATATACGACAAGTATAATCGTTATCATAGTGTACGGCCACATAATTTTCCCCTATATCCCCCCTATTCATTCTCAAAAGCTTACAATCAACCATTTTTCTTTCGCAGATAAGCGATCAGGCTTTGGCGTAATTCGTCCATAAATTTAGTCAGCTGTTCTCTCTCCTTCAATTGGTACATCAGCGAATCATAATTAGCCGGGAAATCGAGTCCCAGACAATCGGCCAAAAAACGCACCGTACCGATTTGTGTGACACTTTTACTATCACCTTCCAATTTTCCGGAAGCCAGCAAAGACAACGAAAGTTCCAACAATTCTGTCGGAGTCAATCTCAATTTATACTCCTGTTTCAGAAACGATTCGCGACAATAAAACAATTTTTGCTGACGTTCCAGGGAGGTATGCTGTAAAATCAGATAACGGGCGATCGTTTCCCGGGTAACTGCAGGCAAATCGTTCAGGGCAAGCAGGGCTCCCTGCTCGCGGATTGTCAGATACCGATGGGTCCAGCCAAAATTGTCGTCATAACGATACAATTGATTAAACTGGTTAAAGCGCTCCATAATCACTTTCATCAACACCGGATCTTTACCGGCCCGTTCGACCCAATTCGCTAAAAATGAAGTGCACATAATCTCCCCGATCATCAAATGACTGTTAAAGTCACTTATACTCCGGGCTTCATTAAACCAAACCTGATCTGTTTCCTCTTTATGAATAGTCACATCGGCATGCATAAGATTCTGCAAATAGATCAGTACTAAATTTAAAACTTCCATCTGAGTGTTTCTGAATATTCTCCTGAGATAACTTATGATGCCGTTTACCGGGGTAAACGACATTATCATATCTCCAAAAGAATTTAAATTTATCGTACCGGAAAATTTAGTTTATAAAATCTATAAAGTTCATAGCCCCTACGACACTTTTCAACAATCCCCAGCGATGTCATCCCGAACAAAATCCCGAAAGATACTATACCGGAGTCGATGAACTTTAAGTGCCGAAGCACAACTTTATAAACTTAAAAAACTAAATTAAAACGGCACGTTTTAATCATTTTTCAAGTAATCTTTTTGCCGACTTAGAAAAAACGCTTCCCTCCGAACTGATGGAATAAACACCCTCAGCCTACAACTATACAACAGTTGCAAATTTAATAGAAATATTCCTATTAACAATAAATAATATAAAATTCAATTACAAAATTTCTGATTCTCTCAAAATGATTTACACAACCTAGTGTAATTAGTATATAAAAAGCTTATTAAGTCTTTGAACCTTGCTGGAACTTTTTTACAGCTGTTGAAACGAATGACCGGAACCGGAGGTTTCGTCAAGAGGATAGCGACAGAGACCAGAAACTTTATAAACCGATTTAAACCAACTTCTATTTCAGCCTCATTCCCCGGATAACAAAAGTTTTATCACACATTCTTCCTTAATTTACGGGTAATTGGAAATCTATACCTGGCTACCGATACATCGTTCGTACGATTACTAGCAGATGTCGGTATAAACAGAAAAAGGTCCCGGAAAATTGCACTAATCTCCAGGAACCTTTTCTCAAATCAGGATAACACAAAAAGTTCTTTATTTCATCAGCTCCTTTTTCAACATCGGCATAAAATACCCCCCGACAACGGAACGAGCCTGAAATCCGACCTGTTTAGCATCGGGTGTTTCGTGCCAATCGCTGATAGGCACACGGCTGCCTGTTTCGTTGGCATATTTATACACCGGAGCGATAAATTTCTGCATCGTCACGACATCCGGTGCCATCGTAGCCGTCCACATGATCCAATCGGATTTCGTATACGTACGGCGAGAATCCAAAGGTAATCCGTAAAGATTCTGTTTGGTGAGATAATAAGCGATCTCTTTCTGAGCGACTTCTTTCGGAAAGATATTCAATCCCAGTAATTCATCCCATACCAGGTTGTATTTCTGACTCCAGGTACCGGCTTTATCGAAGGTCAATTTATAATGATCTCCGTCTGCAGCCATTTCTACCCATTTGCCGGCCATCTCTTTGGCTGCCTGAGTATATTTCTCAGCGATATCCTTTTTACCTAGCATTCCGGCCATTTTACCGTATCCGGCAATTCCCATAATCGCTTTGATCGAAAGATTGGCATTATGAGCAAAATGTCCGGCAAAATCGTCTGTACAAAGCTGATTTTCAGGATCCAATCCTTTTTTCAAAAGATAATCGGCCCAAGTGGTCAATATCTCCCAGTGTTTGGCAGCATAATCCGCATTTCCTTCCTTTTGAGCGATAGCGGTAGTCAGAATCAGCATATTTCCGGTCTCTTCCACCGGCATGTCTCCACCGTAAGTCTGACCGTTAGCCAAAGGATAGGTCCCCACATCGTGAGCAGCAAAAGGCTTGCTCCATTTTCCGCTTTCACTGTACTCGAAAATAAAATTCATCAACCCTTTTGCCAATTCGACATTATATTTTAAGAATAAAGGTGATGAAGGATAGGTAATATCTACCGTACCGATCGAACCATTACTGAAATTTTCTTTCGAGAAGAACATCAGTCCCCCATTCCCGTTCACCACCAATTTATGGGCGGCAATAGCCTGACGGTAAACCAAAGCACACAGCTCGGCATACTCTTTTCCTCCACAGGCAGCAGCTTCGTCCATCAGTTCACGGTCGAAACGATCGCAACGCCCCAGAACAGTCCGGTAGTCTTTCTCAGCTGCAGCAAACTCCTGTTCGATCGTTACCTGACCGTTTTTCTTCCAATAAGGCATCAGATTTTTGCCGAAATACTGGATAGAATACAAATCATCGTATCCGATCAATACATGCCCGGCCACTTTATCGGTCCCTACTTTTCCTAAATCCTCACTATAAGCCAGAGCGATCATCTCTTTATTCATATTTCCGGACAAATTACGATCGGCGGTATTTTCCACTTTTCCGTTAGCAGCAAATGCTTTTTTAGGAGTATAATAATCGGCGATCATCATAGCCGAACGATCCGAGGTATTTCCTACAAGATAAAAATATCCCCAATCGATACGCAAGTCATCTCCCCGTTTGGCAAGTACCGGTTGTTCTTTCGTCCCCGCTTTCAGGAAGGTCTGTCCGTTCTTTTCCAACCGTTCACAAACCACCGGCTGACCGGTTTCGTTAACCGCCCACTGCGGAGTAGCTTCGATATACACCTGCACATCGTGTTGTTGTCCGTCTTTCGAGACTACTTCATAAGAAATATAATTTACCGGCCGAGCCATCAGATACAGATCGTCACACAACAGAGGTGCGGTAAAAGTCACATCCAACTGCACAGGTCCGGCTTCGAAAGCATACAGAGTCTGAGTAGGTAATACCATAGCAGACACCTGTTCAGCCTCCCGATCAAAGAATGTCTTATCGGGCTCCTTCACATACAATCCGAAATCCACATAACCACCGCCGGTTTTGTTTTTACAATAAGCAGCGATCACATTTTTTCCCGGTTTCAGGGTTTTCTTCACTTCGTCTTTCAATTCGGCCACGACATTATTGTGCCATTCATATCCGGTTTTTACAACCTGTTTCCCATTGATGTACAGTTCAAAGGTATCGTCATGAGAATATTTCAGGAAAACATCGGCATCCGACAAATCCCGATTCAGATCGAACTCCCGGCGCACCCAGATATCTTTGGTGGTCCACTCTGTACCCAGAAACGACATTTCAGGCGTACCGAAAGCCGCTTTTCCTTTCGTCCATCCTTTGGGATTGAAACCGGCTTTTTCCCAACCTTTCTTCGGTTCTTTCAACGTATACTCTCCTTCCCAAGCCTCTACGGAAGCCATATCCACAATGGGATACAAGGGCAGATTTTCTTTTCCCATAAAACGATAACTCTTTCCATCCACCCGTACCACTCCGATCAACGGATGATTTTTACCGGTCCAGTGCTTTACAGGACTGTCATATAAATTATCGGTTGTCGACCAGGCAGAAGTATAAGGGTCGATAGTCACCAGCGGATAAGCCGGAGCACGCAAATCGCTCTTCGGTTTTTCAGCTTCGGTACACGCAGAAAGCAAACAACTTGCCCCCAACACTAAATACAGTAATTTTCTCATTTTCATTTCAATCATTTCAAAATTATAGCATATTTCTACTTTCCCTGATCTCACCATTCCTCGCGTATATTTCCATCTTTATCCCTGAAAACCGTGCGGTCATTCGTAAATGTACCTTCGAATCTTCTATGATAAGGATACCCTTCGGGAGAAGTGTAAGTATAGCTGTAATTCATCTTCAGGGTCGTCGTGATCACCGATTTATTCTGTACCAATAAATCCGGAGATTCCGAAATGCTAATCCTATTCTGTGAAGCGTCACCTTCAGCCATCAAGTTGATTTCCGGAGTCATGGCAGTATAACTCAATGTACTGTCGCTATTGACCGTTACCTGAATCACATACTTGTCCCGATCCGTATCCGTTTCGTAAACCCCACCGGCATACATACGGCAGGTGTT
>OGRG01000951.1_pt1 | contig 22983 bp, 18 predicted proteins | sample 1553501 | NCBI WGS metagenome assembly OGRG01 (sample SAMEA2580018, study PRJEB22360) | human gut metagenome | biome: human gut; feature: human-associated habitat; material: faeces | place: Denmark | collected 2008/2010 | reverse complement strand
CGCTTTCCGTATCTGCCGCATCGGTCAAGACCGGAAAAACCACGCCGCCCAAGCATTTCACCGAGGATACGCTGCTGGCTGCGATGGAGAACGCGGGCAAGGAGGATATGCCAGATGATGCCGAGCGCAAGGGCATTGGCACCCCGGCGACCCGTTCCGGTATCATTGAAAAGCTGGTGTCCTCCGGTTTTGTGGAGCGCAGGAAGTCCAAGAAGATCACAAATCTGCTGCCCACCTCCACCGGCACGGCGCTTATCACCGTTCTGCCCGAACAGCTCCAGTCTCCGCAGCTCACCGCTGAATGGGAACACCGCCTGAAAGAGATCGAGCGCGGCGAAATCGCCCCGGACAGCTTCATGGATGGGATTGCCGCCATGCTACATGAGCTGGTGCAGACCTACAAACCCATCCCCGGTACGGAAGTCCTGTTCCCCTCCGGGCGTGAAGCGGTCGGCCAGTGTCCCCGCTGCGGAGCCGAGGTGACGGGATCTCCGAAGGGTTTTTTCTGTGAGAACCGCACCTGTTCCTTTGTTCTCTGGAAAAACAGCCGCTTTTTCACCGCCAAGAAAAAGGCGCTGACGAAATCTCTTGCCGCTGCGCTTTTGAAAAATGGCCGCGCCCCGCTGAAAGGCTGCTACTCGGAAAAAACCGGGAAAACCTATGATGCCGTCGTTCTTCTGGAGGATGATGGGCAGCACACGGGCTATAAGCTGGTGTTCGACAATGGCTGATGCGCCGCGTATGGATCACAAGCAGCTCCGCCGCGCCAAGAAGCTCATTCGGAAGCTCTGCTGTAATTACGATCACGGCAACTGCCTCGCGCTGGATGATGGAGAGCCTTGCGTCTGCGTACAGGGTATTTCCTACTCGCTGCTGTGCAACTGGTTCCGAAACGCGGTACTTCCCGCCGACCATGAGTTGCTGGCCGACGTGATGCGGGAAAGGCCGGGAAAGCGCTGCGCCGTCTGCGGTAAGCCGGTCTATTCTTCCTCCAATCGCACCAAATATTGCCCCGCCTGCGCCAAGCAGGAGCGTCGAAAGCAGGACGCCAAACGGAAGCGTAAACAATACTGGAACCTCCGCAAATAGAGACTGGGAAAGCCCCGTGCCGCAAGGCTTTTTCCATGCCGGATTGCAAGTGGCTGCGTCATTCTATCCGCAAGCGCAAAAACGGCCTCTATCTGCGGAGAATTGCCCCTGTGCAGGATGTGTTTTCTTCTGCGCAGGGGCGCTATTTTTTCTGAAAGGAGATCATCATGGCTGAAAAACAAACCAACAAAGACCGGATGCGGGAGATCGTTGACAGCATCGAAAATGGCATCAAGGAGCTGTTCGAGAGCGATAAGTACCGGAAGTACCTTGCCACCATGAGCCGCTTTCACCGCTACTCGGTCAATAATACCATGCTCATCTATATGCAGCGCCCCGACGCAACCCATGTGGCGGGCTTCAACAAGTGGCGCGATCAGTTCGGCAGGAACGTCCTGAAAGGCGAAAAAGGTATCCGCATCATCGCTCCTACTCCCTATAAGAAAAAGGTCGAGGAAATCAAGACCGACCCCGAAACCAACGCGCCGATACTGGACGCAGACGGTAAGGCCGTCATTGAGGAAAAGGAAATCCGTATCCCTATGTTCAAGGTGGTATCCGTCTTTGACGTGTCGCAGACTGCGGGAAAGCCCTTGCCCCAGCTTGCCGCCGATCTGAGCGGCAATGTGCAGCAGTATGAGGTTTTCATGGAGGCGCTGCGCCGTGCTTCTCCCGTTCCGATGGAGATAAAGCCCGTTGCGCGGGATACGGACGGCTTTTTCAGCATTAAGGCGCAGAGCATCACCATCCGCGCCGGTATGAGCGAGGTACAGACGGTATGTGCCGCCGTCCATGAGATTGCTCACGCCAAGCTCCACGACTATGAACACATGACGGAGCTTGCGGACGATGGTGAGACGATCCTTGTCCCCGGTGAAAAGAGCCGCAACACCGAGGAGGTCGAGGCCGAAAGCATTTCCTATGCGGTCTGCCAGTATTACGGCATTGAAACGGGAGAGAACAGCTTCGGCTATATCGCCACATGGTCAAAGGGCAAGGAGCTGAAAGAGCTTCGAGCCAGTCTGGAAACTATCAATAAGACGGCATCCGAGCTGATTACGGACATTGACCGGCACTTTGCGGAGATTTGCAAGGAGCGCGGCATAGACCGGGAGAATTTGGCCGCTGCGGAACAGCCAAGTGTGGAAGCGCCAGAGGCGGAAAAGCTCTACATGGTGGACAACGACAAATACATTCACGTTCAGCGCAGCGACACAGGCATTGATTACACCATCTATGACGCCGGTTCCGCAAAAGTGCTGGATGGCGGCGTACTCGATGGCACCGAACAGCAACTGTCCACAGCGGCGCTTGGAATTTGCAAGCTCCACAATATTGGCAATGCCGCACCGATCCGCCTTGCGCCGCTGGAGCTGTTGAAAGACTTGCAGGAGGCAAACGAGCTGCCCCTCGGTGCCGGTGAACAGATCACCGGCGCAGTCGCTGTTCCCACCGATGCGGCAGATAATATGCTCCCGGAGCTGGAACAGGCCGTCCCGATGCCTGACCCCACGCTGACGGTGGATGATATGCGCAGCTATGGGTATCTGGATAGCGATATGCTCCCGCTTTCCAAGGATCGGGCAGTGGAGCTTCTGGAACATGACATCACGGTTTATATGCTCCATCCCGGCAACACCGAGGAAATGGTCTTTGAAGCCGAGGACATCATCAAGCACGACGGAATGTTCGGCGTCACAAGACCGGATTGGGATGCGGTCAAGGGCCATATCCCACCCCGCGATGTGGAGCAGCGTTTTTTGAACAGTCCCACCGATTCTATGGCGATCTACCAACTGCGCCGGGATGCGCCGGTGGAGCTGCGTTTTGCCAACCTCGGCAGTCTGGCCGCGCCGCCTGACCCGGCCAACTATGAAGCCGTCTATACCCGTGAGGTGTACCCGGACGATGATACCGGCAGAATCCTTGAAAACTTCTACTACATTTTCAACGACGAGCGCCCCGGCGATTTTGTGGGACACAGCCTCTCCGTCAGCGACATCGTTGCGCTGAAACAGGACGGCAAGGTATCCTATCACTACTGTGACAGCACGGGATTTCAGGAGCTGCCCGCCTTTCAGAAACCGGAGAATTATCTGAAAGCCGCCGAGATGTCGATGGAGGACGATTACGGCATGATCGACGGCATTATCAACAACGGCCCCAAACAGCCCACCGTCGCCGACCTTGAAGCACAGGTCAAGGCCGGTATGTCCATCTCCTTGATGGATTTGGCAGAGGCGGCACACCGGGAAAAGAAGAAATCTGTACTGGAGCAGCTCAAAAGCCAACCGGCCCAAGAACGTCCACACAAAACAGCGCTCAAAAAGAGCGCGGAAAAGGAGCTTTGATATGAACATCACCTTTGAAGAACGCCAGCTTATGAGCCTCTACAACACCGGCACCCGCACGGGCTTGATCGCGGCGCTGGAGGAAATGCGCGGCTACCTCGCTGCGGATGAAACGGAGCTGCGGGAGCTGACGGACAGCGCCATCGCAAAGCTGCGCAGGATGAGCGACGCGGAATATGACGCGCTTGACCTGTTCCCCGATTTTGAAAAGGAGGATATGGATGCCGAGTAAAGTACAGCTCTATGCGCAGATGGCAGACCGCACGGCGGAGCAGATCACGGGAAGCTACCAGAAGTGGACGGCATTTCTGACCACCGCCGCAAGGCTGTATAAGTACCCCTACAATGAACAGCTCATGATTTTCGCCCAGCGCCCGGAAGCCACGGCCTGCGCGGAATACGACCTTTGGAATAAGCAGATGCGCCGCTATGTGCGGCGAGGCAGCAAGGGCATCGCCCTTGTGGATACCAGCAGCGACCAACCCAAACTCCGATATGTATTTGATGTTTCCGACACCAGCGGCGGCGAGAACTCTCGCCGCCCTTATCTTTGGGAATACCGGCAAGAGCATCGTGAGGTGGTATCTGCGGCGCTGGAACAGCGCTTCGATGTTTCCGGTGAAAACGGACTTGCTGATCAGTTGGAGCGTGTGGCGGCGCAGCTTGTAGATGAATACTGGCACGACAATCGGCGCGATATTGTCGGCATCGTTGACGGTTCCTTTTTGGAGGACTATGATGAGTTCAACATCGGAGCCGCTTTTCGGAACGCCGCCGTTGTCAGCACCACCTATACGCTGCTGTCCCGCTGCGGGATGCAGCCGGGAGATTACTTCGAGCATGAGGATTTTCTGAACGTCTTTGATTTCAACACCCCGCAGACCGTCGCCGCCCTTGGAACGGCCATCAGCCAGTCCAGCGAGCTGGTGCTGCGGCAGATCGAAGTCACCATCAAGAATTACGAGCGCGAGAAAATCGCGGAAAGGAGCGAAAGCCATGAGCGAACTGACCTACACCCGCAGCGGGGATTATCTGATTCCCGATCTGAGCCTGACCGAGCAGCCGCAAGCCCCGCTGGGCAAGTACGGCAGGATGCGGAAGGATTACCTGAAGGAGCATCGTCCGGTGCTGTGGAACAGCCTGCTGCTGTCCGAGAAGCTGTACCCCCATCTGCGGGAGATCGACGAGGCAGCGAACAACCGACTGGAACAGATGATGCCGGAGCTGATGAAGTCAGCGGGCGTGACGGAAGCGCTGAAAGCCAGCGACCCGATGAAGTGGGTAGGGCTGATGAACACGCTGAAAGCGCAGGCCGAGGAAACGATCCTCACGGAACTGGTGTTCAGCTAAATATGTTCGATGCCCCTGCTGGGGCACAGATGTCCTTCTTCCCCTCAGAGGCAGAACAAATTCAATCCATCGCAGAAGCGGAGAGTGTAACACCCTCCGCTTTTTCTATGTTCATTTCTCAGGATGATATTGACCACATCCTGCGCACGAGCGGTAATGCGGATGCAGCGCGGATGAAAATTGCTGCGGAATTCTCCAAGCAAAAGCCTTTAGAGGATCGCGCGGTATTTCTCAAAAAGCTCTACTACGGCGGCAACGGCCTGATTACGGATAACGGCAGGTTTTCCGCATGGTACGGAGACGATGGTATCCATATTGCAACCGGAGATACCTCTCGCTATCTTCGTTCTGCCCAAGTGATAGGCTGGGCAGATGCGGCGGAGCATATTGAGGAACTTCTGGACGGCGGCGCATTTGCCACCAATCTTGAGGTCACGGAAGCCCCGCGCTATGAGCGGCTGGGTATTGCTGCGGATGTCTGGAACCTTTATCACGATTTCTCGGATGAAGCAAAGTCGCTGGGGTATCTGTCCTGCTTGGGTAATATCCATAGCACCAGCTTTCCAGAGGAAACGGAGCGTCTGACGGACGATCTGCTGAATCCGGCGTTCCGGGATAGGCTCCTGTCAGAATACAAGGTATTCATGGACGCCTACCGCGAAAACCGTGCGCTGCTGCGCTTCCATTACCACCGGCCGCAGGCACTTCTCACACGTTTAGAAGATCTGTCCCTTCCACGAAAGGAATTCCGTTCCGATATGGAGGCTATTCCAGCAACCGGCAGGTTTATCACCGAAGATGAAATTTCGGCTTCTCTTGCAAACGGAAGCAGCTTTGAGGGTGGAAAGGCCCGCATCTATGCGTTTTTCCAGACTTCGCACACCCCCAAGGAGAATGCCGATTTTCTGAAAAAGGAGTACGGCATCGGCGGGCATACCCATGCCGTATCCAGAGAAAGCGGCAGCTATGAAGATCACGGCAGCAAAGGCATCACGTTGAAAAAAGCGGGCTGTGCAGATGTTCAGATGAATTGGAACAAGGTCGCTTCGCGTATCTCTGAGCTGATTCGGATGAACCGCTATTTTACACCAGACGAACAGGCGCTTTATGATAAGGCGCAGGCACAGGATGTGGCGCGAAACACCGCCTACGACAGCTATAACGCCATCAAGGAATCCCACCCGGACAACATCGTGCTGTTTCAGGTGGGGGATTTCTTTGAAATGTATGGCGAGGACGCAAAACAGGCGGCGGAGCTGCTGGATATGAACCTGACCACCCGCAATATCCCCGGCGCTGGCCGTGTGGAAATGTGTGGCCTTCCGTCGAACAATTTAGAGATGTATGTGGAGAAATTGCGCGATAAGTACGACGTGACGATTGCCGAAGCGTCAGACTTTAGGGGTGAGCGCCACATTTACACGCTGCGCTCTATTGACCATGAAGCAGAAGCCGCCATCAATGCTTATGAAGCAGAGTTCGGCGCGGACGGCACGAGGGTGTTCCGCGACCCCGCCGCAGAGCAAGTTCAGCCCACGGTGCAGGAACGTTTGGAGCATTACAGGCCGGTGGTGATGGCAGCGGTTTCGGAGGATACGGCCTATCGCAACGCCTGCGGTCACTCTGACCGGGAAAATGCGGAAATCGAGTGTAATGCCGCTGTGCGCCGTGCCGTTCTCAATTCAAAAGATATGGAGCTTATCCGGCTATTTTCGGATGTTCCAGAATTCCGCAGCCGCTTACATCAGGAGGTTTTTGAGGGAACCTATGAGCGGCTTCACGATCTGCTGCGACCGCTCTCGCAGGACGATATAGACGATGCGCTCCGTGCATGGAACAGAAATATCGAGAGCAAACACGCCGTAGTGCGGTATATGCAGCAGCACGGACGTGAAAAAGAAACTGCTGCATGGCTTGCTCACGAGTACGGCGGCAAGGAGGGCAACAATCTCTTTATCGTCCGCGCTGGAAGCCCGGAAACCGCCGAACTGACATGGCCGAAGGTGCAGCGGCGACTGGCGCAGCTCATCCGCGAGGATAAATTCTACACCGAGGCGGAACGCGACAATTTCGATGATATTGACCCTGTTGTCATTCGGGAAACCCTCGCCGAGCGCGGCATCGTGGGCGGCAAAGTAGTTGACCCCGAAAAGCTGAACAGCGATCCATTTATCCAGCGTGTGATGCAGGATGCGGAGCGTGTTGCGGAGCAGGCGCTCATGGAACGTGCAAAGGGACTGATCTCCGACTTCTGCCGGAGTGAATACGGCTCAGAGGCGGATTTCAGCGACCCCACCAAGATTGGCGTCGCTTACACCACCGTCACCGACGATGAGATTCCCATTCAGGTGAACATTGACCTTGTGAATTACCGGCTGGAGCGCTATCTGGATGACGAGCATCTGGAAACCCGGCAGTACGGCTCTTTGCAAGAGATTATTACCAACGAGCTGGAAAACCTCGATTTCAGCGACCTCATTCATGTTTCGGATGAGGATGTGGAACAATACCGCTGGCATGAGCCAGAGGAAGCAGTTACAGACGTTCCCGAAACAGCTCCTGTCCCGCAGAGAGAACCGTTCCCGTATTCCGTAGGCGATACGGTATATTTGGAGGACGGCAAGCCGTTTATTATTGAGAGCATCGGTCTTTTTGATATTTCTCTCCGCGATCCGTCGCTTCGCTATCCCGTTTCCCGTGCGGAGAGCAGGGAGAGCTTCGCACGGCTCATGGAGCGGTATCCGCAGCCGGAACAGGCACCCGCCTACACCGAGCAGACCGTGGCGGTGTATCCCGCTGACAAAAACAACCTCCCCTATGATGTGGAGATTCGCACCCTGCGCTTTGACGAGCCGGAGCATGACCCGCCCTCTGCGGAACCCGCCAAGCCTGAACCTCCTGCTATGAACGAGGAAGAAAGGCTGATTCTGGAGCATGAAGGTCGAGCGGCACTCTCGGAAATGGGCGAGTTTGTGCCTGATTTTGATGATGCCATCTCACAGGCCGAGATCGACGAGCCTCCCGCACACCGTCCTGCGGTATCCATCCCCGTTGACGGCGAGTGGCAGGAATTTCACAGCGTTGCCGCTGCGGAGCAGGCCGCTTACGCTGACTTCAAGGCGGCAAGCCACCGCGACGCGCAGAATTTCCACATCACCGATGATGCCCTCGGCGTCGGCGGCGCAAAAGCAAAGTTTCGGGCAAATATGGCGGCGATTCGCCTCCTGCAAGAGCTGGAGTTTGAGGGCTTACAGGCCAGCCCGGAGCAGCAGGAAATCCTCTCCCGCTATGTGGGCTGGGGCGGTCTTGCGGATGCCTTCGACGAGAATAAGCCAAACTGGTCGGACGAGTTTGCAGAGCTTTACGCCACACTTTCCCCGGAGGAATACGCTGCGGCCAGAGCGTCCACGCTGAACGCCCACTACACCAGCCCCACCGTCATCAAGGCGATCTATGAAGCGGTCGGCAATATGGGCTTCCAGAGCGGTAACATTCTTGAGCCGTCTATGGGCGTCGGCAACTTTTTTGGCCTGCTGCCGGAGCAGATGCAGGGCAGCAAGCTCTACGGCGTGGAGCTGGACAGCATCACCGGACGTATTGCCAAGCAGCTTTATCCCAAGGCGGACATTACCATCGCGGGCTTTGAAACAACGGACAGAAAAGACTTTTACGACCTCGCCGTGGGCAACGTCCCGTTCGGACAATATCAGGTAGATGACCGGGCTTATAACAAGCTCGGTTTTTCCATTCACGACTACTTCTTTGCCAAAACCCTCGACCAAGTGCGTCCGGGCGGCGTGATTGCGTTTGTGACCTCCCGCTACACGATGGACAAGCAATCGCCCGAAGTCCGCAGGTACATCGCGCAGCGGGCGGAGCTGCTGGGTGCCATTCGTCTGCCCAACAATGCGTTCCGCGCCAACGCCGGTACGGATGTGGTTTCGGACATTCTCTTTCTCCAAAAGCGTGACCGTCCCATTGAGATCGAACCGGATTGGGTATACCTCGGCCAGAACGAGGATGGCTTTGCCATCAACCGCTATTTTGTTGACCACCCGGAGATGATTTTAGGCAGGCAGACCTCCGAAAGCACCCAATACGGCAAGCAGGACTTCACCGTTGTCCCCATTGAGGGGCTGAAACTTGCAGATCAGCTCCATGATGCCGTGAAAAACATTCGCGGCACCTATCAGGAGGCGGAACTGCCAGAGCTGGGTGAGGGCGAACAGATCGACACGTCTATCCCCGCAGACCCCAATGTGAAAAACTACTCCTACACCGTGGTGGGCGGCGAGGTGTATTACCGGGAAAACAGCCGCATGGTCAAACCGGAGCTGAACGCCACCGCCGCCGAGCGTGTCAAGGGCATGGTCGCGCTGCGGGATTGCGTGAATGAGCTGATTGCCCTGCAAATGGACGAGTACAGCGCAGAAAGCCGGATTCAGGAAGCGCAGACCGAGCTAAACCGCCTCTATGATGCGTTCTCCGCAAAACACGGCCTGATCAATGACCGTGCGAACCGTCTTGCGTTCTCTGACGATTCCTCTTACTACCTCCTGTGTTCACTGGAAGTGCTGGACGACGACGGAAAGCTGGAGCGCAAGGCGGATATGTTCCACAAGCGCACTATCAAGCAGCAGCGCAGCGTAGATTCTGTGGATACCGCCAGCGAAGCCCTTGCTGTCTGCATCGGAGAAAAAGCCTGCGTCGATCTCGACTTTATGGCCTCCCTCATGGGCGGCAGCGAGAAAATCCCGCAGATCGTTGAGGATTTGAAGGGTGTCATTTACAAGGAACCCAACAGCGGCCCGTTTGACTTGCAGGACGGCGGCGAGCATTGGGCGAAGGGCTGGCAAACGGCGGACGAATATCTCTCCGGCAACGTCCGGCAGAAGCTCCGCACCGCGCAGCGCGTGGCAGCGCGCGACCCATTCTTCGCCGGGAATGTGGATGCCCTGATCGCCGCACAGCCGAAAGACCTTGAAGCCAGCGAGATTGAGGTGCGGCTGGGTGTGACATGGCTTGATAAGAAGTACATCGAGCAATTCATGTATGAAACCTTTGAAACGCCCCGCTATCTGCGCGGACAGATCGAGATCAGCTATGTCCCGTACACCGCAGAATGGCAGGTTTCCCGCAAGAGCATGGTGCGCTACAACGACGTGGCGGCATTCACCACCTACGGCACAGACCGTGCCAGCGCCTACCGGCTGCTGGAGGATGCGCTGAATCTCCGCGACATTCGTATCTACGATACCATTGAGGATGCAGACGGACGGGAGCGCCGTGTCCTCAACGCCAAGGAAACCACCCTTGCCGCGCAGAAACAGCAGCTTATCCGGGATGCGTTCAAGGACTGGATTTGGAAAGACCCGGAGCGGCGCGAAACGCTGGTACGGCAATACAACGAGGAAATGAACAGCACTCGTCCCCGCGAGTATGACGGCAGCCACATCGTTTTCTCTGGGATGAACCCGGAAATCACCCTCCGGGAGCATCAGAAAAACGCCATCGCCCATGTGCTGTACGGCGGGAATACGCTGCTGGCACACGAAGTTGGCGCGGGAAAAACCTTTGAAATGGTAGCCTCTGCGATGGAATCCAAGAGATTGGGCCTGTGCCAGAAATCCATTTTTGTCGTGCCGAACCATCTGACGGAACAGTGGGCGTCTGAGTTTCTGCGGCTCTACCCTTCGGCCAACATCCTTGTCACTACCAAGAAGGACTTTGAAACCCACAACCGCAAGAAATTCTGCGCCCGTATCGCCACCGGCGACTATGACGCCGTTATCATCGGCCACAGCCAGTTTGAGCGTATCCCCATCAGTCCGGAGCGGCAGGAACGGCTCCTTCACCAGCAGATTGAGGAAATCACCGATGGTATTCAGGATACCAAGCTCGCAGGCGGCAACAGCTTTACCATCAAGAGCTTGGAGCGCACGAAAAAGGGGCTGGAGGCGCGGCTGAAAAAGCTGCAAGCCAGCGACCGCAAGGATGATGTGATTTACTTTGAACAGCTCGGCGTAGACAGGATGTTTGTGGACGAGTCGGACAATTATAAAAATCTTTTCCTCTATACGAAGATGCGCAACGTGGCAGGGCTTTCTACCACCGATGCGCAGAAATCCTCGGATATGTTCTCCAAGTGCCGCTACATGGATGAGCTGACCGGTGGGCGCGGCGTGGTGTTTGCCACCGGCACCCCGGTTTCCAACTCCATGACAGAGCTTTACACCATCCAGCGCTATTTGCAGCATGACCGGCTGCAAGAGATGGGTATGGGCCACTTTGATTGCTGGGCAAGCCGCTTTGGTGAAACCACCACCGCGCTGGAGCTTGCCCCGGAGGGCACCGGCTACCGGGCAAGGACGCGCTTTGCAAAGTTTTTCAACTTGCCCGAATTGATGAATCTGTTCAAAGAGGTCGCCGACATCAAAACGGCGGATCAGCTCCACTTGCCCACGCCGGAGGTTGCGTATCACACCATCGCCACCAAACCCACGCAGATCCAGCAGGACATGGTGAAAGCCCTCTCGGAACGAGCGTCCAAGGTACACAGCGGTGCGGTCAGCCCGGATGTGGACAATATGCTCAAAATCACCTCGGACGGACGCAAGCTGGGGCTTGACCAGCGCATCATCAATCCCATGCTCCCCGACGAGGAAACCACCAAGGTCAATCAGTGCGTGGCGAACATTCTCCAATACTGGCGTGACGGCGAGGCGGATAAGCTGACACAGCTTGTGTTCTGCGACATTTCCACGCCAAAGACCGCTCCCTCGCAGCGGGCGGCAAAGGCTTCCCCCGGTACGCTGGACAGCCCGGAAATCCGTGCGCTGGAGAGTGCAATTCCGTTGGAAGAAAGCTCTGACACGCCGTTTACGGTCTATGAGGATGTGCGTCAAAAGCTCATAGCCGCCGGGATGCCCCCGGAGCAAATCGCGTTCATCCACGATGCCAACACGGAGGTCAAAAAGCGGGAACTGTTCGCAAAGGTACGCAGCGGTCAAGTGCGCGTCCTGATGGGCAGCACGGCCAAGATGGGCGCGGGCACCAACGTGCAGGATCGTTTGGTCGCACTTCACGATTTGGATTGCCCGTGGCGTCCCCGTGATCTCACGCAGCGAAAAGGCCGCATTGAGCGTCAGGGCAATCAGAACAAGCTCGTTCATGTATGCCGCTATGTAACCGAAGGGACGTTTGACGCCTACCTCTGGCAAACGGTGGAAAATAAGCAGAAATTCATCTCTCAGATCATGACCTCAAAATCCCCGGTTCGCTCCTGTGAGGATGTGGACGCCACGGCGCTGTCCTTTGCGGAGATCAAGGCGCTCTGTGCCGGTGATCCCCGCATCAAAGAGCGTATGGATTTGGACATCGAGGTGTCCAAGCTCAAAATTATGAAGGCAGACCACAACAGCAAGCAATTCCGCTTGGAGGACAGTCTGCTGAAATACTTCCCGGAAAAGATAGAGGAACACAAGGGCTTTGTTCGTGGGCTGGAGGCGGATATGCAGACCCTCGCGGCGCATCCGCTCCCGGCAGAGGGCTTTGTCGGCATGGAGATTCGCGGCGACCGGCTCACCGATAAGGAAAACGCCGGTGCCGCGTTGCTGGACACCTGCAAGGAGGTCAAGGGCAAAGACCCGGTACAGATCGGCAGCTATCGCGGCTTTACCATGTCCGTTGCTTTTGATTCCATGTGGAAAACGTACACGCTGACGCTGAAAGGCCAGATGACCCATCGCGTTGAACTCGGTTCGGATGCCAGAGGCAACCTTGTCCGCATTGAGAACGCGCTGGATAAAATGCCGGAGCGTTTGCGCAGCGTTCAGGAGCAGCTTGAAAACCTCTATAACCAGCAGGCAGCGGCAAAGGCTGAGGTCGGTAAGCCATTCCCGCAGGAGCAGGAGCTGGCCGCGAAAACGGCGCGGCTCATTGAGTTGGATATGGAGCTGAATCTGGACGGCAAGGGACAGCCACAGCCTGAGCAAGCGATTGCAAAATCGGCGCGGCCTTCCGTTCTGGACAGGTTGAAAGCGCCGCCTGTTCATGGCGCACCGGAAAAGCCCCACAAGAAAGAAATGGAGGCACGATGATGAAAAATATTCCTGTTTACAAGCACACGGCGGCCTACGCCAGAGAGCATGACGAGCTTGCGGCCTACCGTGCATCCAATCAGGTGAACGTAGCCTGCAAGGAAGCTATCGAAGCCACCATCCGCGACCACTACCGGGATAACCGGCTGGATACAGCGGCAGTCGATCAGGTGGTGCAGCAGTTTGGCTATGACCGCGCATTTCATATCCTTGCCATCACCGTCTGTCAAGCGGAATGGGACAGACGCTATTCTCCCGACAACAGGGCTTGGGCAAACGCCATGTCCATCCCCGCCAATCCCGACGCATGGGGTACTGACCGCAACTGCTATCTGGCCGTCAGCAGCCATCCCGGTTTGGTCGATCTGTTTCTCAGCCAGACCCGCAAAGCCTACGCGCAGGAGCAGCAGAAACCCTCTGTCCGGGATATGCTGAAAAAGCTGCCTGAAACAACTTCGCCGAAAATTTCGGCGAAGTCCAAATCCCCGGAGCGTTGAGCGATGGCAAAGCGCAAACGGGACATTCAGCTTAAATTCCGCGTTACACCGCAGGAGCGGGAAATGATTGAAACGAAGATGGCGCAGTTCGGCACCACCAACATGGCGGCGTATCTCCGCAAGATGGCGATTGACGGATATGTGGTGAAGCTCGACCTTCCGGAGCTGCGGGAGCTGGTGTCCCTGCTTCGGTATTCCAGCAACAACCTCAACCAGCTTACCCGCCGCGCTCACGAAACAGGCCGCATCTATGAGGCCGATTTGGAGGACATTCAGCAAAGTCAGGAACGGATATGGACGGCGGCAGAGAAAATCGTTTCCTCGCTGGCGGCGCTGAAATAAGTCGCAGGGGCGGCGGAATGACCGCTGCCCCTGCCCGTACAAAAGCAAAAGCCCCGACGCAAAACAGCATCGGAGCTTCTACGGTTCCAGATTATTTTCATCGAATAACGGCGAGGCAAAAAAGCTGCTCAGATCGATCTCCAATCCCTGACAAAGCTCGTGTATGATCCGCAGCTTCATGGATGGGTATGCGCAGTTCACAAGATTGCCGATGGTGGACTTCGGTACGCCGCTTTTCATATAAAGCTGATACTGCGTCATGCCGCGCTCCTGCATCAGCTCGACCAAACGCCTGCTGACGGCTTCATTCAACTGCAAGTACCACACCTCCCGTCCCTGTAACTGTACCAACATTATATTTCCCATCTGGAGCAAATTAGTTCAGGTAGCTGTACTAAAGAAGGATTATGTGATATGGTTAGATGTCGGGCAAAAGGCGAAAACTATTCGTATGACTTTGCCGCATCCTTGCAAAACACCGATGAGCAAAGTAATCTAATATCAGAAAGAGATTTGACCGCTTGGAAAGGAGCTGCGGAACGTATGCTGACAAACGAAATTGTGCTGAAGGTATTTTCTGACTACCTCAACCGCGATACGGATTTTGAAGTTGTCCTGACCAGCAAAGGCTACACGGTCATGGGTTTTGACAACCACCGTCAGGACTGGAACACCGTGGACTTTTGCCCTACGCCCGAAGATTTGTTGGATTCTCTGCTGGATGCCTATGAGAATTTCCGCATGATGGAGATTACGGGTGGAGATCGTGATCTGACCGAAAAGGAAGAAGCAAAGCTCGCCAAAGAGCGTGACGCGCTGACCGCACTTTGTGAAAAGGAGGCCGCAAAATGTTCATCCTGAAAATTCTCTTTGCGCCGCTGTCGCTTATCCTGTCCCTGTTCGTTTGGCTGTGCGCGGGGCTGCTGTCCTGTTCCGGCTTCGTGTTCAAGCTGGCAAGCGGACTGCTCTCCCTGCTGGCTTTCGCCGTGCTGATTACCTACTCCGTAAAGAACGGCATCATCCTCCTTGTGCTGGCGTTTCTGATCAGCCCGATGGGACTTCCGATGCTGGCTGTGCAGGGACTTGGCAAGCTGCAAGACGTGAACTCTGCCATGAAAAACTTCATTCATAGTTAAAGTGCAAGCCGGGGCGAACGCCTCGGCTTGCTTTTCTAAAATCCCTGTTTACTTTCTTGCTAATCTCGGATATAATATTAGCAAGAAGGAAGTGATAACATGACCGCCTACGACCGGCTTGATCTGCTTTTTCAGCAAAACAATGGGATCGTCAAAACCGCGCAGGTTTTGGAAATCGGTATTGCCAAGTCCACGTTTTACGCCTACGCCAAGCAGCGCGGCGTAGAGCAGGCCGCGCATGGCGTTTATGTTTCGCCAGATGCATGGACGGACGCCATGTACCTGCTGCACCTTCGTTGTGCGCAGGCTGTATTCTCCCATGAGAGCGCGCTGTTTTTCCATGACCTGACCGACCGGGAGCCGAATCCGTATTCCATCACGGTCAAGACCGGCTACAATCCTGCCAGCCTGCAAGCAGACGGCATCAAGGTCTACACCATCAAGAAAGAATTGCATGATGTGGGGATCGTCACGATGAACACGCCCTTTGGCAACTCGGTTCCCGTCTATGATATGGAGCGTACCATCTGCGATCTGATCCGCAGCCGTAGTGGAATCGAGATGCAGACCTTTCAGGATGCACTCAAGCAATACGCAAAACGAAAAGACAAGGACTTGCGGAAGCTGATGCGCTATGCGCAGATGTTCCGTGTTGAAAAACTGCTTCGGCAGTATTTGGAGGTACTCTTATGATTAAGACTGCACGGCAGCTCAAAGACCTGATACGCAATCTCTCCAAGGACAAATCCGCAGATGCGCAAATCCTGATGCGCAATTACATGATGGAGCGCTTTCTGGAGCGCATTTCTCTTTCGGAATATCGGGACAAGTTCATCCTTAAAGGCGGGATGCTGGTGGCTGCAATGGTCGGCCTTGACGCCCGCTCCACGATGGACATTGACGCGACCGTAAAGGGTGCGACGGTCGGCATCGAGGACGTGGAGAACATGATTGCCTCCATCATCTCCGTACCGGTGGACGATGGCGTGGGGTTCCGGGTGAAGCGCATTTCCGAGATCATGGACGAGGCCGAGTATCCGGGCATCCGCGTCAGCATGGAAACGGAGTTTGACGGCGTGATAACGCCGCTCAAGATCGACATTTCCACCGGCGACGCCATCACGCCCCGCGAAGTGCGTTACAGCTTCAAGCTGATGCTGGAGGATCGTTCCATTGAAATTTTGGCGTACAATCTGGAAACTGTTCTGGCTGAGAAGCTGGAAACTGTCGTGTCCCGCGCCACCACCAACACCCGCATGAGAGATTTCTATGATCTGCACATTCTGAGCCAGCTCCACGGCCAGAGCATCGTCCCAGCCGATCTCCGTGCGGCGCTCATTGCAACGGCCAGGAAACGCGGTACAGAGAAGTATCTTGCCGACGCGCCTGCGGCCTTTGATGAAGTCGAGGCCGACTCAAATATGGAAAAGCTGTGGCGGGCTTATCAGAAGAAGTTCTCCTATGCTGCCGACCTGTCGTGGCATACGGTCGTGGAATCCATCCGCAGTCTATATAGATTAGCGCGGGCTGAATAATATGGGAAACGGTAATAAGGTCTGCCCGAACTGCGGCAGAAAGATGAAGCAGCAGTTCATAGGCTTGCAGCATTGCAAATGCGGCATGAGCTGGAAAAAGGACGAAGGCTTTTTCGAACGCACCCCTGATATGATCTTTGCTCTGGAACGACGAACCATTGGAGGAAAGGTAAAACAGGTTCCGATTATCCGCTATCAATCCGATAAATGAAGAATAAAACGGTCTGCTTCGGGTAGCTGTTCATAAAACAGGTTTCACGAAACAAATAATGTGACAGTTGCCAGACAAAGGTTGCTGACAAAGGGGTATGTGCCGTAATGGTACATACCCCTTTAGCTTGGAAGCATTTTTTCATTTACAGACCTGAAAAACAGGGCGCTTAGATAAAGGCAAATGAAATCCGCAAAATATTTTTCGGTCCGGAAAACCAATTACACGAAATCGTGTGCCGCGAAACCGTAAACACAGAACACGGTTTCGGAAAGAGTCTTACGGATTAGAACATAATCCCATGGTTTCACAAAACGGCAAGTGTGTCGATTCGAATAGCGCATCATGCTCGGCTCTCAGAATCGCCCAGAACGGGAATCTTGCTTTTCGCATCTGTCTACACGGACGGTAGACAGAACACAGAAAAATATGCCGTGATAAAGGTTAAAAATCAAGGAATTTCTTCGCTGTAAGCAACGCAGGCGGACTGCCGCTTATGATAATACTCCTTGCAAAGATTCGGCTTTAGCGTATAAATAAGTGTCGATTTCGACGCTTATTTTGAAGTCACCGGAGCGGCGAAAAGGGCCTCTGCTGATACCAGATTGAGTATCAACAGAGGCTCTTTTCACCTGTGCGCCGGGGTTATTCCAGCTCAAACGCACCGGTATACAAACGATAATACACGCCCTTTTGTTCAATCAGCTGATCGTGCGTGCCGCGTTCAATAATGCGGCCCTGGTCAAGCACCATGATCGCATCAGAGTTGCGGACAGTGGACAGACGGTGTGCTATTACAAATACAGTGCGCCCCTGCATGAGGTTATCCATACCCTGCTGGACAAGCGCCTCTGTGCGGGTATCGATAGAGGATGTAGCCTCGTCCAAAACCATAACGGGAGGGTCTGCAACGGCGGCGCGGGCAATGGAAATCAACTGCCGTTGCCCCTGACTGAGTGAGGCGCCATTCTGTGTCAGGACCGTCTGGTATCCATCCGGCAAATTCCGGATAAAGGCATCTGCGTTGCTCAGCTTTGCAGCAGCGATACACTCCTCATCTGTTGCATCCAGCCTTCCGTAACGGATGTTGTCCATGATCGTTCCGGTGAACAGGTTCACATCTTGCAGAACGACTCCCAGACTCCGGCGAAGATCCGGTTTTCTGATCTTACTGATGTTGATGCCGTCATAACGGATCTTTCCGTCGGCTATATCATAAAAGCGGTTGATGAGATTGGTAATGGTTGTCTTGCCGGCACCGGTTGCGCCAACAAAGGCAATCTTCTGCCCCGGTTTTGCGTATAGCTCAATATTGTGCAGCACCAGCTTCTTCTCCGTGTAGCCAAAGTCAACGTCATGAAATTCAATATTACCCCGGAGCTGTGTATAGGTCAGCGTGCCGTCATGGTGCAGATACTTCCACGCAGGGATTCCGGTATGACCGTCCGTTTCTATGTATGCGCCATTCTGTTCAACGACGTGCGTAAGCGTTACATATCCATCGTCCTGCTCAACCGGCTCATCGATCAGCTGGAAAATACGCTCCGCACCGGCAAGGGCCATTGAGATCAGACTGATTTGCTGAGACACCTGAGAAACCGGCATGCAGAAGGTTTTGGAAAGATTCAGAAAGGCAATAATCAGTCCTACTGTGATCGTTTTGGAGCCGTTCAGCGCCAGCAGGCCGCCAATCAGCGCGATCAGGACATATTGCAGATTTCCCAGCTGCATGATAAGGGGCATCAGCACATTGCCATATTTGTTTGCATTGGCCGAATCGCTGCAAAGAGCCTCGTTGCGCTGCCGGAATCCCTCTTTGGCATGCTCTTCATGGCAGAAAACCTTAATGACCTTTTGCCCGTTGATCATCTCTTCAATATATCCGGTGATATTTCCGAGGCTTGTCTGCTGATGGACAAAGTAACGGGCACTGCTGCCGCCGACCACCTTGGTGCTATAAACCATCAGAGCCGTAAAAGCCAGCACTACCAGAGTAAGAGGAACGCTGCTTGCCAGCATGGACGCTAGAATGACAACAATCGAAATCACTGCCAGAATCAGCTGCGGCAGTGCCTGACTGATAAACTGCCGGAGCGTGTCCGTATCGTTTGTATAGTAGCTCATGATGTCGCCGTGCGTATGGGTATCAAAATAACGGATCGGCAGCTTCTGCATATGTGCAAACATTTCATCCCGGATGCTTTTCAAGGTTCCCTGAGACACCTTGACCATCAGCTGGTTATACAGCAGCGTGCCGAGTACGCCGCACAGATAAATCACCCCGACTGTCAGGATCGAACGCAGCAGCCCCGAAAAGTCCGTGCTGCCCGTAGTAAGCAGGGGTGTGATATAGCCGTCCACCAGTGTCTTCAAGAACAAAGAGCTTGCCACAGTTGCACCCGCACTGACGAAAATGCAGAACAACACGGCGGCGAAGGTGGCCTTGTACCGGCTGATGATATAGGAAAGCAACCGCTTTGCCATTTTTGCAGTATTCGCAGTATTCGCCTTAGGCTTCATCATGGCCGTTATCTCCTTTCGTCTGTGAAATATAGATATCATGATAAATCTCGTTGGACGCTAAAAGCTGTTCATGCGTCCCGTAACCGGAAATACGTCCGTCATCCAATACCAGAATCGCATCTGCATCCTGAACCGACGAAATGCGCTGTGCGATAATGATTTTTGTCGTATCCGGAATTTCTTCCCGGAACGCTTTGCGAATCAGGGCATCGGTTTTTGTATCGACGGCGCTCGTTGAATCGTCCAACACCAGAATAGCGGGCTTTTTCAGCAGGGCGCGGGCGATGCACAGCCGCTGCTTCTATCCGCCTGAAACATTGGTGCCGCCCTGTTCAATATAAGTATCATACCTGTCAGGAAAGGCTTCAATGAAGGAATCCGCCTGTGCCAGCTGGCAGGCATGGACGATCTCTGCATCAGAAGCATTTTCGTTTCCCCAACGCAGATTTTCCTTGATTGTTCCGCTGAACAGCTCGTTCTTTTGCAGAACCATTGCGACCTGATCTCTCAGCGCATGGATATCATAGGCCCGGACATCGGTTCCGCCTACGCTGACGGAACCCTCCGTTGCATCGTATAGCCGCGGGATCAGCGACACCAGCGTAGATTTGCAGCAGCCGGTGGAACCGATGATGCCAAGGGTAGACCCTGCGGGGATGCACAGAGAAATATCATGCAGACATTCCTTCGTGCGATCTCCCTGATAGCTGAATCCCACATGATCAAAGATGACCTCCCCGCTTTTAACCGTCATAACAGGGGCATCCGGATTTTTCAGCGTTGGTTCTTCGTCCAGCAGTTCCATAATACGTTCGGAGGAGGCCCGGGCCATATTGATCATAACCAGCACCATGGAAAGCATCATTAAGCTGTTCAGTGCGCTCATGGCATAGGCGATCATGCTGGACAACTCGCCTGTGGTCAGCTCCGTCGCTCCGCTCAGCACGATCATACGTGCGCCGAACCAGCTGATCAAAAGCATGCAGGCGTAAATTGCAAACTGCATCAACGGCATATTCCATGCAACAATACTTTCTGCTTTTCGGAAGACCTTATAGATTTTTTCGGATATCTTTCCGAATTTTTTGCCTTCATAATCCTCCCGCACGAAGCTTTTGACCACACGGATTCCGGAAAGGTTTTCCTGTACGTCGCCGTTCAGTTCATCATAAATCCGGAACACACGCTCAAAGCAGGGGTGCGAAAAATGAACGATCAGGTAAAGCCCCACGCCCAGAATCGGGATAGCAACCAGATAGTACAGCGACAGCTTTGCGCTGACCAGAAACGCAGCCACCAGCGAAAACAGCAGCGTAAACGGCGCACGGACCGCAATGCGAATGATCATCATAAAGGCGTTCTGAACATTGGTCACATCAGTGGTCAGCCTTGTGACGATGCCGGACGTGGAAAACTTATCAATATTGGCAAATGAATAGGTCTGAATCTTATCAAAGAGGTCCTGCCGGAGATTTTTGGCAAAGCCTGCGGATGCCGTGGCGCAGAAGGCACCTGCCAGCACGCCGCTCAGCAATCCGATGAGAACACATACGATCAACGCTGTGCCGGTGCTGCGCATCACGGCCATATCACCGCTGGAAATACCCTCGTCGATCAGCTTTGCCATGAGGAACGGAATCAGAACCTCCATGATTACCTCTACCACGACAAAGACCGGCGTCAGGATGCAGTCTCTTTTATATTCCCGAATTGATCGGGCCAACTTTTTTATCATCGTCTCTCCTCCTTGTTTTCTTCTTCACTCTGAGCTGGTGTAAAATGGGAGCACAGGCCCTGAAGCGCGTGGTTGATGCGGTGCAGCTCGTCTTTCGAAAACCTCTTCTCAAAGTCCTGCTTCAGGAGCGCATTCATGCGTTCCAGCTCTGCTCTTCCGCGCTGCGTCACGGCTACCATTTTGCAGCGTTGATTGCCCGGTATATGATATTGCAGGGCGTAACCGCTTTCGCACAAAGCTTTCAGATGCTGACTTACGGTTGGCTTTTGCAGATTGCAAAGCTCGGCGATCCGGCGCTGCGGCATTTGTCCGTTTTTTGAGAGCAGATACAAAATCATGTACTGCCCGCGTGAAACTCCGATGCCATGATGACTGACGTTTGCATCAAAGCTGCGCCCCAGCAGGATATACAGTGTATGCACGGAAGCATAAAATCTGTAGCTGTCATCATCCAATCCCGTGTCCTCCTTCTGCAAGAATCATTCGCTTGCGAACGGTTCATAGTATAACACTTTGTTTTGCATAAGTGAATTTGAAAAAGGTCAATATCATTAGATGATATCTAATATTCTATTGAAAAGTTCGCAGCAAAACAGTATACTGTTAACGGAAAGCGATCCATGTGAGGAGGTTCTGCCATGAATACACAACAGCTTCGCTGCTTTGTCTGCGTCGCCGAATATTTGAATTTTACAAAGGCGGCAAACGAGCTGTATCTTACCGTACCGACCGTCACACACCACGTCCAGAGTCTGGAAGAAGAACTCGGCACAAAGCTGTTTGAGCGAACGTCCCGCATGGTCCGGCTGACCGAATCAGGGAAAGCCTTTTATGTCGATGCAGCCGAGATCCTGACGCGTATGGAACTCTCCTTCAAGCACGTCCAGAAGGCAGAGGAGAGTCGTGTCACGTTCTTTCGGATTGGCTGCGTCAGTCGTGCTGAATTGCCGCGCCTCGCTGCACCGCTTGCCGCTCTGCGCATGAAGTATCCGACGATTTGTCCGCGCATTGTCATAGATGGCTACTTTGGCCTGAAAAAGCTGCTTGAGGACGGTCAGCTTGATTTGCTGCTGGTGTCCCGTGAAATTGCAGATCAAATTCGTGGAGGCACCTTCCACAAAGTACGCTGCCACACAAGCTATGCCCTGATGTCTCCGGAGCATCCGCTGGCAGGCGGCAATTCTTTTTCCATTGATCAAAGCCGTACAGATTGTCTGATTACCCTTCATCCCAAATTCATACCATTTCAGGTGAGCAATGCGCTGCAAAAGGAAATACTCGTATATCTCCAGTCAAATCCCGGCATCCGCTGCGAGGACGATCAGGAGGCGATTACGTTGGCGCAGGCCGGGTATGGTATTGCAATTTTGCCGGGATTCTGTTTGCCGCCTGACGGCCTGCCCGGACTGACCGTTATGCCGGTACAAGCGGGGAAGGAAATAGACTATGGATTTGTCTATGCAAAGCGAACCCCGCATATAAAGCTTTTCGAGGCAGAATATACCGCACATCAAGCGCCCTAACTCGCAAGCCTGCTTGCCCTGAGTGATAGACGCTGCGTTGCTGCGCAATTCTCCAGATTTTTAAGGGTTTGGGACTATCCCAAAATGAAAAAACGCGCGTCTCGGCAGGCCGTTTTGCTTTTCAAGGAGGTGAACACCCATGGCAACCACGCGCCTGATGCCCCTGCACACCGGCAAAGGCCGCACGGTGGGACAGGCCATCAGCGACATCATCGACTACACCGAAAATCCGCAAAAGACGGACGGCGGCAGGCTGATTACGAGCTGGCAATGCGACAGCAGGATCGCCGACGCCGAGTTTCTTTTCACCAAGAATCAGTACATTCAAAAGACCGGCAGAGTGCGCGGCGAGGATAATGTGATTGCCTACCATCTGCGGCAATCCTTTGTCCCCGGCGAGATCACACCGGAGGACGCGAACCGTTTGGGCTGTGAGCTGGCCAAGCGCTTCACCAAAGGCAATCACGCCTACATTGTCTGCACCCATATTGACAAAGCCCATATTCACAATCATGTGATTTGGAACTCCACCGCGCTCAGCCAGACCCGAAAATTCCGAAACTTTTGGGGTAGCAGCCGCGCCGTGCGGCGG
>OGRG01000945.1_pt1 | contig 23138 bp, 24 predicted proteins | sample 1553501 | NCBI WGS metagenome assembly OGRG01 (sample SAMEA2580018, study PRJEB22360) | human gut metagenome | biome: human gut; feature: human-associated habitat; material: faeces | place: Denmark | collected 2008/2010 | reverse complement strand
TCGCGCGTTCGTTTTCTTTCGGAGGATAATTCTCCAGCAATAACCCATATTCTTTCACTTCATAAAGAGCCAGCACCTGATTCAATAACGAATCGGCACGTACAACATTAATATTCACCTTCGAATTTTGTTCAGAGGTACAGGCCACACAACACATCCATGCCCCTAACAGAAATAAAGCACATGTTCTCATTCAAAAAATATTTTCAGATTATTAATTCAGCGCAAATATATCACACTTTCTCCGGGTATCGATCATCAGCTTCTTCTTTTTACAGCAGGCACTTCAAAAAAATCTCCGTCAGAACACAAAAAAGTGTTGGGAAAGACTTCCCGTGCTTCAGCTAAAAGTTCCGAGCATTCTGTATAACGGGCCGAAAAATGACCCAATAATAATTTTCCGACTCCGGCTAACTCAGCAATACGGGCTGCTTGCCCCGTAGTACTGTGATAACTTTCTTTCGCTAAAACAGCATCAGCATTCATATAGGTCGCTTCGTGATAGAGTAAATCCACCCCCCTGACATAATCGGCAAAACGCTCCCGAAACAAAGTATCTGTCATATAAGCGAAGGAACGGGCCGGTGGCGGTGCTACCGTCAAAAGTTCGTTAGCCACAATCTCTCCCTCCGGAGTTATAAAATCTTCCCCCCGTTTCAGGTATTGCATAAACGCAATCGGTACGTTCCAGGCCGCAGTCCGATCTTTCAGGATAGTCCTTTCGCGTTCTTTTTCCCGGAAAAGAAACCCACTAACGGGTGTATCATAATGATGTTTCAACGGGAAAGCCGTCACAGTAACCACTTTATCTTCATAAATCACCTCTTCGCGGCGGGATAAGGCATGAAAAAACAAAGGAAAAGTGAAACGGCTATGCAAGATTTTCATCTGGCACCCGATCAGTTCCTGTAAACGCGGTTCTGCATAAATGTGCATTTCTCCCCGTCTGCCTTGTAAAGAAAGAGTGGATAAGAAACCGATCAATCCAAAAAAATGATCTCCATGGAGATGAGAAATAAAGATGTGATTGATCTTATTATAAGGTACATGAAAACGCCTGAGCTGATGTTGGGTAGCTTCGGCACAATCGATAAGAAAATACCGCCCAAGTACATGAAGTACCTGAGCGGCAGAGTTTCTATTGGAAGTAGGAATGGATGACCCGCTTCCCAATATCGTTAATTCAAACTTCATTTCCGATCTGCAATTTCAGGTTGAGATTTCGTTTGCAAGTTACGAAGACTTTTCCAAATGCCTCTCATCTGAAATCCAGAATCTGAAATCTGAGATTAATCTTTGTTCTCTTCTTTAGCAGCAGCTGCATCGGCAGTCATCTGTTCTTTCAAAGCAGCTAACTCGGTAATATCTCCCAAAGTGGTTTTTTCCAATTTTTCTTTCACCTGTTTAACCGCTTTTTTAGTAGATTTCTCTTCAGCGTTCTTCTTTGCTTTCTCTTCTGATTTCTGAGCATCTTCGAATACACGTGAATGAGAAACGATGATCCGTTTAGCAGCCTTGTTGAATTCGATCACTTTGAATTCCAATTTTTCATCCACTTTAGCCTGACTTCCGTCTTCTTTCACTAAGTGGCGGGGAGTAGCGAATCCTTCAACACCATAAGGTAATGCAACTACAGCACCCTTATCGAAAATTTCGGTAATCGTACCTTCGTGTACGGAATCGACGGTGAAGATCGTTTCGAATACATCCCATGGGTTTTCTTCCAATTGTTTGTGGCCTAAGCTCAAACGACGGTTTTCTTTATCGATTTCCAATACAACTACTTCAATCGGAGCACCGATCTGAGTAAATTCTGCCGGATGTTTTACTTTCTTCGTCCAGGACAGATCGGAGATATGAATCAATCCGTCAACCCCTTCTTCGATTTCTACAAATACACCGAAGTTCGTGAAGTTGCGTACAGTAGCGGTATGTTTGGTACCTACACCGTATTTCTCTTCAATATTTTGCCATGGATCGGACTTCAGCTGTTTGATACCCAAAGACATTTTCCGTTCGTCACGGTCCAGGGTCAATACAACTGCTTCTACTTCATCTCCCACTTTCATGAAATCCTGAGCAGAACGCAGGTGCTGAGACCATGACATTTCAGAAACGTGGATCAGCCCTTCAACACCCGGAGCAATTTCGACAAATGCACCGTAATCAGCCATAACCACTACTTTACCTTTTACAGTATCCCCTACTTTCAGGTCAGCACTCAGAGCATCCCAAGGATGTGGAGTCAATTGTTTCAGACCTAAAGCGATACGTTTCTTCTCATCATCGAAGTCCAGAATAACCACGTTCAGTTTCTGATCAAGCGTCACAATTTCGTTCGGATGATTTACACGGCCCCATGACAAGTCGGTGATGTGGATCAATCCGTCTACGCCACCGAGGTCGATGAATACACCGTAAGAAGTGATATTTTTAACAGTTCCTTCAAGTACCTGTCCTTTTTCCAGTTTAGAAATAATGTCTTTCTTCTGCTGTTCGAGTTCAGCTTCGATAAGAGCTTTGTGTGATACAACAACGTTTTTGAATTCCTGGTTGATTTTAACCACTTTGAATTCCATTGTTTTACCGACATATACATCGTAATCACGGATCGGTTTAACGTCGATCTGAGAACCCGGTAAGAAGGCTTCGATACCGAATACGTCAACGATCATACCGCCCTTGGTACGACATTTAACAAAACCTTTGATGATTTCGTCTTTTTCCAACGCTTCGTTCACACGATCCCAGCTGCGCAGAGCACGAGCCTGTTTGTGTGAAAGGGTCAACTGACCTTTTTTGTCTTCCTGAGTTTCTACATAAACTTCTACTTTATCTCCCACTTTCAGTTCCGGATTGTAACGGAATTCGTTCAATGAGATGATACCGTCAGATTTGTAGCCGATGTTCACCACAACCTCTCTTTTGTTCATAGAGATTACGGTTCCTTCAACAACTTCTTTCTCTCCTACTTTAGAAAGAGTTTCTGCGTATTTTTGAGTTAACGCATCTTTTTCGGATGCCGGTACCACGGCGTCGTTTTCATAGGCATCCCAATCAAAATTTTCTTCCGGCTCAGCGGTTGTTACCGGAGCTACTTTCTTTGCGGCTTTTTCTGCAGCTTCCACCTGCATCTCTTTTTGTTCTTCTGACATAAATTTAATTGTTTCCTATCTAATGAGTTAGACATTATTTTGAATACGGCCGCAAAGGTAAGAATAATAATCTGTTTTACAATTAATTATTTTATAAAAAAAACGATCAAAAATCTCCTTGCTCCCCGAGTAAATCAGGACGCAATGTTTTCGTCCGTTCATAAGCGACCTTCTCCTGCCATTCCCGTATTTTAGCATGATTACCGGACAGCAGGATATCAGGAACCCGCCAACCGTTGAATTCCGCAGGACGAGTATATACAGGAGGCGCTAACAGATCATCCTGAAAAGAATCACTCAAAGCCGAACTCTCATCGTTCATCGCCCCGGGAATCAGCCTTACGATCGCATCCGTCATAATACAGGCAGGCAATTCTCCTCCCGTCAGGACATAATCCCCCACCGATATTTCCCTGGTCACGAGATAATCCCGTATACGCTGGTCGATCCCTTTATAGTGACCGCACAAAATCATGATGTTCTCCTTCAAAGACAATTCGTTCGCCATTTTCTGATTAAAGGTCGGAGCATCCGGAGCTGTATAGATAATCTCATCATACCGCCTCTGTGAAGCAAGTTCGTCAATACAATCGAATACCGGTTGAATCATCATCACCAACCCCGCTCCCCCCCCGAAAGGGTAATCGTCTACCTTCCGGAACTTATCTTTCGACCAATCCCGGATATTGTGAATATGAATCTCTACAATTCCCTTATCCTGCGCCCGCTTGATAATCGAATGGTTCAACGGACTCACCAGTAATTCAGGCACCACACTTAATATATCGATACGCATAACTTCTTTTATGATGGATTTAAATTGCAAAGTTAGATATAAAAAGTGAAAATCACACGGCTCTTTCGTTTAAGTCGCGACTAATTCAGTTTACAAAGTCACTAGCCACACCTCCCCCGCCCCCAAAGGGGCACGTCCTAAGTCTCCCGGGATATCTACAAATCACTTTCAATATCCTTCAAGACACCCAAAAGTAAAGGAATATCTTCCCGGAGAGTTTGTAATACAACATCAGGATCTACATCAAAATAATGATGAACAATAATATCTCTCATTCCCATAACGTCTTTCCAATTCACAGCAGGATAATTCACTAACAATTCTTTATCCGTAATTTTATCCAGATTCTTCACACTTTCACCCACTGCGATCAATTTCATACAAACACTATCCAATAAAATAACACCATTTTCAGTATCCAAAAAATCATGAACAGAAGTAATGCCACTTACCCGCTTCAGTAAAATCTCCAATGTTTTCTCTAACAACTGTATGGTCTCTCTGACCAATTCCTTATCATACATAGAGTCCCTCCCTTTCTATCCGTTTATGTAGCGCAGCATTCATGTGCTCCCTTAGGCGGACAATATCCACAGAACACCCTAACAACCTCTCCAATTCATTCTTTAAATGCGATAAAGCAAACAATCCCACTGTTTTTCCCTCAAAAAACACATCCACATCACTATCCGAAGTCTGCTCCCCACGTGCTACAGAACCAAATATTCCCAAACGTGAAATTCCATAACGATCTCCTTCTGTCATTTTAAAATGTCTCAAAATCGCTATTATTTCCTGTGTTGTTTTCATATCTGAATGATTTACACAAAAATAGGACATTTGTACGAATCCATCAAGTAAAAATTATCATTTTCTTAAAACTAAGGCATTAAATTCAATTTTCCAGGCAAGACACACTCCTCCCACCCCTGAAGGGGCACGTCCTGAGTCTCCCGGGATCCATCCTAAACTGAACCCTTAGGTCAATTCCTCCAAAATTGTCTCCACATCCGCCAATTCTTCTTCCCCCCTTCCCATCTTCCTCAATTCCTCCAGCATTCTTCGGGCCCGTTCCGCACATTCCTCTTCTTTCACATAATAATAACAGCAGGCCAGCAATTTCACACTTTCCACCGAAACGGCCAGGCGATCCACCTCCACCCGGCATTCTCCGTACTCCCGGCAAAGACGCAAAATTTCTTGTACCAACTGTTTCATATTATTAATCAACATCATTAATATCGCGCAATCACCTGATTGTATATCAAGACTTTCACTATTTCCCGATACACTCATACACGAACCCTTGTTCTTTCAGCTCTCCTGCATCATAAATATTCCGCCCATCGATCAGGATACACTGCTTCATCAGTTTCTTCAGTACATTCCAGCCGGGCAAGCGAAATTCCTTCCATTCCGTCAGCAACAAAAGTGCATCTGCGTCTACCACGGCATCATACATATCCCTGGCGTATTCCACCCGGTCACCCACTCTACGCCGGCACTCCGGCATAGCTATAGGATCATACACCCGTACCTTTGCTCCGGCCCCGGTCAGCAAACCGATCATCACCAAAGCCGTAGCTTCACGCATATCGTCCGTCTCAGGCTTGAAAGCCAGACCCCAGATTGCTATGGTTTTTCCCGACAGATCCGGATAATATTTCGCCAACTTATGAAATAAAACCGTTTTCTGGGTCTCGTTCACCTCTTCCACAGCCTCCAATACCCGCATCCGATAACCATTCTTTTCCGCCGTTTTTATCAATGCTTTTACGTCTTTCGGGAAACAGGAACCGCCATACCCACAGCCCGGATAAAGGAACTTACTGCCAATCCGGCTATCCGCCCCGATCCCCTTCCGTACCATATTCACATCAGCACCGACCAGCTCACACAAATTAGCGATATCGTTCATAAAACTGATCCGCGTTGCCAGCATCGAATTGGCCGCATACTTGATCATCTCTGCCGACGGGATATCCGTGAAAATCAAACGGTAGTTATTCATCATAAAAGGCTTGTAAAGCTTCTCCATCAGCCGCCGTGCCTCTTCCGACTCCACACCGACCACCACACGGTCCGGTTTCATGAAATCGTCCACGGCATTCCCCTCCTTCAGAAACTCCGGATTCGAAGCCACATCAAAACTCACTTCTACTCCACGCTTATCCAACTCTTCCTGAATTACCGCCTTTACTTTCCGGGCCGTTCCGACAGGTACCGTACTTTTGGTTACGACCAAAATATATTTATTTATTCCCCGTCCGATTGTATGGGCCACCTCCAGCACATATTTCAGATCGGCACTCCCATCCTCGTCAGGGGGAGTCCCAACGGCACTGAAAACCACTTCCACTTCATCCAACACCTCTGCCAGATCGGTAGTAAACCTCAGACGTCCTGCCTGAAAATTCCGGTGTACCATATCCTCCAGGCCCGGCTCATAAATCGGAATGATCCCTTTTTTCAGGCTCTCTATCTTCTCTTCCATCACATCCACACAAGTCACGTTCACCCCCATCTCAGCAAAACAGGTGCCTGTCACCAGACCGACATAACCCGTGCCTACTATTGCTATATTCATAACACGATTGATTTAAATGAAAAATCCCTTACCGGAAAAACAGTAAGGGAAAACTGGTATATAAACAAAACTATTCAGATCAAAAATGAAGCAACTACTCCAAATGATAATACGACTTAAACCAGGCCACGGTCTCCCTGACGCCTTCCCGGATGTCTTTCGAAGGTTTATACCCCATATCACGCTGTAAAGCCGAAGTATCCGCATTCGTCTGATAAACATCTCCCGGCTGCATAGGCAGATATTCTTTCACAGCTTCCTTGCCGCAGGCCGCCTCTATCGCTGCTATAAAATCCATCAGCCGCACCGGCTCCGAATTGCCGATATTGTAGATCCGGTAAGGTGCCGAAGAGCAGGCCGGATCGGGACACTCCGCATTCCAGGCCGGATCGGGTTCGGCCACCCGGTCGATACAACGGATTACACCCTCCGCAATATCGTCGATATACGTAAAATCCCGAAGCATATTCCCGTGGTTAAACACTTTAATCGGACGGTCATGTAAAATAGCGTCCGTAAACAGAAAGGGACTCATGTCCGGCCGCCCCCAGGGACCGTAAACCGTAAAGAAGCGCAAACCCGTCACCGGGATTCCATACAGATGACTATAGGCATGTGCCATCAGCTCATTACTCTTCTTCGAAGCCGCATACAAACTTACCGGATGCGCGATACTATCCTTTTCTGAAAACGGAACCTTCCCGTTCAACCCGTACACACTGCTCGAACTGGCAAACACCAGATGTTCCACCCGGTTCCAGCGACAACACTCCAACACATTGAAAAATCCGTCGATATTACTCTCAATATAAGCCCGGGGATTCGTAATCGAATACCGCACGCCAGCCTGAGCCGCCAAATGGCAAACCCGGCCGAACCGCTCATTCACGAACAGCATCTCCATAGCCTGACTGTCCTCCAGATTCATACGGATAAACCGGTAGGCCGGCCACTTCCGGCTCTGCACCAGTTTATACCACCCCACCTCTTCCTTCACAATACCGCACTCTGCAAGCCTTCCGTATTTCAACTCCACCTCATAATAATCGTTGATATTATCCAACCCCACCACCTCGTCTCCCCGTTCCAGCAGACGCTGCACGACATAAGACCCGATAAACCCGGCGGCGCCGGTGACCAGTATTTTCATCTTTCATTCACTTTTAAACGTCACCTCATCCGTCCGCGGATTGTAAACTTTTTACGTAACAGATACACTATTTTCCGTTTCCCCTGTTGTTCTATCCACCCGATCGGTTTACTTTCCACTCCCCGATATTGCGCGAGGCGGCATCGAAAGAGACACCTGCCCTGACCAGCGTACGGCCGTCGGCGGTGTAGGGGATCAGGTAGCCGCAGCAATCGATCTGCTCCAAGGCGGCATCGGCACTGCCGTCGAGCTTGAACTCAAAAACGTAAATATAGTTTCCGGTCTTCACCACGGCATCCGCACGACCGCGGGCACTGCGCACCTCTGCATCGCAGAACTGCCCCATCAGCGTAAACACAATATAGAAAATCACCTGATAATGACGCTCGGTCTTATCGTTGAGTTCGTACGGAATACCGGCGAAAAAGGCACGCAGACGTTCCATAAAACCATCCACATCTCCGGCTTCCAGTTCACGGATAAAACGTTCGATATAAAAACCAGTACGGTCGTCCGTTACAGGAGTATAGAAAGACACCAGAAAATTCATGAAACCGTATTCCACCTCTTCGTTCGGGAAACCAAGCGTATAGTTACGGAACCGGGAATCGTATGACTTGATCGTCAGGTAACCGCTCTGATAAAGCAGAGGCACCGGATTTCCCGAATCGGCACGGTATTCCGAAAAACCACTAGCCTTCACCTCAACCCCTTCGATCAATTCCCGAAGGTCGTAATCACTTGCCTGCAACAGCTCCACAAGAAAAGTTGGCGTTCCCGTCTGAAACCAGTAATTCCCGAACTCCTGCTTACTCAACGCAGAAAGTACACTGAACGGATTAAACATACCGGGTGATGAAGGATGAAAATGATAGCCGTCATACTGTTCTCCCATTTTCGCCAAAATCTCCTCACGGCTTTCCCCCTCAGCCCCCTGCATCGCCTCCAGTTCAGGACCGAAGTTTTGCTCCAATTCCTTCCGGGTGATCCCGCAAAGGGTTGCATAGGCCTGATCCAGACTGATATCATTCAGCTGGTTCAAGTCGCTGAAAACACTCACCTGGGAGAACTTCGTCACCCCTGTCAGGAATACAAAACGCAGGTAACGGTCGCTGCTCTTCAACACCCCGTAGAAGGCTTTCAGCGTCTTACGGTACTCATCAAGCAAAGAAGCATCCTGCAAAGCCTGCAAAAGAGGTTTATCGTATTCGTCCACCAAAACAACCACCCCACGGCCTGTCTGTTCACAAGCGCGACGGATTATACCGGAAAAGCGGGTGGAAAGCGTATTTTCGGACGCCTCACTCCCATACAAGCGTTCCCAAACGGACAACCGGTTATTCAACAATGCCCATAACTGCTCCGGAGCATCATATTTCTCGGCGTTCAGGTCCAGATGCAACACCGGATACTCCAGCCAGTCCTGTTCCAGACCGGCTATGGCCAAGCCTTCAAACAGTTCCCGTTTGCCCTCAAAATAAGCCTCCAGCGTGGAAAGCAGCAAACTTTTTCCAAAACGGCGCGGACGGCTCAGAAAATAAGGCTTTCCGGTTGTGACCAGACGATAGATCAGAGCCGTCTTGTCCACATAAACATAACCTTCACGACGTATATTTTCAAAGGTCTGGATGCCGATAGGCAATTTGCGCAACTGAGTATTCATAAGACCGGAATTTATGCGTTTATGATGCAAAGATAAACCTTTATCAGAAAGTATACTTACCGCTTTCTCTATTTTCTTCTTAAAAAAACAAACGATACCTCAAATTAATCAACCAAGCGCTTTCATTCACTTTTAAACGTCACCTCAGCCATCCGCGGACGTACAAACTCCAGCGTCCGCGCCAGTCCCTCTCCCAACATATAGGGTGCTTTAAAACCCATCGCAAAAACTTTCGGAACCTCGAACTGTATCGTAGCACAAACACTTCTTCACCAACACCGAGCTGATTGTGGGTCTTTTTCAAGTAACGAAAACAGGTAAATCAAACCCATATCCCGCAGTATATCCGATCAATATAGAAAATCCCCAATATATTCTTCATGCATATAATTCAACAATTTCAGCTGCCACATTTTCTATACAAAAAAGCCTTTCTACCCTGTTATGAGCCTGTTGGGCATACTGTAACCTTTGTGCCTTATTTTCCAGCAAATCATTAATAGCTTTCACCAGCAAGGCTACATTTCCATTCTCCACTTCCAACCCTGTTACCTGATGCAAGTTTACCCAATTCACTCCCGACCCCTCGATAGTGAATGTAATTGCCGGAGTATAGCAATACATCGCTTCGGCTAATACCACTCCAAAGGCTTCATTTTTAGTAATAGAGGGAAACACAAAAATATCCGCAGCATAATAATAGGCAACCAGTTCTTCAGCAGGAATTTTTCCTATAAAATGGACATTCGGACTTATACACTGTTGCTTTAAAATTGGAGTTAAAGGTCCCTGCCCTCCGATCAGAATCTCACATTCCGGATGAATACCGACACTGCCTTTTATCAAATAAGCTAATCCTTTATAAGGAACATGTCTTCCTACAAAAAGTAAAAGTGGCTTTTCCCGATAAGCCACTTTTATTTTCTGTACCTGTTTCTTCACCTCTTCTGTAAACACGAACTTATGAGGATCGATCATATTAGGAATAATTTTCAATTTTTCCCTATAAGGTTGCAAAGGCAAAGATTTTTCAGCATAAGCAGAACTAGTAGCTACAACTATATCCGCCCGTTGTAACAAAGCTTTTTCAACCGGTCGGATACAAGTATACAAATACTTCTGAGCAATAATATCCGAATGCCAATGAACAATCAGTTTGCATTTTTGGGGTATCAGTTGTAAAAGCAAAAAGGCAACAAAAGGATTCGGAGCATGGAAATGGATACAATCCGGTTGAAAATCACGCAAAAGCTTTTTCAACTCTTTCCCATATTTCCATGAAAGAGCCTGACTGGCCACTTTACTTACGACTCCCACCCTGATCACCTGAATCCCTTCCCAGCTATCATAAACTGTTTTCCTGCTGTCATTAAAGCAAATCACCTTCTGCCGGAATTCCGTATGTTCCTGAATTATACGCACCACATTATAACATACATCCTCAATCCCACCGGCATAAGGATAATAGTATTTTGAGATATGTAAGATTTTCTTCATACCTGATTTAAATAAAGGAAAAATGATTATTTGAAAAAGAAACCCAAAACTCTCCTATACCTTAGCAAACAAGGTTGATTTATACTGTTTTATCTACTAAGTAATAACTATATTTTATCTTACAAAGCCATGGCAATAATGTAAAAGAAAAAAGGGCATAAGTTCCACTTCCCGCAATAAAATTAAGTTGAAGTATAAAAAGCAAAATAATGAAACAGAATACATATAAAGGCAAACAAAAAATATTTCCCTTTGAATAAACCTTATTCCACACAAATTTAAAAAGTATTCCCAGCAAAGTCATCAAAAAAACACCCCACCAACGAAAGTCCAAGTACCAACAAAAAAAGAATGTCGACCAAATACCCGGCCTCGCATTATATTGCCGGACATCTGACTGGGATAAACCAGCTAGCTTAGCTATCAATTTATAAAATACACCAAATGTAGCCCCACCATAGAAATATTTATCTGTCTGATCTATATACCCTTTTACTACCGGGAACTCAAATACTGCATGAGTAAAATACTGACATATATGTGAATAAGCAAAGAGATATGGATAATAAAAAGTACTCTCACTATCATTCAATAATTGAACAAATTCCGGAGTCGCCGGAACTTTATCCGAATACCCTCCATGTTCGGATACAACACTCATCGCCCCAGTCATTCCCATTTCACTTAAACGATTCAAAAACAATGAACCGATCAAATTCAGTATCACTAAAAAAGTGAAGATTCCTCCACAAAACCACTTTAAAGAAAATTTTATTCTCTTTGAATAAAATAAGATGATAACTCCATACAATAGTGGAGTCATAATAGCAAACCTCGAACCGAAAAAAATCGTAGTAACAGCTGTACTTAATATCAGTAAGATAGAAATAAGTTTCCTTATCCGACCATGCAATTGAGGAAACAACATATCTATGGTAAAAGGGATATAAGCAAAAAATATAAAAAAGGCAGAGAATATTGAAAAGAAATTTCCTCCCCCTTCTTCTGCTGCATCAAAATTATCCATCACTGTATTAGCCAAGGAAATCCCTCTAAACACCAGTAAATCAATACATCTCAAAAGAACTCCTAAACTTCCCAAAATAAAAGTTACCCGATATATCCGATGAATATAACACGCTTTTATACTGATAACCAGGTCCGTTTTCTTCCTTTTCCCGGGACGGATCAATTGAGTACCCAGCAGAAAAAACAAAATGCCTGAGAGCATATACATTACAGACGTCCAATCCAATGTATTTATAATTTTGATAGGAGCTATACATAACAACAAAAAGAAAAAAGCCAATGCATACCCAATCGCACTTTCCGGACGTAAATAATATAAAAACTTACTATTGATTTTTAACTCCATCAATATAGATATCTGCTATTTTCACAAACTATCCAAAACCTTCTTAAAAGCCATCTTACACTTTTCCAGATTACCTTCTTCTCTTACTCCTGCTTCATAAGGTCTTCCGGCAAAACTAGTCCGGACAATCAGATTCAAAAATTCAACTTTCCGCCGATCATCAATGATTGGAAATTCTTTTTTTCGTACCCGGTTTATCCAGGCCTGCAAATCATCTGTATTTTCTAAAAATACGGCATTCGAAGCGTTGTTGTGAAGAGTTTTGATCAAAGTCAATACAGGCTTATTTGCCCAGATACATTCCATGGCAATCGTACCGGTCACTGTCACGACCAGATCTATTTTCTGAAAGACTTGAATCATCGGAACGTCGTGATGTATTACAATAATCCTTTCGTTTTTTTCCGCATAATCTATCAAATCCGAAGACAGCTCATACTTCGATTTCGGATTCGGTTTTACAACCAGATAAACATCCTCCGGCACAGCCCCGACCAATTGCCTGATCAACTGTAACTGATTATTATATTTCCTGCCCCAGACATCTATATTCGCTTCCGGCTGCATTTGCAAAGGATACAGGATCTTAAAACCCGAAGCATCCAATTTCCCGGTTTGTTTTTCTGCCAGTAGATTCCACCTGGCTATATTGCGTTTCCTTTCCTGTTCAATACACCGCTTCACCCAGGGAGCAGGAGTATCATAATGTTCTCCCTTATAATAAGAAACGGTCAATTTTACCAACTCCTTTAAACGGGTAAGGCGAGAAGAAAGCTTTACTTTTTTCTTTTTCATATAATCCGGCACAATCTTCCGGTGAACGATCCCACCGATCGTTTGTAAAGCTTCCTCCTGAGTCCATTCTTCTCCACTCCCACTATAAGGTTCCAGGGTATCATAGCGGTAAAAAGAAAACCTGCCGGCAGGATAACGACAGGTATTCGGATGGAGATAGAGTATATTCATTTTTTTACATATCTCTATCGTCAGCAGCTCATGAAACGCTGTACTTTCTCCGAACACCACATCCGGCCCAATCTCCTTTAAAATACTCTCTATCTGATCATAGTAATAACCGTAATGACTTGACGAACCGAGCCGGAAATAATTCAAAGCCCGGTCGGAATGCCGGATTTTCACAAATTCCGGCCTATCCTCAGCACTCTTTAAATCATCTACAGCAGGATAAGGAATCTGATAAACATTCTTCCGATGCGGACTAAAAGAATGATTCTCCACTATAAAAAATACCTCATAACCCTCCTCTTCCAACAGCCCAGCCATACGAACCCAGAACAAAGTGCGGTACCTGTTCTCTATAAATACTATTTTTTTCATGGAAAGATTAAAATACGAAATAATACAATACAGCGACGCCCATTGTCATACAGGCATATAATCTACATTTTGGCAGGGCAATATTTTTGGTTTTTAATATCCTGATCTGAAATAAATAAGCCATACCGAACATGAGAACATTCAGAAAAGTAAAAAGTTCCAGCGTCATCCATTCTTTCAAAAAAAACAAAACAACAGGGAAAAGCATTACCTGAATCCCCAAATATATATTCATCTGTTTTACCGCATTTTCCCGGGATATGACACCTTCGTTCAAAGCGATTCCCACCCAAACCGGCATCTGTAATACCAATAACATATATAACTTAGCAGATAAAACGACCTCTGCATCCTTTAACAAATAAGAAGTAAACAAGGGATAGAAAAAATAAAACGAAAAGCAGGCTCCCAACACAATTAGCATCAGTAGTGCAAAATACTTATCCAGCCGGTCAGGCTTTGACAGATAAAGCTTCTTAAAAAAAGCGATATAACAAAACTGATAAATTACGACGGAAATCCCTACATACCTGAAATACATGCTATATAATCCCACCTGTTCGTATCCCATCAGGTATTTTATATAAATCCGCTGACTGCAAGTCAGCCAAAACACAATACCTCCCGACAAAACCAACCACCAACTATATTTCAGAATCCCGAAGCATTCCTGCTTTTGCGGAAAACCCGTTTTAGTCCGATAGTATTTATAACAAAATAATAACACAAGAACACCCAAATATCCCTCCATTCCTATTCGTAAAAGAAAAATATACGCAGAAGAATGAATCAGATAACACAACAGTATGACTGCTGTCAGCAGAAAATAATAGCCTCCGTCATACAATACCCCGATATATCCTTTATCGTTCGATTTTAAAATAGCGCTATACAACCGCTGCAAAGCAAAAATAGCCGAAAACAGATAAACGAAATAAGTCGGTTGGGAAATTTGTCCGCTATAGAAAAGACAGGCAAACAAACAACTCAGGAAAAATATCAGATAACCGTAGAGAAAAAAATATTGTTCCTTATGTCTTTCCTGTTTTTTCAAAATAAAATAAGGATAAGCTCCCCCAAGCCCCAGCATCAAAAATACTGCACAAACACTACCGGTAGAATAAGCAAACTCCACCTCTCCATATTCTTCCAAAGTAACAAACTTTACAAACAGAAGCGGTGCCAGAAAAGCAATACCTTTAGATATACAAAAGAATAATGCATTTTTCAGCAAATAAATTCCTTTATTTTTCATAAATATATTCCGCTACCTTACGTAATTTGGTGATGGCTTCATCCGGATCAAATTCGATATAACGCAAAGCCTGGTTTACATATAGGCCGGACTCACATAAATCTTTAGATACCACCGAATTTGCTCCCACCGTAACAGCATCTCCTATTTTTACCCCTGCACAAATAACCGAACGGCTCCCAATATATACATTATCTCCAATAATCACTTCACCATCTATCCGCCAACGTTTTTCCCCCGTTTTACTATGATAAAAGCCATGTGTCCAGAGCTGTGTACCCAGACCCGCAAGAATAGAATAATTGCCTAATGTCACACTAGAGGTCATATCAATTACAGTATTCATTCCTAACACAGTATTATATCCCACCTTTAACACCCGCCTTTTATAAGGAAATTTATCTGAAGTTATTTTATTAAATTTCTTTATAGCCGACTTTACCCCTAATTCTACATCAAATTTTCCTCTCAAAAAATTAAAAGCGCCAATCCGTGATTTTTCATCCAAATAAAGTTTATGGACAAATATAAAATTGAAGTGTCCAATATTTGCCCCTGCTCCCATAAAAAACTCATCAGTCAGAATAAATGAAAAACCTATCCGGATTTTTCCCTTTGAATGACGGAATAAATTAAAAAAGCAGGAAGGAAGAAGAAAAAAATAAAATGCCCTTAGATATTTCTTCATAATATTTTACCCGTTATTGTCTGTAATTTTATCATAAGTTATTGCATAATAACTTCCTTTTGATCCCGGATACCCATGTTTCAAATCTCTTTGCCAACAAAACAAAATAACAGACTTCTCAGTTTCTATATAGCCTGGCGCCATATAAAATTGCAGCCCTTCAATCAAACCGGGAGAAAATAAATATTGATTTATACATTCAAAACCATTCGATTTATTTCCCCACACAGACAAATAACAATCACCAGCATTCCCTCTTTCCCCTCCTGAAATCCGGTCAGGGTCATGATAAAAAAAAGTGGGAAAAGCCATACAGATATTTTCATTGCCAAAATAATTTATACAAGAAGTATAAATATCATAATCAATAACTTCCTCCCAATTATCCATCACTACGGGAAATTCATCCGTCAAAACCGGACCGGTAGTAAACCCTGTTCTCATCATACAACAATTTATAATTCTCAATATCTCCGGTCTCTGTATAAACCACCGTTCGATAAATACTATCGCTATGATTGTAATGACTACGTTTATCGGCCTTTCTGTAACCTCTGAAAAAGATTTTAAAATGCGACAATGAAGGATCATAAATAATCTGATACTGACCGTCGACATAATAACTCACATCAAAACTTTCCAATTTCTCAAAATCCAGACCATTCACACTCTTATATAAATGCAGATGTTGATCCTCTCCCATTGCCGAAAAATAAATATACTCATCCTTACGAAAAACACAATATCTATCAATTATTCCTGTCAACAAAATATTATTATTCGTACTACCGTTATATTCAAAACGATTTAGCACAGGCTTTTCCCATACATATCCATCTTGTGAAGAAGCATAACACAGAAAACGGCGTCCGTCTTTAATTACAGTATAATACATCAAACTGACCGTATCTGTTTGCAGGACACTAAAGTATGTCAAGCGTTCCTCCCACTCACGGTCAACACTTATAACCGGGGTGATATAACAAGGTTCCTCATTAAAAGTTGTAACCCAGTCAACCTTTGGAGAAAAACCTTCAGAAGAGTTATCTTTTGAACAGGAAATAACTAAGAACCCAAGCAAACCAAATATTATTTTCAATCTCAACATATATTCTCAAATTTTAAGGGTGTTCCCTTTTCTAAATCCCGGTTCACTTTCTTTCCCAGAATCTCCGGCAGATATTTCGGATGCAACCCATATCCGGGACGTACAGATTTCACATTATCTATCGTCAGAATGTCCCCCGCCTTCATATCCTTATTAATAAAAAGAGAACGTCTTCTCAACCGGTCTTCTTCCTTCAACTCATAACTTACATTTCCCAAAGCTTTCTCTGCCTCCCTGATCTCCCTTACTAAAGCCGAAAATTCAGCCGGATTTAACGAAAATGCAGAATCAATGCCTCCCAAAGAACGGTCCAGTATAAAATGTTTTTCTACAACTGTAGCCCCCAATGCAACAGAAACAAGCGGTATTGTATTGGTCATGGAGTGATCGGAAACTCCGACCTCCACACCAAAACGCTGCCGCATATCCGGCAGGGTCAGAAGATTTGCTTTTTCTATCGGTGCCGGATATTCCGAAGTACATTTCAATAAAGTAATCCGGTCATTCCCTTCATCACGGCAGATCTTCAATGCCAATTCGATATCTTCCGCAGAGGCTGCACCAGTAGAAATCATTACCGGCTTTTGTTTCCGGGCAATGTACCGGATCAGATTGGTGTCGGTTATTTCCAAAGAAGCCACCTTATAAATCGGCATACCCATCTCTTCCATAAAATCCACTGCTTCATAATCGAAAGGAGAAGAAAAACACACTAATCCCAAATCATTGGCTATTTTCATCAACCGGGGCTGCCAGTCGTAAGGCATAGCTCCCCGGGTATAAAGCTCAATAGGGCGCATTCCTTTCCACAAACCATTTTTACGCGGTCCGAAATATCCATTATTTACGTCCATCGTAAATGAATCGGGTTTGAAAGTCTGCAATTTCACTGCATCAACCCCTGTTTTACTGATAGCCTCTATAGATTTTACAGCCAATTCAAAATCCTGATTATGATTGGCCGACAATTCCGCAACAATGAAAGTTCTATTTCTCATCAACGATGGTATTAGACAATAATTCCATATATACATATTCCGCATCTCTGAAATATATCTGGAATCCTAATTTAAGATTGATATGCTGGTTTCGTAAATTGTCTATTCTTGTTTTAGAATAAATTCTATTTACAATTCCGTGCCTTATAATGTAATTTATAAACTCTTTAGCTATTTGAAATCCCAGACCTTTCCCTATATATTCAGGTAATAAATACCTTCCTGATTCTCCTTCTCTCTTTATCCTGTCATAAGGATTCAAACAAACCGATCCAATGATTTTATCATGGTATATGACAGCCCAGAAACTTTTATCACAGCTTTGTTTCAGTTTCTCTATAAAATTCTGATGAACGTCAAAACCAAAAGATTCGCTATTGGTCATCCATTTTCTTACTTCCGGATGATTCCGTCCTTCCCAGATAATACGGCTTTGTTCTTCCGACAGATTGATATAGTTCAGAAAATCAAAATTTTCCGTTTTAAAATTACAAGTACACATTTCAAACAGATTTAAATACGGCAAGCAGATTTTCAGCTATTGAAGAAGGGATTATATCCTCTTTTAATTCGATATGCTGCAATCCGGAATCACTGAACAACTTCCGGATACGGATTTCTGTTTCCAAAGCACAATAATCCCCGCCACCGACAATGGCTTTCATGGCTTCAAAACTTTTAAAACTATTCAACTGATTATCCACGAAATAACCTCCTATCACTTTCAGGTTACAGGCTAGGGCTTCTTTCATAATGGTACTGGCAGGCAGCAAGGCTACGTCATTTTCACAGAACAAACCGGCTATCTCCCGGGCAGAAAGGTTTTGAAGATAGTTTACTTTCGGATGTCTTATTTTGCGGTCATCGCCATACGCATCACCAGTCAAGGCTGTAACCGACCGGATTGTATCACAATCTTTGAGACATTCGATATAGCGTCTGGTCAAATTATACTTATCTACTCCCCCGAATGAAACAATCACTTTCAACGCCCGGTAGTCGACCGCATGCCTGTATCTCCACCCGGCTACTTCCAGAAAAGGTTTTCTCAAAAGAGCATACGACACGCCCAAACACAAACGGGTATAAGGGGCCGTTGAAAAATCACCCTCAGAAATTCCCGGAGAATGATTGATCACCACATCAGCCACATAGTGCTTATCGTGCAGGTCGTCGATACACACTAATTTGCAACCTTTCGCCTTAACCGCCCGCTGATAATCCGTATCGTAGAAATAATTGTCCAACACCACGATTTCATCCCCGTCTAGCATATCCAGAAACAGACTGAATTTTTCCTCTGTTGCGGGAACTTCTGCCAGTTCACAGACTTTAGCCACTTCGGTTTTCTGATATACGGTCGGGGACTGAGTGACAAATACACAGTCGAAATCATCTTTCAGCATGTCGGCCAGCGCAAGGGTACGGATAAAATGTCCATACCCGATTTCCCGGCCGGCATCCGCACGGAAATAAATTCTTTGCTTCATGGACGTAATAAACGGTATTTCATTTCGGCCAATTGCCAGTCTGTCTCTGTATCCAGATCCTGAACCTCCAGCTCCGACAGAATTATTCCGCCGGTATTGGGCCCCCTGAAACTGGCATGGCGATAAAAAGATCCGACCCTGGATACATAAAATTGTCCGGCATCATGATAAATCGTCTCCAAATCCTGAGAACGGCTTTTGCTGTATTCCGGCCATACCATCTGGATTTTACCGGCATCCATTTTCAATCCCCTCTGCACCGGATAGGAATAAGCCACAATCGTAAAAACCGAATCGAACTCTCTCTCCGCCAGCAAATGATACGCACTTTTCAGACTGTCTGCTGTAACAAAAGGGGCTGTGGAATATATGCAGCACAAGGTATCGTATTCGATACGCTGTTTTTTATAACATTCCAGCACCTCCAGCATCACATCCGCCGTCGTCGCATAATCATCCGACGCCGCAGCCGAACGCATAAACGGGATCTTTGCTCCGTACCGACGGGCAACTTCCGCTATTTTTTCGTCGTCCGTCGATACCATCACCTCGTCGAACAGACCCGACTGCAAAGCCGCTTCTATCGAATATGCAATAACCGGTTTGCCCAGAAAAGGCCGGATATTCTTGCGGGGTATCCGTTTACTGCCACCACGGGCAGGTATGATTGCTATGTTTTTCATCGGTTCACAAATTCTTTTACCTTACTGATCACATACTCCTGCTCCTCGTCCGTCAGAGTCGGGAACATCGGCAAACTCAGGCAATGGCGGTAATATTCTTCCACCACCGGCAGATCACCCGGCTTATTACCCCGTTCCCGATAATAAGGCATCAGATGGACAGGAGCATAATGTACCTGGGCATAGATTCCGCTTTCGTGCAGGTAATTATACAATCCCAAACGATCAGGCACCTGAACGACATATAAATGGTAAGCATGGTAAACACCAGGAGCAATAAAAGGCGTTTTTATCTCTTCGATGTTACGGAAAGCTTCCGTGTATCGGGCTGCAATTTCCTGACGGCGTTTCAGCCCCTCATCAGCACGTTCTAGTTGTGAAATTCCCAAGGCGGCCTGAAAATCCGTCAGCCGGTAATTAAAACCCAACTCCTGCATCTCGTAATACCAACCACCGTGATTTTCACACAGGCGCGCCGAATCTTTGGTGATACCGTGGGTCCGCAACAAACACAAACGATCGTACAGTGTTTTATTGTTCGTGGTCACCATTCCGCCTTCTCCCGTTGCAATATGTTTTACCGGATGAAAAGAAAATACGGCTACATCGGCATAATGGCCATTTCCACACAATTGCTTTTCGCCCTTACTGTCAGTGAAATATCCGCCGGGAGCATGACAGGCATCCTCCAGTATCCACAATCCATATTCGTCGGCCAACTTTCTGAATTCTTCCATCTGATGCGGATACCCCGCAAAATCCACCGGAACGATACCCTTGAAAGTGCCCTTCGGATGAGCTGCAAGCAATTCCCGTAATTTCCGGATATCCATCAGATAGGTATCCCGGTCAATATCACAAAACACCACTTCACCTCCGCAATAGCGGATACAGTTGGCACTGGCTGCAAAAGTCATCGGCGTCACGATCACTTTATCCCCCGGTTTAAGTCCCAAACTGCTCGCTGCCAAATGCAATCCGGCCGTAGCATTGTTCACGGCAACAGCATAACGGGCATTGACATAGCGGGCAAACGCCTGTTCAAATTCCGCAATTTTCGGCCCCTGCGTCAGATAATCCGACTTCAGAGTCTCTACGACAACCTGTATATCCTCGTCCGTAATATGCTGATGACCGTATGGAATAAATTTCCGAATCATTTTACTTCAAAATTTGGATCAACAAACTCTTTTATTTTAGCACGCAATGTTTCTACCGTTTCCCACTCCTCATTCTGGTCGGAACTATAATGGAATCCCTGGGGTACAGGAACGGCCTGATGATGTTGCAAATACTCTTCCCTTTGATGTTTGAAAGATACTGAAGGAAGAATGGCATAATACTGTCCTAAATCAATAGTATTCAAGGCATCTGTAACTGTGATCATTTCTTCATGCAGTTTTTCACCCGGACGAATTCCCACTTCCACCAAAGGGATGTTCGGAGCAATCGCTTTAGCCACATCTACAATATGATAGGAAGGAATCTTCGGTATAAAAATTTCTCCACCCAAATGATGTCCGATAGCATACATCACCAAATCCACGCCTGCCTGTAAAGAAATATTGAAACGGGTCATCCGCATATCCGTAATCGGCAGTTCTTTAACGCCATTATCACGCTTATGGATAAAAAATGGAATAACCGATCCCCGGGAACCCATGACATTTCCGTAACGAACCACAGAAAATTTAATGTCTTTCGAGCCACTGATATTGTTAGCAGCTGTAAATAGTTTATCGGAAGTCAATTTCGTTGCTCCGTATAAATTGATCGGCGCACAGGCCTTATCGGTCGATAAAGCCACCACGTGTTTCACTCCGGTTTGCAAAGCTGCGTTAATCACATTCTGAGCTCCGTGAATATTGGTCTTGATACACTCTTCCGGATTGTATTCGGCCGTATCAACCTGCTTGATAGCCGCTGCATGGATAATCACATCGACCCCTTCACAAGCCCGCTTCAACCGTTCCCCATCCCGGACATCTCCGATAAAAAAACGCAATTGAGGATACTTCGATTCCGGATATTTCTGCTTTAGCTCAAACTGTTTCAATTCGTCTCGGGAATAAATAACAATTCGCTTCACCTCCGGATAACGCTTCAGAATGGTTTCCACAAACTTTTTACCGAAAGAACCCGTTCCTCCGGTAATTAACACTGATTTACCATTTAACATTTCAAATTGGAATTATAAGTCACTAAAAACAGTATCCCGGAAAAGGATAAAACTGTTCCAGAATACCGTCAATTTTCTAACAATGATGTATATAAAATAAATTATGATGTAAGGATTAACATGAATGGTATTAAAAAAAGGTGCCTAAAGTTATTCCTCCACAGGCGATGGAGCCGGGGTGTCGGTAGAAGAATCAGAGTCGGCGGTCTCATCGGATTTCTTACAGGAACGGCGACAGGCAACCACGTTGTGTAATTCGGCCACCAGCTGGTTGATACGGTCAATGATGTACTTGTAGGCTGCATCACCGTTCACAATAGCAAGGGCGTTAACCATTTCGCACAGCTTTCCGAAAGTCATCTGTGCTGCCTCGCGGGCTACTTTGGCAGCGCCCATTGCGGCTTCGGAGATGGCATCCGAACGGATGAGCATAATCTGTTCGAACTGTTCGTTAGCCGAACGAAGGGTACTCACCCAATACCCGGCAAACAACGTTTGGATATGGGCGGCATTGGCTTCGAGCTTCAGTCCTGCATCAGATTCTTGATCGCTCCGGTTTCCTGACGGTAAGGCATAGCCGGGATGTTCCGGCCATACTTATCGACCAAAACCAGCAGTACCTCACAGATATCCGAACTCATCCACCGAGGCCTCTATACATTTCAAATTCTGTATATCCGTTCCCCCGATAGAGGTAAACCTTCCATACGTTTTTTCATCCTTTATCTTTCCATGATTAAAAAGAATATTGATTACCGGATATGAATCGCATAGAAGAAAAAGCTCACCCCTATGCCGATGAAATACCACAGATGGAAATCTGCGACACCGAAGCGGTCGTACCTGGTCAGCAGAAAAGCGATAGCATCACTACCCACAATGACAGCCAGGGTTCCCATCAATGTCGTCGGAATGAAACGTTCGTATTTTCAGACAAAGTAAAAATAAAAATCATCCAGCCAACGACAGCACCGATCAAAAATGGAGCCAAATGTCTAAGCATAAACACCTATATTAAAGATTTACAATTCGTAAAAATTTACCTTATCACCAGATTTCTCCATCACAAATCCCCTACAAAATCTCCTTCCATCTATCATCTATTATTTATCATCTATCTTTGTCGCTACCGGGAGAATCGAACTCCCGCTCCCGAACCATCGTAGCGGCGTTGCC
>OGRG01000943.1_pt1 | contig 23161 bp, 16 predicted proteins | sample 1553501 | NCBI WGS metagenome assembly OGRG01 (sample SAMEA2580018, study PRJEB22360) | human gut metagenome | biome: human gut; feature: human-associated habitat; material: faeces | place: Denmark | collected 2008/2010 | reverse complement strand
GAAGCCAGAGGGGGTTAAAATGGGGGCCTCCTTCCCCCCTGCCGATTCCCTGGGATGCAATATATTTTCCAAGTCTGTTGCTGAGCTCGTCCAGTTCTTTGTATGTATATTTCCGGTCTTTAAATACCACTGCGGTGTGGTCTGGAATGGTCTCTGCCAATTCAGCGAACATGTCAGAAATGGTTTTGCTTCTGTCAAATTCGTTTTCTGTATGATTGAATTCTGCGATCTTGTTTACCCCACTCTGAGAGATCACAGAGATTTCAGAAACATATTTTGTTTTCAGCATGGAGCTCATGGCAGCTTCATAGGAATCCAGGATTCCGTCAATAAAGGCCTGGCTGTACATGTCGCTGCGGTATTCTGCTGTAAGCACATAAGTGTGGTTGTACTCTCTTACCTGGATCAGCAGAGGCATTTTGGCCATATCCAGGGAAAGGTCGTGGCCTCTGGCAATGGTGTCTCCAATTGGATAATCGTCGCTTAACTCTGCCTGGTATGCAAAGGTAAGATCCGAATTCAGCCCGTATTTTGCACAAATATCGGAAAATGGGAAAATATCGTTTGCCATGGAGGACAGCATCTGCTCGGAAAGCTCTGCCATATACGCCTGTACGGTGGTCTTCGGGTCGAATTTGCAATAAACAGGAAGGGTTTTTACCAGCATGCAGACTGTGTTTTCAAGCCTGGAATCGTTTCGTCCATTATAAATAGTAGACAACAGACTGTCCTCTGCATTGGAGTATTTTGCCATAAGGATGCCGAACAGACCTGTAAATAAAATATTCGGGGTAACACCCAGCTTCTCGCAATAGGAAAGAATGGCCTCTTCTTTCAGGCCCATGGTCTTCTCCAGATAACCTTTTTCAGGAGCTTTTCCATTCAGGTCTGGCATAGGGAGGGATTCCGTTTCAATTCCTTCAAAAATACTGTCATAATATTTCTCAGCTTTTTTGTATTTGCCCTCTTTCATCTGCTGTTCTTCGTCAAGGGCCGCATCAAATCCGGTATAGGACTCTTTTTCCAGTTTTTCACCCATATAGGCCTTATTGATATCCTCGAAAATGATATCATAGGAGTTGCCGTCAGCAATAATATGGTGGAAATCAGTAAAGAGGTATTTCTTATCTTCTGTCACATAAATTGCCACACGAAGGAGACGTCCCTTTTCCAGCTTAAACGGACGTACAAGGCTTTCCTTCTGGCTGGCAAATTTCTCATTTGTGGTCTCGATCACTTCCGGCACAAATGTCTCATTTCCAGGGCGCTGTACCATCTCCCCATTATCATCAAGATATACCTGTGTGAGCAGGTAGGAATGGGCACTTACCATTCTGGCAATTGCATCGGATAATTTCCGGGTATCCACTGCAGGATCCAGTTCAAAAAGGAAGGGGATATTGTATACGGTACTCTCAGGATTTTTGCTGCACTCTGCAAAAATACCCTTCTGGGAACCGGTAAGAGGATAAACCTCTCTCTTTTCGTAGGTTCTGAGCTTCGGCGCCAGCATGACATATTTTTCCAGCTTCTCCACGGTATTGTTCTCGTGGATATCGCTTGTTTTTACGGTAACACCAAATTCCTCTGAGATCAGGACGCAGAGCTTCATTGCACTGATGGAGGAAAGACCGGCCTTATAAAAGCTGGTGTCGATTCCGAAGAAGTCGTTTTCTACTACTTTTGCCACAATGTCAAAAATCTTCTTCTGCATTGGATTTTCCGGCTCTTTCAGATTTCTGGGCTGCGCCACCGGCTTGGGCAATGCTTTTTTGTCAATTTTGCCATTCTGTGTTAAAGGCATTTTTTCCAGCTGGATGAAAACATCCGGAACCATGTAATGAGCCAGGGATTCTGACGCATAAGCGGTAAGCGCTTCAACATCGATCTGGCGGTCTGCCATAAAGTAGCAGCAAAGATATTTATTATCCACCGGTACTGTAATACTGGTGATGATTCCTTCGAAGCTGTTAACAACCTCCTCGATCTCACCAAGCTCGATTCTGAGACCGCGAAGCTTGATCTGATTGTCAATTCTTCCGAAAAATTCGATCTCGCCATCTGGAGTGATTTTTGCAAGATCGCCTGTTTTATAGGCTCTTTCTCCGTTGAGAGTGATGAAAACCTCTGCTGTTTTCTCCGGCAGATTAATATAGCCCCGACCTACACCAAGACCTGCAATTACAAGCTCTCCTGTCTCTCCGTCCGGAAGGATCCTGTTCTCTTTGTCAACCACGTACACCTGAACATTGCCGTTTGGCTCTCCGATGGTAATATTTTTGCTGTCAGTGATCACCTTCATGGTACAGCTGATGGTGGTCTCGGTTGGTCCATAGCCGTTCATAATATAAGCATCCGGGTTTACTGCGTGGATCTTGTCAAAAAGTGCAGGCGGGAATGCTTCTGCTCCTACGTCAAATACCTTGATCTGGGCAGCTGCTTCCTGAAGCTGGGGCAGATCGATCATATTGGAAAGATAGGTAGGAGTTGTGGTCATAATATCCACTTTATTTTTTACAATTAAATCTCCGAGCATAATGGGATTCAGGATCTCTTCATCGCTTGCGATCACTGCGGTCATTCCATTCGTGAGAGGGAGAAATTCCTCAAGTACCGAAACATCAAATGTCATGGCTGCCATGGAAAGGGAAACGCTTCCCCTGCTTACATAGCCATAGGTTTCTGCATTCTTTGGATTGGGATTTACAAAATTGGCAAGGTTGATATGCTCGATCATAACACCTTTTGGTTTTCCCGTGGAACCGGAGGTGTAAATACAGTAGCAAAGATCATGTTCCTTAATCTGGGTATCCGGGTTCCCGGCATTTGAATTTTCCAGCAGTTCTTCAAGCAGAAGCACCGTACAGGAAAGCCTGGAAAACAGCTCCTGGCGGTCCTTCGCGATTTCCTTTGTGGTGATAATAAAGGGAACTCCTGCATCTTCAAAAATAAACTGCACACGCTCATCGGGATAATCCGGGGCTGCAACAGCAAATGCGCCACCAGCCTTCAAAATACCCTGACGGACTGCGTAAAAGTCACAACAGCGCTCCAGTACCACACCTACGATTTTTTCACAGCCAACGCCTTTTTCAATAAGAGAATTCGCAATTCTGTTTGCTCTTTCATTCAGCTGTGCGTAGGTAAAGCTTTCCTTGCTGGAAGCTACAGCACATTTGTCAGGATGAAGCCGCACCTGCTCTTCAAACAGCTTTGTCACAGGCTGAAATTCAAAAACAAAATTGCTCTTTTCGTTAATGTCAGACATTTCCTGCACCTCCTAAAATGATATTATAGTATTATTCATATCAATTGCGCGGATATAATCCATTGATTTTGAAATCTTTTTCACCAGCTCAATTCCATGGATATCAAACTCCTCATGGTCATAGCTGTATTCCAACGGATTAAAATTCACTCCGTTGTCTCTTATCCTTAACTGGCAAATGTCATCCTCCAGGCAAAGATTGATGTCGATCCAGTTGGAAGTTTTTCCACCAAATTTAATGATATTCACAGTCATTTCTTCTGCACACACGGCAGCAAGATTGGCTCTGTTTCCGGATACACCGTTTTCCTTGCAGAACTCCAGGATTTTTCTGTTAACCGCGCCAGCTTCTTCCATGGTGCTCTTAATGGAAAAATCAAAATTGATTCCGGGATTTTGGTCCGGAACAATATAAAAAGTAGAATTTTTGTGTTTGATCTTTCGGAAAATCCAGGCTGCGATCAAGGTTATGATCTCTGTGGCAACAAATGCAGCACCAATTCCATTTGTACCGATTCCATCAATCTGTTTCCAGATAGAAATTCCTATAAATGTTGCAGGAAGAACTGCCACTGCGTTTTCAAGGAAGGTAACAAAGCTTGCAATTGCAGTCTCTTCAATAGATTCATAATAGCTTACGGTAAATTTATTCCAGAGATAAGGCACTACACATAAAGCAAAAATACGCAGTGCATGAACCATCTCCCGTCCCAGCTCTCCGCCGCCTCCGAACATAATGGTGATCTGTTCTGTAAACAGCATGATCAGAACGAATATGACTGCCAGCACGATGTAGCTGTATTTCAGCATTTTTTTGCACAGGACACGGATTCCCACATAGTCTTTTTCTCCAAAAAGAATTCCTGCAACATTAGGAATTACGCCAATGATTCCGCCTGTAAGCATTTCCACGATCAGCAAAACATTGTCGCAGACCGTAAATACTGCCATTCCGTCTTCCCCGATCTGATTCATAATGATGGTGTTCAGACCAAGGGCTTTTACAAAATTGGTTGCCATGAAAACAAGCATGGGCACACCTGTAATCACTGCCTCCTTCACGATTCCGAAATCCTTTGCATTCAGCCGCACGAAACTGATATTCCTCTTATCTGAGCGAATATAGAAAAGGAAAACCACCATGGCAAAAAGAAAGCCAAGTACCGTTGATAAGGATGCACCTGTAACTCCAAGTGGTGTAAATCTAAGAAATATGTAATCCAGCACAAGATTTATCACATTGGCTGCGATCAGATAAACAGAAGCAAGCTCCGGATGGTTTTCCACCCCAAGGTAGTTTACCATCATCAGACCGATTCCGATTACCGGTGCACCTAACATGCTAATGCGGATATAGTCTCTTGTATAAGTTGTCAAAACTCCGTCTCCGGATACCAGAAATCTGGCAATAGGTCCTGCAGCAGGAAATGCAATAAGAGAAAACAGCAGTCCCACCACGAGTGTGACAATAAAAGTGGCCGAAAACAATCTCGAAGCCCCTTCTTTGTCACGTTTACCAAGCATATTTCCTGCGGCTATGGAACCTCCCACACCCAGACAGTAACCGGTAAGCTGAACTATCGTTTCAACCGGAAGACTCATTGTGACTGCGGACATTGCTTCTACACCAATTAAATTACTTACAAAGATAGTGTCCACAATGTTTCCAAGCTGAAGTGCCAGCGACATCATAATACCTGGAACGATATACTTGTTTAATTTCGCATTCAGCAACCTGTTATTTCTGTTTTCCACCATTCCATCCCCTTTCGAAATTTTGGAGTATTTCTAAACAAAATCAGAATACTCCATATTTATATATAATTTAGCAAAAAATGAAATATTTTTCAATAAAGCAACGAAAATAACGTCAAATTAAACAAAAATAGCTTAAAAAAATACCGGTTTCCCGAAGATATCCCTTTAATGGAATTCTTTGGAAACCGGTAGTATCCTTCCTGATATGTAATTATTCAGCAGACTCCAGAACATGTTTAAAAAGGCTTTCTACAAAATGTACGTCACAATTTGCGGAGCCTGCAGATTGCAGGAAATAAATTTTCAGGCAAGCTCCAAAGCCCTGTGGCAGGCTGCTTTATGCCCCTTTTCCCCCTCCTGAAGCACAGGAGCTTCCTGCCTGCAGCGGTCTGTTGCATAGGGACAGCGGGTATGGAATTTGCATCCTGACGGTGGATTGTAGGCACTTGGCACGTCACCCTCCAGAATGATACGCTGACGTTTCTTCTTCACATCTGGAAGCGGGATTGCAGAAAGAAGAGCTTTTGTATAGGGGTGCATCGGATTGGAATAAAGCTGGGCTTTTTCTGCAACCTCAACCACACTTCCAAGATACATAACTGCAATCCTGTCACTGATATGGCGGACTACACTCAGGTCATGGGAGATAAACAGGTAGGTCAGATTTTTCTTCTGCTGCATATTTCTCATAAGATTCAGCACCTGCGCACGGACAGATACGTCCAGTGCGGAAACTGCCTCATCACAGACAACAAATTCCGGATTCAGGATCAGTGCCCTTGCAATTCCGATTCGCTGCCTCTGACCGCCTGAAAACTCGTGAGGAAAACGATTCAGATACTGTTTATCCAGTCCAACCTCCTGAAGGATCTCTTCCACCATTTCCCTGCGTTCTTCCTTAGTCCCCACTTTATACACCTCAAGAGGGGCACTGATCAGATCATAAACGGTCATTCTGGGATTCAGGGAGCTATATGGATCCTGGAAAATAATCTGCAGCTTCCGGCGCATTTCCCATATTTTTTTCTTATTATAGGTAAGGATATCTTCCCCATTGTACATAACCTGGCCCTCTGTTGCCGGGATCAGGCGGAGAATAGTTCTTCCCAGAGTGGATTTTCCGCAGCCGGACTCTCCGACCAGGCCCAGTGTCTCACCCTTTCTCACAGAAAGACTTACATGGTCTACTGCTTTTACTACAGATGGATTACGGTTCAGAAGCCCTTTTTTTGCCGTAAAATATTTGGATAAATCCTTTGTTTCCAATAAGATTCCTGTGTTCTCACTCATTCTTTCTCACCCTCGTATCTGAAGCAGCTTACCAGAGAATTTCCAGCATGGTAAACGCCTGGTTTTTCTTTCATGCAGCGGTCTTTTCCGTAAGGACATCGGGGAGCAAATCTGCAGCCTGCAGGCATGGCGTCCGGTGCCGGAACGGTGCCCTCAATGGTATTCAGCAGCTCTACATCCTCATCAAGGCGGGGAATAGAGTTCAAAAGTCCCTGTGTGTAAGGATGCTTCGGTCTTTCAAAAATGTCCTCAATGCTGCCGTATTCTACTGCTTTTCCTGCATAAAGAACAAGCACATCGTCTGCGGTCTCTGCTACTACCCCCATATCATGGGTAATCAGCATAATAGCCGTTCCCATTTTTTCCCTGAGCTCACACATCAGCTCCAGGATCTGTGCCTGAATGGTTACGTCCAGGGCGGTGGTAGGCTCATCTGCGATAAGAAGTCTTGGCTCGCAGGATACTGCCATGGCAATCATCACTCGCTGGCGCATACCGCCAGAAAGCTGATGCGGATATTCCTTCATCCGCTTCTCCGGAGCAGCGATCCCAACTCTTTTCAGAACGTCCACAGCTCTTGTCCAGGCTTCTTTTTTACCGCAGTTCTGGTGGAGCATAATTGGTTCCATCAGCTGGGTTCCAATAGTCAGAGTCGGATTCAGGGCAGTCATTGGATCCTGAAAGATCATGGCAATATCATTTCCGCGGATCCTGCACATCTCTTTCTCCGGAAGCCCTATCAGTTCTTTTCCATCCAGTTTGATGCTGCCGCCGGAAATCCGGGCGTTGCTTCCAAGAAGCTGAAGGATAGACATGGATGTGACACTTTTTCCGCATCCGGACTCGCCTACAATTCCGAGGATCCTGCCTTTTTCTACAGAAAAGCTTACACCGTCAACGGCTGTGTTAATGCCTTTTTTTGTCTGAAACTGTACCTGTAAATTCTCTACTGAAAGTAAAGATGCCATAGCTGTACTCCTTTTTCTCTTAATTAACTCACTGTGATTCTTTCACAGCTCCTGAAATCCGCCAGACATGAGAGTCTTTTCTCTCATATTTGGCGGGTTCCAGGATCAAAAGCTTTATCCGCTTTTGTCCTGTTTCCCATTTTTATTACTCTTTATCCCACTCCCAGGAAGACCAGTTCAGACAATTAAAGTCTGCAACGTTCAGGTTCTTCATGCTCTTGTTGTAAGCGGTAAGAAGGTTCTTTGTATATAAGTAGCCCATAGCTGCTTTTTCTACAACCTTTTCCTGATACTCATCGAAGTATGGTTTTCTTGCTTCAAAAGTAAGCTCTGCGTTTCCTTTGTCGATCAGGTCAGAAAGCTCTGTATCCTGAAGCTGGCAGAAGTTGCAGGAGCTTTCCGGATAGATCATTTCACGGCTCTCACTTGGGTCAAGAGTTCCGCCGGAACCAATGATTCCAAGATCATGCTCGCCGTCAAGCATACGGCTCATCAGAGTTGCAAAGTCCATCTGCTCAATTTCTACATTTACACCGACATTTGCAAAATCCTGTACGATCAGGGCTGCACATCTCTCGGTAATGCTGCTTCCAGAGGAGATGAAAAATTTCAGTGTCTGTCCAGCCGGGAAGCCTGCTTCTGCAAGCATCTCTTTTGCTTTTTCAGGATCGTACTGAACCTGAACTTTGTCATTGTAGTATGGGCTTACCGGTGCGATCGGGGTCATGATCGGAGTTCCCTCTCCCATAAGAAGACCATTTACCAGTACGTCACGGTTGATTGCCATATTCAGTGCCTGGCGAACTTCCTGAGTAAGATATTCCTTCTGAGTATTGAAGATCAGAGTGGTATAGGAAGTGGTAGGAACAGACTCTGTTACCAGGTTATCCTGGGACTTGGCTGTTTCCCAGTCATCAGTCAGTACGGAACCGAATCCGATCAAATCAAGCTCGCCGTTCATAAGACCGGAAAGAACGTTTGCGGACGGTACTACACGGATGATCAGACGGTCAATATTTGGAGTTCCAAGATAGTAGTTTTCATTCTTTGTGAACTCCATACGCTCACCATTGATCTCACTGTCATAGATGAATGGGCCGGAACCTACCGGATTTGCCCAAAGGTCAGGAGCATTGATCTCTTCTGCTGTTTTTCCTTCAAATATATGTTTCGGGATGATGAAAACAGTGTCGATATCCTGCAGGAATGTATCAGGATACATAGCCTCTTTTAATTTGAAGGTTACTTCATAATCGCTGTCTGCAGTTACTTCGATAGAATCCTCGGAAAGCTCTGCTCCGGAATCATCCACACCGGCAATGTACTCCAGGTGATAACGGCTTTTTGCCTCTACAGACGGATCAGAATACATCTGGTAGCTGAATACAACGTCCTCTGCTGTAACCGGCTCACCATCAGACCATACTGCGTCTTCATGAAGCTTAAAGGTAACTGCGTCACTGGCATCGTTTACAGTCCAGGACTCAGCAAGGCGTCCCTCAATGGAACCGTCTGCGTTTGTCTGTGTCAGGCGGTCATAAATCTGGTCACAGATAAAACGGGTGTAGTTGCTTGTGGTGTTCAGCGGCATCATGGTATCCCATGCCTGGTCCATAGCAGCTGTTACTACTTTTTCCTCTGCCTCAGCAGCAGCCGGAACAGCATAACCTGCTACCATGCTTCCTGCAAGCAGGAGCGCTGCAGCCTTTTTCATGTTGAATTTCATAGGTCTCCTCCTTTTTTCTTTTGTCAGGGATGTTTTTTCTCTGACAGGTTTTGTGAAGCAAATCAGTCCGGGAAACTCCCGGAACCAATCTTATGTCAACGGACTGTCCGGTCTTGCATCAAGACCTTCATGATCCTGAGACATTACAGTTTGATTTTCGGATCCAGCGCATCGCGGATGCCGTCGCCCAGAAAATTAATACTTAACACCGTGATCAGAAGTGCAAGTCCCGGCGGAAGCCAGATCCACAGCTTCTGGGAAAGCACAGTAATGGACTGCGCATCGTAGAGCATATTTCCCCAGCTTGCTCCCGGCGGCTGTACACCCATGCCAAGGAAACTTAAAGCCGCCTCATCCAGCATGGAGATCGCCATAACAGATGTTGCATATACGAGGATCGGTGCAACTGTGTTTGGTAAAATTTCTGAAAATAAGATATGACGAAGCGGCATCCCTGCCACCACATTTCCCTTGACAAAATTTGTTTCACGCAGACTTAAAACATTTCCACGCACCAGTCTCGCCACACCCGGCCAGTCTACAAATCCAAGGATCAGGATAATGCTCCACAAACCCGGTTTAAAGATTGCCGCCGCAACGAGCACAAGAAGGATATAAGGAAATGACATCACCATATCCGTAAAACGCATCAGGAGCATATCCGCCACACCGCCAAAATATCCAGCGATCAGACCGAGTACCACTCCGATTACCGTGGAGATCACTGTTGCAAGGATTCCTACAAGCAGAGAAATTCTGGTTGCGTATAAAAGTCTGCTGAACACATCCCTGCCGATCTGATCCGTTCCAAGGATAAATTCCTTACACGGTGCACCGCTGAAAGTTCCGACGATCGCATCCGGATCATAAGGCGCAACAACCGGCGCAAACAGAGCAGCCAGACCGACAACCACCAGTATCACAAGGCTGATCTTTGCAAGATGATGTGCACGGAAACGCCGCATCACAGTCTGCATGTATGTTTCATTTGCATTAACTTTTTTCTTTTTTCTCATATAAGTTCAACCTCTTTACTGAAGTTTTATCGTCGGATCTACCACCGCATATAAAATATCCGTCAGAAGATTGCCGAGCAGTACCACGATCGCCGAGAGCAGACAGACGCCCATGATGACCGGATAATCACGGTTTGTGATCGCACTCATTGTCATAAGTCCAAGACCCGGCCAGGAAAAGACCTGCTCCACGATGATCGATCCGCCAAACAGTACTGGTATCTCCATTCCAATGACTGTCACGATCGGAACTAAAGCGTTGCGCAGCGCATGTTTATTGATGACCAGGAAATGACCGATTCCCTTTGCCCGCGCTGTGCGCAGATAATCCTGCTGTAAAATTTCAAGCACCGCGCTGCGGATATATCGGATATTGGTTCCTGCCATGGAAACTGCAAGCACAATGACCGGCATAACCATGTGTACCGCCACGTCCGCCGCTCCCCCGGATGTTCCAAGTGTCGTCATTCCTCCGGAAGGCAGCCAGCCCAATTTTACCGTAAACAGATAAATAAGGAGCATGGCAAGGAAAAATCCCGGAATACTGCTGCCAAGGAACGATAATGTTACCACCGTATAATCGCCTTTCGAATACTGATGGATTGCGCTGTAGATCCCTGCCGGAACCGCAAGCAGGATGCTGACAAGCAGTGACACTCCCATCAGAAGCAGGGTCGGTCCAAGATGACTCGTGATCATAGCAGCAACCGGCTGGTAATTTTTAATGGAATATCCCATATTTCCATGCAGAAGCTGACCCAGCCATACAAAATACTGTACATAAAATGGTTTGTCGAGCCCTAATGCTATCGCTTTTGCCTGTACAGCAGCCTCCGAGACGCGTGGTCCCTGCAGCATTTCAAGCGGACTCCCCGCCATGCACATGATCGCATAATCGATCACGGTAATGCCGAGCAAAACCGGAATTGCGATCAGGATACGTTTGATAATATATTTCGTCATAATATTCCTCATTCCTGGATGAAAAAATGTATGTTACGCAGTTTCTGTCCCCTCGTAATAAGGACACGCCACCAGATGATCCGGTTTTTCCGCCATCGGCAGAAGCATCGGCTCACTCACACTGCAGTCTTCTCTCGCATACGGGCATCTCGGATGAAACCTGCATCCCTTCGGCGGATGTACTGCAGAGGCAACCTCACCTGTCAAAACGGCTGACTTTTCTTCCCGCCGTCCCGGATCTGCAACCGGTGCTGCCTGTGTCAGTGCTTTTGTATACGGATGTACCGGATGCATAAATACCTCTCCGGCATCTGCAATCTCAACGATCTTTCCCAGATACATGACTGCGATCCGGTCACTGACATAACGGACTGCACCAAGCCCATGACCGACGAACAGACTCGTCAATCCCAGTTCGTTCTGCAGCTCGCGGATCAGGTTTAATATCTGTGCCTGGATCGACACATCAAGCGCACTGACCGGTTCGTCACACACGATAAACTCCGGCTTTAAGGACAACGCTTTTGCAATTCCGATACGCTGTCTCTGACCACCTGAAAATTCATGCGGGTATTTTAGAAGTGCACTTTGAGGCAGACCAACCATATCCAGAAGCTGTTTTAAGTCTGTATCGATCGTTTTCTTATCGGATACACCATGATATAGCATCGGCTGTGCTAAAATATCATAAATATGTTTTCGTGGATTGAGTGAAGAATAGGAATCCTGAAAGATCATCTGAAGATTGGTTCCCGCCTGTTTTCGTGCCTTTTTTTCACCGCGTGTGAGAGATTTTCCACCTATTTTTTCCCCATGATAATAAATCGCACCGTCAGTCGGCGAGAGCAGTCCCACCAAAAGCTGGCCGATCGTGGACTTTCCACAGCCTGATTCTCCAACCAGTCCAAGGGTCTCGCCCTTTTTTATTGAAAAATCAATGCCGTCCACGGCTTGTATCTGACTGACGGTATGGGTAATGATACCGCCCTTGATATCATAATATTTTTTTAAATTCTCTACTCTGATCAGTTCTTTATCCATTCCTGTTTTAACTCCTGTCAGCCTTATGGCAGCGCACGAAATGATCCTTTTCTATCTCCCTCATCTCCTGCTTCTTTTCACAGCCTTCCCCGGCAAATGCACAGCGGTCCGCAAACCTGCATCCCGTAATCTGGTCATAATTTTCCGGTACGATTCCCGGAATCGATGCAAGCGTCCTTCCGCTCTCATCGTAAATGCCCGGAACCGTATCAAGCAGTGCTTTCGTATACGGATGTGCCGGATGATAAAAAAGATCCTTCACAGATGCCATCTCGATGATCTGTCCCGCATACATGACAAACACACGGTCCGCCATCTGCGCCACAAGTCCGATATCGTGTGTGATCAGGATCACAGACATCCCAATCTCTTTTTGCAGATCCCGTATCAATTCCATGATCTGCGCCTGGATCGTCACGTCAAGTGCCGTCGTCGGCTCATCTGCGATCAAAAGTTTTGGATTACAGCAAAGTGCCATCGCGATCATCACTCGCTGACGCATTCCGCCGGAAAGCATATGCGGATATTTTTTCATTGCAGCACGCGCATCCGGCATACCGACTTTCTCTAAGATGGTGACCGCACGCTCTCCTGCTTCTTTTTTTGACAGATGCATATGAATCCGGATGCTCTCCGTGATCTGGCTTCCGATCGTAAACACCGGGTTTAACGATGTTAAAGGATCCTGAAAAATCATCGTCATCTGATTTCCGCGGATCGTATCTAACTGTTTTTCATCCATATCCAGCAGATTTTTGTTTGCAAAGAGGACAGAGCCGTCAACGACAGCTCCGCCCCTTCCTAATAATCCCATAATAGACAGTGATGTCACACTCTTGCCACAGCCGGACTCACCAACGATACAAACCGTCTCTCCTTCTGCGACATCAAAACTGACATGATCCACACTGATTTTTTTCCCAAAATCCCCGGTAAACTCTGTGGTCAGATCATTTACCTGTAATAATTTTGACATTGATTTTCCCGTTCCTTATTTCGTAATTTCCCACTGTTCCACATTGTTAAAGAAACCGTACACACTTGGTGTGGCATTTGAAAGACGTTTGTTGACAGCAGCCTGTGCGCTGACAATATAAGCAGAGAACATCGGAACATCTTCCTGTACCTTCTGATCCACAACGGAGTAAAGCCCTTTGATCTCATCCATATCACTTGTTGTCTGTGTCTTTGCAAGTGCTTCATTGACGCTGTCATCCCCGTATCCGGTCCAGCTGTCCTCGCCGCCTAACAGCCATGCCACATCCGGATATGGATCAACCGGTGCATAGGTGTACTGTACTGCTAAAATATCATAGTCATTGGTGCCTGCGACGGACATCAGTGTTGCAAAATCTACAGTCTGCACTTCCACTTTAATGCCGACTGCAGCCCACTGTGCCACAAATACATTCGCAGCATTTACAAATGCACTGTCACCAGAGTTCACATAAAAGCGTAAGGTCTGTGATCCGTCCCATCCGGCTTCCGCTAACAGTTCTTTTGCTTTCTCTACATCCTGCTCTACCGGAACGATACTGTCATCATAGAAAGGACTTGCAGAAGACAGAAATCCATCTGCAACTTCCCCTTTTCCTTTTAAAAGCTGTTCTAATACCATCTTACGGTCGATTGCATATAACATTGCCTGACGCACACGCACATCCGGAACATTTTTTGTCTGGATAAATACGGACTGGTTGGTCACCGGTTCTCCGTATACAACATTTACATTGGAAAGTGCCTCAACACTATCATAATCTTCCTCCGGGATGACACTCATTGTCGGCTGTGTAATATCAATCTCGCCGGACTGTAATCCTGCATAAAGCTGGCTGCCGCTCACGATCTTGATATTGAGTTTTGCGATCTTCGGTGCACCTTTCCAATAATTTTCGTTTGCTTTATAAGAAATATAATGGTCGACATCGAAATCTGTTACCATATATGGTCCGCTGACGACATCCGGGTGATTGAACCATTCTGCAGTCTTTAACTCTTCTTCCGTGTACTGCTCGATCACATGTTTTGGAAGTGTCATCAGATAACGCGCATAAGAATTCTCAAATGTGGTCAGAGACATCTCCTCTTTTGTGGTGAACTGTACGGTCGCATCATCGATCGCTTTGATACCATCAATGCTCTCTGCTCCCTCTTCCGTAAAGCCGTCATCGCCCACACCCTCAAATACATAATACATCATGGAAGTATTGCCAATGACTGGCGATGTCAGGCGCAGTGCCGTGTATACAACATCATCCGCCGTGATCTTCTCGCCATCCGACCAGGATGCTTTCTCATCGATATGCACGATAAAATTTTTGTTATCTTCCGTCGTAACAGAATCCGCGATTTCTCCCTCAAATTCCAGATTCGAATTTAATTCTACCAGTGGAAGAAACATCAGGCTGGTCGCATATTTATTGGTCTCTCCGCCATCCATCAAAAGCGGATTTAACGTTCCAAGTGTATTGGTCACACCGATATTTACAATATCATCCGAAACCTCTGCTGTCTCTGTTGCCGCCGCATTTTCCCCCTGCGGCTGACTGCCTGTATTGCCGCCGGAAGTTCCACATCCAACAGCCGTAACTCCCATCGCAGCTGCGAGCACCAGTGCTGACAGGACCTTTTTCCATCTTCTTTCTTTTCTCATAATTTCCTCACTTTCTGCGAAAAACTCCCGTATGCCCGCTTTTAGCATATAAAATAGTACTTTTCGCATATTATTTCTAGTAATCCACTAGGAATTAGGTAAATTATATTTTCTATGTTTTAAATTGTCAATCCTTTTTTGTTGAAAGATTGACAAAAAATTCATGGCTGATTATAGTATTGCTTAGAATAAAGAAAAGAGGCAATACACATGAAGAATCTGCTAATTTACCAATCCACCGAATATGACTGCGGTCCGACCACACTGACAAATGCCATCCGCTATCTCTTTGACCGCGAAGAAATTTACCCGGATATCGTCAAATATATTATGCTCTATTGTCTTGATTCTTATAATGAAGCAGGCGAAGTTGGAAAACGCGGTACATCCGCATCTGCCATGATGTTTTTGAGTAACTGGCTCACACAGTTCGGACAGGTAAAAAACTTCCCGATTTCCTGCAATTTTCTCGCTAAGGACGAGGTTGTACTCTCTGAAAACAGCCGCATTGTCGGTGCCTTACAGCAGGGCGGTGCTGTTTTGCTGCGTGTTTACCTGGAAGTTCCTCATTATATTCTCCTGACCGGTATTTCGGGCAGTGATATCTATGTGTTTGATCCTTATTATGAAGAACCGGATGATCCGGAACTCGACAAAGAATTCTTTGAGGAAGGCATCACCTTTATCACAGATCAGCCCAAACGCGCCAACCGCCTGATCTCCATCACACGGCTTTCCTGCACCGGTGTCGGTTTTTATGAAATGGGACCATATGAGGAACGAGAGGCAGTGATCCTGTTCAATACAAACACCCGAAAAACACCGGAAAACAGTATTGAATATATCATATAATAGTATCTAATATCAAAAGACCTTTCTGGATCTCATCTTCACCCAGTCTTCCATAGCCAAGTAAAAGAATCGGTTTATGCGGTACAGTTCCGGCAAAATTGTTTTTTTCACTTTCTATGGAAGCATTTTTATTTCTCACAGTTTCATTACAGCTCTGCTCCGATTTCCGTACAACATATTCACTGATTCCATAGATACGGATTCCTTGTTTTTCCGCCAGATCACATATCTCTGTTTCTTTTTTTTCAGTGTTTACCTGTACTAAAACATGCAGTCCTGCATGATCTCCGTAAATTTTTTCTACCCAGCTTCTCTTTTTTAACTCTGCAAGCAGGAAATCATGTTTTGCACGGTAGATCCCCCTCATCTTATTCAAATGACGTTCAAAATGTCCCTCTTCAATAAAGGCACGCAGTATCTCCTGCTGAATTTTGGGAACGGTCGTAGAATAAAATCCACATTTTTCATGATAACGTTTTAACAATTCCGGTGGAAGCACCATATAACTGATTCGAAGTGACGGCGCAATGCTCTTAGAAAAAGTTCCAATATAAATCACTTTTTCAAAATGATCCACGCTTTGCAGCGACGGGATCGGCTTTCCACGGTAACGGTACTCACTGTCGTGATCGTCCTCGATCAGATAGCGTTCCTCTTTCTCCAATGCCCATTTCAACAATTCCAGCCTTTGTTTTAACGGCATGACCGTTCCAAGAGGGAACTGATGGGAAGGCATGATATAGACAACATCCGGATCATAATTTCTGACCTTTTGTGGATCTATTCCATCTTCTTCCACCGAAACAAGCGTCATCTGATATCCCATATTTAAAAATGTATGATATGCCTGCAAATAAGTTGGATTTTCCATGAGAACCCGCTTATTTCTTCCTAAAATCTGTGTCAGTAAAATCTCAAGATATTCATTTCCTGCTCCGATGATCAGCTGATCGGGCTGACAGTTCACACCTCGCGCCTGATGCAGATATGCTGCAATCGCCTTTCGAAGCCCATAGTCCCCCTGTCCATCCCCGGATAACAGCAATTCTTCCCTGTCATCTAACAGTGCATTTTTGTTTAATTTTCTCCACACATTATATGGGAAATGCATGGTATCGATTGCATATGGGGAAAAATCAATAACATGGCTGCAAGCTGTCTCTTCCTGCTCTTTTTTTCCAAATGTAAATGTATGTTTGAAATCTTTTTCTATATGCCCAAACTCATACAGCTCTGTAATATCACACACAAAAAAACCCCTGCAAGGTTCTGCTTTGATGTATCCCTCTGCAAGGAGCTGTTCATATGCCATTTCGACGGTACTTCTGCTTACCGACAAATGCTTTGCCAAAAGTCTTGTCGACGGAAGCTTTTCCCCAACAGGAATTTTTCCCTCAATGACATCCCGTTTGATATATTCGTATATTTTTTCATAGAGGGGAGCTTTCGCTCCCCCCTGTAAATCAATCATTATTTCAATCATAATAATTTTGCCTATTTGCTGTTTTTGATCTCTGCCACGATCTTTTCTTTTAAATCATATGCACGGTCTTTCATCTTTTTCGATGCAGAAGGTGTAGCCTGGATTCTTGAAATACACTTAGAAGCCACATCATATTTTTTGAAATGATATGCCATTGCCGCAAGAAGATAATCTACGGTACACTGATCCATTCCACACATTGGAAACATCTCTGTAGACATTGCTTTCATAAATCCCTCATATGCCTGCTGGTAAAATGCCTCTTCCTGCTCTTTTGCCTCTTTTTTCTTCTCTAAGGTCTCCGGATCTGTTCCTTTTAACTCCTCTGCCTTTCCACGATACAGCCAGGAAAGTTTTAAACATGAATAGGCCTTCTCACTGGTCTTTCCTTTTTTGACGATCGTATTGAAAAGTGCAAGCTTATAACGCTCGATTGCCTGATCATAATCTAAGACGGCAGGTTCATCGGAACCTGTTGGTTTGAAATTGGCACAAACCTGTTCCTTGATCAGTTTGATCTGTCCTGATGTCACATGCTCGAAATAACGGTTCATCGCTGTATATCCGCAATACGGGCAGGATGCCACATCATATTTTAAAGTGTCAATGTATTCGAAACGCGGACGCAGATCCAGATCCGGCTCTAAACGTTTGATTCGTCCGTTCTTGATCATTTTTGTCTTAAATACCTTGTCACAGACAGTACAACGGATTGCCTTGTCTAACAGAAAACTGTCCTCTGTCGGAGCAGCCTCTGTTTTTCCACCATCAGCGGATGCTGCCGGCTTTTTTTCATCCTCAAACAGATCCGTTGTGTTATCTGCTTTAATACCAAATTTTTCCAATCCTGCAAATAAATTCATTTGTATTTCATATCCTTTCCTGTTACGCCCGTTTCAGGGCAAAAATGCAAATCATTACAATGCTATGCATTAGGCAGTTTAAATGAGCTCTTAAGTGAAACGATCCGGTTAAATACCAGATGATCTGCGGTCGAATCTTTCGCATCCACACAGAAAAATCCCTGTCTTACGAACTGGAAACTGTCATATGCTTTTGCATCTTTTAAATTTTCCTCAACAACACAGTTTTTTAAAACAGTGAGGGAATTTGGATTCAGATTCAGACTTCCGTCCTCATTATACACTCCTTTTTCCTCATCTACAATGTTTTCATAGAGACGAATTTCAGCCGGAACTGCCTGTGCTGCAGATACCCACTGGATGGTTCCTTTTACTTTTCGTCCGTCCGGGCTGTTTCCACCTTTGGATGCCGGATCATAAGTACAGTGGATCTCCGTCACCACGCCATTTTCATCTTTTACGAAACTGTTGCAGGTCACAAAGTATGCGTTCATCAGACGTACTTCGTTGCCCGGAAACATACGGAAATATTTCTTTGGCGGCTCTTCCATAAAGTCTTCACGGTCAATATAAAGTTCGCGTGAAAATGGAACTTTACGCACACCAAGTTCCTCATTTTCAAGATTATTGACTACCTCAAGATACTCTGTCTCTCCCTCCGGATAGTTGTCGATCACAACTTTGACCGGATCTAAGATCGCCATCATACGGGGACGTTTCATCTTTAAATCTTCACGGATACAGTACTCTAACATGGCATAATCCACAGAGCTGTTTGCCTTGGAAATACCGCAGAGTTCCACAAACATTTTTAAGGATTCCGGTGTAAATCCTCTTCTGCGGAGTGCAGCAATCGATACAAGGCGTGGATCATCCCATCCGTCTACGATACCTTCCTCCACAAGACGCTTGATATATCTTTTTCCTGTCACTACGTTTGTTAAATATAATTTTGCAAACTCGATCTGTCTCGGCGGCATCTCATCCTTATCCGGAATCATATCTTTGCCAACCTCATCGATCACCCAGTTGTACAGCGGTCTGTGATCCTCAAACTCGAGTGTACAGATCGAATGGGTAATTCCCTCAATGGCATCCTCTAATGGATGTGCAAAATCGTACATCGGATAAATGCACCATTTGTCTCCGGTTCTGTGGTGTATCATATGCGCCACACGGTAAATAACCGGATCTCTCATATTGATGTTTGAAGATGTCATATCGATTCTTGCGCGGAGCACTTTCTCTCCGTCGGCAAATTTACCGTTTTTCATATCTTCAAATAAAGCAAGATTCTCTTCCACACTTCTGCTGCCCGCAGGATCTTCTTTTCCCGGTTCTGTCAGTGTACCGCGGTACTCACGGATCTCATCTGCACTCAGATCAGAAACGTATGCTTTTCCTTTTTTGATCAGCTTTACTGCTGCTTCATACATCTGATCAAAATAGTCGGACGCGAAGAACAGTCTGTCCTCCCAGTCAGCACCAAGCCATTTGATATCCTCTTTGATTGCCTCAACAAACTCTGTCTTCTCTTTTGTCGGGTTCGTATCATCAAATCTTAAATTGAATTTTCCATTATATTTCTGCGCAAGACCTGAATTTAAAAGTATGGACTTGGCATGTCCGATATGAAGATATCCGTTTGGCTCCGGTGGAAATCTTGTATGGACGGTTTTGCAATGTCCTTCCTCTATATCCTGATCAATAAACTGTTCGATAAAATTCTTTGAGACATTCTCGTTTTCCATGATGTCTGTCCTCCTCATATAACAACTCATGCTATATCATGTGCAAAATCAGCACATGATCAACATTCGCCGCTCGTCAATCATTCAAATATGTTGACTCACTTACGCTCATTATATCATACATGATACACCGCTTGGGTGCAAGTAAAATATAGCATGAATTGGGGATTTTGGTAAGAAATTATTTATCCTTAATTTTCATTCATCTTCGCTGCCTGGCCGGAGGACGTATGGAGCAAATAATTGCTTCCACAGCTATAACTACTATCATCACATATACTGCAGCTCTGTATTTGTTATTCCATCCTATATGTTTCCAGCTATTTTACAATGCAAAAAATGTCATTTTTTTAAAGTTTCTGCATTTTAGTGCACAGACTTTATTTTTTCATAAGTTTATGCTATACTAGCACAAGGAGGTACGTCAAATGATCGATACTCATGAACTCAAAAAAAGAGATTTATATCTGAATAAGATTATAGCATTTCAAGACACCGAACCAGTGAAGGTTGTTACTGGAATCCGTAGATGTGGCAAATCCAGCCTGTTGAAATTAATGACTCTCCACCTGAAGGAAAATGGGGTTACTGACAATCAGATTCTGGAAATGAATTTTGAGTCACACGCTTATAAAAATATGAATAGTGACTCTTTCTACGAATATGTCAAACAACATATCGTACCAAATAAAAGAATGTACCTCTTTTTTGATGAGGTTCAGCGTGTTCCTGACTGGGAGGATGCTGTTAACTCTTTCCGCGTCGACTTCAACTGCGATATTTATGTCACAGGCTCAAATGCCTATATGCTCTCCTCTGAATATGCCACTTATTTATCTGGCAGATGTGTAGAAATAAAGATGCTGCCTTTATCTTTCTCTGAATTTATAACGTTTCATAATTTTGAAATAAGAGAAATGAAGAGTGCTTTGGGTGGTACACGCAAACAAGTCTTTGATAAAGCAGGAGAACATTATGAACTTCGTGAAGTTTTCGATGCATATATGCGATTTGGCGGCATGCCAGGGATTGCTGACATAGGCTTAGATCAGGAAAAAGCACTGGTGCTGCTTGAAGGTATCTACTCTACCGTTATTATGAGAGACATTCTCGAACGTGAAAGTCGCAGAGGTCAGAAAAAAATCACTGACCCTGTCCTTTTAAAAAAGATTATCATGTTCCTTGCTGATAACATTGGAAGCAACATCTCTGTTTCTTCTATCGGCAACACCTTGGTAAATGAAGGACTTCTTGAAAACGGGAAGCGAAAAGGAACCCCAAGTGTTCACACTGTTCAGGCTTATGTGAATGCACTTCTAGAGTCATATTTTTTCTACGACATCAAAAGATTTGATATCAAAGGAAAGGAATATTTACGCACTCTTGGCAAATACTATATTGTCGATATCGGACTTCGAAACTATCTGCTTGGATTCAGAGATCGTGACAGCTGTCATGCAATAGAAAACATTGTTTACTTTGAACTGATTCGTCGAGGCTATGATGTTTCTATAGGTAAAGTTGGTAATTTCGAAGTGGATTTTATTGCAACAAAGGCAGACAACAAACTTTATGTTCAGGTCACAGAATCAATGACAAGCGAAGATGTTCGTAGCCGGGAATTAGCACCACTCAAAAAAATCAGCGATAACTATGAAAAAATCGTTCTTTCCTTAAATACAGGCATAGATTCTTCCTATGATGGCATAAAATCAATCAACCTGATCGACTGGCTAATCTCAGAATAAAAACAGAATATACGGAAAGGAACCAGAGGTAATCTCTGGTTCCTTAAATTCATAGGATATTCTCCGATGACTTTTTTTTACGCATTCTCATTCATCTTCGCCAGCTTCGCTGCCTGGTCTGCTGCGATACATGCGTCAATGATCTCCTGGATATCTCCGTTCATGATCTTATCGAGTTTGTACAGTGTAAGATTGATTCTGTGATCCGTCACACGTCCCTGTGGGAAGTTGTAGGTACGGATCTTCTCAGAACGGTCTCCTGTTCCGACCTGACTCTTACGAAGCTCTGCTTCCGCATCGTGGGCTTTCTGCTGCTCTAAGTCGTATAATTTGGTACGCAGCAGGGCGAACGCTTTTGCCTTATTCTGGATCTGTGATTTTTCCGTCTGGCTGTAGATCACGATTCCGGTCGGGATATGTGTCAGACGCACGGCAGAGTCTGTCGTATTGACACACTGTCCACCGGCACCGGATGCACGGCAGACATCGATACGGATATCTTTGTCATCGATCTGCACATCCACTTCCTCAGCCTCCGGCATCACTGCAACTGTGATAGTGGAAGTATGGATACGTCCGCCGGACTCTGTCTCCGGCACGCGCTGGACGCGGTGGACGCCGGATTCAAATTTGAGTCTGGAGTACGCACCCGCGCCCTGAATCTCAAAATCGGCTTCCTTCACGCCGCCAAGCTCCGTCTCGTTGAGGTTGAGCATTTCCAGCTGCCAGCCCCTGCTTTGCACATACATGGTGTACATGCGCAGCAGGCTGTGGGCAAACAGGGCAGCTTCCTCCCCTCCTGCGCCGCCGCGGATCTCCACAATGACATTTTTGCCATCGTTCACATCCTTGGGCAGCAGCAAAATTTTGAGATTATTTTCCAGCTTTTCCACATCTTGACTTTTTTCGCTGATTTCCTGCTGTATCATCTGCTTGAAGTCCGGGTCAAGTGCGCCCGGTTCTTCCAGCAGAGCTTTGGCCTGTGCCAGATGATCCTGTGCGGTCTGCCACGCGCGGTAGGCCTGCACCACAGGTTCTGCATCGTGGTACTCCCGCATCAGCCTGCGGAAAAGCGCAGGGTCTGCGGCGGTATCCGGCTGGTTCAGGCGGATGGAAAGCTCTTCAAAGCGGTGGCAGACAGCATCCATCTGGGTAAACATGTTCGGCATAATTCCGGCAGTTCTCCTTACAAACTCAGATTCATGTTCGTGCAGCCGAACGGCTCCGGGGCCTTTCCGCCCCGGATGCGTGCTGCGCCGGGCGCTAGGCCTGCCCGGGTTTTACCACCTTTTTGATGTTCTTTTCAATTTTAGCACGCGGCAGCATCACCTCGCGCCCACAGCCGGTACACCGGATCTTAAAATCCATGCCGACGCGCAGCACCTCGAAGCTGGACGCTCCGCAGGGGTGTTTTTTGCGGGTGAGGATGGTATCGCCTACAGCAATGTCCATAGCTCTGCTTCTCCCTTCTGCCTGCCCAAAACAGCAGGCGGTGTGTGCGCAAAGCCCGGCGTGCCGGTTTGCTGCGCATACAGATATAGTATAATGCAAAGCCGCACAAAATGCAAATATCCGCCCATGCGGATGCATAAGTTTTAACAGAAAGGCCGCTGCCGTTCCAAGCACGGCCTAAAAAGCAGAGAAAGAGGAATGAAAGATGATGCAAGCTTACCGTACCGAAGGCAACTACCGTTCTGCTGCGCGCCTGTCCCCCGCTGAACTGCGCGCCGCCATGGCAAACCGCGAGATCCTGCAGGCCACTGCTCTGGCCTTTGATACCC
>OGRG01000937.1_pt1 | contig 23253 bp, 22 predicted proteins | sample 1553501 | NCBI WGS metagenome assembly OGRG01 (sample SAMEA2580018, study PRJEB22360) | human gut metagenome | biome: human gut; feature: human-associated habitat; material: faeces | place: Denmark | collected 2008/2010 | reverse complement strand
CCGAAGCTGATTCTGGCGGACGAACCGACCGGAGCACTGGATTCCAAGTCCACAGATGGCTTGCTGGATGTCTTTTCCGCAATTCATGCGACCGGACAGACAATTTTAATGGTAACACACTCCACCAAGGCGGCAAGCCGTGCAGACCGGATTCTGTTCATCAAGGACGGCGTGCTGTTCCATCAGATTTATCGGGGCGGCTGCACGAATGAACAGTTGTATCAGAAGATTTCCGATACCTTGACGATGTTGGCAACAGGAGGGGAACAGGCATGAAAACGCTCTATTGGAAACTGGCGTGGCACGGCATTTATAAGAACCAAAAAATCTATCTGCCGTTTCTGCTGACCAGTATCGGCATTACCATGATGTATTACATCGTATCCTATCTGACGTATAGCAAAGCCATTTATGAAATGCACGGCGGGCAGGAGATGCAAATGATTCTCTCGTGGGGAACGGGTGTGGTTGCCATCTTTGCAGCGATTTTTCTATTCTACATGAACTCGTTTTTGATGCGGCGGCGAAAAACAGAATTCGGGCTGTATAATATCCTCGGCATGGGAAAATGGAACATCGCTCGGATTTTGTGCTGGCAGAATGGCATGTTGTTTGGAACGTCCATGGTTGGCGGTCTGGGGCTGGGCATTCTGCTGTCGAAGCTCTCGGAACTGATGGCAGCGAAGATGCTGGGCAACAGCAGCCCGATGGGCTTCTGGATTGAACCGAATGCCGTGCGGAATACGATTTTGCTGACAGCGGTTTCCTATGGCATCATCCTGCTGTATTCGCTCGGACAGATTCACGTTTCCAAGCCGATTGCCCTGCTGCGAGGGGAAAAACAGGGCGAAAAGCCCCCGAAAGCCCGTTGGCTGCTGACGCTCTGCGGATTGGTGATGCTGGGCATTGCGTATTACTTATCCGTGACGATTCAACAGCCGATTGCCGCCTTTTCGATGTTCTTTCTGGCGGTGGTGCTGGTTATCTTAGCAACGTATCTGCTTTTCATCTGCGGTTCTGTGGCTTTGTGCAAGCTGTTGCAGAAGAATAAGCGGTATTATTACCAGTTACAGCATTTTATTTCGGTTTCGTCCATGCGGTATCGGATGAAGCGGAACGGTTCGAGTCTGGCTTCCATCTGTGTGCTGTCCACAATGGTTCTGGTGATGATTTCCAGCACGCTTTGTTTGTATCTGGGTTCGGAAGACAGCTTGTATCAGCGATACCCAAGGGATATTTTCGTCACAGCCTATTCCGATTTTGACGAACAAGCATTGGAAGAAAAAATTGCAGAAGTCGTATCCCGTTATTCTCTGCAGGAAAAAAACGAAATACACGAAACCACGCTGCAAATCAGTGGGGTGCTGAACGGAAATCGGTTACAGTTTGAACAGGATTCCCTTGTGGATTATGATGACATTGCAACTGTGAAGATATTCACTTTGGAAGAATACAATCGTTTAGCCGGAACGTCGGAAACATTGCAGGATGGCGAAGTATTGCTATCTGTGATAGATGGTTCATATTCCGGAGATACGATTCAAATCGGAACGATGCAGCCGTTTCAGATTCAGAAACAAGTTTCGCAGTTTGTGGATGACGGCGATGCTTTTGCCAATGTCAGCCGGATGCTGTATTTGATTGTGCCGGATATGGCGATGATGCAGGAACTCAATGAACGACAGGCAGAAGCCTATAATGGGTATGCTTCCGTCATTCAATTCTATAAGGGCTTTGATTTGGATGCGGATGCAGACACACAGCTTGCCATTCAGGCAGAGCTGGAGCAGCAGCTTTCGGAAGAAGGCTGTGTTTGTGAGAGTCGGGAAAGTGGGCGTTCGAGCTTCTATGCCCTGTATGGCGGACTGCTGTTCCTGGGCATTCTGCTGAGCGTGGTATTCCTGTTCGGAACGGTGCTGATTATGTATTACAAGCAGATTTCAGAGGGCTATGAAGATGCCGGACGGTTTGAGATTCTGCAAAAAGTCGGCATGACGAAAAAAGAAATCAAGCGAAGCATCAACTCGCAGATTTTAACGGTCTTTACTGCTCCGCTGCTCATGGCTGGGGTGCATCTGGCGTTTGCCTTTCCGATGCTGTACCGGTTGCTGGCGGTGATGGGTCTGATCAATATTTCTCTGTTTGCAATCATAACCGTTGGCGGTTTTCTTGTGTTTGCTGCCTTGTATGCGTTGATGTATAAGTTGACCTCGCATAGCTATTATCAGTTGGTGAAATCATAAATGAAAGAAAAACTTGTTATGTGAATTGGGATTGGCTGCCTGCTGATACTGGCGATTCCAATCGGCATGCTGATTTTGTTGGCAACGCTGATTTGGAACGGCATGGATGTACTTTTTCGGTTTTGGAGCAGGCGAAAATGAGAGAGAAACACATCATGGGTGGATTGCTGTGCAGTTGTCTACTTCTCGGCAGCCTGACGGGATGCGGAGCGAATTGGAAAAGCAAGCTGCTGTATGGATACGAAAAGACACTATCCAGCCTAGGCGGCTTTCAGCGAACCAGCAAGCAGCAGCTGTATGGAATGCGGTTGGATGGAGAAGATGCCTATACGGGAACGTATCAGGCAGATTGTCGGAACGTACGGGGGAAAGATGTGGTATTTGGCGGCTGTTCGATTCAGACAAGAACGCTGTGGCTAACCGGAACGGTTGGAGCAAGAAACGGTATTGTAGAAATCTATGTGCTAAACGGCGATAAAGAGAAAGAATATCTGACCCCGAATGAACAGGGGATGTTCTCCAAAATCATACAGAATCAGGGTGGGAATTGCTATGTGGTCGTGGATTACGCAGATTTTACCGGAACAGTGACACTCACGAGCGAGTATCCGACATAATCGAAAAACAGAATAGAAGAGAGAAATAGAGAACAAAAACAAGAAAAGGACAGGTGAACGTCATGCAAGCAGAAACGATGCAGAAACAACGAACAACATCCAAAACAAAAAGCTACATTTGCCGTATACTGTTGCTGCTGGGCGTGCTTCTGCTTGCTGTGGGGCTTTGGTATGGCGTACAGGGCTATCAGATGTACCGGAACGTCCTTGCAGAAACCCCGATTGCCGAGAAAACCGCTGCGATTGAACAACAGGAATCATTTGTCCCCTATGATGCCCTGCCGCAAATTTATGTGGATGCAGTCATTTCCGTGGAAGACCAGCGGTTTTTCTCCCATTCCGGCGTAGATATTTCGGCGATGATACGGGCACTGTGGAACGATTTGCGAACAAGGTCGTTTGCAGAGGGCGGCAGTACCATTTCCCAGCAGCTGGCGAAGAACCAGTATTTCACGCAGGAGAAAACCTTGCAGCGGAAACTTGCAGAGATGTTCCTTGCTCACGCTTGGGAGCAGGTCTGTGAGAAGCAGGAGCTGTTCGCCCTGTATGTCAACACGATTTACTTTGGAGATGGCTATACGGGCATTTCTGAGGCAGCAGAGGGCTATTTCCACACGACCCCGCAGCAGCTGACGGATTATGAAGCCGTGATGCTTGCCGGACTGCCGAACGCCCCCTCCGCCTATGCGTTGCAGGAGCATGCAGATTTAGCAGAACAGCGGATGCAGCAGGTCTTGCAAGCGATGGTTGCGAATCAGAAGTTGACCCAATCGGAAGCCAACGAGATTTTACAGGAGAAATCGTAAATTTTTTTTGAATAGATGGGCGAATGTTCCACTTTTGATGGATAATAGAGAGAAATCACAAGATGAGGAGTGGAACGAAGATGCGTATTTGTAGTTTTCCGTTGGACGGTGCAGCTATCCCGACCATCCATCCAGAAGATGTTTATCTCATAAAAATGGCGGACGAACAATCCATGGAACTGTTCGTGATGCAAGAAGATTTACTCACGACCTATTACACCTGCCACATGAGCCCGTATTTATGGAAGAGAATCAAACGGGCGTTCTCCATCTCCAAAAACACAAGCAATGATTTGTGGGAGTGGAAATCGAGTGGCAGGGGCGATGATTGGTACTGGAAACGGTCGATTCCGACCCAATATCAAAAAGAACTGGAACGCTTGATTCTGTTAGACCAGTTCTGGGCAAAACAATGGATGTTGCAGCTGGCATTCTGCCCCTCCGCCCTGCGGCTGCTGCATCAGCTGGCAAGAAAAAAGAATCCCTGTGCACCGTTCTACAAAGTCTATCGGGCATAACGATGCTTTTACATCCCCTCAATAAAACCCCCGTTTGGAAAAGAATCGGAAAAGAACAGAATCCGAAAAACGGAAAATGTTACCGCAGATTTTCGCACTGTTCATAGAATCCCGTTGACAAAATGCAGAAAAAATGATACAATTATAACAATCATTTGCATGTTCCGGCAAAATCCGGACATGCTTTCTGTAAGAAAATTTCTGATGGGAGGTTCTGTTTGATGAAACGGAGAATTGGAATTTTGACCAGCGGCGGCGATTGCCCGGGACTGAATGCAACCATTCGTGGCGTTGCAAAGGCATGCTACCAGATGCTGGGGACGGAAAATGTAGAAATCGTTGGCATTTCAGACGGCTACTACGGACTGATTCACAATATTTGCAAGGAAATGAAACCGGATGACTTTTCTGGGATTCTGACCCGTGGCGGTACGATTCTGGGAACAAAACGGCAGCCGTTCAAGATGATGAAAGTCATTGGCGATGACAATATCGATAAAGTAAAAAATATGAAGAAAACCTACCAGAGCCAGAAGCTGGACTGCCTGCTGACACTGGGCGGAAACGGTACACACAAGACCTCACAGCTGCTCTCAGAAGAGGGGCTGAACGTCATCGGCTTGCCAAAGACCATTGACAACGACATCTACGGGACAGACGTTACTTTTGGATTCCATACGGCAGTGGACATTGCAACGGATGCAATTGACCGCTTGCACACGACTGCAAACAGCCACTCCCGCATTCTGCTCTGTGAAATCATGGGCAACAAAGCCGGCTGGCTGACCCTGAATGCCGGAATTGCCGGCGGTGCAGACATCATTCTGATTCCGGAGATTCCGTATGACATTGACAAGGTTTGCAAGTCGGTTCTGAAGCGGAGCGAAAGCGGCAAGAACTTTTCGATTATTGCCGTTGCAGAGGGCTGCTTTGACAAGGAAGAAGCCAAGCTGAAAAAGAAAGAACGGGCAAGACTCCGTGCAGAAGCGGGCGTGATTACCGCAACCAACCGCATCGCTGCACAGATTCAGCAGAAGACACAATTGGAAGCACGGGTTTGTGTGCCGGGGCATATGCTGCGAGGCGGCAGTCCGAGTGCATACGACCGGATTCTTGCAACCCAATTCGGCGTATACGCTGCACAGCTGATTAAAGAAGAGCACTATGGCATGACAGTTGCCAAGGTAGGCGGAACGATTACCGCCAATCCGCTGGCAGAGATTGCCGGAAAGACGAAGTTCGTCACACCGGATGACCAGCTGGTTGCAACGGCTCGGAATCTGGGCATTTCGTTCGGCGACTAATTTTTCATACAAGCATACCATCAACAAAAAGACTGGAGGATACAGAAGTCTGCTCCAGTCTTTTTTTGTCGTTCCGGAAACTTTTTTACAGAACTGCGTGACCTAATCAGAGCCAATCCGGTCTATGAAGATGAAAGGTGGTGGATACCATGCAGGAAGAAACGCTATTAGATTTATATTTCTCCCGTTCGGAAACGGCACTGGAGCAGACCAAACAGCAATACGGAACATACTGCTATGCGATTGCCTACCGCATTCTCGCACAGCCGCAGGATGCAGAGGAATGCGAGAATGAAACCTACTGGAAAGCGTGGCAGGCAATTCCGCCCAATCGACCGCACTCTCTGAAAGCATTTCTCGGAAAAATCACCCGAAATCTCGCCTTGCATTTCTGGGAGCGAAACCATGCCGCAAAGCGTGGCGGAAACGCTGTGGATTTGGCATTGGATGAACTGACAGAATGCATTCCGGCGAGCGACTCCGTGGAGCAGGCAGCCGATGCAGCGGCTCTACAGGCATGCTTGCAATCGTTTTTGCAGCAGCTGCCAAGAGCAACCAGAATCGTATTTGTGCAGCGGTATTGGTATTTGAACTCGATTGCAGAGATTGCTCAGAAAAACGGCATGGGAGAGAGCAAAGTGAAAATGCTGTTGCTGCGGACAAGAAAAAAACTGAAAGCAGCACTCGAAACGGAGGGGATTTCGATATGAGGAAAGACAGAGAAGCAGCCAAACGGCTTTTGCATGCCATCGGGGACATTGACGACCCGTATTTATTAGAAGCGGAGGAACAGCCTATGAAACAGACGAAGAAGCAGATTTCCAACCGTTGGATGAAATACGTTGCCGTGGCAGCCTGTGCAGGAATTGTGCTCACGGCGGCATTGCTACAGTACGAGCGGAGCAAGTCGCAGTCGCCACTCACCCCCTCTGCCACGCAGACAGAGCCAGCCACGACCGAAGAAAGCGTGCAGATTCCCAACCCGTTCATTCCCTGTGCGACGCTACAGGCAGCGGCGGACATCGCTGGCTTTTCGCTGGATGCTCCGGATGCCTATGAGGCATATGACCACACGACCATTCAGGCAATCGAAGGGGAAATGATTGAGGTGATTTATGAAGATGCAAGCGAAAACGAGGGCTTGCGGATTCGGAAAGGCATTGGAACAGACCCCATCAGCGGTGACTATAATCGTTATGACAGCGAGGAAACACAGACGATTGCAGGCGTTTCGGTTTCTGTCCGGAAAAACGGCGACTTGATTTTCGTGGCAGAATGGACGGATGGCGGATATGCCCATTCGATTACTTCAGAGAATGGCTTGACGGCGGACGAGTTGGAAACGCTGGTTTCACAAGTCCATTGATACAGAAAAGGGGGAGCAGATTGAAAATTGACCGACTGATTGGGATTCTCTCCGTGCTGCTGCAACGGGAGCAGGTCACAGCGTTTGAACTGGCGGAGAAGTTCGAGGTATCCCACCGCACGATTTTACGGGATATGGATGCCCTGTGCTGTGCAGGAATTCCCATCGTAACCGAAAAAGGGCGAAACGGCGGCATTCGCATTATGGAGGGCTACAAACTCGATAAAACCGTCCTGCTGCAAAGCGAGATGCAGGCGATTCTTGCAGGGCTGCAAAGTCTGGACAGCATCAGCGGCACGCATCGCTATCGACAGCTGATGGAGAAGCTCTCTGTATCAACCGCCAAGACGATTCCGGCAGAGCATCCGGTTTTGATTGACCTCTCTGCATGGGATTCCGGAGCGGTTTCCCAGAAAATCGAACAGATTCAAGCGGCAATGGAGCAGAATTGCAAGATTTCGTTTTCTTACTTCGCCCCGAGTGGCACGACCTCCCGTGAAATCGAACCCTATCACTTGATTTTTCAGTGGGGGCACTGGTATGTCTGGGGCTATTGCGACCTGCGGCAGGATTACCGGCTGTTTAAGCTGACACGGATCACGGATTTGCAGATAGAGCCGGAGCAGCGAGCCGCTCGCAGCGTGCCAGCATACACGCCCGACCCCATGCTGCCGGAAGAGCCAGCTGTTCCCGTGTTGGTGCGGTTCTCCGCAGCGGTGAAATGGCGAGTGATGGATGATTTCGGAACAGAAGCCCTCCAGACGGAGCCGGACGGTAGCCTGTTGGTGTCGGTCTGCTGGCAGGATCTGCAGGCACTATATTGGCGATTATTGGCATACGGCGAACAAGTGGAAATTTTAGAGCCACCAGAAGCACGGGCAGACTTTGCAGAAATGCTGCGAAAAATCTTGAAAAAGTATGCGGAAACATCAGGCGGTTTTTGATGGCAACACGGGCAAATTTTACAGAAATATTGTGAAAAATTCTGAATATTCAGATTTTATTCAAAAAATAAATCCGCATTGGAAATGAAATTCTGCTATCCTGTAAATAGTGTGATGCGTCAATGTCTTAGAAAGGATGCATTGACTATTATGATACTCTATTTGTTATTTCTCATTTTCTGCAATCTCATTTGTTATGTGATTGCTTATTTTGTAAGGGGGGATGAAGAAAAACCGATTCCTTCTCATTGGGTCAAGTGCGGAATCACAACGGTTTTGGAAATCGTCCTGCTGTTCATCCTGCGGGGGATTGCAACGGCGTTTTTCGATGCGGACAACCAGCCGTTTGCAGTCGCTCCGCTGCTCGTCACGCTGCTGCTCATTGGCTTGGGAACGGCGTTTTCCAGACGGAGCACCACCTCCAACCTGCGGAACTATCTGCGGAAAGCGGCATGGATTGCCGGTGTCGTGTTTGTGCTGGAGAGCTTTGTGTTTCATTACACCAGCTTCACCACCCATCCGGAAACAACGGATTTGGTGCTGTCACAGGCGGAAATTAACGATGCTTCGGCAGCACAGATTGTCGATGATACCATTCAGATTTCCGGAAACTGTACGCTGACGTTTTCCAACTTGGAACAAAATCCGGATTTTCGCTATTTGATTCTCAATATTGACGGAGAAGATTGTTATTATAATGTAAGTTGCTCCATCGAGGACGACAACTTGAGCAATCGGTTTGAACAGGCAGGGAAGTCGCAGGGAACTGGAACGTATTCGAGCATCCGGTTTTCGATGCTGCCGTATCAGACCTTACATACGGTGCAGCTGCAGTTCACGGATGTGAACGCTGCACTGGTGCTGCACAACGGGACGTTCCACACCGCTGTTCCGTATCAGTTTTCCGCTGCACGATTCTTTTTGATTGTCATCATTGCACTGGTGCTGACAGCCTGCAAGCAGTTCCGCATCTGGAACATTCGCTATCGGGCACACAGCTGGAAGCACAATCTTGCCGTGCTGGTGACGCTGTTCGGCTGCATGGCAAGCGTGTTGGCGTTCCGTGTGCCGGAATTAGAGCCGCTTCCCATCAGTGAACCCATTGACGTCAACAACGTCTATGCGATGACGCTAGAGGCATGGGAGAAGGGGCAAGTCTATATGGACTTCGAGCCGTCGGAAGAACGGCTATCACTGGAAAACCCCTATGATAATTCTGTCCGTGAATCCTATTTTGATTGGGACTATGCTTTTTATAATGGGAAATATTATTGTTACTTTGGCTGTGCACCGGTTGCCCTGCTGTATGTGCCGTATTACGAGCTAACAGGAAAAGTATTGCCGTTGAACTGGGCGTACTGCATCATGACGGAAGCCGTCATTGTGACGTTGTTCGGCTTGATTCTGACGTTGGTGCGAAAGTTCTGTAAGCGGCCGCCATTGATTTTGTTATTGCTGGGGCTGGTTTCTGCCGTGGCAGGAAGTGGCGTGCTGTTTGGTTTGAACTACAGTGACCGCTATCATCTCTGCATTTTAACGGGGATGTTCGGGCTGTTTCTGGCACTCTGGACGGGCTTTGCTGCCATGACTCCCCATCAATCCATCCGGACAGCTAACCGTTTGCAGCAGCTTGCGTTCTGGCGAAAACAGAATGCATCAGAAGTATCCGTTTCTTATCAAGTGGTGGAGCAGGGAAGTTGGAAACGGTTTGTCCTGCTGGCAGTCAGTGCGATTGGAACGGTCATCACTGCCGCCTCCCGTCCAAACCTGCTGGTCTATGTGTTGATTTTAGTTCCGGTATTTCTGCAATATCTGCTGTTCCGGAAAGAGATTCGGCTTTCGGTTCGGCTGACCAGTGCCGCTTGCTATCTTGTGCCAGCAATTGCCGGAGCAGCGGTGATCATGTGGTATAATCAGATTCGCTTCGATGACCCGTTCCAATTTGGTTCGATTTACCAGATGACGGTCGACAATACCGCAGCCAACAAGATTACGCTTTCCCGTCTGCCGGCAGCCATCGGCACGTATTTCTTCAGCGGACTGGAACGCCTAAACGACTTCCCGTTTTTGCGGACGAAATATGTTACCATTGCCAATCGGCAGATGTATCTTTACGGAGAATCCACCATGGGAGCGTTTGCGTTGCCGTCTGTGCTGCTGGGAGCGTTTGCGTTGCCGTCTGTGCTGCTGGGGGCGTTTAGTATTCCGTTTGTATGGAATCGCTGGAAGCAGCAGAATTCCTGCACACTGCGGCGAGTGGTGCTTGCGTGCACAGCGATCGCAGTTGTGCTGTTGGCGTGGATTGATTTCTGCATGGCGGGGATTCTTCTGCGGTATATGCTGGATATTCTGGTGATTCTGAGCGTCTTGTCTACCGTGCTGCTGTTGCAAGTGCCTGCTCTGCTGAAATCGTATCATGCTGGCTTGGCACGGGTCAGCGAGAAAGTGATTGCAGCGGCGATGGTGGGAACGGTGGTTGTGTGCCTGTGTATCTTGATTACCTCCGGCGAGAAAGTTTCTCTGTTCAGAGCACATCCAACGCTTTGGAACACGTGGAAAGAAATTTTTGTATTCTGGCGATAACGCACCCGTTTTGATATCTGAATAAAAAAATAGCAGGGACATATGATTGATGTACCCTGCTATTTTTGTTTTGAATGGGAGAGCGGGAGCAACTAGGCTCAACTCTTCTTTTCTTCGTGATATTCCTTTTCGGTGTTGACTGACCAGATGTTCTTCTTGTCCTTCTTGCCGGAAATAATGTTGTCGACTGCTTCAAAAGAGGTTGCCATGGAGTGATCCATGTTGTTGTAACGGTGCTGACCGTTTCTGCCGACACAGTAGAGGTTTTCAAACTGATTCAGATAGGCAATCAGGTCATCAATCTGTGCATAGGTATCGAAGTAAGCCGGATATGCCTTCTTGACCTTTTCTCTGTGGGAATCCTTGACATCCGACGGCGAGCTGATAATACCCATAGAAACAAGTTCCTTGATTGCCATGTTGATGCAAGTCTTGTCGTCCATGTTCCAGAAGCTGTCGCCCTCTGTACAGAAATATTCCAGACCAATCCAGACGGTGTGTTCTGGGTCTTCAACCATGTACGGTGACCAGTTGTTGAAAATCTGAATTCGTCCGAGCTTGACGCCGACATCCTGTACATAAATCCAGCAGTCCGGAACGATGTTGCCGAGGGTTGGAATATTGGTTTCGTTCTTCAGGTTCAGCTTGTCGACCAGCAGCCCAACGGTGACGAAATCCCGATACGGCAGACCCTTTGCAATGGCTGCGATGTTGTTCGGAACGTCATTCATACCAGCCACCAAATCCTTCAGCGACATGGAGGAGATGAACAAGTCGCCTGCAATTTCCTGTTCCTTGCCGTCCTGCTTGTAGGTCAGGGAGAGAATCTTGCCGGTCTTGTCGGTGTGAATCTGGGTGACTTCACTGTTCATGAGAATCTTACCGCCCATCTTTTCGATTTCGGAAGCGGTGATTTCCCAGAGCTGACCCGGACCATACTTCGGGTAATAGAATTCTTCAATCAGGGAAGTTTCCACCTTGCGGTTGGTCTTATTCGGATTCAGCTTGGAGAACATGTCCTTGATAACGGCAGTGATGGACAAGCCCTTGACACGCTGCGAGCCCCAGTCTGCGGAGATTTCTCTCGGATGGCGACCCCACAGCTTTTCGGTGTAGCCCTCGAAGAACATGGAATACAGCTTTTTGCCGAAACGATTGATATAGAAGTTTTCCAGAGAGGATTCTTCCTTTTTGCCGACGGTGCTCTTTAAGTAGCTGCATCCGGCTGCAACGGTAGTAGCGAAGCCCATGTTCTTGATGGTATCCCACTTCAGGGAAACCGGATAGTCAAAGAACTTATGCTTATAATAAATTCTGGAAACACGATTCCGCACCAGCATGACACGGTCGGTTTTTTCCGGGTCTGGGCCTCCGGCAGCGAGCTTCTTTTCCCGATGTAACTTGATGTCATCGAACGACGGCTTGCCCTGACGTGGCATCATCTTCTGCCACCAATCCATAACCTGCTGGTCTTTGGAGAAGAACCGATGTCCGCCGATGTCCATGCGGTTGTTTTTATATTTTACGGTTTTCGAGATCCCGCCGATGGCATTGCTTTCTTCTAAGATGGTGATGGAATAATCCTTTGGGGCACGCTGGAGCAGTTCATAGGCTGCGGTCAACCCTGCCGGCCCTGCACCAATAATGACTACATTTTTCATGATGGTAATACCTTCCTTAATTTGATAGATGTTTTTCATTTGCTTCCATCCACATTCCCTGTATTCGGGATAGAAAATCATGGTTTATTTTTTTGTAGATGGGTAAACAAACAGACAATTTTGGGCTTGCTTCACAAAAAAACTGTAAAGCTCGGTTGATTTTTTGTGGATTGCCAAACAAATTTATTATATCATATTTTTAGAACGCTATCAACAAAATGAGCAGTTTTTAAATCTTTTTTCTTTTTTTACAAGATTTCCGGTTTGGTTTGTGGTAGAATCAGAGATAGAAAAAGGAGGAATGCGAGATGCAAAAAGCATATCAGAAAAGCGAACATGAAATTTATCTGGAGAACGAAGCCGGCGAGCGAATCGCAGAGATTTTGTTTCCGGAGGTAGAGCCGAAGGTCTATTGCATTCAGCGGACGTTTGTGGACGACAGTCTGCGGGGGCAGGGGGTTGCCGGAACGCTGATGGAACTTGCGGTGCAGGCGATTCAGGAACAGGGCGGAACGGTTACGGCGACTTGTTCGTATGCTCAACACTGGCTGGAGAAGCACGCCAAATAAAGCCTCCCCTTTCATGGGAGATAATTAGAAGACTCATCCGTATCGGAACAGTTGACGTTCCGGTGCGGATGATTTTATATTGCATTCAAAGAAGCACCCGTCCAATCAGGCTTTCGTAGATGTCGGCATTTTCAGAGCGTGGTTCTTCTTGTTTTGTTTTTTTGTGGGGTGTTCCCTCGGACTGATTCCAATAGAGCAGGGTGCTTTTCCAGTTGGTAATGGGCTGCTGATTTTTCGTCATCCAGCCCGTTTCCGTATAGTAATCATAAAACTTCTGGACATCCACGCAAAGCCCCTCTTGTTCTGCAAACGTCTGAATCTCTATCAGCGTTGGAATCTTTTTACTGGTTGCATCTAAGATAGATAGATTTCTTTCTTCTTTTTCTTCTTGTTCTTCTATCTTCTTATTCTGTTGCCCGTTGCTTGCCGTTGGCTTGTCCATGGTTTGCCCCTCGTTTGACCGCAGGCTTGCCCCTGCCTGAAACAAATCGAAGTTTTTAATCGCAAATACGGTACAATTTGGGTATGCAGTCTTTGCCACACACCCTGCCGCTTCAAGGTGTTTGATGGCAGTCCGCACCTTTTTGACAGATAGTCCGGTTTTCTCCGCCAGCCGTGCGTAACTGGAAACCATACCGCCCCTTGGAACAGGAATTCCGTGCCAGCTGTTCGGGACAATATCCGCTTCAATGAGCAGTCGTACAAAGACTGCCACGGTGTTTGCATCGTCAGACCATTCCCAGTTCCGAAAAAAGAGCCGTGGTAATGTTACATAGCCGTTTTCTAGCATCGCTTCTCACCGCCTAATATTTTGCATGAAATATTGCTGGTTTGTAGGTGAATGGATAATATCATCAAAAATTCCTCCCTTTCTTGTATGACTGGAGGTTGCCGAGATAGACAGCCCCCTTCATATTACAGGGATTTTCGGGAAAAACTTGTATGCAAACGTACAAGTTTCGAAACGAATTTACAGCTTTGTCAAAAAAATTGGAGGATGCGACAAAAATAAATCTAAAAACTTGTATGAAATGCCGAACGGATGGGAGCAACTTTGTGAATAAAATCAGAATGAAGTGTGTATTTTTGCTTCATCGCACGCCGATACAAAAACAGGTAGAAAAAAACCGTCAGTTCAATAGGGCGGTTATTTTTCTTTTTTGTCGTACTAAGTGTCGTACAGGCACTTTTAGCAAAAAACAAAAACCCACGCAATTCCGAAAAAGCCTCGAAACTGCGTGGGTTTTCTCTGGTCTGAGTGACCGGACTTGAACCGGCGGCCTCTACCACCCCAAGGTAGCACGCTACCAACTGCGCCACACCCAGATAAACGGGGAAGCGTGCCACTGCACGCAGTTCCCCCAATTGCATGTAAAAAACTTAGTGATTCAAGCCGTTCCGCAGAGCATCGGCACAATCATCGCCAACTTCTGCACTGACGATTTCCAGTGCATTGCAGTCATACTGGAACCGCAGAACAAAGGCAACCATGCCCGGGTTATCTGCAATCCGGAACGATACGGTTACTTCATCGCCCTGCTTTGCAGTAACAGAATCCGCAGTCAGCACAAAGTCGCTTGCATTGGTTGCAGTCTGTGCTTCTGGTGTTGCATCGCCGACCGTAATGCAGCCGTTGGTGACAGACGGAACGAGTGTCTTTGCATCCCAGTTTGCAAATTCAGAATTATACTGCGAGTCAGACAGGTGGATGACATAGTTGCCGTCCGGAGTGGTTTCCTTTACCTTAAAGGTAACGTTGATCATATCGCCATTGAATACGATATCCTGCGACTTGGTCATATCCATCCAGTAAGCCTGGAAAGTATCCAGCTTTTCGGTGTAAGGAGCAGCAGCATTCTGGTTCGGGTCAACCACTGCACCGCCGTTGCTGCTCGGTGTGGTAACAACTTCGGTGACAACCTTGCCGTTATCGTCCACAACCTTGTTGCCGCTGTCATCGGTTACTGCTGCATAAGAGGTAACGACTTCGCTGTTGCCATTAGAAGCACTGTTGCCATTAGAAGCGTTGTTGCCGCCACCATTGGAAGCGTTGCCGTTTGCCGGTGTTGCGGAATTGGAAGAGCCGCCTGCTGCGGTAGTAACAGCATTGCCGTTGCTGTCGGTTGCTTCGGTAGCATCCTGACTGCTGTCGCTAGAACCATTCTGATTGCCCCATGTAAATTCAATTTCTTTTACCATGAAATCAGTCGCACCGGATGCCAGAACTTCATTTCCGCTTGCATCGGTCACGGCTTCGCCCTGTGCATCGGTTTCAACCGGCAGGGTTGCTGCGGAAACTTCTGCGGCATCGCTGTTCTTGCTGCTGGAATCGTTATCCCCTGAGCATCCAACTGCGGCCATGCCCAAAAAGCAAGCCAGAAGAACTGCAATCCCTTTTGTTGTTTTTGATTTCATATAAATCTTCCTTTCTATTTTTCAATCCGAACAGTCCGCAGATGGGACGGGATTCACTTTCAAAAATCGTGTTGCAAAAATTACAACGCCCTCTATTATACTGCATTTTGTTCCGTTCGTCAAGTATTTTTTCGCTTTTTCTGTGGAACGTGTTTATTATACTGCATTTTTTTTGGTTCGTCAAGTCCTTTTGAGAAAATATCATGCAGCTTTCACACAAATTGCACAGTATTTTCGTGTGGAATTGCAGAACTGCTGTGAAACCATACAAGCTAGCGGAAATTTCCATACTTTTTTCCAAATCATCACAAAACCATTTGCAATTCAACGCAAAAAAGGGTATACTAAAAGAAAAAAGAAAAAAACGGACAAAAAGGGGAAGTGGAACATATGAAAGAAAAAGAAACCACAAATGCAATGTCTTGTCCAACCAAATCGCCGGAGGCATCCGCCCGCTGGAAAATGATTCTGTCCGGCGTCATCTTTCTGGTGCTGGTGGTCGCCGTGACCATCCTGATGATACCGGTGATGCGTCTGATGATGCAGGAGGGCGGAAAAGAACAGCTGATTGAAAAAATCCAGTCCTATGGCATTTTTGCACCGCTGCTGTTTGTCCTGTTGCAGGTGATTCAGATTGTCGTTGCGTTTATTCCGGGAGGGCCAATCCCGATGATTGGCGGAGCGGTGTTCGGCATGGTGCCGGGGATTCTGCTCAGTCTGGCAGGGTCATTCCTGGGAACAGCAATTGTCTATTATCTGGTGCAGTGGATTGGACGACCGCTTTTGAATCTCTTTGTAAAAGAAGAGCACCTCGAACGGTTTTCCTTTTTAAAGAACCGGCGGAAGATGGAACGCATTGTGTTTCTATTATTTTTGTGTCCGGGCTTGCCGAAAGATGCCCTGACGTACATTGTCGCCTTTAATAAGACGATTCCGCCGCTGCCGTTGTTTTTCCTGACAACAATTGCCCGATTTCCGGCGATGGCATTGACGGTGAAGATGGGCAGCAGCTTATGGGAAGGCAACTGGAAGATGACAGCGTTGGTCGTTGGCATTCTGATTTTGATTGCAGTGGCTGGCGGCTTGATTCGCTGGCATCATAAAAAGAAACATGGAAAAAGCCTTTGATGGCTCGAACATATCAAAGCAGGCAGGCGAAAGAATCGTGCTGCCTGTTTTTGTGCAGTTTTCTGATTGATTCTTGCTGCTTTTTCTCTTTTCAACAGAATTTTGCGGAACAAATCGCAAAAACCAATCAAAATCCCGTGCAATCCTGCAAGTTCTTTCAAAAAGCATCAAAAATCAGCCGTTCTGCTCGCAATTAGAATGAAATTGTGGAAAAATAATTGTGCAATCTGCATAAAACTGAAAACGCTTTCTTATGCAAATGACTGATTTTCGGCGTTTTTGAATTTTTTTGACCGAAAAGGCTTGCATTTTCGTTAGAACTGTGTTAGAATAAAACCATCGAAAGAACAGAACGAAATCAAACGAAAAAGGAGATGACCAAACGTGCTTGCAGAAGAACGACACGCTTTGATTTTGGATTTGGTCAATCAGCAGGGAAATGTAAAATTAACCGAATTATGCAGTCGGTTGCACGCATCCCAGTCCACCATTCGGCGGGATTTGCTAGAGCTTTCCGAACAAGGTCTGCTGACAAAAGTCCACGGCGGAGCAATTTCCAGGAATGAACGCTTCTTTCCGGTGGAACACAATATGGAGGAGAAAGCAAATCTCTATATTGCAGAAAAAACTGCAATTGCCCGCTATGCAGCATCGCTGCTCGAAGAAGGCGACTTTGTTTATCTGGATGCCGGAACGACCACAGAAAAGGTGATTGATTTCATCCCACTGAAAAAAATCACGTTTGTGACCAACGGCTTCCTGCACGCCAAGCGGCTGGCACAGCGTGGCTTTCAGGTCTACATCCCAGCCGGAGCAGTCAAAGCTGCCACCGAGGCAATCATCGGAGCAGAATGTGTGCTGAGCCTGCAAAGCTATAACTTCACCAAGTGTCTGATGGGCGTGAATGGAATCTCGCTCACGGCTGGCTTATCCACACCGGATAAGGGCGAGGCAAGCGTGAAAAAAGCTGCGATTCACCAATCCAAGCAAGTTTATTTTCTGGCAGACCACTCCAAATTCGACCAGATTTCAGCCATTACCTTTGCACACCTGAACGGCGTGCAGATTATTACAGACCGGCTTCCCGACCAGAAATACCGTTCGGAAGCCACGATTCGGGAGGTTTTGTAAATGATTTATACCGTTACTTTTAATCCGGCAATTGATTATATCGTCCACACCGGAACGATGCAAGTGGGACAGGTCAACCGCTCGCAGGGCGAGGAACTGTATTTCGGCGGAAAGGGCATCAATGTTTCGTTCGTCCTGCACGAACTGGGCTTGCCCTCCAAGGCACTGGGCTTTGTGGCAGGGGTTACGGGAGCAGCCATTGAAGCAGGCATTCAGAAGCAGGGCATTGCAACCGATTTTGTCCATCTGGACAGCGGTTTTTCCAGAATCAACGTCAAAATTAAGTCCGGTGAGGAAACCGAGCTGAACGGACAAGGCCCGAACATTTCAGAGGCAGCCGTTGCAGAATTGTTTGAAAAGCTGAACCAGCTGCAAGACGGCGACATCCTGATTCTGGCAGGCAGCATTCCGAACACCATGCCGGCAGACAGCTATGAAAAGATTCTGGCACATCTTTCCGATAAGAAGATTAAGGTTGTCGTGGATGCCACAAAAGACCTGCTGCTGAAAGTGTTGCCGTATCATCCATTCCTGATTAAGCCAAACAATCACGAGTTGGGCGAGCTGTTCGGCGTGACACTCCACAGCATCGAAGAAATTGCAACCTATGCGAAGAAGCTGCAGGAAATGGGTGCACAGAATGTCTTGATTTCCATGGCAGGCGATGGAGCACTCTTGATTGACGAAACCGGAAAACAGCACGTCTGTGGCGTATGTAAGGGCACGGTGAAAAATTCCGTCGGTGCAGGCGATTCCATGGTGGCTGGATTTGTGGCAGGTTCGATGCACGGCGATTATGAAGCAGCCTTGAAACTGGGAACGGCTGCCGGCGGTGCAACTGCCTTTTCCGAAGGTTTGGCACAGCGAGCAGAAATTGAACGGTTGTTGCAGCAGCTGTAAAAATCAGAAACAGATAGGAGGAACGCATTATGCGGATTGTTGATTTATTGAGCAAAGACAGTATCTTATTAAACGCCAGCCCGAAAAACAAGGCAGAAGCCATTGATCTGCTGGTGGATTTACAGGTCAAGGGCGGAAAGATTACCGACCGGGAAACCTATAAGCAAGGCATTCTGGCAAGAGAAGAAAACGGCTCGACCGCCGTTGGCGAAGGCATTGCCATCCCGCACGCAAAGAATGCAGCTGTCAAAGCCCCCTCTCTGGCAGCGATGACCGTTCCGGAGGGTGTGGACTATGAAGCACTGGACGATGAACCATCCAACCTGTTATTTATGATTGCAGCTCCGAGTGATGGCGGAGATGTGCATCTGGAAGTGCTCTCCCGTCTGATGGTCATTCTCATGGATGAAGATTTCCGTGCAAAGCTGTTAGCAGCCGAAAGCAAAGAAGCATTCTTGCAGGTCATTGATGAGATGGAACGGGAAAAATATCCGGATGAACCGCAGGAAGCCCCGAAAGCTGCACCGGAAGCAGACGGCAGAATCAAGGTGCTGGCAGTCACCGCTTGCCCGACCGGTATCGCCCATACTTACATGGCAGCGGAAGCCCTCGAAAAGGCAGGCAAGAAGCTGGGCATTTCGATTAAAGTAGAAACGAATGGTTCTGGCGGTGCAAAGAACATCCTCACCAAGGAAGAAATCGAACAGTGTGATGGTATCATTGTTGCAGCCGACAAGAATGTCGAAATGGCACGGTTTGACGGGAAAAAGGTCTGGAAGACCAAAGTTTCCGATGGTATCAAGATTCCGGAAGAACTGATTCAGAAGATTGAATCCGGAGATGTTCCGGTTTATCACCACGCAGGCGGAGCAGGAGAATCGCAGGATTCCGGCGACAACGAAAGCTTCGGCAGAAAGATGTATAAACACCTGATGAACGGCGTTTCCAATATGTTGCCGTTCACGATTGCCGGCGGTATCTTCATTGCAATTGCCTTTTTGATTGATACGATTGCCGGAGCACCGCAGGACAGCAATTTCGGAACGTATACCGCAGCAGCAGCTTTCTTCAAGACCATCGGCGGATATGCCTTTAACTTCATGGTGCCGATTCTGGCAGCCTATATCGGCAAATCCATTGCAGACCGCCCCGGCTTCTTAGTCGGTCTGGTCGGCGGTTATCTGGCAACCACAGGTTCGACCTTTGCAGCGATTAGCGGCGATGTTCCATCCGGTTTCTTGGGTGCGTTGCTGGCTGGTTTCGCTGGCGGTTTCCTGATGCTGGGTGTCGAAAAGCTCTGTGACCATATGCCAAAGGCTCTGAACGGCATCAAGCCGGTTCTGATTTATCCGCTGGTTGGATTGGGAATGATTGCCATTGTGATGTGTGCCGTCAACCCGTTCATGGGCATGATCAACACCGGACTTTCCGACCTGCTGAACAGCATGGGCAGTTCCAGCAAGATTCTGCTGGGTTGTGTGCTGGGCGGTATGATGTCCATCGATATGGGCGGCCCATTCAACAAGGCAGCGTATGTATTTGGTACAATGGCAATCGCCTCCGGCAGCTATGATATTATGGCAGCTGTTATGATTGGCGGTATGGTTCCGCCGATTGCAATCGCCCTCTCGACCACGTTCTTCAAGAATCGCTGGACAGAAGAGGAACGCAAGAACGGCCCTGTCAACTATATCATGGGTCTGAGCTTCGTCACAGAAGGTGCAATCCCGTATGCAGCAGCTGACCCGCTGAGAGTCATTCCGGCTTGTGTGATTGGTGCTGCAACCGCAGGCGGTCTTTCCATGGCATTTGACTGCACTCTGATGGCACCGCACGGTGGTATCTTCGTATTTGCAGTAGTTGGCAACTGGCCATTCTACCTGCTCTCGCTGGCGATTGGTTCTCTGGTTGGGATGCTGATGCTGGCAGTTCTCAAGAAGAAAAAAGTGCCGGCAACCGCAGAATCATGAAAATTATTATCTAAAATAAAATAAAATTTGTTGACAAATGTTGTGAAATCTGCTATCATATAGACAGATTCCACACAAAATCCGAAAAAAAGGCGAACTTGCCTTCTAATAAAAAACAAAAATAAAAAATGAGAAAATCAAAAGGAGCGATTTATTATGGTAAGCAAAACTGTAACAGTCATCAACGAACAGGGACTGCATATGCGTCCGGCAGGCATTCTGGCAAAGGCAGTTGCCGCACACAAAGATTGTAAAGTCACCCTGCACGCAAACGGCAAGACGATTGCTGCAAAGGCAGTGATGCAGATTATGGCAGCCTGCATGAAGAAGGGCTGCGAAGTGGAAATCGTCTGTGACGGTGCGAACGAACAAGCGGTTTTGGATGAAATTTCCAAACTGTTTGAAGACGGCTTCGGCGAATAATGCCAACGAAAAAATGAGAGGCTCAGCATGCAGGATGGACGGGAAACCTGACATCCTGCATTGTATATCAAAAGGAAGTGTCAGCATGAAAGAATTTTGTTATACCATAAAAAATGCAGTCGGCGTGCACGCCAGACCAGCAGGAGCACTGGCAAGAATGGCAGAAAAATATGACAGCACCATTCTGATTGAAAAAGATGGCACAGCTGTCAACCTCGAAAAGCTGCTTGCTGTCATGAAGCTGAACATCCAGTATCAGGAAACCGTAAAAGTCACCATTGAGGGTTCGGACGAAGCAGCTGCATTGGAACAAATTCAGACTTTTTTTGAAGAGAATCTATAAGAATCGGACAGAAGGAGGAAGCACCCATGAATATTTGGCACGATATTGAACCAGAACGCATTTATCCAACAGATTTTACCGCAGTGGTAGAAATCTCCAAGGGCAGCAACATGAAATATGAACTGGACAAGAAAACCGGTATGCTGTCTTTGGACAGAGTGTTGTTTACTGCAACGTATTATCCCATGAATTACGGCTTTATTCCCAGAACATACGGCAACGACAACGACCCTTTGGACGTGCTGATTCTCTGTTCTGCTCCGATTCAGCCGATGACATTGGTTCGGTGTTATCCGATTGGGGTCATGACGATGGAAGATAGCGGAATGGGCGATGAAAAAATCATTGCGATTCCCTATAGCGACCCAACGTATATGAGTTACACCAGCGTGGACGAACTGCCGAAACATATCTTTCAGGAACTGAAACATTTCTTTTCGGTATATAAGCAGCTCGAAGGAAAAAAGACAGAAGTCAATGACATTGGAGGCCCGACAGAAGCCATTGCGATTATTCAAGAGGCAATGGACAGCTATCAGAAAAAGTTTGGTTCTGCTCAGAATCAGGAGGTGTGAAAGATGACTGTATTTTCAGGAAAAGGTGTTTATGGAGCGATTGCCATCGGAAAACTCTCCATTTTTAAGAAGAATGATACCACGATTAAGCGGATGCATGTAGAAGATACCGAGGTGGAAAAGGCAAGAGTCGAAGCTGCAAAGACGGCTGCCTGTGAACAGTTGCAGGCAATCTATGAAAAGGCATTGAAAGAAGTTGGCGAAACCAACGCTCAGATTTTTGAGATTCACATGATGATGCTGGAAGATGAGGATTACAACGAAAGCATTGCCAACATCATTGAAACCCAGAAAGTCAATGCAGAATATGCCGTTGCTGTGACGGCGGACAACTTTGCAGAGATGTTTTCTTCTATGGATGATGCGTATATGCAGGCAAGAGCAACAGACGTGAAAGACATTTCGAACCGCATCATTGCAAACCTGACCGGAAACATCTCCGGTGCAGCCGCATCCGAGGAAAGCATGATTATTTGTGCAGACGACCTCGCCCCGAGTGAAACCGTTTCGCTGGATAAAGATAAAGTGCTGGCGTTTGTCACCGCACACGGTTCTTCCAACTCGCACACGGCGATTCTTGCAAGAAACATGAATATTCCGGCAGTTATCGGCGTGGGCGATGCATTCTTGCAGTCAATTCAAAACGGTATGGAAGCCATTGTAGACGGCTTTACGGGAGAAATTTTCGTAGACCCAGATGAGGCAACAAAGGCTCGGCTGCTCGAAAAGCAGCAAAAGGATTTGGAACAAAAACGCTTGCTGCAAGAACTCAAGGGCAAGAAAAACATCACCAAAGACGGCACAGAGATTCAGATTTATGCCAACATTGGCGGCGTTGACCATATCGGTGCAGTGCTGATGAACGATGCTGGCGGAATTGGGCTGTTCCGGAGCGAGTTCCTGTATCTCGAAAACAGCGATTACCCGACCGAAGAACAGCAGTTTTTAGCATACAAGCGAGTACTGGAAAGCATGGCTGGAAAAAAAGTCATCATCCGGACGCTGGACATCGGAGCAGATAAGCAGGTGGATTATTTCAACCTGAAAAAAGAAGATAATCCAGCAATGGGCTATCGGGCAATTCGGATTTGCCTGACTCGTCCGGACATCTTTAAGACGCAGCTGCGTGCCCTCTATCGGGCATCGGTTTACGGTAATCTAGGCATTATGTTCCCGATGATTACGAGCGTTTCCGAAGTGCAAAAGGTTCTGGAGATTTGCAAGACTGTTCGGGAAGAATTGCAGGCAGAGCAAATTCCATATGCCGAAAAGATTGAACTTGGTATTATGATTGAAACGCCAGCTGCTGCGATTATCAGCGACCAGCTTGCACCGCTGGTGGATTTCTTCAGCGTTGGAACGAACGACTTGACCCAGTATACCTTAGCGTGTGACCGACAGAATCCAGATATTGAATCGTTCTGCGATACTCATCACGAAGCGATTTTACGCTTGATTGCATGGAGTGCGAAGAACGCTCACGAACACGGGGCATGGATTGGCATTTGCGGCGAACTGGCAGCAGATACGTCCTTGACCGAGCGGTTCTTGCGGATGGGAATTGATGAACTTTCCGTTTCGCCAACCTTTGTCTTAAAGGTACGGGATGCCGTGCGGAAGGTTGACTTGCGTACAAAAGAAAATTGAGAATCAGCACTCTGCTAAAAGCCGATTTTAGCAGGGTGTTTTTTATGTTCGGAGAAGTTATCCGGATACGAGCCGCAGGCAAAAGCGGTCGAGCTGGCTCAGCTCGGCGG